>Ga0163217_1089438_pt1 | contig 10859 bp, 11 predicted proteins | sample SynspAceP_FD_185933 | JGI IMG/M metagenome (GOLD analysis project Ga0163217, IMG submission 185933) | Saline lake microbial communities from Ace Lake in Antarctica - Synechococcus sp. Ace-P (PacBio error correction) | ecosystem: Environmental > Aquatic > Non-marine Saline and Alkaline > Saline ...
GAGAAGATTCTTCAGACGAAACTCATTCACTCTCCATTTCTACATGACCCATTTCTCAATACGTGAAGACTTTGGGTGCTCCAACATTTCTTTTTTTAACTCCATCTAAACTAGTGGTTGTTAAAAAAGTTTTGAACCTTTTTAATTTTTTCTTGAATCCGCCCCTTTTAAACAAATGTGTTTTTTTTTTTTGGGGAAAAACGTTCAATCATCGTTAGTTTTTTCAAAGACCAAGGAACAATCGTCCATGTAATAAAAGTGGGTTAATTCACCTGTCCCATCTTCTTTTTCCCATTAAAATCGAATTTCTGCTATTTTCAACCTTAAAGAGCAGTTTTGTTTCCTTCTTTGTTGAACCCTTGGTGGACCATAGGTTCTGCACGTGGTCCGTCCCATTAACTTTAAATTTTAATCATCTCTACTGAGGTCCGAAAAAGTGTTATCGCCTTATCTAATTCAACGTTTTATGTCCTTCTTTATAGGTTTGAAGCAAAGTCCTAAGTAAATTTTGGTTTTTTATCTCGTGTATTGGATAAAGCCAAAACCGCATAAAATGAATAAATCCATTTCTAATGTTCCTTTTCTGTTTAGAAATTTCAATAATGCAATAGGCTCCGCCCAATTAGCTAACTTTTTTATAAAATAAAATAATCGTTCCGCAAGATAGCCCTGCTCCAGTTCTGCTAATTGGCTCCAGTTAAGACATCTAAACAAAGTAAGATCTTGTTTTTTTTTGAAAAGCTAATTGGTTTTAAATATTGGTTCCGTTGTTTTATATCCGCTGATATTGGACTAAATGGTGTAAATAAATAGGGCCTCATTTGCCCCATTTCCATATCTATGATTTCTTCGGACTGGAAGGAGAAACCGCTGTAACGTAAAGACAAATCCTCGGGAGCAAAAAGCCAATAACATTTAAATTACCAATATAGGCACTTACTTTTTTTGCTCTAAAGTGATAAATTTAGCCTTCTTTTCCCTTAGTAGAAATTGAAATTTCCTAGTTGAAAATTTAGAGTTTTTTTTTTCTGAATCTGCGCTCACGCGTGCGTTACTTTGCCTCCCAGCAATTAATTCTTTAATACGTTTACCGTATTCGATGACTTCTTGCATAGCTAATACTAGATAGCTTCCATTAAACCTCGTTTTCCCTGTGCATTCCTCTCCTAAAAACACATTAATTCCTGAGAAAAAGTTACTTTTGCACTTTCTATGAATGTACGATAATTTAAAACGTTGAAATATCTTTTCAAAACATTTAGAGTTTCATCTTAGTCCGCTGTTTTAGATGAATAACAGATTCGATGAACGAAGATCCCTTCTACCAGGAATTTCTATAGACTGCACATGGGTCAAGCCTTTTACCTCTCGGGTTTTTCTAATTCTTTACTATCCACTAAAATGAGTTGTTCAGCTAAGTATCCCTTTGCCATTCCACCGCTACTGGATAATATTACAATGTTTAAAACTGACGCTAAAGTAATCGAATTCACTAACTAATTAAAATGTTCTTTTTCATTAAATCACCTGCTTTCATTGAAAATAAGCGCGGAGTATAAACCACGCAAGAACGCACTTACTTATTTAAGTTATATTATTTCTTTTCAGCAAAGATACAACTTACTAGAATTTACGAATATGGTTTCTTACATTTTAATAGATAAAATACGAAAACGAACCTTAAAAATTCGAAAGTGCTAAAAAGTGAAAAAATAAAACCTGTTTTTATGAACAGTCATAACAAACTACTTCCTCCTGATGATTTCCCAGAAAAAAGTATTTTTTACTGTCATTAAAATGTACGGACAGGCGTAATCAGTTTGAATAAATGTTTGATCATTTTCACTCGGCACTAAAGATGAATGGTCTAACGGAGAAAGGTAACTTAATTTTTAATTGTTGTTTTGACCAAATGTTCTTAATGGCATCTTTCATATACCATCTGGATTAAATGAAAGTTCAATTGATCCCCGTTGACAGAAATTATAATCTGAATTCTTTTGAACATTACCTATATCTGGTGAAGCTTTCCTGAATTTCACTATATCTGGGTTAATGGTAATTTTTAACAACGCTATTTTTTCCTTCTATGAGATAACAGAAGATGCCTCGTTCATAGCACCTTAAACAAAATATTCGCCATCTGAACTCGATTCTGTGCTCGATGTTTCAGGAATTAATCGTTTAGTATCTGGATAGTACCCTTCCAAGTAAACGCGAAATAGAAAAACATATTTTCTGTTTTTAAATAAAACTTGGTTTTCATAATATAATTCAATGTTTTCAGAATTATCATCTAACGTTCGAGATAACTCTACTAAATTTTACTGGAATAATTGACATTAATTTTTATACCTGCTTTGTTCTTCACACATCATTTTCCAATGGAATAATGCGTTGGCTTAAACGATGACTACTGTACGCAACAGCAAGAAGTTGGTTGTTTTCTTAAGCCATGTTAACTCCAGTTAATATTGGGGTCGGCTTTCATGAGTGGGAAATAGCAATAACTGTTTTGACTAATAAACTTGTTTTAAATATAAGCCGACTGAAAGTAAACGATTCATTTGTATCTGATCAACGGGTAAATGAGTGTAGTTGTTAGCATCTAAACCATTTAATGGTAAAAGAAGCTGTAGCTGAAAGTAAATCAAGGTTTGGAAATGATCAAGAACTTCAACTTTCCATTGTTTCTTCAGGTAATTTTTTTTACAATTTCGCTAAAAAAGCGAGCTTGTAATACGTATACTGCCTGTTTTTACGATAATCTAAAGTGTTTAGATTCTTCTGCTACTGGACTAAATGTTTCTATAGAAAATGTCTGAATCCATACCGTTTAAGGTAGATTCCTCTTCATTCGCCACAATTTTTATCCCTGTCAAAAATAGGGGATGGGTTTGTTCTTGAAGAAATAGCCACGCGAAACATCAGCCATACTTTTTCAAAAAAAGCACTTTTTTAATTGTAAATTTCATTAAGCTAAACCTCCAAAATTATAGTTAATTAAATTTAATAAGATCTTTAGTAAGTAGTAGTAGGGCTTGTGGATACTGCTTGGTAAGTAAGTTGAGCTCATTTACTCCAAGGTTTTCCAGCATTGGATAAGCTGTCGGAAAAAACAAGGATAACTTTTCAATAGTTATCCACAAATGTGAAGTAAATTGACTTTAGCGGAATAAGGAAGAAAATTAGCTGAAATATAATTTTAAAACTCATTTTAACGAGAATAATAAATGATAAGCTGTTTTTTAAAATAAATTTAGTTTAGTTTTTTTTTATCTCTTTTTCTTATATCTTGTTTCAGTTGGTGCTCCTTTTTAATAGCCTGATTAATTTTTTCGTAGGCATGAATAACAGTAGTATGATCTTTTCCACCAAATTCAGCACCATTTTGGTAAAGAAATAAGCTGTCAGTTCACGTGAAAAGGAACATCGCAATTTGTCTTGGTAAAACGAATAAGCTTAACACGTTTTTTTAACCTTTTAAATCGTTAAAGAAATCTGATACATACTTAGAACAACATTTTGAATATCTAAAATAGATAAACATGCTGGTATTGAAGGAAGCATAACCTTTTTAAAGCATCAAGCTGCTAGACTGGTAGTAATATCACGAACTTTCCAATCGCTGCAAATGCTGAACTCGAACTACATGCTCCTTCTAATTCACAACCGAATATTAGAAATCATTTGGGCCCTGCAAATAGCTCAAAGTATCATCAGGAATTTCTATCTTTCCGCATTAGCTTTTTTCGTAACAATAGCAATACGTGGTTTCAAGATCAGGCTGGAGTAATATTCATCAGATTAAGCCCCAAGCAAAATCGCGAAATAAGGCGTTCTTGTAATTTCGGCTTTTCAATAGGCAAGTCGATCAACACTAGCTTAAGACAAATTGTGTTTACGATCATCATATAAAAGCCATTTAAATGTAATGGAAGAATTCTTCTTGTGTTTCCTTCTTTGTCTGCAAAAAATTGAATATCATCAACCCCAATAAATAAGTCAAACACTGCGGTATTCATTCTGAATTTTTCTGTGTTTTATTTTGGATAGACATTAATTAAAAATCATTTGCAAAAGTTTCGCTATCTTACATTTACTTTACTTTTTGCATCCGGATTAAGGTAAATCAACATTTGGCGCCAATGCATGCATTAAAATGCGTCTTGCCTAATCCAACTCCACCATAAAAACACCAGGGATTATCAGATAGTTCCTGGTTCTTCGCAACGACTAATTGCAGCAGGCATGGGGCCATTTGGTTGCCTTTACCAATAACGAAAGTATCAAAGTAATATTATCGTTTTAATTGTATAACTCCTTTTTTAAAGATAATTTTTTTGCATTAAAGATTGGCTTTTTTGGGTTTTCACATTGTGTTAGAATTTTCTTGTTCAATTTTTAATAACAAATAATGGAGATATTTCGCGACTGGAGTATTCATCAAATATTCTTTCAACAAATACGAGTGCGCTAATTAATCTTTCCAATCTTCTTTATGCAAAGAGGATGGAACTTCAATATATATTGGTGTTCAGTTATACGAATTGGGTTAGCACTTTCAATCCCAAGTATCGTAACTGACCTTTGAAAGTGGACTCTTTAAAACTTTCCTTTAAAAAATTCACAAAGATTGTAAATCATCCAAACAGAGAACCTCCTTTATAAATAGGGTCCTTTGTTTCCATTTTAGCACGTTAATAAAAAAGTTTTCCCAAGTAGTTTTAAACCTGTTTAAAACTCATCGAGGCCTGTAGAATAGAGTTATGCACAGGGCGTTATAACTGGGAACAACTATTTCTTTACCAGCTTTTAAATTTTAAGTGATAAAAACAGATCAAAACACTTTAAGTAAAGCTTTATAGCAGTTATCCACAAGGCGTTATAATTCGAAAAAGGGTTTGTGGAGATGTAACGAATGGTGTTGATTTGTGGATAACACGTATGTAACTCATAATCTAATAAGCACAAAAAAAAGTTATACTTGAGCATGTGGATAATTAACAGCAGCTGTGGAATTTTTTATAGGATTAGGACATTGGAAAAACGAACTATAAACGAAACCTTAAATAGTCACTTTTTTTGAAATACCTCTTCCTGATAACAAAAAAATGGGAGATTCCGATACAAATAAGTTACTTATAAATAGTAGAAATAATATTCTAGGTAAAGTGAAGCTAACTGTTAGATTTTAAAAATAAATTCATTAAAAAATATTGAAAAGAAGGTTTCATATTTTTTTTTATTTATGCTATCGATGTTGAAAGTGAATGATTGAAAATATGTTGTTCCTTAATTTAGATAGGACTATTTTTTTTCGTTGTCAAGAAAAAAAAAAAAAAAAAAAAAAAAAAAAAAACCAAAAAAATAAATTAAAACTGTCCCCTTATACTGATAAAATTAATGAGAGATCAGTTATCGTAGGAGGTGTATTACGAAATGAAAAGAACTTTACCCAACCTAAAAAAACGTAAACGTCAAAAATTGCATGGGCTTCGCGTAAACGTATGGAGTACCAAAAAATGGACGTAATGGTATTACAAAGTAGAACGCGCGTAAAGGCCAGAAATCATTGTCTGCATAGATCACTGGAACGTCTCAGTGTCTTTTTTTCTTTTTTTTATTGGTTTTTTAAAAGTGCATTAAAAGAAAAGAATGCGAGTTATTTGAGATGACGAAAAAGGCCTATCGTGTCAAAAAGGAATTCAGAATTTCAAAAAAGTCTTTCATCATGGAAATCTAACAGCCAACCGACCAGTTTTTCTATATATATAGATAAAAAGAACAACTCATTTCCGTGTAGGGTTAATCTGTTTTGGAAAAAAATTGGCCATGCTGTTGTAAGAAATAGTGTTAAAACGAAAAACTACGCACAAAGCTTAACAGAATTAAAGCCTAAATTAAAAACGGAGAAAGAATTTTATTCGTTTATCCGCCCGCAAACCAGCGGCAGATTATGTCAGTAAAAGAAACTAAAAAAAGTTTTGATTCACGTTTTGAAATTGGCTAAGATGTTAGATTAGCTTTTATTTTTATTACAGAATGGAGGGAAATCTATGAAAAACCGTAAGCGATTACTTCTTTGCTGGGAACGTGTTTATTAGCCATTGTATAGTAAGGTTGTGGAACAGCCCCTATCAAGCTGAAAGTACGGGTTTTTGGATCGATTAATGTTGTACTTAAAAATTTTTTCTCGTGTCATTATTTGGCTAGCCTGATTGTATTTAGTGGAAGTTATGGACTAAGGGAATTATCGTCTTTTAACTTTATTAATTCAGAATTATCCTTTATTGCCTTTAATGCATGGACAACTAAAAAGCACACGTAATGAGTGAAATACAACCCTCATTGAAGCTTTAACAAGCTAAAATATCCTTCAAGGATATGCCGTTTAGACTCAAGCTAAGCTAAAAAGACGAAAACTTCTAAACTATAATTCTGAAGCAGGTGTAAATCCCAGTTGCAGGAATGTTTTGGCCTTTAGTCATTAAATGCCAGTTTTTGATGGGTTGTATCAAGCTTTAGTCGCACTGAAGCGTTGAAGCACAGTTGATTTCTTATGGGTGGAATCTTGGAAAAGCCAGATCCAATGTTTGTGTTGCCAAAATCTGTAGCCGCTGTTTTTAACCTTTGCAACAAGCTAAATTAGATGACTATGAGTCAAGTGAATCAAATCCTGCGACTTCATCCAATGGTTAATATATGTGCCTGCCTTGATTTTATATTATGGGTATCAACCCTGCAAGTGCCTTATCTTTGTCTGGGTGTAGGAAAATGCGTTCATCAGTTGGGCAAACTTGCTTTTGAATAATCATTCAAAAATTAATAAAAGAAACCGTGACAAGAAAAACTTCAATCTGAACGATGACCGTCCAACGTACATTAGAAAAAGCGCTAAATCCGAAGAAGAAGAAGAAAAAGAAATATCTTTATCTACGAATTAATAGAAGATAGAGACGGAGGACTGAGCAGATGGAGAAGTAACAGTCTCAAGCAGCAACGACAGCAGAAGCCATTCAAAAAGGATTAGAAATTTTTGGGTATCAATATAAGAAAATGCTTTCTATTAAGATTGTTTGAAGGAAAAAAGGGTACTTTTTGGTTTTGGTCAAAAAAAGATGCGATAGTAAATAGTGGCAACGACGCTAGTTATAAAGAAAGAACCAACGAACAACAAAGGCAATTCAGTTCAAGACAAGTTCTTCACACTTACTGAGATAATAAACACTACAAATATAAAAAGGTAGAAGAAGTTATCGATGAAAGTGAAGGGATGGAAGGCCATGTATTAGAGATGATGAAAATGCCTTACAATTGGTTTCTGATTATTTGGTAGAATGTTTCTAGTAAAATGGGAATTAAAAACACTGGTAAACGAATGGATGTTAGTTCGACTGAACGACAAGTAACTTTTTCAGTATCCATACTGAAATGCGGGTTTTAATCATTGGCCAAAACATGGAAAATTTTAAATGCTTTACCAATCACTTGCACAAGTCCCTGTTGTATCAACATGCAAAAACCAAGTTTACTGTTGTTGAATTTGTTGGTGAATTTACCGTGAACGTCGTGAAGACAGTGAAAACTTTTAGCGGAGCGAACGGCTGAAACAGTTGTACGTACTAATTCACCTGTTTTTTTAGAACGATGGCCTGCTTTTGAAGAAAGCAAATTCATTTTTACTTAAGCAAAACTAACCGTGTGACAACAACACTCTGAAAAAGGAAACGAGACCACATCGTTACTTAGTGATTGAACCGTAAAGAAAAAGGAAGCTAATCATTAAGCTTTTTAGGTAACTATTCAAAGAAATGGAATGAGTTAAATCAAAAGTGAAATACCGTTTAAGCAATTTCTCTTGAGTAGAATAATAATACTCAAGATCCTTTTTGATTTGAATTTCAAAATGGATTGAGGTGTTCTTCTAGAAATCTGAAAAACAGTGTTATTTATAAGCAGACTTAATTTGAGAATATTCTCTATCAAAATTCAGTTCTAATCTTTCAGATTTAGAGAAGGTTAGCAAAAAAGGATACAATCTATTTGTGATCAGAAGGTGTACTTTTAAAAAATTAGTCATTAGTAATAGCGGATAAGTTAGGGAATACTTGTGTTATTCACAACTTATTCCGCACGTAAAAATAATAAAAGCATCTAAAGACGACTTTTCATAAACTTATCAAATCAAAAAGGGCTAGGACAAAGCCCCGCCTCTTTCACGATATTCTGAATTTTTATTCATGAAGTGATTCTGGTCTAACACGCTTTGTGTCCTCTCTCATTTTTTCTATTAAGTAGTCCCTTTTTTTTATCTATTTCCAAAGGCATTTTACGTGAAATCAGTCATCTGTTTCTTGGAAAGATGATGGCGTAAGTTTTTGATAAATCCTGCTGAACGAGCTTTCTTTCTCACGCACGACCCCATCTTTTCCGTTGAACCATACACATCTTGCGCCAATTAACTAGAATTAGCTGAATAAACGAGTGTGGAATAAGGATCAAAAGATGGGAAACATATTGACAGAATGGGTTTCCCCACTAAAAACTAAATCAGCTTTTTTTTTCCTTTTTCCTACAGGAGCCAATTCAATTACGCTATTCCTACCACTTCAGCACCTCCAATGGTTTGCCAGCCGAAACGATATCGCGAGCCGGCAAAGCAGAACGGTCCTTGGTAAAGTTTGTTTTAATGAAAAATTGCAGACAGTCTCATTCTTGCATAAATAAACTCTAATGTTTTCCCACTAACTAGGCCGTTCTTTCCAGTCCAAATCGGTAAACCGGCTTGTAAGCATTTTTTTGACGGGCGCTACTCCTTTAGCGGATTTGTATTAGCGCCAATGGCATGGGCCTAGCTGCTACATCATTCTCTTTAAGAATCGTGATATCTTCCATTCAGTAAAAAATATACCGGAGCCTTGCTAATTACTTTTTCACCTAAAATACCTAAATCAGCTACAGTATGCGAAACAGGTGTTTTACAATTCCTTTTAAAGCATACTTGCGCATTCATAATCCATTTCGCTCACTATGAAATGGTGAAATGGGACTTGTATTTTACGGGCGATACGAGAGGTTCTTTTAAGATTCATCTGTATTTTGTATACGTGCATGAGGTGCAATTAATAGCAGGAGTGATGCTTCATGATTCAGCCACTTAGAGATAATTTTCTCGGAATAAGATTAATCCGCCAAATGGCTCTGTTACATCACAAAGGTTCTTCTAGAACGCTTTCCTCCCAAAATGGCGCCGGGCGCCCATCTCCATCGGTTGCATGAGCCCTAATTCATCTTCAATAATAATACATATCTAAAAAAGTTGTAATGCCGAGCCAGTTGCATTTCGGCGATAGGGCGTATTTCCGCTGTGATAGGCCAGTTCTTGGTCATACGGCCTTTTCCAAAGGAAATAAGCAGACGACTCAACGGTCAGGTGTGTCATCTCCTAGTGAACGAAAGGAATCAATCCCAACTGTGAGTATGGGTGGTTTACCATTTCCCTGGAATAGCATACTCCTTTGCCGTTTATCGTGTGATAGCAGGAATGAGTAGGGGCTTCAGACATCGTCCTGTTTCCAGAATGCATTTGAATTTTCGAGAAGGATATAACCCAGAGGATATTCGTTAAAGTCCTGCATCCATTGGGTCCAAACAATGTACCATGATAATCAATGTTTCATTTGTTCGCCTCTATTTAAGTGGAAACGTGGGCATGTGTATGCACACTCCATCAATTCAAAATCAGTTATTTTCTCAACTTTGGCGAAAACGGGTAGAGAAAGAGTAGAAAGGACATAAATTTCCCATTGGTATTTTTATACCTAAATTAATCTTGCTTGTCTTACTTTCTTCAATTGACTGGCCTAACTCATAAACGGTTTCATCAAACTCAAAGATACCACCCAATAGGTAAACGGCAAGCTTGCAGAAAGTAGCCCATTTTTTGCTGACAACAATAACCGCCTTTTTAAATCCAATATTTTTATGTTGTGCGACATCAATGTCCTCAAGCAAGAAGTACCTAGCACCATTAAATTATGATGATCATGTGCCCAAGTTGTCCGCATAGCCCCTTTTTCCTTCAAAAAGTATGTTCCACTAGTCCATAACCGATATTGACCATTTTACCATAACCCGTCCAGACTAAAATCAAAGAAACGTCCACTGTTTTTCCGCATCCAACCGCCCATTTTTACTGGAACCTCTCGTTGCACAATGCTCAGGTAAAAGTACAACTTCCTGAATTTGGTGAACATTAACAAATGACAGAATCGTGATTTTCCCTCCACCTGAATTTGTAAATCTGTCTCCACTAAAAGATTTACCAACTGGATACTATCCGTAAAAATAGGTAGGAAAACAGGTTTAGTAGAAGGAATAGGCATTTCTCCCCTCCTTTTTGATGAACACATCTACCTTTTTAATAAACACGTTCAATTGTTAGTTTGTTCCAAATTATCCACTAGCATAAAACAGCTAGAAAATCCTGAAGCAACTGCTCACGGTCTTGAAATCCATCGTGAGCCGGCGTGTAAGTTGTGATGTTAAATAGCTTCTTCTACAGGCATGCCAATACTCAATAGACTAGGCGTAATTAGCACCAAGTGCCTTCCAGCAAATCGTCCAGCCATAATATCATCAGTGTATAGCAACGTGGTCCATAAAGATGATGCACTATAACTGAATATTCCTGGAGTAAATGGATTTCTTTTTGCAGCTCTAAGAAAATCCGCTAAGTTACTTTTTTCTAAAATCGATCTGGTTCGCTAGGGTATGGTCAGCAAGTAAAGGCCGGCATACATGAACTTGCCATACTCTCCGATACACGATGCGATATGCCTTCAGAGGCATCAATG
>Ga0163217_1101264_pt1 | contig 10859 bp, 7 predicted proteins | sample SynspAceP_FD_185933 | JGI IMG/M metagenome (GOLD analysis project Ga0163217, IMG submission 185933) | Saline lake microbial communities from Ace Lake in Antarctica - Synechococcus sp. Ace-P (PacBio error correction) | ecosystem: Environmental > Aquatic > Non-marine Saline and Alkaline > Saline ...
AGAGAGAGGATTAAAAAATCCCCCTTTTTTTTTTTTTTTTTTTTTTTTTTTTTTTTTTTTTTTTTTTTTTTTTTTTTTTTTTTTTTTTTTAAGGCCGGGTTTTTAATCTATACAAATGCCAAAGTTAAATTAGCACCACCCAAGGACTTTAGTTGGCCGAAATAAAGAAACCATAGAAACAAGCTTGGTAACTGCCTCAACGTGGAAAAGCATAGTTCCCCCAAAAAAATAAAAAAATGAAAATTGTAGTGGATGAAGGAAGAATAAAGATGGGACTGTCCTAAATGCCAATGCCGAGATGAAGAGCGCGACGTAAAGGTGGCTTCATGGCAAAAGTCACCCATTGATCAGTGCCACTAGCCTGTAAAAAGGGATTGTGGTTCGATAATGGCGAAGCCCTGAGCAACTGAAAACGGCCCTGGATGTCTTGGACTTTCCTAGACAGTGGCGATCCCTTCGTATTGGAAAAACCTATAACCCGCGGTGCCGCGATAATTCAGTGTCCGCGTTGTGGGCAGAAGCATGAAAACAAACTGACAAGACAAAGCCGTCAGCCCTCATTTTGAGTACGAAGCGTGTGACAGAGCATGGGATGTTTTTTTATGGATGCCGGTGGAATTCACCGACTATAAGCACGAAACATTGCTGGACCTGTTTAAAGGTCTAGTTGCATCACTTAAGCGTCGTACGTCTTAAGGTTTTAGAGATAATCACTGGCGCCCTGGCCACTCGGGGTGCAAGCCATATCGCCCGCCTGCGCGCAATGTTGGGGCAAAGGGTAAATGCCTGAAAATCTTCCCTACATCCATCCCACTGATTCTTAGGGGTATGGAAATCTGACCCTGCGTCGAAGCCCAGAGATTGTTTTCTCTATACAACAGCGTGCCCATGTGCGATTTGTCTGGATTCCAAATTCCGAAATAGCTCAACCTCACGCCCCCTGGCCGCCAACAACTCGGCAAACTCGCTAATGAGTCGACGCGTTTTTACCTTTAAATTGAGTGAATAGCGTTGGAATGCGCCCAGATAGCGATGCCAACCAGCTGCCTGTTATGGCTGCAACCGGCTAACCGGATCTCGCACCATTGTGCGGCCGCGGTGTATTTGCCCTTATCAACCAAGATACGATTTAAACGCGTGATCTTTACTTGCGCGCAATGCGCCATCGATTAGGAAACTGGGCAATGTGGTTGCGGCTAATCGCTTGCAAGGTTAGCTGTCTAAGAGATAGCGCATCAAAACCGGTATGACCCCGCGAGTTTGTAAGGCGTTTGTCGATTTGTGGCGGCGCGCTCGCGGCGCAATTGTTGTTGGGCTCGAGTAGTGTTTGCAGGCCCACCATTAGCAATATCGATCCCGATCCCGACTATATGATCTCTTTGTTTTCCCAAAAGGCATGACACCTTCAACCCCATGAATAAGCTGAAAATGTACTAGGCAGTGTTGATAGTCGATGTGCTCAAAGCCGCAGGTGGGTGTCCGTGATCGGTGATGCTAAGACTCGACGTTGTTTCGCAAGCAGCCCGTGCTAATCAGGGTTTCAGGCGAAAGCCTCACCAATCAGAGTAGTAAGTGTGGAAGTAAGTCGGCAAGCATTGAGGAGGGCTCCATATCGGCGGAAAGAGTAAACCTTCGTGCAAATGGCGAGTAAAACCGTGATATACCCGCTAATAGTTGAACTAATCACTTAGGTATTTCATACTTTCAAACACTAACGCCCACTAGAGACTGGCCCACATGCGCTTACCGAAAGGCAGATACGCCGTTACTGCGCTACTTGATCTTGCTATCATGGAAAGAAAGACGGCCGCGTAAATCTTGCGGATATTCTGAAACGCCAAGGAAATCTCTCTTTCTTACCTTGAACAGCTGTTTTCGCAAAGCTTCGTCGCGGCGGGCTAGTGTGCAGCATTCGTGGGCCTGGTGGGCGGTTATCGCCTTGGAAAAAGCCCGTGCGATTCGCATAGCGCATATTCATCGACGCTGTGGACGAAATGGTCGATGCGACCAAGTTGCCAGGGGCAGGGCAATGTCCAGCAAGGTGAAACCTGATTTAAACCCCACCACTTGTGGCACAGAATTAAGTCGAAACAAATACACGATTTTTCTGTCGGGCCATAAGCCCGCTGAATTTTGATTGACCCGTAGCGATGTAAGCGCATTGCTCTGCAGCAAGATCAGCCGCCCGCGAATTTGTTAACACAGCCCGAGTTTAGAACGGCGCTCGGCATAGCGGCCAACGCTTCCTGCAGTAAGCTCTCGCCTGAGTGGATACACGCCATTCCTCGCTCTTTCGGAGGCAATGGAGAGATCATGAAAACAATCCCCATTTATTAGACTAATGCGCCACCAACCCCCTGTGGATCCCTGGTGGCTGAGCAGATGCAGCCGTTTCCACTCTCGACGGAAACTTTGGCAATCCAGCTTTCGTTCACACCTTATTGGCTTGAAGGCTGAAGAGGCCGTTGAAGAGGCGCGCCAGCGATGTGGGCGAATCTCGGCATTGTGATCCGCGCGAAATTGTCCTGACCATCCGGGGCAAACAGAATCCGATAACCTTGCCATCAAAGGCGCGGCCCATGCCCGTAAGGGGCCGTGGTCAACAATCTCATTACGTCATGTATTGAGCACAAAAGGCTGTTCTCGATACTTTGCGCACTTAGAAAGCGAAAGGCTTCGAGGTCACTAATTTTGCGTCCGGAATGCGGACGAATCAATTAGTCCAGCGCTTGTCGAATCCGCATTGCGAAGAAGACACAACTCTGGTGTCGCTAATGCATGTAAACAATGAGCTGGCAGTGGTGAAACGACAATCGCGGCCGTTTTGGTGCTTTGACACGTCCGCGAGACAGTTTTATTGCATGTGATGCGGCGCAAAGTGCTGGTAAAATCGCCATTGAAATCTTAGCGCGTTGCCAAGTGGATCTCACCATGTCGTTTTCCCGCACACAAAGTCTTGGTCCGAAAGGGATGGGCGGCCCTTATACGTTGCCGTATCCGCGGGTCATTATTGAAGCACAAATTCATGGCGGCGGCACGAAACGCGGCGGAATGCGCTCGGGTACCGTTGGCGACGCATCAAATCGTCGGCATGGGGTGTGCGTTTTAAGCTCGCTAATGCGGCCAATGGTTCAATGAGTTTCGGAACGATTGCTGCGCCTACGTCCATCGTTTACTCGAATGGACTTGGCTTGCTCAGTGGGGTCCTCACTCAATGGGCAATCCAGAGCAACCACGGCCCTGGCATCGCTAACCTTTCGTTTGTGGGTGTGGATGGCGAGTCTTTGTTGTTGGTCATTGGCGCGAGAAATCGCCGTGTCGTCTGGCTCTGCTTGTACCTCGGCAACGATGCGAGCCCTCCTAGTGCTGCAGCGGCAATCGGGTTTTTGGCAGATGACCTTGCCCTCAAAGCTCGTTGCGAATCTCTATGGGACGTTTTACCACTGAGCAAGACATCGATGTTTGCCATTGCATGCATAAAAAGCAAAGCGTTTGACGGCGTTGCGAACCCAAGGTCAGCGCTTAAGCTGTAACCAATGTGGTTTGCCTCGTGTCTTTTCCTATAAGCGTCCGCTATGGCGGTGGTTCAATCATAGGAGTCGAATTAAATGCGAAAAAACCCTCAAGCACTTTGTTGAATGTGCGTTATGTTTTTTCTGTGGGCCTCATCCTTTCGCTACGGTTTATGCGGCCAAGCGATGATCCTATTTACACCAAGTTTTTTAAGTAATGTGGGCTGTCCAGTGGCTTATGAACAACCGGTGGCGTATTTCACAGAAAGGGCGAGCCGGTTAGAGGGCAGTCGCAACTGTCAGATACGTCGTATCAGGCGCTAATGGGCATTTTTAAGAATGCTGAAATCTCGCCACATTCATGCCGATCCAGAGGCCGTAATTCCCTCAAATATGGGGTTATTGTGGCCTAATGGCGATGGCCCAAGGTGATACGGTGAGTGCTTCAGCCAGATTTATGGACGATTCACGAAATGGGTCAAGCTGTATCTCAACTATAAGCCGAGTGGTGAATAAGACTTGGCTAGCGGGCATGGAAGCTTTTCATCGTAAAGGCCGATGCAATCTGGCCTGAACTTTTAAAGGGAAACTAGGTCAAAGCTCTGTAATCGCGTAAAGCGTAGTTTTCCCTAAAAACACGTATAATTACGTGCTATTACCCGCGTATAATGCGCGGCTTTCTGAACCTTGTAACCGGTAAAATGGAGCTAAACGCAAATGCCAATCGAAAGAAACTTTTGTCGCATTATTAACACCTGATGCGGGGTTCGCAAAAATGTGATCGGTAGAGATCTATTCACGCTTTGAAAAAGCAGGCTAAACGTGTAGTGGCTGCCAAGATGAAAATTGCGCCTTACTGACGAAACTGCGGTGGTTTCTACGCAGAGCAATAAAGGAGCGTGGATTTTCCCTGATCTAATTGATTCATGACTTCTGGTCCTGTCCATCGTACAAGTCCTAGAAAGGCGAAAATGCAGTTAGCCGTTCACGCGCGACCTAATGGGTGCTACTAACCCAGCAGAAGCCAGCTGCGCCGGCACTATCCGTGTGACTTTGCTGTATCTATCGACGCAAAACGCGGTTCACGGTTCTGATTCAGCAACATTCAGCCGCACGTGAAATTTCTTAACTTCTCGACGCAGCAGAGGTTTGCGACCGCGTATAACGCGGAAGCATTCTGACAATAGCGAGCCTGACATGAGCAACGAAACGAAGAGAAAATCAATCTCTCGCCTAACACTGCCCAAAAATGCAGGCGTTTTTTAGCGAGTTGGGAGAAAAACCTTTTCGGGCGAGCCAAACAGTCTGAAATGATTCATCAGCGCGTGTAGTTGAATCGACCGAGATGTCCGAATATCAGTAAGGTTCTGCGAGAGAAGATGGAAAGCGGTAAAGCTTGAGAATTCCCGGCTACCCGCAAATTTAACGCAGAACTGCGTTTCCAGTGACGGTTCATGTAAATGGATGCGTACAAGTGGCCAGCGGCAGCAGTGTCGAGATGGTCTATATTCCAGAAGCTGGGCGAGCACTTTTGTGTGTGTCGTCCCAAGCGGCTGTATTCTCGATTGCCACTTTTTGTGGCAACGGGCTAGCAAGGATTTTAACAGCAACTTCGACGGTGGCTGAGGTCATTGGCAACTGTGGTGGGCTAATCAAAAATTAGCCGGTTTCGGGTAAAACCTGCCGCGGATGGATGAGTCGGGTGCTCGTAAGGCCCAGGCGCCAGTCCGATCAGCAAATGTTTTGTGAATGATGGGCATGGGCCGAGCCTTTGCTTAAAACTCGACAAATGTCATGGAATGCCTTGAGCTTGGATGATGGAAGACCAGGCCTAAATTGGGGGGGGGGTCCCCCCCCCTGTTTTTTTTTTCCCCCCCCCTTAAGCGTCCGCGTCACTATCAGTACCTCCGGGTCGTGCCTGCTATCGAATAGGCTGAAAAGACTTACGGATGCTCGTTGGCGATCTCGTTACATGCGGCCGAATGGAACGAGCTTCGTAGTCCAAATTGGTGCCTATCACAAAAAATACCCCTATCAAAAGAATTACTGCGTAGCTCAGCGGCTTTATGAGCACTCTAGGGAAAGCGCCGGTGCCGCTGTGATTGAAGTACAAACAACCTTAATTGCGGCGTGGAACGATCATCGTCAACATGCGCGAGAAAACTCGCCCGAGTTGCTGAAAAATTTTTCCCCTGTAAAAATCAACGATATACCTCAATCCGTTTTCAATTGTCGGATCTAGTACGAAGCGATCCGAGCAACTCTTCGATAAGCAATTTTACGTCAGATTCCTGCACGAAGCTGGGTATACGTGACTGTGCGCACCACGCGCGCCGATGATATTGGTGCGGCCTGTTGGGCAAGCTAGTGGAGAGTGGGCGATAATACACGTCGCAGTCCAACGCTAATGCCTGATGCCCGCTGCGAAGCGCGCCCAAAGTAGAAAGTGAATGCGAGCGGTCACAAAAAGGAAGTTTACGAAGGCAGACAACTTAGCGGTGTCTGTCGATCGACATGGCGCCTGATTATTCGATCATTCGGCTTTATTAGGCGTTTAAGTAACAATAAGGTAAAGCAATGGCAGTGGATAAAGCTTTATGGCGAAGTGGGTTGCTTGCTACTCAAATGCATCGTCACAACGAGACGGGCGGCTTTAATAACCGAGCCTTTCCGAAGAGCGGCTGTTCGGATTTTTGTGCAGTTAGCGACGGGATATTTTTGAGGCAGGGGATAATGTTTCGCGGCGCGTCGCAATGTGAACAATGGCGCTGGCAATCAATAATCGCAGCCTCGAGTGCTCAACAAACGTTTTGGCGCTTGTTGCTTGCAACCGAAGGAGATCGAGAACCTCGCGCATGAGAACTTTCAGCGTGCATTAGCGTTGATGCCAGCAATCTCGCAGGCTCCGTAATAATTACGCAGCGTTTTTATATGAAATAGGGGAGTACGCAACAGTCTTATCAACCAATTAGAGACTGTCGCGAATGACAAACCACCCTAATGAGTCGCGCGATCCGAGCATTTGTTTAAACACTAGGCGTTAGTGCTTTACGGCACTTCACGACCAGAGCGGCGCCAAGAATATGCTTTGAAAAGAGGGGGGGGCGTTGCAACTTAAATGGTAAACGCCTATCCGGCCTCTCTAGAGATGGCGCAGATCAAATTTTTGAAAAAAGGCGGAATTCGCCCAAGAAGAACCTACTACAAACAGTATGGTTACTAGAGTCAATTTTTTTAATGTTGTCCAAACACCGCGCAGCCTTTTTGGCTAGGCGTCCAAACTAAGAGCGTCGGTTTTTGACAACGGAAGAGGGTGGCAGCGATCTATGCGGTAATGCTAGAGAGCCTGTACAGAGACTCATGGAATACCAAACAATATTTGAACCTTAAATTAATGAATAGTGAAAATCAATAGAGAAGTAACAGAGCAGAAGAACAAGAGGAACTGGAAGAGGCGACCTCTACTGGCCCCGGCCAAATTGCTTATAACAAACCCGCGAAGCGGTTTGGGTATGAGCGTGCAAGAAGTCCGCGGACACCATGCACATCACCATGCATTTATGTTCGAGCACTGGAAACCGATGCTCATGACAAATTGCCTGGAGACGTCTTCAATTAGAAGGGTATCTGCGTTCCTATGCCAGCCTATGGGCTAGAAACCCTACCTAACGTATCAATGTGTATAACGACTACGCCAATGCAGCGTGAGAGCGAAGAGTCAAACTCAGTGCGCGCGTCGTCGTAAATACAATAAGAACCCTGCCTTGGATTGTGATCTCTTGGGTATTGCTTTTTTGTCGTGGTGGCCGATAGCCTTGTGGGTTATTTCAGTAGCATCAAGGTTTCAGAGCAAAGCGCCACATAGTCCCAAGGCCTAACGACATAATGGCGAACGGTTAATGTCGCCAATGGCAACATAGCCAATATTTGCAGCCAGACGCAGCAGTGTCTTCTGTGCCAACAAGCGCTTAACGAACCAATCGCACAGAAACATTCGCTGTAGTGCCTGTGCTGAATGCGCAAGACGAAACATTAAGATTCCACTGATAGTGTTGGCCGAGCATTGCTGAAGAAGTGGAAGCTGATGGCGCCAGTTAGACGCAGAAAATGCCGCGCCAAGTTGAGACGCTAGCGCCGACTACTACAGAGCGGATTGATACAGTAGATGGCGGTGGTGACGATACCGTTCAAATCGCTTTACGGGCGAGAGCATGGTGCAGGTTGAACGGATGCGAATGAACGCCCAGTTATACCGAGATGCTGCGAGTGCGGGTGACACCCTTCGCATTCAATGGTAGCTGCAGCCTTTCAACGTTTTTTATTGGGGCGATGCTTCTAACCTCTGAACTGAGTTGATGGCGCTCAAGAGATTTTCGTCTAATATCCGTATCGACAATTCTGCAAGACTGACTATTGGTTATAAGTAGATACATGAGCGCCACACAGTGATTCCGCGACGTAAAAACGCGACAGATAATGGGTAGGGAATGTTTCGGTAGGGCGGCGATGCGCCGATTACCGTCCAGAGCATGACCAACACTGAAACCTGTAATGTTGCCGAGACCAGTGGCACAGATTCCAGCGCCTTGAGCGTGCAGGGGCTGATATCGGCGCGTTTTTCCGTGCCGACGAATGGAAGCAGCAAGATGCCTTCCACCATCATTCGTCAACAATCCAAAGTGCATTGGTCGCTGAATATTCATTTCGATTATAAGATCGCCCCTTGAAAGTCGGCCGGTATGGGGGTCGATGTCTGCGGATAAATCCAGGCTAATACGGCAAAGTGGAAAAGAAAATCGCATGGTGATTGATGCTGCAAAAGACAAAAGGCATTCCTTTACGATTGGGTAAACGCGGGGTCTTTAGGCAAGGTCAATCTTAACGCAATTATCCTGAGCCTACGGCTGAATGCCCATGGTTGAAACGGCTTAACGCAAATCGATATTCTCGATAAATATGATTTCAAAAATTTCCAAACTGAGGCGCACAAAAGCCTGCAGACGATTTTCATGACACTTGAAGCCTAAATCGAAAGCTCTCAAACAAATAAGACCAACCAATTGCAATCTCGGTAATAAACAGAGGCGGGTGTTTTACGTTCGGGAACCGTAAATCGCAATCGGAAACTCGGTGCTCTTTTGATGGAAGGCATGGCGATACGATTCGTAATTTCAACTGGCTGCGATCCGGTAGAAGAAAATCAAAAGTCGGTTTCGGAATATTTCTTAAAAGTTTAGGCATTCGCAGCAAAAGGCGTTAATTTTGGTGGCTTGCCAAGTTTTTCGCGCAAACTTTGATGTGGATCAGCCGTGGTTAACCAATTGGAAGCGCGCCTTGAAGACATCAATTACTCGTCGACTCCGCCGTGATCGGTTGTATTGTGGAATGGTCCGGGGAGAGCGCGAAAGTCCGCGCTTGGAGATCGGCCTAAAACAGGTGCCATCCTAGCAACCTCGTGTATGTAGAGGGTAAGCCTCATCAACATAGATCGAAAATGCTACCTTTGTAAGACGAATTAAGAACAATGGTACGGGCCCGTGTGCCGCTAAATTGAGTGCCGAAGCAGAAACGAGTGGGCGAATCGACATCCGGATATTATTGCAACGGATTAAACGCACGACACTCCTTCAAAGAAAGCAAACCTGGCCAAGATTTTATGAAAAAGAATTTTCAAAGCAATCGGGAATGAACGACATTCTTCCCTTAGTGATACTCCGCATGGCAGTACCTCGAAAGTACCGTCAACGCGTGGTGCAAAGCTAATGCCTATCAAGAGATTCGTTTCCCGTATTAGAGCAAACACAATTGTTCCAAACGCTCTATCGGTGAAGTTTCAACCGATATCGTCGAAAAAGAGATGTACAGTTTTTCGACGATCGCAACATGGTGAAAACTTGAGCCTTCGTCCTGAGGGACCGCGTGTTGTGTGCGTGCCGCGGAACCGAGCACGGCTTACTGTATAACCAGCAACAACGACTTTTGTATAAAGGTCCGATGTCCCGCTACGAGCGACCTCAGAAAGGCCGTTATCGACAGTTTATCAGTTTGGCGTAGAAGCTTGCATGAATGGTCCCGATTATCGACGTTGAGCTTAACTGTGCTAAACGGCCGAAACTGTGGAAGAACTAGGCTTAACGGAACATGTTCGACTAGAACTAAACATATCGGCACAGCGCCGATCGTAAGCAGTTGGAGAAGCATAGTCACCCTATTTTGGCAAGCTCATGAAGATTGAAGTTGGACGCCGACAGTAAGCGCGTCTGGGAAGCAATTTCGAATTGGATGCCCCTTGCGTATAACCCCTCGCGACCAGCAAAAGTGCCTTCGACTCAGGCTTTATTAGCCCGATGCGCCAGTGTTGAGTGACTTCGTGAGTGCGGACACCGTTGCAACATTTTTGACGAATTGACCCAGATGCGCGCAGTGCCCAATGTTTGAAATTTTGTCCGTGAATCCTAGTGGTCAGAGGCTTGGATTATTACAAACAACAATGGTGTTTCGAGTGATTTACTGATGCACTAGGAGCGCAGGAACGATTTGTGCCAGGTGGCCGTTATGACCGGAACTAGTGGAGGCAGTTAGGCGGACGAGCTACGCCCAGGCGTAGGCTTGCGATGGGAACGAACGCTTAAGTATTGGATGTATGGAAGAGCTAAGAGTTAGTCGCAGCACAAGCCCAAGCAGAAGTGGATGTATTGTCCGCGATTGGAGCAAGGCTTAAGTGCTCAAGGCCATGACCTTGATTGAAGCGCTTCCGCACGGATGCCGAGTTTGCGGCATACAGTTTCATTGGCCGGGGGTGTAATTAGGCAATCAATTGAAAGCGTGCCTTTAATCGTGGTGGCCAAGCCATTGCAGTTGGTCATGTGAGTCCGACTCTGCGGACACCAACTACCGGTGGTTTGAAACAGGTTTAAAAATTCCGCCATTTAGGTGAAGAAACCCGAAATGAGACGGTCCAGTATCAATGAATATAGTCAGTAGTTGCAGGCCTTGTTCCCCAATCTTGAACAGCGCTTGAAGGCTAATTTCAGGATGCCCCCTACCCAGCGTGCGAGCCGGCCGCTAAGAATTAACGTAGTGATTGAGAACAAGAAAAATTAGACTGATACAAGGGTGATCCGTGGCTTTTAGCACCGACGAAGAGAAACACTAGAATAGTATTAAACGATGGTGGAATGAGAGCGGAAAATCACTGGCACTTGGTGTCATCGTTTTCGGCGTGGGATATTTGGGTTTGGATGCAGTGGCAGATATGCAAACTGCAAGCTCCGCCAGCGCCCCTCAAGATCTCTATGAAACATGAATTGGCGTAGACCGTGGTGCTTGGAACCAGGTGTGCAGCTC
>Ga0163217_1025934_pt1 | contig 10858 bp, 13 predicted proteins | sample SynspAceP_FD_185933 | JGI IMG/M metagenome (GOLD analysis project Ga0163217, IMG submission 185933) | Saline lake microbial communities from Ace Lake in Antarctica - Synechococcus sp. Ace-P (PacBio error correction) | ecosystem: Environmental > Aquatic > Non-marine Saline and Alkaline > Saline ...
GGGAAGGGAGGAAAAAAAGATCCCGCTTTGGCCAAGATAGTTCGAGAAGTGAGAAACGGTCCGCCCCAACCGCAAATGGCCCACCCCCCATGACCGTGGGCCGGGCGGTTTGATGGACCGGCTTCCAGTACTTTTCCGAAAGAAGCAACAGCAGCCAGCAAGACGCCCGTGGCGGATGCTGCCAACGAACGCGATCGGGCGGAATTCGAGCAAAGCCAAGCAGGGCCAAGGCCGAAATCCTGCCTGGAAGAGGGCCGCCCCATGGGGCTCTGCGTTTTTTCAAAGCCGAGGTTCCAACCGCCAGCACCGCGGCACACAGCCTTCGCAAACCCGCTGGTTGTGCCTACTTCTCCCAAGAAACGACAACGCCCAGCGGCACTCCGGCTAACCGCGAGTGCTTCTCCTCGGAGCTGCGCCATGCTCGCCCGGGCTACTGGGGCAAAGGTCAGCAGCGATGCAAGCCTACAACGTCATTTCGCGGCCGTACGGCGACAGCAAAACCGAGGCCCAGGACCAGCTCTCCAGGCCCTGCGTTTCGCCTCCGGGCTGGCGGCCAACTTTTTTTCACCAATGGCGGTCCACCGCGATTCTGATCCAAAGGATCGAGCCGGCCGGCCCGTCCGCTCACCGGCCTGGCTGCACAAAGGCCCCAGCCTCCAGCCCATCGGGCAGCGGCCACTGGACCGTGGTGGCCGCTAACGGGAATGCGAGCGCTTGGTTTCAACAACGATCCCCCATCCCAACGGTGAGGCAATCCGTCGTGGTGGGTACAACCAGCACCTCAACGCAAGGCCAGCACTACCAGCGCCAAGAACTGGGATCCCCGCTGGAGGCCAAGGCGGCAGCGGCGGCTGTCCTGGTTTGTAAGGGCGTGAGCAGAAACCATGGCCGACCTCAGCCAACCTGCAGCACTGGCTGTCCTTCTTCTGCACCAGCAACCGTCACCGCGGCCCCTGGGTGCCATTGCGGCACTGAGCCGCAGGAAGCCGCCGGTTCATCGGCTGCATGATTCGTGGAGAGCAGGCTCCCCACTGATCTCTCTGATCTCGATGTGATCGAGGCGGGCAGCGGCGCCGGCCGCGGGGCCATGCAGTTACACCGGGGCCCTGCGCCGAACGCCCTACGACGAGCCCGCCGGGGAGCAAGCACTGAGGCGAGGGATCGATCCAACCAGCATGAGTTGGCAAGGAGATCTACTTCGCCCAGGAGTACGCCGGCTGCACGATCCAGCGAAGGTTCCCTGATCGGCTGGTGCTGCGTCCCTTTGAGGAACCGCGCCCGGCTGGCCTGGATCCCAGCTGCTGCTGCCGCTACTGGACGCGCTCAGCCCCAGGAGCGGTGAGGGGCGTTACTTCAGGCCCGGCACAACCCACAGCGAACGTCTCAGGAACAGAGCGGCTGCACGTCCTGGGGGCTGATCGAAACCGGAAGACCTGCTCATCCCAAGCGAGCCAGACCAATGGAACGGACGATCTGAGCCACCACTACAGCAGAGCTCACCACCACAGCCGGGGGGAACTGCCGTAAAACCACCGTTCGACGCGAACGCCTTTCCTCTTTGTCCTGCTCGGCAGCGGTGAATCATCAGCGAGTTTCTCGATCTATCTTCTCGCTGGGACGGTGTGCGCCTGGCGTCTGGTCTTCCTCGATGCCAAGCCCTGCCCCCAGAGTTTCCTGATGCGGCTGCCTACAGCCACTGGATCCGCCCTCAACTGATCCTCGCCCTGCTGCGGTGGTGGCCGCCATCGCTCATTAGCAAGCGTGCAGCAGGGGCAGCGTAAATGGGCAGGAAACGATCCGGGCAAGGCAGCTGCCGTGATCAAGGGTCCCGTGGTGGCCCGCCACTCATCGCTCCAGCTTTGCCCCTTCTCTGCGTTTCGGGCTGGTGGTGCGGCGTTTTTCGCACACACAGCCATGCCCCGTCCCCTCCTCCGCACGCCGATGCCGCTGATCCTGAGTTCCTGCCACTCGCCGATGCCAGCCGCGGGCGGCTTCTCTCCGCCAATTTCGCCGGCCTGATTCGAGCGAGAAGAATGCGATCCAGGTCGCCAGATTGGCCCTCACCACAGCTAGTGAGCCGATCAGGAAGGCGCAGCACAGCCCAAGCCTCCCCTCAGTGGCCAACCATCGCGGGCGCACTGCGTCACCATCTTCCGCGATCGCGTCGCGGCCTTGGTGCGGGTGTCCACGCCGTGAGCATGAGAAAGCACCAGCCGTCCGGCACGAAAGCTTGGATCAGCCGCAGCCCAAAACCGGTTCTGCCTGCTGGATTTGATCGCCTGCTTGAGGCCAGCGCAGAGCAGATCGACCGAGTTCAGGCAAGCTCGAAGCGATGCTGGGATCACTTCCGGCCAAATCAGGCCGCCGTGCTCAGGCTGCCACATTGCCTCGAGGGCCTCTCGATCGCCAGGCGGCAAGAAGCCATGGGGGTGAGCCAACACCACGCCCACGGCTGGAGCGCAAGGCAACTGGCCAGCCTCAAGGGCGGAGCTGGCCTGAAGGGCCATGGCCCTGCAAATCACACCTACGAGTCAGACCCAGCCTCGCAGCGCCGGTTGCGGCGCAGGTAGGTTCTCCAGCTCAAGCTTGCCGGATCACCCGCGACTCGTGGTTGTTGGCTGATCGAACCTTCTGGCCGCTCATTGAAGCCGTCACCCGCCAAGGGGCCAGGGCTCGCGGTCGAGCATCTAAGGCCGCCGGCGACTCACCCAGCAGGGCCAGCCATTCATCCCGTTCCTCCAGCCATTTCAGCAAAAAGCCACTCATCAGTATTGCCAGAGGGGCGGGGTTGCCAAAAGCCAGTGAACAATCACCCTCAGACACCGTCAGCAAATGAGGAAGTGGCGGGCGCTGGAAAAACGTCAAGAACGCCCTCTTGACCAGAGGGTTGGAGTGCGCAGGTTTCCTCATGGTCCTGCGGCGGCCAAGGGCTGACGCGGCGGCTGGCGCCGCCCCTTGCCCCTCGCCGCAAGTGCATCGGGGCACTGCGCAATTCTGTCCATGGCCACCAAAAGCCGCTCACTGCCGAGGCCGTAAAGCCTCAGAGGGTCCATCCGCCCGCAGAAGCGATCGTGGCCCGATCTCATCAGCCTGCTGGAAGCGGGCACGCACGCCTTGGCGCAAGCCGCTGGAAACGACGGCGGTCACCACGTCAATACTGCTCTCCGGTCACCGCTACAGCGGCGCCAATCCGATCCTGCTCACCCTCGGCATGGCACCTGCGGGGTTCCGCCCCTGCCCCTTCTGGTGCGGCTTTGCGAAGCCAAGAAGCTCGGAATCTTCCCCAAGAAAGGGGCTTCCAAAGCCGTTTTTCGCATGCCTGCGGCCCCAGCTGCACAGCCGCGAGGAGGGAGGGCGACGGCGGTGAAATCTCCCTGAGAGCTGGGCCAAGCTTCCGCCCGTAGCCATCTTCAATTCAGCGATCTGCAAGGCGAGGCGCGTAGAAGGCCTGATCGCACATGCCGCAAGGCGATCGAAGAGCGCTCATGAGGTTGCGGCCAGAGCCTGAGCGCCACTTCCGCTGCAGAAGCCACCCCTCGTCCCGCCTGGTGTGTGCAATCAGACGCGCTGGGGATTCGGGCTTTCTACATGCCAGAGCTCGATCGCATCAGCTGCCGAGCGCCCATGCTTTCACAGCAGCACCGGCCAGCTACGCCACCTGGGCGCACGAGGTCATCCACTCCACAGGGCACAACAGCCGCGTCAAGCGGAATCTTTCCGGGCGCCATGGGCTCCCACCGCTACGCCCGCGAGGAGGACATGGTCGCGAGGCTGGGCGCGGGGCTGCTGGGGGATCGGCTGGAGATCGGGGCTGCGCTGGAAGGCCATGCCGCTTATTATGGGCCACTGATCGAGAATGCTCAAGGCTGAGAAGGGTGCTCTTTTCAGGTGCTCAGCGAGGCGCGGCAAGGCGGCGGATTTTGATCTGCCCGGAATAGTTGATCAACGAGGGAGGGTTTAAGCGGCTGCAAGCTGATGGCAGCATGGGCAAATCGAGGCCGCTTCAGCGCAACGACATCCGAGATAGTTGCCGCCGATTCTTGCCCTCATCACCAGATTGATTCAGTCCAGAGCGCCTTGGCGAAATGCAACGTAGAAGGTAGTGCATTCCACATCAGATACGGCCGAAACCCTGGCCAGTGGAAAGTAACGCACTACCCCGTTTTTTTGGGCGCGAGTGGCTGCAACGTGCAGGAGGGAGGTGTTTCCTGTTGCCTCGAATTGCTCCGTGAGATCTGGTCCAGGGTCCGGCGATTTGAGTATGTAGGCGTGTAGGGCATCTGGGTCGCTATGCGAGCCGCTGGGATGAACAATCTGAATCGAAACTCCAGGCCTTTGACCGCGGTGCATGGTTGCTAGGCGCAGGGCTGGATCACTCGGGTCATCTGGATTCGCTGGCCTTGATCACACGGGTGGCGAAGCCTTCCCGTTCAGAGGCCGTTGAGCTTTCTCGACGCGGCTTTCTGACGGTGCGGCGGGTCACAGCAGGTGCCCGATCAGGCTGCCCTGCTCCTTGCTGGATCTGACGCAGTTTTTGCGACAAGGAAGCGCTGCTCTGTCGGCCGGATCCTCAAGCCCTGCACGAGCGGGGTGTTTCCCGGTGAAGGCAGGGCGATCGGTAGTCACTGGCGGGGTTCGCTGCGCCGTCGAGATGTCGAAGTCGGCCCCTGGAGCACGGCCGTGGGCCCAGGCGCGCGTTTCTCGGTGGTGCGGTAGTTGAATGCGCAGCTTGCGGGAGCGGGCCACGGCAGATCTCGACAACCCGCAGCGGCCTGAGCACGCACAAGGTTTGCCATACAATGCGCTGGTGGGGATCGCCGACGATGAACAGGTCGTCTGCGTGTGCTCACTGCCAGGGCACGAATGAGGCGGAAGTGAGGCAACATCGAGATCCTGGCGCCTCATCCACCACCACTGCGGGTGAACAGGGGGCTGGGCGGCGTTGGACAACAGGTCAGGCCGCGGCCTGTTTGGCCTCCTCGGGCTTCCCACAGCCGCGCGCCTGGCGGAAACTCAGCCCGCAAGGGCATCGAAACTGGCCAGATCTGGGCCGCGGGTTTTGGGCCGCGTGAGGCGAGTGCCGCGGCCGTTACACGGCGTGCCATCAGGTAGTCATCGCGGGTGCGGCGCATTGGCCAACACCACTTCCTGCGCACTTCCTTCAGCTTGTAGAAGTTCTCATCAAGCCCGAGGTGGTGTCGGCGGACATCCAGGCCAGGCTCCAGCACGAGTCGCGGGCCTGATCGTCAAACAGCCCGAACCTGCAGGCCCTGGTTTCTTGAGGAAGTTCATCACCGCAGCGATCGAGTGAATCACCTCGGATGCGCTGCAGGCTCGGTGCTGCAGATCTTGGTGAGGTTGCTGGCGGATTGTGGTCGGTGGCGGAGGTTGCGCGTGAAGGTGGTGAACAGCACCCGGCCAGGCTTCACGGCATCGCAAAGCCGCTGGCCAGCCAGGCGGTGCGATGCATGGCCACAACGGGTTTTTGCCAGTACCCGGCACCACCCAGCACCCTCACCGGACCGTTCCAGTGTCGAATCCACCCAACTTGGCGCTGGCCTGGGGTGGCAGAAACACCCTCCACTGCTCCAGCGGCGCCGAGAGCATGGCTTCGAGCATTCGGGTCGTCGGTGATCACGGGAAGTGGGCCCTGGCTCTCGGGGGTCCTGCAGAGCTGTGGCCACTCGCTGGGGTCGATGTGGGCCGGCCTTTGCCCGTCTCGAGCTCCTCTCACCGCCTCGATCGGGCTTGCCATCGGCCAGGAGAATGAGGCCACGACAGCAGTCATGGGGGAGCCACTCGATCAGCCGTTGCCAGGGCTCGTCATTTCCCAAGGCCGTAGCGGCTGTGCAGGAGAGCTTCTGGCAACACCGAGCAACTCATCAAGTCGTCCGTTGCTGCAGGCTGAGAAGAGGCCGCGTCTGCCCGTTGCTGTCTCCGCGAAGCTGTGGCCTGGGTCCTGGCAGCTCTGGGGCCGGTGGCGTTTGTGGGTTCAGAGCCTTTGGGAGGGAGCTGGGCGCTGGAACCTGCCAGCGTTTGTTTCGCCCACCGCCGGTTTCGGCTGCCTCCACATCCACCAAACCTGGCAGAGGGCACCGGAAGACGCGTTGACGTGGACAGGTTCGGCGACGGGCCTCACTGGTAGGCGTCGTCCGTGCTTATCGATCCCAGAGCAAGACATAGGTGTTGCCTTGCTCCGGTCGCTGGACGATGCAAGCGGATGTCCTGATCAACAAGCCAGGGGAGCGGATCATCGGGATCCTTGCCAACCTTCGATGGCGCCTCGTAGTTCAAGCCCGGACTGCGGGGTATTGTTGGCGGAAACTTGGAGATGAAGGTGGCAGCCTTACTGCGCCTTTCTCGGGCAAGCTTGTTTGAGGGCGCGCTTGAGGAAGTCGCTGGAGATTGCAACGGTGAAGGCGGGTGTCGCTCATGGGGCTGCTGGGGTGTGGAGGTCCAGTAGCAGTCGTGGACGGAAGAAGCGGCGCGATCGCTCAGCGGTGCTTTCGGGTTGGATGCATCTGTGCGCACCAGGCAGCCATCCTAACCGGCGGCGTTCTCAAGGCTGCCTCGGTCGTCTGGCTGCAGCAATGGAGCGCCAGCTGGTGGATCGGGCGAGGCCAGCTCGGCGGCCAGACCTCACGCTTTGCCTTGCCTTCCTAGTTCAAAGCCCGCCATTGGCAGTGGGATGGGCGGCCTCGGATGCGTCGGACCTCTGGAGGCAAACTGGCGTAGGACCCTTGGGCAAGGTCCTGCACGCTGGGATCGCAGCTGCTCGGAGCTCCTTCCAGGGGCCTCGGTCGGCTGCACCCGGGGTTGCGCCGGCTGACAAGAGGCGCGTTTGGCCGCCGTCCCACCACACCTGAATAAGGTCGATGGCGGCTGCCCTGCTCGGGCAACCGCCCCCAGCCTGGGGTGGAGAGCAGCAGATGGGGCAGGAAACTGGAAGAGATTGGCTTGGCCGCCAGCCATTCCCGCGCCAGGCGGCCTGCTTGCTGCTGGTCGGTGCAGCAGGTCGGGCTGGAAGTGGATGGCGCGGAAAGCTGGCGGGCATGGGTGGTGCTGCTGGTGAAGATCCAGATCCCGCGAGGTTGAGGGCCTAGGCCTGGGAGCGATCGAAGCCGCTGCCCAATGGTCTGCCCAGCCGCGATTTGTTGCCCTACTCGTCCCACAGGCCCTGAGCTGGAGGCGCCTCAATGCCGTTGCTGAGCTCGGTGCGTGAAGCGGGGTGCGGGCGAGCTGGGCCTGGACAAATTGGTGGGCCAGGCCCCTGCCAACCAGGCTCTGAGGGGTTTGAGCAGGTAGGCCATCAGCAGCTTGCAGGCTGCCTGGCGTCTGGGCCTGGCGGGCGCTGTTCTCGAAGGGAAAGCAGTCGCGGGAGCTTGAGCTGTTGGAGCAGAGGCTTCGGGCACCAGTGGCAGATAGAAAGGCTCGGTTGGTAGTGAAGGTGGGGGTGAACTCCGAGGGCCAGGCCGTTGGCTCCAGCTTGGTCTTGGCCGCTGGGGAGCTTTTCCTCGACCACGTCAGCCCCAGCTGAAGGCCCCCAGACATGTAAACGCCCCTGCGTTGCAGGCGCCATGCGCTGCCCGGCCATCGGTGGCCAGTCGGCGCGGTGGTACTCCAGCCTCGGTGTAAGATGGCGATCGGCTTACCCGCCGGCGGTGGGAGTGGAGCAGGAAGTTTCGGCCCGGGAGTAGAACATCCACCCCTTCGCTGGGGGAGAGGGCACTTGCTGCTCCAGCTTCCAGCTCACCACGTGGGTACCGGGCGGCTGAGGCTGAGAAGGAAGCACCTTGCGACCATGAATCTAAAGGTCCCTCCTGGAGCGCACGGTCACCCCCTCCGGGGTGCTCCCTGCCCTCGCGCAACTTGTCGATGAACCGCAGCCGAGTTCGCTTTCGGCGGCGGTGTTTGATCCACCACCTCCGAGAGGCTGCGCTGGCTGGGCTGGAAGATCGCCCCCAGCGTTGAGGAATGGCCTGGAGCTGCTCGATGGGCGGCGTTTACTCGTGCGCAGCCGAATCGAAGGCGCTGGCGGTAGAGAAAGATGCAGCGAATAGCAGCCATCACTGCAGGGGCAGGCCTGGAGCGAATTGCCTGTGGATCCTGCGAAAACCGCTTTGAGGTTCTTGCCGCCGGCCTCCATCAGCTGGCGGACGTACCGGTAATCCGCCGGGCAACCGAATCAAACAGGTATGAGGAAGGGTTTTGCGTTTGGCTGGCTGCCGGGTTGGGGCTCCTTCTGCACAGCCGACTGCAGGTGATCCACTCTTGCGCCAAAGCGGTGGCGCAGGCCCAAGTGCAGGGCCCCCCGAAGGAGGGCTGTCCGGACCTCATCCCAGAGTTGGCGCCGGGTATGGAGAAAACGCAGCGCCCTCTGAGTTGACTCCCTGTACATGAACAGTTGCTGATTCACCCTGAGCGGCCGGCGGGGCTTGTCGCGGTAGCGGCAGCCCCAGGTGTTGGTTGCTGGCCCTTGGCAGGGCCGCCGCTGCACCTTGCCGCAGCTGCTGCAGAGCTCGAAGCCCGCAACCTTGAGGCCTTGCCGGCGATGGTGTGGGTTCTGGCCGACGGGGTGGGCTCGCCGAAGTTGATCTCGCGAAGCTGCTGCTGGCCAGGTATTACCGCGCCGAAGGGAAAGTCCTCGTCCTCAAATCGCCAGGGAGATTTCCGCGCCGCTTAGGTCGGGAAGGATCAGCAGCTTGGCGGTGAAGACTGGGGGTTGCGCTCATCGCTTCGTCGGCCGAAGCGGCTGCGGGCATCTTTGTGGGGCCTGCAACCTGACGAGGCGGGCCATCTCACATTGACCTGGCCCTGATCGGGCATAGCCACTCGTGGCCGCAGCGTGGGCACTCCTTTGCGGCCGAAAGGTCGTCGTCGGTTCCGCGGCAAGCGAAAGGAAGCAGGAGGGTCAGAAACCGCAGCGGCTCGGGCCTGTTGAGGCTGGGTCGACTTGAAATCGACCTTCACCCGCCGGCCCTGGGATAAACTGAACCATCGGCACGCAGCTCGCGATGGCGACAGCGGCAGGCCGTTTCGTAGCTCAGTGTTGGCAGTTCCTCGCTGCTGCGGCCATCGGCTGAGCCACCCCGAGCGGCTGGGCCGCCGTCGCCAGAGCCACGGATTTGGGAGGGTGACGCCGGCCTCCTGGGAAGTGCGTAGTTGGGCAGGTTAAAGCCTCAATCGGTGAGCATGGCCAGCAGGGGCCGGTTCCTCACTAGGTCTTTGGCGGAGCTGGTGAAGGCCTTGAGCTCTCGTAGATTCTCCGTTTTCGCCCTCTCGTTGTCGGCCCCTCGGTGAGGGAGGCGTCGTTCGCGGCCCAGAGCTTTCTTTGAAGCCTTTCGCGCAACTTTGCGCCTCCGCGCCAAGACGTTTGCGCTCGGCGATCAAATTCCTCAAAGCGCTGGATCAGCTCAGCTTGGCGTAGGGAGCGCTCACGGCGCTTTCCTGGGAGCGAATGAATGGCGCTGCAGCTTCCTGTTGGGTGGAAAGTCAGCAGCTGGTCGGGACGAGCTCAAAAAGCGCTCCAAAACAATTCGCCCCTGATGGGCTGGCACAACTGCAGCCAGGGTTGTAAGGGAAAGTGTCTGGAAGTCCTGCGTTGCCCAGCCTTCTCGACCGCATCGAGGGCGGTATGAGCTGGCGAGGCAGGGCCTGGGCAATCGATGCCGCTCTGCACCAGCGATCAGGGTGAAGGCGAGCAGCTGGCGCCGCAGGAATGGCGGCAGCATCGAGATAGCAGCCCGGTGGGCTGATGAACGCGGCCGCGCAGCAATCGCCTCCGGCTCGCGCGAAGAAGTAGAGGTCGTGGGGGGTGCCGGTGACGATGGTGCGACCGCAGGGCATTGCCATCCCGGCGGCCGGCGCGGCCGATCCGCTGGCAGGTAGTTGCGGGCTCGGGCGGCCCCCGAGGCGAGCAGCAACGGTGAGAGATCGCCAATGTTGATGCCGCATCTCCAGGGTAGAGGTGCCGAGAGAAGGTTGGGATCGCTTGCGGTAATTAGGGCCGCGGATGAACTGGGGTTTTCGAGGCGCTCGCCGTCCCGGCCGTGGCAACAGGCCGGTGTGCTCACGGCGACGCCATGCGATACACGTCGCCGCGGCCATAGAGGCGGCGGTAGAGGGGCAGGCCGCCGCGGGGAATAGGTGCGGTAATGGCCTGAGGCAATGGCGTCACCTCACAGGCCATCCCATCCCAGAGCGGCAGCTGCTTGAGACCAGCACGGCTCTGGCCAATCACCGCAGCAGGTGCCAGCGCAGCAGCTTGAGGGGTGGCGCTGACCTGAACTGCGGGCGGTGGAATAGCCCAAGAATGCGCTCAGCGCGCGCCGCGGGTTTCCTGCAGCAGGCCCCGCGTCCCAGTAAAACAGGGCCGCCACACCGCGAGCAACACCTCTTTCCCTGCTGCTCGCTGTTTGAGGCTCTGGCTGGGCTGGCAGGGTGCGGCTGAGCCAAGTTGCTGGGCCCAGGGTGGGGCGGGCCCCCAATCGCGCACCAGCTGCCTCGAAGCCGCCTTGCCGCGTAGCTGGTGGGGAAGGTGGGGCCGCGGGGCCGGAAAACCTGGGCCCGAAGCAGCGGCGTGTAGGGGTGCGGTTGAGGGTAAGGTGTTGGTGGCCGGCCGGAGTGGGGAGGTATTCGCTGGCCCTGGCCGCTGCGGCCGAAGAGCTCAGGAACGACGAGGGCAACCGCGGCTGGCGCCAGTGGTGCAACAGCCCCACGATCAGCTGCTCGAGCTGGTTGCTGCGGGCCGCTGGCGGGAGAGGCTCGATTTTCGTTTCTGCAGGCGGGTGAGCAAGCGCCGGGGCAGCACGCGTTTGATGGCGGCGGGATCCCCGCCGCGGCCAGGGCACCGCCTGCT
>Ga0163217_1003547_pt1 | contig 10857 bp, 17 predicted proteins | sample SynspAceP_FD_185933 | JGI IMG/M metagenome (GOLD analysis project Ga0163217, IMG submission 185933) | Saline lake microbial communities from Ace Lake in Antarctica - Synechococcus sp. Ace-P (PacBio error correction) | ecosystem: Environmental > Aquatic > Non-marine Saline and Alkaline > Saline ...
CCCCAAAAGGAGAGGGGAGAGAAAAGAAGAAAAAAAGAAAAATCAAAAAATCCCAAAATGCCTCAAAATCGACGGGCGGCGCGCCCCAAAAGGGCTTTTTTGGCGAAATTTCAAACATGCCGTCAACCGCTGCCTGGGAAAAAAACCCGTTGGGCCGGCGGCAAATCGCAAAGCAGGGCAGGGGACTCGGTTTTTTATCACGGACCCCCGTTTGGCCCGAGGATATCGTTTTTTGCCGCGGCTGACGGGAAAACTGGGCGGCCTTCATGAGTTAAATCGATTCCGGAAAAGTTGCGGGCAGAGTAATGTCCCCGCTGGCGAGCACCGACCCCTATCCGCGGGCTGCGTATTTGCGAAAAATTCGCCCAACAAAAAAAAAACCGGGCCAGGGCAATGCACTGGCGCTGTTGATGCTGATGCCACTGTCCGGCCTTATGATGCTGTCGGATAACACATCCCGAAGTCTGGACCGCATTCCACTTGATTGCGGAGGCCACGAAGGGGCTCCTTTCGTCGGCGCGATGCTTTGGATTGCTGATCCCAGATTTTTGCAACTGACGCACAAAGACATCATGCTGGCCAATCGGAAGGAGGACGCCGTGCGGGCCTTGAAAATAGATCCGCGCGCGCAGGCCGTTCCCGGAAGAAATTCCAGATATCACCCCCGCGAACACGACGTACTGTGTGGTTGATTGACAAGGAAACCGCAACCGCTCTCGCTCATCAACCTTCATGGTTGTTTTGAGGGTTCGGAACAGGGGTTTCTACACGCAATTCCTGGATAAGTTCCTGCAAAAATCCGCGGATCATCCCTTCCGTCCCTTTTTGAAGCATCGCCCAACAAGATAGAAGCCTGGCAAGCGGCGATGCACACAATCATTCCTGGCATGGCGTATGCCAGGGTGACGAAGGGCGATGCCATTCGGTGTCAATGGGGGGGCAGTTATCAAGCCGTCGGACATTACCACCGCCTATTGTCTAACACCTTGACGCGGGATGGATCCGGCAGCAGGCACTCCTCAGACCGAGAAGCTTTGGCGCTGGAACGGAAAACTGGAACTTGAGTCGACGATTCTGTGCAGAAAACAGCTGCCGGTCTGGCCGCACGCGGACCATGTTGGTCGATGTGAACGGTGCGCCTGCTCGGAGGGAGGCAGGCCCAATTTGATCGATCCGAGAATGAACATTGATAGGTCGGGTCAGACCGCGCAAGGATGGTATAGCCGCTGTGGGTAACTGGAGCGCATGCGCGTGCCGGTTTTTGCGCTTGGGTGGAGCATCGTTGCCAATGAGACCCTGTCAACCGTGAACATTGCAGGGCCGGGAGCGGCCATGTATCTGAAAGAGGTGCAGACCCTATTCGCTGCCGCTCCTGTCAATGTCTTCATGAGTGTTAGTGCCTCACTCGGTTGGAGGCACCCCTTGGGTGCGATAGGCCTGGTTTGGCCTGCGCCAAAGACCGGTCGAGGTATGTCGATATATAGCATTTGACCAAAATGGCCTTAATCGTCGACCATTCCGGGATATCGCGTGCATAACCAGCAATTTTAGGGGTTTAGGGTAAGAAAACAAAGAGCTTAGCAAAGTGATGAATTTCTTCTTTTTGATATATCCAAATGAGGGAGCTCCGGGACTGAATAGCTAAGCAATTGATACGACATCTCTCCGACCATAGGGCGGAGCAGGTCCCGGTTGAGCGGTTGCAGAGAACCGTGCGCAGAAAGTAATGCCCGCGATCAAGTGGGGAATTCCGCATGTTGTCGCGCGAAACTCCCACCGAGCATTCTTGCTAATTGGTTGTCGTACAATGCACAGGATCGCTGGCAGAGTGGAGGCGGCCCTTGGCCGCGCGACCATGGGCGTTTTGCAGAGATGGCAAGGCCTCAGGCATTGCCCGCCGATCAACTTGCCCGGCGACCTGGAACCGAAGAAGGCATCACGCCGAGACTAACGCCGCCGCTGGAACGCGGAGGTCCCCGCGGCATGGCTGGAAAGCCTATTCCGAAGGGGTAATGGCCTGGATCGACGCGGGCATACCAGCACCGCCGAGCTTGATCTCCTGGAAGAGATGACGCCCGATGCCGGTGGGAGCCGGTTTCTCGGTTGCAGTCATGGCGCCAGCGCGGCATCCTTATGGGCTCCGTCTGGTTTCAAGCTGTGGCGGGGCGCAGCGCTTGGACGATCGGGGCCAATCTGGTGCCGTTGCTGCAGGTAGGGGCAACGATGAATGGTGGCACCGGAGGATGTTTCGTACTGCCGCAAGGCGCATTCCGGGAAACGCTGGGGTTGCGGATCTGGAGGCGCTCCGCCCCTCCATCGACGCATTGACCGGCACTGCGCAGGAAAGATGCATGGTGGGCGGAATCGAACAACTGGGCAGTCAGCCGGTAAGCCGAAACGGCGAGTGCAAAGCCCCATGGTTGCGGGCGATCCGCACCGCCAAGTACGAAAAGTGCCCCGGCAATCTTATACACAGTTGCACCTGACCTGTCCCGAGTTCGACGCCCATCGGCTTTGCCGTGCCTGGCGTTCCTGCCTTCCACATTTCTGTCATACGCGAGACGTGGCGTGTGTGTCACCCATTGCCTTTGCCCGATTATTCACGATGTCCCTATATCGAGCAGTTTCCGAAAGGATGGCGGCCGAAATACCGGACGGCATGGGCATAAAGAGGAGCGAGAATACGGCCTCGAAACCATCATCGTGAGAGGCGCCGAAAGCAAGCACGAATTACGGTAACGGAGACAGAGCACGCCCGATCATCGCGGGCGATCCTGCGGATGGTCAGCGCTTGGCGCTGAAATCTGTGCAATTGTTGAATACCGATGTAATCGTTCAACTGTTTTACTGCGATGCTTGAAGGCCAACGAACCTTACGCGATTTCTATGATGCCGGATCGGGGTTGGGGTCGTCATTAGATCATAAGTGTGGTGGGTGCGGAATCGCGACGGTCACATTGGCTTGTCTTTTGTCCAGCGCCATCGTGCGGAACGCGATCGGATCAACCAGGCCTGGCTGCCTGATACTCGGGCCTGGAGCGGAGAACATGATGTTGGGTGGCATGATCCCTTTTGAGCGGATGCCACGGGAGATGGATCCCGACGCGCAGGGTTAATCGTGGACGGCGGAACAACCGGCCTGGTGGATCGCGGATGCACGCGGAATTACCTGCTTGACAGATTGCCATCCGAGCACGCGTGCCGTCCCGCGTCGCCAAGGCGTTATCGAACGGACCGCCGACCTGACCCCGGCGACAATGAAATGGAATTACTGGCGCGATACACGACATGCGGCAAACCTGCGCGCGAATTTACAGCAACGGCTTCTGGGATCAGGCGCGACCTGAAGGTGCGGTCCTGCCGCGCAACCCTTGCCGGATGGGACGGCCGGATGGACGCCGATTGAGCGGCAACCCACGATATATTAAATGTCGATCAGACAGGAAATGACGCGGCTCCTCGGCCACTGTCCGGGTTTGTCGGACATCGCAAAGCATCCTGCGAAGTCAGTCCCCGCACCCGGTGTGTCACCGCCTCGCGCAGCTTCTGGTGGACCTTGCCGCGAACCGTTCTTCGAACAGACGATACAAGCCTTTTGGGCGGCTCGGGAACTGGAACAGCATCATACGCGAGGCGGTGAAGAAAGTGGCCGATTGGTCGACATCCCTGCCCCTGGGTGCCGCGCATCTGCCCGGTCCATGATTCAAACCCGCTGATCATCTTTTCCCGACGCGCCGGGCGTGCGGCCCCGGTCAGTCCATCCACATCGGGTGACGGGGATTGGCGGTGCTGGCGACCCGGGTGCATTGCCGCAAAACCGGTGCAAGATCGATTTATGGCCTTGTCTGTCGCACGTTATTGTTTTCGATCTGCAGATTGGGATCAACAGCCGGTGGATTCGTCCCTGCACGGAGGCATTCCGTTCGGCAGGACAGCGCGCATTAATCAAGACAGAATACGCTTTGTGGGCGCAGGGCGACATGGTGCCGATTGTGGCCCTACAGCCGCGCGGCAGTCGATGGCCGCCGCGGCCAAGTGTCACGTTGTAATACGCAGGCATCCGGCCTGAAATACGTAACGACCAGAAAATGCGGCAAAACTGGCCGGCCCTCAAACAGGAGAACAGAGACATTGAGAATATTTGATACACGCCCATACGTGCTGTCCAGCGCTCGTGCTGGCCAGCGAACACTAAGCTTGGGGCACCCTGCGTTGCTCAGGCGCAGGACGCCCAGATGGGCGGCGACACTGATTTTGGCCAAACTAAATGCCCGGCCCGGTCAGCTTGAACCCGCTCACATTCCGCCCAGCGCTTGTAGAAGCCTCGAAGTGATCGCACCATCTTTTCTGAAAAACCTCGTTTGCCATGGGCGATGGAATTTTACTGCAAAGCGATGTGGCGAAAAGCTGGATATTTCTGAGGATGGCAAAGACATTTACCTTCCATCTGCGGGAATGGGGTCAAGTTCCACAATGCTGAGGAAATGACATCCGCCGCGATGTTGGCTGGCTACTTTCCGAGAGCTAATGCTCAATCAGCACCGGGCAAGGCCACTTCTGGAAGATGTAAGAGGAGTACCGGAACCGCCGGAATCCCTATACCTCGAAATTGGAAAGCTGAAAACGAAATAAATGCGTTTTTGTCGATAGGCTTCAAAGAACCCTGTTTATCCGTTTTCGATCCTGGCCAGCGAGCCAAGAAAGTACAAGAGCCTGCCGCCAAAGAATCGATATCATCGGCAAACCGGGCCTTTCAGTTGGGTGAAAATGGGGTTGATGGACAGCCACCTGATCATTGAACGCAATGACGACTACAGCCCCAACCATTGGATTTTTGAAGTCCGCAAACGGTTATGCGGGTAGAAAAACGGTCCTATCTTGATGCGGTGCGTTACAATTTCTTCCCGAGCCCAATTTCGCGTAAATTGCTGCCGATGCAGACCGGAGAGGCAAGATGTGGACGACCTCGCTGCCTGTTCGATATCATGAAGCAGCCCTCGACGGAACCGGAGAGGCGTGAGGACATGAGACCAATTAGATGCGGCCCTTCTGCGCAGCATATCGGTCTAATGCGTCACGTGGCGCAGGCAAGGGCACGACAGACAATCTAAGCTGGTTCGGCAGACCATCCGGGCGAGCCGGCGGTCGGGGGTGGTGGAAGATCTGATCATTGCGGCTGCTGAAGCGGCGAGCCCAGGAATTCTCCATGGTATAAAATCCGAACGGTGAATATCTACATCGGTGAGGCAAATGCCGTTGGTATGACCAGAACGACCCAGAAGCCGCCAAGGCGCCTACTGGCCGGGCTGTTATAATGGCGAAGAATCCTTTTGCAGCAACAGCAACTACCCCTACATGCCGCACGTGATTCATTCTGCTCGGTGAGCAGCTGAAAGGCTGCCGGTATGAAAAGACGTCCGGATCGAATGTGACCGAACTGGACGAACCAATGCCTTCGAATATGCAGTCCGGGTAATGGCGGATGGAACGTTCCACCAGCGTCGTTCTGTTCCAACCCGATCCTCGGGCCACAAACAGTGGCAGACAAATGACTATAACTTCCCGCATGTGAAGAACACTCAGGTTCTCATGAGAAACTACAAGGTCTTCTACAGCTCGCTGGAACTGGAGATCGGTGTGGCGGCCTGGAAAACATCGAGGGCCCGAAGTGCTCGAAAAACGCCTACAATTGATCAAACGGTGCAAACCGGGGTCTGAACCGCGCAATCAAGCGATGATGTTGAAAAACTTCAGCGGTACTACATCAACATGTTCTGGATGTAATGGCTGGATAGTGGAGGCGTGATGAACCATGACAAGACTCGGGCGCGCATTGGGCGCCCGGATTTTTCAAGGGACGGGCTAAATGACACGACTTGTTGCCAAGTCCGCAATCGCGCAGCGCCATAACCGGGTAAATGTTTTTTCGTTGCCGACTTCTGACCTTCATGCTGATGCAGTCTGCTGCCCGGGGATCCCGCGACGAAGTCATCGCGGGAGACATGGCAGATCAGGCTGCAATCGACCAGATCAGGCCCCTCGCGATCTGGGGCTGGACCAAGCCGTTGCCTGACCGTCCATACTCTGGCCTGTGGACTACAACCGATGCAAAGGGGATTTTGGCCGGTCCTGATGTTGAACCAACCCCGTATCTGAAGCGATGTTTGAATCGCTGCCCGTGACCCCTTTCGCTGGCGCTATTGTCGCCGTTGTCATAACTATCCCTGTGGTATCTTGCTGCGGTGTGTCGCCAGCGTATGGCGCGATACCTGGGTCGAATCAGCGCTGTGATGCTGTTTGCCCTTCTGGGTGGTTTCCGTTCCAATTTCTGGATTGCGATCCTGTCAGTCATTCCTGTTTCGGTGACGCGTGGGGCTGGTTTCCCCCTCGCCAGGAATAATGTGCCGACAGCCACCAAGCTTTTCCGGGCTTGCTTACTTCCATTGAATACAGCCTGCCGTGGTGCTGGCGTTTGTTTCAATCGGATATCTGGGCCCGGATGACCCGCTTCCCGCCATGCTCGATGTGCTGGATCAGGATTACCCACTCCCTACATTAGTAGGCCCCATCCCCGGTGGACAGCGCGCGCCAAGGGGTGTCGATCTCGGTAACTAAATCCACCTCAAGCACGCAATTTCGCAACACCCTGATGCAGGTGGTCACGGTATCAGGTTTATTTCAGCCTGCATCGGGGGTCGGTGGGTGATTGAACAGATATTTTGCACTGCCCGGCATCGGAGCGGCTGCTGTGCAGGCGATCATAGGGCACGCGATTATCCGGTTGGTCAAGGGTCGCTGCTTCTGCTCGGATTTTGCAATTTGTATTCGTCAATATCAATCATCGACCTGATCTATGCATGGGTTGACCCAAGGAATCCGCTAAATGACCTGAAACGCTTGAACTTCAATGGCGAACATCCTCGGTGCCCCCTCCGTCTTCAGAGGCCGTCAAACTTCGCGCAGGCTGTGGCGGCACCCGCACCTTTCCGGATCGGAATTAGCGTTTTTCATTGTACTGTCCTAATGGCCGTGCCTGCACCGGTTTTTTTTTTTTCGAATGGTGGATCCTAAACGCGCATGTCATTCGCAAACAGGTTCTCACCACTTCAGCGGAATTTCCCTTTGGTAACAGATAAACTTCGGGCGCGAATATTTCGTGCGTTGTGCTGTACGGGGCCCGCGTCCTCGCTTGGATTCGGAATTTTCCGCTGCGATGATCGCATGCCCACGCCGAGCACTGATCGGCATGGCCGTCGGCGTGGTTCCGTCCGGCTGGAAGGACCATCATGCGGATGATGGATGCGTTGCTGCAATTTCCCGCCATTGCTGGCTGGCCAATAGGGTATAAACCCGCTCTGGGCCGCAGATATCGAGCCGTGATTCATCGCGCTTCGATACGGCGTAATATTCCCGGATGGCGGTCGCATTCGCACGCGCGACGGCATGGTCATTCGCGGATCCTGGAAATATGTGGACGCGCATTGGTGAGTGGCGCCAGTTCCTCGCGGATCATTCTTCGCCCCATTCCTAACCCAAATTCGATGGCGCCCCATCTGGTCTCTTGTCACCTTTGTCTTGCCTATGCGATTCTGGCCGAGCAACGCTAGCTTTTGGGATCGGACCACCGACACGCATCCGTCCTGGGGAAACCATATTGCCGAAGGGCGCGACTATCCGTTGAAGCCCTGGTGGATCATGCTGTTCCCGGGCCTTGCGATCAGCCTTGCCGCTTCTGGGCATCAAACCTCCTGGGGGAACGGTCCTGCGCGATGTTCTTGACCGCGGCCTGAAGATTGGGAGGGCTGAATGATGCTTGAAGGTCCGAGAACCTCAATGGTGCTTCGGTCGAAGATGGCTGGATCCGCGCGATCGACAAATGTCAGCTTCAGTATGCTGCCAACCAAGCGAACACCGGGATCGTGGGGAAGAAAGCGGTTCAGGAAAATCGGTTACGCCCCTTTCGATCCTGGGGCTGCACCACGACGCGCAGCACCCGCAACCCCAAGGGCGATCCGTTTTCGATGCAACTAGATTTGCTTGACTGCCCGAAAGCAAATGGCGAACTGCGTGACGCGACATCGCAATATCTTCAGGATCCGATGCATTCGCTGAAATCCGGGTTGGACGTGGGTGACCAGATCGGGGAAAACCCGCGCATCCATCAGGGGCTTTCCGCCGCGATGCCCAGAACGGGCCATCGATCTGCTGGATCTGGTCGCATACCGATGCGAATCGCGCGTGAACTCTTATCCGCACCAACTTGTCGGGGCAATGCGGCAACGGGTGATGACGCCATCCGCTCGATTGCCTGCCGCCCATCGTCTGCCTTATTGCAGATGAGCCGACGACGGCCTTGGATGTCACCGTGCAAGCACAGATTCCTTGAGGCTGCTGCGGCGACCTCAGAAGAGATGGCATGTCGGTCATTCTGATCTCCGCATGAATCTGGGTTCTCCTGGTCGGAGATTTTACCGAGCGTGTTCTGGTGAATGTATGCCGGTGACTGGTAGAGGGACGCACCCTCAAGGACGATTTTCGAACCCCGGCACACCCTATTCCGAGGGGCTTTTGCGCGCAATCCCTTCCGCAGAACAAGGATAGGGGCGGCTTTATGCCATACCCGGACGGGATCCCTGATCCTGCAACCGGCCCCGAAGGGCGTGTTCTTTGCACCGCGCTGCGAATACGTCGAAAAACTCTGTCTGCGCGAAAACCGCCACGTTAGAACAGGTGGGAATGACCACTCATGTCGCTGCCCCGTCCGCTGCGCAGCTAATGGAAGGCGCCTCAATGAACGGAAGCCATCATCCAGTTAAAGGGGCTGTGCCGCGATTTTACGTCAAGGGTCCCCAAAAGGGAAACAAACCCTGCATGCCCGCCGTCAGGGACGTCAATTTTGAATATTCATGCCGGAGAGACTTTAGGTCTTGTGGCGATCCGGGTCCTGGAAAATCGACTATGGGCGCATGATTGTCGGCTCAAAATGCCTGCCACGCGCTGGCGAATAAGGTTATTGGGCCAAGGAAGATACCGGCAAGGAAAAGGCAAAGCTGCGCTGGCGCAGGTTTGCCCACCGGTTACAATTTGTCTTTCAGGATCCCCATGCAGCGATGAATCCCGCGGATGCGGATTTCAGACCTGTTGCGGAGCCCGCTGACACACCGTGGCGGATGGACAGCGCAGGACAGGGAGGACCGGGTCGGCGAACTTCTTGAACTGGTTGGCCTGTCGCGCAGCTTTTCCGACCAGATTAATTCCGCATGAGTTTTCCCGCGGGCAGCGCCAGCGGATCTCGTGATTGCCGTGCCCTCCGCGCCGAACCCGAGATTTCATCGTAACGCGACGAAGCGGTGGCCGCGCTGGAAACGTCTCCATGCAGGCACAGGTCACAACCTGCTGATGGATTTGCCAAGGACAACTTGGGCCCTGTCTATCTGGTTCACAACGCGCATGATCTGGGCTGTGGTACGGGCCGTGGCGCGCCGCGTTTGCAGTGCCTTGCAGGTTGAGGTTGTGGAGCTGGCCGACAAAGCACGACCTCTATGAGACCCGAAGCATCCCTAACCCAAAGCCTTGCTGCTGCGATTTTCCACGCGCGCAAGGCCGGGGTGCGCAAACCACGATCCGCGGCGAAGTGCCAAGCCTCTTAAAAACCGCCTGCCGGTCGCGCCTGTGCCCCGCGATGCCCCCAAGGCCTTTGATCGCTGCACGGTTGAGGCACCCGCGTTTGGCACGATATCGTGGCGCAGCGTTGCCTTGCCATCTTAATATGAAAGTATGAATTTGCAAAACATGAACCGATCCGATCTGGCTGAGTGCCGCCCCAAGCTGTGAGAATGATGGCACGCAAGAAATTTCGTCCTTTGATATACCTTGATGCGATACTGGCACGGCCGAAAGGTTCAGGGGACGCTGAACCCTTTACCCCACATTGTGGCCGATCGGCCCGTGCAGAGCCCGCGCCGCTGGTGATGCGATGCGCGCGTGAAACGCTCGGCGGCCCCTTCAGGAACTGCCGGTGCAATTAAAGACTTGTTCCCGACAAGTGGGTATCTAACCGAATACGGTTTCAGGCGAACACCGCAAGGCAATGTTGCCCGAACATCCGACGATGGTGCTTGTTGCGCGGCTTCCGGGGCTGCCGGGGCGGGGTGATCTTTGCCAAGTCGACGACACCCGAAATCGCCCATAAAAGGGCCAGACAAGACGGGCGCATTCGGGACGACAACGCAACCCTGGATCCCCGCTTTCCGCTGGCGGGTCATCCGGAGGGCGGCGTGGCTGTCGCTGGTCGCTGCCGGGCCCAGGGCCCCCCTGGGCGGGCACCGACGCGCAAGGATCGTCACGGCATCCCCCCGCTGCTGCCTGCGGTGTTGTCGGCCTGAAACCGTCGGCCCGGTGCTTTGCCCTATGCGAGGCAGTTGACGGTTTCTTTCTTTTCTTCAGTATGCCGCTGCCTGCGCGCCCTTTGTGCCGCACGATCGAAGATGCCCGCTTTGATGCTGGCGCGCGATTTGCGGGCCCTCAACGCGGCTTGGCCGCGATCCCTGGTCCGAGATGCCGCGGCCCGTCCTGTGGCCGCAACACACGTGTCCGGTTGCCCACCCACGCTGCATGGGCCTGCGCGTCGGATATATCGCCTGCCCAACACCATACAGGCTTGTGGCGAATGGAAATGTCGAAACGAATACCGGGGCTGTTCTCTGATCTCTTGCTCGCGCGGGGTGCCAGGTGGCGAGGAAGTAACGGAAGAAAAGAAAAAACATCGACTGATCGAGTATGAGGGCAAGGGTATGTATCAGGCCAAAACATCCGCCGTGCGCCAACCGGGGCGTGATACGCAATACAAATCCCGCG
>Ga0163217_1068514_pt1 | contig 10857 bp, 13 predicted proteins | sample SynspAceP_FD_185933 | JGI IMG/M metagenome (GOLD analysis project Ga0163217, IMG submission 185933) | Saline lake microbial communities from Ace Lake in Antarctica - Synechococcus sp. Ace-P (PacBio error correction) | ecosystem: Environmental > Aquatic > Non-marine Saline and Alkaline > Saline ...
ACACCATTGTTCCTTATAATGAAAGACAGTCCAATGCCCGCTGCCAAGGAGCCGTTGTTTTAAGTGGTAAATTCAAGCACAGGCACTCGCCTTGCTCCCACATCACCCCTCGTCCCAGCCCAGTGCGAAGCAGCCTACATGCGTCGCCCGCATGACCCACAACACTGTTCCGCAAAACGCTGACCTCTTCTCTCTTGTTCCGCCAAGCTTTGGCAACATAACATCCATTTCTGACGATCTTACCATAACCAAAAGAAATCGAAATAGCACACTCCGTAGACATACAGCCAGATTGTGTTTTGAGACCGCGCGACCGCGAAAAAAGACGCACACACCCAAAATAAAAAACCTCCACCATCCAGTTCCAAGCGGCCGAGCAATCGAACAAACGAAGCTGTGAACTTCGAGCAGGCATAACGGGTTTACCCGCACGGCGCGGCAACTGTTTTGTTTCAATCGTTTCATGAGCCCTTACCCACTCATCCACGAAGATGGCCGGTGTCGGTCCAAGATAGCCCTTGTCATACCCACGATTGTCCCGTCCGCGAATACATAGTGTCAAAGTCCATCGTGACCCAGCCACTTTCGAAACCACGCCGAACATGTCCTCGACGCACATAACACAGCAAGTGACAAACTCTTCCCGTTCCTTGGTATACCCTTTCATGGAGATGCCCAGCGTCTACAGAGGACGAAGCAGGGCGGCAGGAGCCCAGTTGAAAGAGCGCCTCAATCGAGCACAACGCTGCGTCCTACGTCCGCTTCGACGACTGTCAAGAACGCGGCTCCACCCTTCTCAGACGAGGGGGGGGGTGGGGGGGGGGGGGCCAGAGACGAACGACGGGACGTGACGATCGCACTGGACTTCTTGGTCCTCATCACATCCTGATTATAGAAATAATCCATCCGCTTTGCAAATTAGCCCCTCGGCAGACGCAAACCATCAGTCGATAACGGCACCTGCTGATGACGCGATTGACCGATTCTTCGCAACCTGGGGGATGTGACTTGGAGGAATTTTCACGTGTCACGAAGGTGGAAGAGTCGTAGTCCATAGCTTCGTCCTTTCGAAGTCAATAGCCCTCGAGCGCCGCGAAACAAGTTCCGCAGCCTGTGCTGTGTAAGATGATTGAGGAGCCGTCCAGAGTTTTGCTTTATGATGTGAGGGAACGGCTTGATGGTCACACCTTGCAGGAGCACGGAAGCTGGTGAATAGGCAACACGGGCACGGCTCGTAGGCTTCAAATCGCTCAACGCCAAGCGACGTGCGCCGCCTAGCTGACTGGTGCTGGAAGCTCCCTGCGCACCGCCATATCGTGTCCTTCGACACACCGAAACGAAACAGAAATTGTTCAACAGCAGGGTAGATTTTAACGAGTCGAAGTCATAAACGATAGCTCCGTTGGCCAGGCACACAAAAAGTCCCCTGCTGCCTATGGTGGGCAATCGGGGCCGATCTTGTGAACGTCATTTTTGATAAAGAAACTTCTTAGACCAACAGATCGCGGCGGAATTCACCAGATTCTGGCAGCCTGTGTAACTTACAAGGTTCGTGACAGATTTAGCACAAGTGATGAATTAGCACTCGCCCTATCGTCTGCCTACAATGAGATTCTGAAGGTGGCAAGGAAGGCGCAAGCTTGGGGATCAATTAAACGAAGCATTCAAATACATTAAGCCAATAAGGCGGAGACGAGGATTTCGACCTCGACCTCCGGGCCTACTCTTAGCATGGGGATCGCTTCGACCACTCGCCACGTCTTCGCTGACGTGTATGCGTGACAATACCTATGATCTGCATGCTTTTTCAGAAATTCGCGAAAATCCTAGTCACTGATTTTTGCAGCTTTTTCCCCCGTTTTTCGCATACCTTTTCACCGCTTTTATCCCGTGCAATCCGTGCAAAATCCCGTGCAGGGCGAAAACTGCCTTTGTTCTTACTTGGCTGCATTTTTTTATTCATTGCCTTTCTTATATTTGCATTAATGCCTATCGTCTCTCGATCTGCCTGTAACTGCCGACTAGACCCGACGCCCCCAGCGATCGGGTTTTTCTTTGCCTACCCCCTATTGCGGCGCGCGCCGAGGATTCGGCGATCGCCGCTGAGCCATTCGTTGGCGCGCAGAATTGGATTGCCTCGTCGCAGGATGCAAGCTCGCGGTAGGTTGCGGCCGATTGAGATCGTGTCGGCGCGAGAGCTCGGCCGGTCTGTCCGCGCAACTGCACATATTCAGTTTTCAAAGACCATAAGAGCACGGATAAGATCAGGATCAATCGGCCGATCGCGCATCCCTCCAATTGGGCAATTTTCGGATCGCTCGATGCCTGGCCCGTCGCCTGCTCGCGCATCACGGCGTCCCCTGCGCGCGCAACGCAACATCGGCCCGAAGCGGCCTGCGCCCGCGCGGCTTCCAACCGGTATCGAGCGCGCATCGAGCGCGGCCTGCAGCTCGAGCGCGCCGTTGCGCGACGATCGAGGAATCCAGCATAGCCCACGAGCAGAAAAGTCTGCGCCAGGGAGCGCATCCAGACCAGCGGCTCGGCAACCGCCGCCGAGCCATGTCAGCGCTGCCCTCGGCTTTTGATGATCCGTAGTTTGACACCTGTCAACCGAACTCGCCGGCGCGAGCAGCACAAAACCCATAGGTCTCCTCGACAAATCACATAGGCCTGCGCCGACACTGATCCCGAGCTTGACCAGGATCCAGCCGCCGAGTTTGTTCCATCAGCCAAACAAGCATAAAGCCGTTGGCCTCGTCCCGCAAACCTTTGTAGCTTCAAGCGCTGAGGTCGTGTAAAACATACGGCGAGCTGCTCCATGACAAATCACCGAAAATCAGGATCCTCGATTCTATGCTAAACCCGCCATAAATGCGACACCCCGATCATTGCAAAGCGCGTAATCCTCGCCCGCGCAGTAACAGCCCGCGCCAAACCCGATTGCCGCCTTATCCCACCAGGTGGATTCTTACATCCGCCGCGATATCCGGATTCCGCGCACCCGTCGACCTCGCCTGCCCCCGCCCGACATTGTAGGCTAGCTGTGTAGGCGGTACGCGATGCACCGGCAGCCGGCCGCAGCGTTCGCGCGAGAAATAGCGGTGCAGCCGCCGCGTACTTGATCAGCCGCAGCGCGAAGCATGGCTCGCATTGCCTTGTGTAATCGCGATCGCAGGCTTTACCCCTTTTGTCTCGCCATAGAGACCGTCCAGAAACCTTCCGACGACTCGCGGTCTGCGCACCGCAAGCCCTTCCCATTTGCCGAACATAGGGCAGCGATCTCGAGAAAGTCCGATGCGAGGCTAACTGACGCATATGCTCGGATCCAGCGCTCGCCATCGCCGGCACATCGATCGCTGCACCAGATCTCACGCCCTGGCGCTGCTTTGCGCTGTTCGTCGACTCGAGCTCGTCGATTTTCGTCTCGGGAAGATAGAGATCCTCGCCCGGCCCCCAAAGACAGCCCAAATCACCGCCAACAAACCCCATTGACATAACAATCCGCGCGATCGCCCCGCTGCGCTTATTGGTCTGTGAATTCCGGCCGAACAGCCATGCGATCAAAACCACATCGACCGTCCCATCGGGCATTTTCGACTGTAGGGATCTCGCGATCTGCAGCGCCCGCTCCTACCTCATGATGTGCACTATGTGGCGAAACGTTTACATGAACTAGGGGATCAAGACCGATCTACTTGGCCAAATGCGTCTTATGGGGGGGGGCTGGGCCAACAGATCCCTATCCATGGAGGCCGGCGCTGGGTACTGGCCTTTCGGCCGGATCACTACCAAACACAGCAGGCGAATCGGCGCAAATTGTGTTCCTGGGCGATTGCTTGGGCGCGGTGATGTGGGCCTAAAAAAAATATAAAAAAAAAATTTAAAGGTAGATCGACCACATAGAAATAGGAGCGCCGACACCCCCGACATCCGGAATAATTTATTGCTTTCTCCAATTGAAAAAAAGGACGCGAGGCATCCAATAAGGTAAAAATCGAAATGACTAGCCGGCGATCCTGAACAGCGCCAGGCTGCGTATAGTTAACTCGAGCCGCCGGCAAGTTAGTCACTCATCGCGCACTCATATTCCCCGCCCGGCATATAGGTCAGCGTCGATATTGAGATGGTATTCGTATGCGCTTGGACCCGCCACATTCGCTCCGGCATATCAACACAACGCCATCTTGATGATTCCCCGTACCTCGATTGCACCGGGAAATCGTCGCGCTCTTTGCGCGCCAGATCGCAGCCGCAGCGGCTCGCCGGCCTTTACCGACTATCTTTATGCGTCTCAACCCTTAAATTCGAGATCGCTGCGTCGCTCGAGGCGCTCGTATTTGATCGCAGAAACCCCAAACGCTGAAGATCAAACATAACCAGGGCGAGTTAGAACGTTGTTTCAAATTTAAAGATCACCGATCTGTAACTCAAGCACCGAAAGCGTCGTCACGATCGCGCCAAATCCGTTATGCCACAAAAGAAGTTGCCGCTCTTTTCGCCATCGCGGATCTTCAGTCGTAATTTCCTGATGCACGCGCGCTTCTCGCGCACTCGCGCAAGGATTGTGTTGCTTGGCGCAAGCCGAGACGGAATGTCGACTTGACTATTCGATACGCATAATGCTCGATGCCGGCTTTATGCTCGCTCACGCTCACCATCCGACTACCCGAAGCGCCCTTAATTGATATTGGAAAAACAGCACGCCAGGCAACAGAGCCCGCCGCAGCTTGAACGCCGTCACTTTCACGCTGTGAAACTGCGCGCCGGCGTGACGATCCCAGACCGATCGACAAAAAGTATCATGCAAGCGGGCCGCTTGAAGTTACCGGATCTAGGGGATTGCAGATCCACCGCAGGCCCCAGCACCGAGACACGATTTGAAGCCCGACGGCACGAATGAGCGCGCCGCTGATCGGCTGCGAACCCCAGGCAAGCGCTTAAGTGACGCGGTGCAGATCCCGAAACATCATGGCATACCATCCGTAGGCGGTCGATAAGCGCTCATTACAATCCCTCGTAAAATTCCACACATCGCGGCGTGGCGTCATCACCGCCTGCGGCCGCTGCGCGATCGCATCGTCTTGCACGATCGCGATGGCGAAACAACGTTTGCTGATTTTCATTGATCGTCTGATCGTGCCGGCAGCGCTCGATCGCGGGCTGCACAACGACTCTTTCGAGTAAGGCGAAGCCATCGGGATTGATTTGCCCGTGTGATCAATTCGGTGTTTCCGGCTCGCCCATCGGCAAGTGCGATACGCCCAGGCGCGCGCGTGCCGTCGTAAGTCCGCAGCTTTGTGTGAAAGCATAATTCGCCTCAGCTCGCAAGATCGGCGCATTTCAATCTTCCCGAGCTCGAGCATGTGTAACTGCTCGCGCAAAGCTGCGCCATATGTTCCTCGTTATAGGCCAGCACCCGGCTTGAAACTCCCGCATTCATTGGCGACTTGTCGAGCTTGAGTCCTCGAGAATACCCACATTAAACCCCCACTGGCAATACGACGATCGAGCCATGGCCGCGTTGCGCGAATATACTACCCACTGAACCGTCAAATTTTTGGGTAATTCCTCGAGCGCGCCTCGACTCGGATCTCCGGCGGAATCGACGGCCATAGGCTTTAAGCCACGGAACTTGAACGCGTTGAACCCCATCAGCCAGGATCTTTTACGCAACGCATAACACCGCTTGCGCTTAGATCGTCCGCCATCGCGGCTCGCAATTCAATTGCTGGCGCAGAATCTTAACCAATTGCTTAATCCTCAAGATCATCCGTCATGAGCGAGCATTTGCGTGCCCCACTTTTTCCATGTTTTCGCTACCCGAATTTAGGCGCTTTTAACGTGGATCGGTTCGTCTGTACCTGTCTAATATGCCTTGCGCTCGATCATCAGTTGCCGCCGCCAGTAGCTCTGCCGCTGCGATGGAAACCGCCGTATCGGGGTTCACATCGGCGCTTCGATCTTCTATACCGTGTGATTTCTTTCGTCGTGAGGGCTTCCTCAGAGAACCGCATTTCTGAATCTTTGCCCAAATGTCGTCTAAGCGGACCTTTGACTATAAAGCGTTGGTACTTGCCCGATCATCAAGCAGCGGCGGTTGCGTCTCGCAACTTTCTACCATTGATTAAAGTTAAGCACCCGTCTTTAACGTACGGCTTTATGAGAACTCCAAGTTTGGACATTAACCCTGTCGGTGACGAGACTGCTCCTATGTCCCCCGTATTGCAGCTATCGTGAAAGACACGTTCCACCCTGAAACCCCTGTAATTGGATATAGTTGCGCCCCGAGGTCGCGATAGTAGTACTGGTTCTACCCTGTTCACGTACGTAGTACAAGACGAGAAGCTGAAATCACCTAACCACGTCAAGAAACTTGCGTCTCGAACCAAGGTATTGGCGTGTTTCCCAAACTCAAGTGCGGTCACTCACCCGTCTGCGACCTGAACCTCTGAACACACACGAATTGTGCGTATCTAAGTTTTGCGAAGAATCACCGAATCACGGGTATGAATTCTATGCTGTCCGAATCGAAAGCGGATCGAACGAAGCCTTGTAGATTTGGAAAAGTATAATCTGCTCAATATGCCGTGGAATATAAGCTCGTTAAGTCCGTCAGCCAGGGAAATACCGAACCGAGCCGAAGCTCGCCGTTCTACAGTGTGCAGGTTGAAACCAGAATTCTTACAGGGTGGAAACGAACCGCTGTCAGACGTCCCAGAGAACCCCGTCTGTTCCACGCAAATGCCGCCCACACCTTTTGATTAAGAACGCTGGACAGGGCTTTTCGTATAACCTGTTCCCGATCCGTCGAATGAATCTTTGCCCATCCGTGGTCGATTTACGTCAATTAGGGGCAGTCTTCCAATCCACAACGAGGCTTGCCCAGTGGTGTCGACGCGGGTCGGAAACAAGTTCCAACTGTCTAGAGCGCCTGGAGGTTTGCCCATAAGCGCCATGCGCGTACTTTGTTCATCCACCGTGCTAGAGTAAGCCTTAAGAACCGTAGCTTTCCGACGGCTCTTGGTGGTTAAGGTTGAGCACGTTAACCGTAGTTTTGGCAATCGCGCCATCTACGATATTGCGCTCGTCATGACAGTTCCGCTTCGCAAGCGTAAGACCGCCGGGCCACGCTGTGAAAAAACACCTCGTTCGCCAAGGGATTGCCCCGACCTCGTTATCGAACGAATTTCAGGTTGCACAAACAAGGAACGCCCCCGAGTTGCCATATCGCTGCATACATGACAACTCCATCCTCTTCGAGGCACAACTGCGAATTATCGTATGAGCGTGCGCGATGGTCAACCACCGTACCTGACCCGCAGGGCCATTAACAAAAACCAAGCCATTGATTCGTCCGAGCCAATGTGGGGAATAGCAAGCCGCTGCGAGGATCAATCTCCCGCCAAGGTAAACCCAATATCGCGTCAAGGGTTTTTCCGTGTGCTAATGCACCAGAGGGGTAAGAATGAGGGTATATAGATTACCAATTCGGGCTGTTTTCTCGAACTCTATCTGCCGTAGTCAAAAGCCGGTTTGTAGATGCGTCCCGTGAACTGCCTGTGCCTCCGCGCCCTGTCGCCCCCTTCAGGACAACTCTGGTGAAGTCTAAAGAAATTGCAGAAGCTACTGTGTCTGCACCCACACTTGCGTTACATTTCATTGATCCATCGAATTTTCGGGTCGCGTGACGGCAACCTAGGCTAAAGTCTCTCCAAAGGGGTAAGGCTGATCGTCACATCCGACATGTAAAATACCGTTGCGGTACCATATCCAACCCGCTTTGACGGCCAGCTTTTGCGCCCGCCCGTGTCCACGGTTTTAAGCGGCCATTCAAGGCTGTTTCCATCTGAACCGAAGCGCGATTTGGCGACGTGTCGATATTACCCAGAAACCATTTCGATGCCTTGGTCAATCCGATGGAGCCAAATCCTGATCAATACGCGCCTTGGCTGCGTCCTCTTGTGCGCCGCGCCAGCGTCCTTCGGACGCAGCTTTGCAGAATCCTTATGAACCTTTGCCGCGTCACGATACCCAAGTCGCCAGGGGCGCGCTGCCTTCGCTGTTCAAAGCGCACATTCGCAACGACGCGCTTTTTCGACGCACCTGCCGGCAGCACCTTCCACGTAGTCGGCTACTGCGTTGTCTCGCTGACAAACCCTGGCAACGCCTGACAAAAGCGCGTCACCTCTTTGAGTGAAAAGCTTGCCGCTTTTGACGGTTTGGCGCGCCGGAATATGCTAATTTTTTGTGCAGAACCATTTAGATTAAAGTCCCTTCTACTTTCGATTGAGCTGCATCCGAAACGTTCGCCTGAAAGCACGATCTCGAACTGCATAATATCCATAACAACTTGCGAGCTCCTCGGTCGTCGACCGATCCACCACACAAGATCGTGCTATCGCAGTGCTTGCAGCGCCGCGTTTGGGTGGTGATTTGACGAGTATCGATACTGCGCAAAGGCGGCCCGACATGATGCATTGCCAAAAGCAATCGCGTTCTCGGCTGTAATCCCGATCGAGATATGTCGTAGGCCTCACCGAGATCACACCCCCCGATCGCGATCTGCCGACTTGCGGCCATCCCGCGGTTTGTTACATGATCCGCTGAGGCTTCAAATAGGGCGATCTCGATCTCGTCCTTCCTCGCCTGACCCACCGGCGAGAAAAAAATAGTGTACATCAAACACGCGTGTCGTCCAAACAGCGTAGGTTTTCGAGAAAACACCCCGTGATGATCCGTACCTCAATATCGAGCGGCCCGCGAGCCAAAGACCGGCGACCCCGCTCCAAAATCGCCGCGTGCCGATCGTATAGTAACCTATCCGCCAGGCAGCGGGCGATCGCTGATCGCTTGTTCCAACCCTTAAAGCGTTGGTCGCCCCAGGCCGCAGCCAGCGGCGCTATCCTGGTCAGGCTGTTCCAGATGCCGGCCTGACCTTTCATAGACACAATTGCGCAAGATCACTTTCGCTTTCTCCGCTATCTGTCTCAACATCCAAAGCCGGGCGCGTCGTTCGGATTTGCTCGAAAACAGATGCTTTCCGGAGATTCGGGATCGGGCGTATATTCATAATTAAGTCCCTCACGGCGGCAGCCATCTATCATATGCTTGCTGCATTGCGGTGGCTGTATTTTGACACTCGATCAGGAGCGCGCAAGATCCTCGCTGAGCTGGAATCGGCCTGCACTCGGACAGCTGTCCGCGTTTGCCGCGCATTATAGAATTGGGCTGCCCGTATATCCACTCGGCCGTTTTCCGCCGACGATTCCGCAGCCCGCCATAGTGCCGCCACCGCGCGCAAATTGCGGGATCCTCCGGAATTCAAATCACCGGCCTGGCGCTGCGCCTGCAGCTTGTTCGGCCAGGCCTTGAGCTCGCGCGCGGCCTAGTTTGACATAAGCCCCCGTCACGTAAAATCACTCTAAGTTAGCCCTTCTCGAGCTGCCCGAATAGCTGATCTGATTATAATTGACATCAAAAGACCTGTCATAACGCCAAACTTTGCCGGTGCGGCATCTGCGGTCGGCGGCCCTGATTGGGGGGCGCTCAATAGACACCAAAGCGCGAGGCAGAAAAGATCTCAGCAACGCGCGAAAACCTGCTAGATCTGCGGATCCGCCGAGCGCCGTCGCCTCGAGCTCGCGCTCGCGGTTGGTCAGCCCGCTGGCGCGCGGCAGCCCGCCGCGGGCGGAGCGGATCCTCTTCACCGGAGCGATCCGGCCGATAATGATCCGTCGATTTTAGCCCGACACCATCGACGCACCCGCACAAGATCCCGCCGCCATACGATTGGACAAGCGATTCGGTTTTCATTGCCGCAACATAGGACGCTTCGACCACTGGAAACTGACCGTCTCGGGCCTTGTATCCTGCACCTTGCGGAGCTCGCGTGGTCAGATTTGGCTGCGTGACGCTGCAGTTTGCAGGTTATCGCATTGCGAAAACACCGTTTTGCCGCCTATGGCGCGCACTTGCTCGAGCGTGCCTAACTGATCCCCGAAGCATACGCGCGGCCGAATTCCTTCGCCGAAATACCCCTTCTTGTCGAATCGACGGGCAAGATCACGCCTAGATCGCGGCATCAGATGCTTGCCGCGCAAGCGAGTGCGATCTGCTCGTCGTCATTGCACCGTTGCGTCGATCGCGATGCGAGCGAAATACCGGCTTGGGGGAAGCCTGACGATCGAGGCGGCCTGCATTTCTTGCGCCGAAATAATCCCGTCGCTTGGTTACCGTCCAGCTCGAACAATTCTGGCGCCGACACCCCAACTGCGCCGCTGGTTCGCGGTTACACGCAGGGCCGCACTTGCCTCGAGCGGCCTGATGATCCCGACAGCCGCGCGCCTGCGATTCCTCGCCGAAACCACGCCGTCCTTGTTCCATTGACGGGCAGAGATCACGGCGAAATTCGGGAACGTTGCTTGCCCAAGCAGCGCGGATCGCGCGGTCGTCATTGCGCCGTGCTGTCATCGGGGGGCGGCAAGCGAATTCACCGTGCTGCAGAACTCTAACGCTCGAGGCGCTCAGCTCTTTGCTCCGAAAGCCGTCGCGGGGGTACTACAGGCCGAACCAATGCCGCGGCGCGCCCCAGACAGCGTGGGGCCGGCTTCCGCTGGAACGTTTGCGTTGGCCCTGCATGCGCAATGCTTTTGCACCTCGGCCGGACAGAGACCGCTGATAGACCGCATAATCGACCAGCCGCCAACTTTGCGAGCGTCTGCTACGGCAACTTGTAATTCGTTGCGTTGATGATTGGGCGGCATGTTTTCAGCCTAAGCGCCTGCTCGGGGCAGATCCCTTGCTGATGTCCTTCGTATAGCCCGCGGTTCTTCGAGCTCGCGTTTGAACGCCAAACCA
>Ga0163217_1072933_pt1 | contig 10857 bp, 15 predicted proteins | sample SynspAceP_FD_185933 | JGI IMG/M metagenome (GOLD analysis project Ga0163217, IMG submission 185933) | Saline lake microbial communities from Ace Lake in Antarctica - Synechococcus sp. Ace-P (PacBio error correction) | ecosystem: Environmental > Aquatic > Non-marine Saline and Alkaline > Saline ...
GAAAAAGAGAACGGGAAAAGAGGGGGGGGGGGAAAGAACAAAAAAAAAAAAAAAAATGCCAAAAAATTGGGACCAAAAATTTTGGGGTTTTTTTTGGTTGGGGGGTGGGTGGCCCCCCTGGGACCCCCTTCTGACGCCCCCGGCCCCGCTTCTGTGGGCCGTCCGCCTTGCCCTCTAAGGCCAGGGCAAGCCACCGAGAAGGCGCCCGCCGGGGTTCTTTTTTGGCCTGTTTCACCGGCCGGGTTTTTTTTTTTGGAAGCAAAACGCTTGGGGCGGGGTAACAACCGGCCACGGTTTTCGCCTTGGCTGGTGCGCCGTCCCGCCGCTGCGGGTCCCGGGCTGGTCTATCTTGGCGAATCATCGCTGCGGATGGTGTTCTTGTTCATCTCCGCACGCCGGCAGGGTTTTCTTGCCCTTGCCCCGAAGATCCAGGGCACCTTGTTTCAAACGCTTGGTGCAAAGCCCCGACAGGGGCCCACGGCGGGAGCGGCCACGGCTGAGGGTCATCAAACAGGTCGAAAAACTAACTATCTGGAAAACGAGGGATGAGTCGTTGAATCGTGTTTTTGGCGTGTTGGCTTTCAAAGCTTTGCGGGCCAAGGGCAAAAACCTTAGTCTGGTCCTTTTGTGCGGCTTAAAGACTGGGGAAGACCGCACCGCCGCGCGGCAAAGCGTGCAGGCGGTGGCCGGTCGGCGTTTGGTGGCATTCCAGCCAATTCCAAGGACGCCACTGGTGTTTCCCATCGTGGCGCGCCCTCGGTCAGCCAGCTTGGCAATGGTTATCCCGGCTTCGATTGCTATCTGCAAGGACGCGGCGGGGCAAGCCCGGAGCAATTGCTAGAGGCGCGCAACCAAGCTGTTTGGGCCATGGCAGCGCAAAGCCCGCTCATGCAGCCTCTGCCCGCCCCAGCGGTTAGAGGATGCGGCGCAGTTCAATCTACGATAATGCGACTGGCGCCGTGCCCGGGCGATGGGGGTCCCCCAGCGCCACGGATGTGGGGCACGTTTGCTGACATCGCTGGGGGGTCGCTATGTGAATGACTTCTGTCGATGAAGGGCGATCAAGCGGGTCTATGTGCAGGGCGAGGCCGCGGCACGGGCGTGCCTCGATCTTGAGAAATGGCGCGTGCGCAAATGACAGCGGCGGGTTTGGTGGCCCTTCTCGAATTTGCCGAAGGGAGCTTGGCTTACGGGCCGAAGGGTGAAACCGCTAATAACGCATCCCCGCGATGCAAATTCAGGGTCCCCCGCGCCGGGGGTCCAGCCCACCGGCCGAGCCCATCGCAGAGCTGGGAACGTCCTGGTGAACGCAGTTTGCCCCCCGGTTTCCAGATCGCGTGGACGGTCTGTCGCTGAAGAACAAGAAAGCGGCAATCAGCACCGCTGTTTGTATGGTCCTGTCGCTGCAGCGATTTTCCTAGCGCTGGCGGCGGCCTGTATGAAAGCTGGTCGATCCCCTTTTGCGGTGATGCCTCGCCGATGCGATTTGGTAATCCCTTGGGACGTTGACGGGTGCGTATCTGGCGGGTTCGAAAATGGCGTCTTCTTTCAGGTGGGGCTGCTGACCGTCGTGGGTTCCTGACGGGCAAAAACGCGATCCTGAAATCGTCGAGTTTGCCCGCGACAGACGCCGAGACGGCGAGAGCATTTTTTTTTGATGCGCCATTGATGCATGCACGGCAACGGTTCCGCCCGATTCATAATGACCTCTATGGCGGTTTCTTCATTGGGGGTTCTTGCCGCTGGTTCTTAGACAGGGTGGGGCCGGGTCTGGCGGGCCGTACGGCCATCGGGGCCGGGTGTGCTGGCCGGTACGATTGGCCGCGACCGTAACTGGGTTGTGCTGTTCGTGCTCCCCTATTTCTTTGCCATGGTGGCCCGTTTCATCACCGGCAAGCGATCCGGCCAAGACGCACCAACGATTAAGCCCCGCATCACCGGCGGAATGACCAAATCTGGGCGGAGTAACCCTTTGTGTTATCCCCGCTTTGGCATGTCGGGTCAATTGACGAGCCCTTCGCGGGCTAATCCCTCTCCGAGGGAACACCAAGATTCCACGCCATCCGCCAACCAGTTTGGAAGGAAATAGCCAGCATGATCAACTTTAACCCCTGAACGGCAAGAGGTTGGAGCGTTACGACGCGCCGACGGACACGCCTCTTTTGTGGGTGCTGACGCGAATGAACATGCGGCTGACCGTTTTGCAGCGAAAATTCCGGCTGTGGCATCGCCATGCGGCGCCTGCACCGTCGAGCTTGAACGGCAATGAACCCCGTCGCAGCTGTGTCACCCCCGATCTCGATGGTCGAAGGGTCTTACGTGACCCAACCAATCGAAGCGTCGAAGGCGCGAAGCGCGCGCCGTACAGGCCGCATGGAAGCGAATCTGACGTGCCCCATGCGGTTGGTTCAAATCCGGACAGGTCATGAGCGCCACGGGCCCTGCTGGCGCGAGATCCGAACCCACGGACGAGGATATCGATAATGCGATGGCCGGCAATATCTCCGCTGCGCCACCTATGTTTTCTATCCGCGCCGGCGATCAAGAACGCCGCCAAAGCAAGCTGGAGGGTTAGCCATGAACACTTCAAGCTTTCCCGTCGCGGTTTTTCTGTCAACGGGCTTCTGCGGTCTGGTGACTCGGTGTTGTTCTGCCGGATAAATCACGCGCCCCAATCCGGTGCCGCGACCGCTTTTGATCCGTCGCTGATCCGGCTACGTTCGGCACAAAACGCATTTGGTCCGCGGAGTCGCGCGGATGACACGGTTGACGGTCATCATCAAGCATATCGAATTTCGGTCAGTGTCGAACACCCGGTCTCTGCGAACCCTTGGTGGCCGAAGAGTTGGACCGCCGACTGGTCGCAGATTGCGCGCCGAAAAGTGGCGCCGGCCAATGATGAACTCTACGCCAATTCCCTTGTTCGGATTGCAGGGGACCAGGCGGGTCACGGCGATGGCGAACAGCTATCTGCAGATGGCGCAAAAGCCGGCGCCGCTTGCGCCGGCGAATTGCTGGTGGAATGCCTGCCGCGCGGAATGGGCGTGCCCGCGTCCGAGATTTACCGTATCGAAGGGGCGCATTTTCTCAGCCAAGGGCAACCGGAAGCGGGCTTTGGTGGCCTTCGCCGAGAAAGCCCGCGACTATGACGGCACCTGCGGAGCCTAAGTTGAAGCAGCGCCAAGGATTTTTTAATACTGCTCGGGACCTGTGCCCAAGCTGGAATACCCACGCCAAGACCGACCGGCAAGGCGATACACGATGGATGTGTACCGCGACGGAAATGAGGACGCGTCGTCCGTGGCCCATCCTGACAAGATGGGCGCTGTCGGTGGCCGCTTTGACGATACCGACTGCGCTGAAGGTACCCGGCCGTGATCGCGGTGCGCGAGACCCCGCAAGGCGTTGCCGTTTATGCGGAAAAACACCGGTGCCGCGCTTGAAGGGCGCGAGGGCGTTGAGCGTGCGTTGGGACGACGCGCAAGGGCCGAACGCGGTCGACCGAACAGAATCTTACGCTTGATTTTTCCCCGCGCCGCTGCAGAAGGGGGCCTGAACGCCGAAGAGATCGGCGACGCCATGAAAGGGATCGACCGGGCCGCTCCAGGTGATCGAGGGCAGAATTCCACTTCCCCTATCTTGCCCATGCCGCACTCGAACCGCGGATCGCCGGTGCTTGAAATGACCGAAGGCAAGCCGAAGCTCTGGATGGGGCTCGCCAGTTTTCCCTCGCTCGACAAGCCGACGCTGGCAGCCACGTCTGGTAATTGACCGTTCTGATGTGCGGGATCACGTTTATGTTTGCGGGGGGCAGCTTTGGCCGCCGTGCGCCAGCCACGTCCCATGTCGCGCGCCGAAGTCCGCCGAATCGCGAAAGCCGCAGGCGGCACGGGTCCATCGAAAGCTGCTTTGGACGCGAGAAGATGAGCATGACGCGGCTATTATCGTCGCTGACCGTGCACAAGAATGAAGGGCGGGCTTGGACGCAGACGGCCAATATCGTTGGTTGGCAATGACGTGGTGGTGAACCAATCCATCATGGCCGGTGTCCGATGGAAGCAATGTGAAAGAACGGCAATGGACCCGAGCTCTTATGAAGGCGCGACGAAAAGATGCCGTATGATCCTGCCTCGCTTAAGGGTCGATTGGGTCGGCAGGAACAGCCCCGTGTCGGTGCTTTTGGTGGCGCTCTGTCGGTCCATTCGCACACCGGCTATGCGACCGAAGTGGTTTCTGGATCAACTGCTCGAGCAGGGGCCAAGGACCCGGTTTCAGGGACGTTTGGACCTGATGAAAGGCGAACGCAGGTCGCAGACGCAGTGGCGTGTTGGAGAAAGTGGCCGAGCTTGGCGGGCTGGGTTAACGGGGGCACCAAGGTCAAGGGGGATCGCGCCTTACGGCGTCAGCCGTGCACGAGAGCTTTAACACCTATTGGCCCAGATCGTCGAAGTGTCGGATCAGGGCGGGTTTCCCAACGGTGCCATAAGATCTGGTGCGCTGTCGATTGTGTGTCGCCCGTGAACCCCAAACGTCATCCGTGCGCAGAACGAAGGCGGGGGCGGGCTATGGTCTGGGCTCGTCTGTTCGCGAGGTACAGCTTGGGGCGAGGTGCGGCACATCGTGGAACGCAACTTTGACACCCTACGCATGCGGCGCAAAATCAACGAGATGCCTGAGGTAGAGGTCCGCCATCATTCAAAGCGCCAATGACCCCACAAGGTCATCGGTGAGACCCGGTCTGCCGCCGTGGGATTCCGGCGGTTGCAAACGCCATGGCGCGCCCTGACGGGCCAGGTCTGTGACGAAAACGCCTTTAGCATCCGTAGGAGTGTTCAGTCATGAAGAAGCGCTGAAAAATCATGGCCATCGCTTGCGCTAATGCAGGCCCCGTTATGGCAGAAACCGGTCAACGGTCCCTGCGCACGGTCCCAACGAGCTTTGAATGCACTCGAAGGGGAGGCGGGAACGTTCTTAGCGCGCTGTTCGAGGAATGATGGGGTGATCGGGCATCGCGCTGCCTGAACTGTCACCCCTGTCGATAATTCTCCGCGGCAAGGGATGGATATGCAGTGCACGAGCCCCCGTTGTGCGCGGGGGGAGGGCGACTTTGGTGCGCCGGGCATGCGCTGCACCAACCTGCCACGGGTGATCAAAACATGACCTTTTGCCGCAGGGGGCGGGTCATCCCCGGCCATACGCCTTGGCAGCTTGCCTCCGATTGAAATGGGGTTGGATCGGCAAATCCGCCGCGAGATTTGTGCCCAGATCAAGGAACCGAAGAACGCAATGGCGGGCGTCCTTGCAGAGCTGCACGACATAACGCCGAAGACGGGTTGGTCGTTGGGGGTGGGCAATCCGGGCGAGGGGCGCGAGCCCCGCCCCGGGCCAGTCAGAATCTTTTGGCGCGCTGACCACAGCCTGGATTGAAACCGTTGTTGGCGGCCTGCCCTGCGGGGTAAATTCGCGCTCACAAAAGCAAGGGCGCGCAGGATTGCGCGCCGCTTTGTCGTTTCTGGTCGTAAAAAATTAGTCCTTGAAACCTGCCAGCCCAAGCCATCGGCCACCAAATTGCGGGGGTCTCGACGCCTTCGAATTTCGATCGTCAGCAGGTTTTCGCGCCAGCATATCGTGGCGTTGCGTGCGCGTGGACCTTTGCAGCGTAAACCGCCCCCGCGGCGTGAGCCCGCTTTTGACCCGGGGTCAGAACCGCAGCTTGTTTTCATGCCATAGTTGATGCCCATCACCTGTCCCGGCATCATGTTAAAAGCAAATCAAGGCAAGCGGCTGGCGAGCGACAGGGTCAGGACCCGTGCGCGATGGTCCCGCGCCAAAGGGCGTTTCCGCGGCGGCGCGTTCGGGGTCGATGGTGGATCCAACTGCATCTCGTGGGTGTTTTGGCGATTGGGTCGATCATCTCTTGATCCACCGTGATCCAATCAGAAGACACCGACCTCGGTCCACGATCAGCGTTTTTCAACTATGGGCAAACGCCTCTTCAGTGCAGACATGGGTAATGCTCCTTCAGGATGGGGTCAGCGGCACAAGCACCATGCGCTTGCCTTTGGTTTTCACCGGCCAAGCAGACCGATCAGACGCTTGTGGGCGTTTTCCAGTCCGTCGATGAATATCTTCGGTTACCTTGGATCTGCCCGCCTTCACCCAAGTCTGCAACGCCCGCAGCGCCCGCCCTTGGCGTCATTCTGGGTCCAGTCCATCACGATGAACCCCTCCCATGCGCAGGACGCTTGACCACGAACAGACCCCGGGCAAGGTTGACGCGGTGCGGTAGGGAGTTTCCGTGTCATACTGGACTGACGGCAACCGCACACACCACGCGGCTTTTTCGTTCATCGCAAACAACGCCGCCTCGAGCACGTGGCCCACCAACGTTGTCCGAAATACACGTCCTACCCCATCGGGGCAGCGGCGCGCAGGCTTTGGACATGCCAGGCGCGCGGTAGTCAATGCAGGCGTCAAAGCCCAATTCTTCGTCCACCCATTTGCATTTTTTCCGCCCCACCGGGCGATGCCCACCCCGACAAGCCAAGCGCCTTGGCGATCTGACCGACATAGCCGCCGACCGACCCGCCGCAGCCCGACACCAGCACGGTTTCACCCGCGACCGTTGCCGACCCGATGATCAGCCCATGGTAGGGGTTTTGCTCCGCGAATGCCGTAAACAGACATCAGGTTCGACAGTTGCGGCACTTGGCAGTTTCTCTCGGCATTTCCGCGCATCAGCAGCGACAAAGGTCGACGCAAGTCGCCTCGGACGCGACGATATCGCCCACGGCCAGACGGTCCGCTTGTTGCTTTCCGACACTTCGCAGATCGCCATAGGTCGGCATGGGTCGCACCGCGTTTACAGGCGGCGCGGTAGGTGGCCCCCTTTCAATCCACGAGCGCGGTTGCCCGTCGATGGACCATTCAGGATCACCTTGAGGGCAGCACCTGCCCCGTCACCGCCACGGGCATATCGGTGGTGGTCCTGTTTTGAAATGCCTCAGCTGTCAGCGATCCGCTGGGCAGCTTCTGCGATAAACATTTGTGTGTTGGTCATTTTGATTGGTCCTCTTGATTACTGAACATCCCAAAACGACTTTGCCCTGCACCTTGCGGTCTTGCATCAGGTTTAGCCGCGTCGGCGCTTTCTCCAGCGGGAAAAGCGGGCGAGATGCGCGTTTGGATCTGACCCGTCAGCATACATGCGGACAGATCGCCATGTTTTTCGGCTGTACCTTGGGTTCACGTGCGTATGCGCCGCACCAGAAAACACCATGATCTGCGAGCCTTTCAGCAACGTCCAGGTTCAGTGGGATTTGGGGATGCCAGCAGGGGAAGCCTACGACAATAGCGGCTTTCCAGCCAGCGCGCGCACAGCGTCTGCAATAGGCATCCGCCGACGGCGTCATAGACGCACTCGACGCCTTCGCAGCCCGACAAGCTTCTTGATCTCGTCCGAGAAGGCTTTTTGCGTGCGCGGTCGTCTCTGTTCGTCGGCTGTGATGATCGTTTCATCGGCGCTAAATCACGACATGAACTGCCGCTTTTTTCTTCCGTACGATACCGCGGCGATGAGCCCGCACGCCCGAAGCTTTGGCCAGATCGATCGCGGCGGCACCCGACCCACCCGCAGCGCCCATGGATCAGCAAGATTTCGCCGGCTGGATTCGCCGGTTTTTTTAGGGCGTGATGTGAGGTCCATAGGTAGACCCAAATAGACGCTTCGTCATATGCATCGCGTCCTGGGATATTCATGACCCGTTCGCGTCAACAATGATGTCTGTCGCAAAGCCGCCAAAGCCGTCATTGCCAATTACACGGTCCTCCCGACTGAAGTTGGGAAACGCCCCCTCGCCCAACGGCGTCCACAATCGCCGGCACTTCACCACCTGGGGCTACGGGGGCGTGCGGCTTCATCTGGTAAAGAATCCTTGATAATCAAGTGTCAGGGACACAGTTCCAGCACCCGCCGCACGCACAACAGGATTCGGACCTGCCCTTTTTCCCTTGGGGTTCGGGCTGTGGCGCTCGTCCAGTTCCAGTGTTTCGGGGCCGCCGGGGCAAAGTGCTAAGGCATGGCTTTCATCGGGTCTTTCCTCCTCTAGAATTTGCAAAGCAATAGGCGCGTCAGAAAACTGTCCTGTCATCGAATTTCGAAATGCAATTTTGCAGTGGCGGAATTGGAGTTCGCAAACGAGGGGGAGATAAGATGCAGTCCGAACAGGAACTGGAGGGTTTTCCGCGCGGAGTTGCGCGTTTGGCTTGCAGGCAAACTGCCCAGCCGAAATGCGCGGCGGTGAGCCGAGTGAGCATCGAAAATGCTGGGAGTGGCAAGAAATTTTGAGTTCGAAATCCGAGCCGCAACGCGTCTGGCTAGAGCCGCGCCGCGGTCCAAAGGGCCTATACCGTGCCACATGGCCCCGTTTGAGTACGGCGGGGCGGGGATGAAACCGCGCGCAAAGAAAAGATTTTTCAAAGAAGAGATGGACCGGATCGAAGGCACGCGCAAACCCGTTGCAAAGCTTTGGGTATCTGGATTGACTTGGGCCGCCTTGCTGCACTTTGGCACGCAATGAGCAGAACTGCATTATTTGCCGCCGATCGCACGTGGTGAAGTCCGCTGGTGTCGGGCTATTGCCGAGCCGGGCGCACGGTCCGATCTGGCCAGTGTCCCAGAACCAAAGGGCGAGGACAGGGCGACATTGGCGTTGGTGAACGGCCAGAAATCTGACCTCTTTAATGCCCAGACAAAGCCGACTGGATTTTTGCGCCTGATTCCGCACTGACCGTGATGCAATCCCAAAGCATAAACGGCATTTCCTTTCTGCTGATCGACAGGGAAGACGACGGCGTTTCGAAACCCGCCCCGATCAATTGGATTTCCGGTGCGTCCGTGTTCTGCGAAACGTTCTTACCAATGTAAAAGGTGCCCAAGGAACCGGATCGTTTGCGCGAAGAGAACCCGCGGTTGGATGTTGCAAAATACCTGCTGACCCCACGAAGCGCGAGATGATCTCGGGCGGCGGCAAGGGCTGTCGGCGGTCGCGCACTTGGTGCGGTGCTGAATCGAATCTTTGCCGAGGGGAAGAGCTGACACCGTGCTGCCGCTGACGCGATGCGCTGGCGAGGTTGCGCGCTCGCCATTGGGGCTCACGCTTGAACGCTACAAAGACCAAGCGAAGCCCGGCACTGGCGCAGGCAATGGTCCGCGATGCTGAAATACATGGGCCAAAGAGCTGAACATGCAGCCGCCATGAATTGCTGATGGCCGCAGGCGGCAGCGAGCCGCTGGAAATGGGACGGGCCCGTTGGGCAACCGTCCGGCGGAACTGGTTGCGCACAATAGGGCCAATTCATCCGAAGGCGGCACAAAGCGAGGTAATGCTGAGCATTATCTCCGCCGCGTGCTGGGCTTCCGGGGGTAAGATCATGGTAAAATTAGTATTAACAGAAGACGAAACCGATGCTGTCGATGCAGCGCGCGTTCCTTGATAAATCCGCCCCCGTCAAAGCATTCCGCGACCACTGCGTGATGCGGGCAAACGCATTGACGCCAAAGATGTGGAAGAGATGGCCGCGATGGGATTGGGCGGTGTGCTGGTTCCTGAAAAGCGCAGGTTGGGTCGATATGGGCCCATGCTGCTGCGGGTTATTCTGGCGCAAGAATATGGGCAAGACGCTGGCGCGTTAGCCCTTCCTTTCGACAGCGGGTGATTCGCCGCAACAGCCCTGCGCAACGTCAGCGACGCGCGCAGCCGAAGCTGCACTCGCCCAAGGATTGCCAGCGTGAAACGCGGACTTATGCGCTTGGCGGTGGATGAGCATCGAAGTTCGACCAAACGCCACCGCGATGTTGCCACAAATCCGAAGGCAACGGTTTTCGCCTGACGGGCAAAGAAGACCTTTGTCGTGATGGTGATTTGTCCAGACCGTTTGCTGGTGCTGGCCAAGACCGACAATGTCTGACCCCTGTTCGACGAAAAAAAATTTTTAAAACATTCCCGCAGACGCGTGCGGGGCATCATCGCGAATGCGCAAACCATGACGACGCACGCGACTCGGCGCGGATCGACTTCGGACCAAATGTCGAAGCGGCGGGCGATGATGTGCTGGGTCCAGGTCGACGAGCCATGCCGTGGCTCAACCCGCGATCGAGGCAGGACAGGCCGCGCTGGCCGCCGAAATGGCCGCGTCGCTGCGGGGGCGTTCGGGATGACGTTGGTTTTATCTGAAGAGCGCAAGCAATTCGGCCCAATTGATTGCGTCACATTCATAGGAGCTCGTGTTGCAACCAATCCCCCCGCGGCCGCCCAGCGCTGTGTGCGGAGATCGAAGGTCACGCCTCAGGCCGTGCTGGCACGCGGGGCGCAAAGCTGGAGCGAAGATCCCGCAAGAATGCACATGGCCTTGTATCGCTGGGCCAAGGCCCGGCGAACATCGACGGCCAAGCTGGCGTGATCGAAGGGGTTCAGATGGGGCACAGATCAGAGGATACGCGTGCGGGGAATGGCATGACCCGTGCTTTCGACATCGGATTTTACATTGAAGCGCGCCCGCGTTGCGGCGCCGAATGGGGGGAACTCGGCTATCACGCGCCCAAGTGCCAAGGCACAGAGGATCTAAGTCATGGCTATTCAAGACCTTTTCCGGGTCGAGGGAAACCGCGCTTGGGTCACAGGCGGGGCGACGGGATTGGCCGGATGGCGGCCGAGGCGCCTGGGCGTGCCGGTGCCCCGCGTGCTGATCGCAGGGCCGGTTAAGGGAGAGGCCTGGAGGCTGTTGCAAAAGACTGAACGCGTCGGGGCCTCTGGGCTTTCAGCCGAGGGGTTCGCGGGCCCGATGTAGGGCAGCATG
>Ga0163217_1007539_pt1 | contig 10856 bp, 3 predicted proteins | sample SynspAceP_FD_185933 | JGI IMG/M metagenome (GOLD analysis project Ga0163217, IMG submission 185933) | Saline lake microbial communities from Ace Lake in Antarctica - Synechococcus sp. Ace-P (PacBio error correction) | ecosystem: Environmental > Aquatic > Non-marine Saline and Alkaline > Saline ...
AATTATTGCCAGTATAACCAGCCCGGCAATGGAAATTAGTAACCTGTGGTATAAGGTATGTTACCTCCACAGAATAATTATAAAACTCAATAATCAATTAAATTATAAATAATGAAAAAGCATACCTTAATTTAGTAATTGGACTCTGGGCCTTTGCCGCGCTTTGACCTAGTTGTGGTAACGGTTAACCAAGGTAAAGGTCTTCCGGGCATTAAAACTCGAGCAATGCCGAAAAAGTCCCTATGTGGCGCCAGGGGAAACAATGAACGAGTTTTACGCTTTTATGTCTGGTGGATATAAGCGGTAACCTAACAGTTTACCGGCTTACCTTCCTGGACGAATGTTTCAAGGAAATTCCGGTGTTTTCACCAATTTGCTATCCTCTGGCTACGGCTATTCGGAAAGGAGACCAAGCCATGTTTGAAACACCTCTTTCGGTTTTGTGCCTTGGGAATGATTCTCACGCACCCGGGATATCAGTCAGGAACCGATGGTGTATTGGAATGGAAGGTGGATTTTTATAATGGTAAATACCCCCCGTATAGCAAGATTGATCTTAAAACTTTGGAAACCGCTGAGATTATAGAGGTGCCAAATAGTGGCTGGTAATCACAGTTCTCCTTTTATTACGGAAACACGGAGTAATTGTGTAGCTGGAACCCGTTTTTTCGGTTTCCTGTGCCTCAAGCTGATATGCCCATTAAGGATTACAAAGGCAATTTTAAGGGAGCACTTTCTTTTATTAGTGTAGATCCAGAAGATGGTCGAATGATATTAAGTTTCAAATATTGATGCCAGGATTCAATTATGACCTATCACATCCAGGGAGGGGAATCGACGGTTGTTTCTTCTTTTACTACCTATAACACAGAGGAGGCCAATACCCTATTAGAAGTAAATGCTTCGCAAAATGATAAGGATTTTATTTGCAGCTATCAATTGGAAAAATTGAAGAGTATGTAAACAACGGAGGGTGGAAACAAAATGCCGCTAATTATGCACATAAATGTTGTAACAGTGGATGAAACGCACACGGCTACTTCTACTAATGGATGAAAAGAAGTAATTACAGTAGACCCCACCAAATACCGGGGCGGTGTTTTTCTTTGCCCAACCCAAAATCACCTCATGGTTGTGAATGTAGATCCTTCTGGGAATATATTAATGTAACGGAAAACTGGTCAGCTGATTTAACGGTTCATTCTTTGGATAAAATGATTTGCTTGCCATTGAAAAGGCAAAAAGTTTGATGGTGAGCCCTATGGCAATTCCCCATTCCTAAAATTTGAGGACGTGCTTGCCGAAACTGTAAAGTGGTGGTCTTGACCATTACATACCGAGTTTGATGGGGAGGTGTAATGCTTACTACTTCTTATCTCTTCAGAGGTAGTATGTGGAAACTGGGTATCTTGGGAAGTTATTGATAGAAAACCTACCTACTATTCTGTTGGCCAGCTTAATGATACCCGAGGCAATTCTAGAAAACCATTTTGGTAAATTGTAGTAGCCATTGAAAATAAGATTACAGGATAGGTATTTGCACTACAGGTCCAGAATTTGGAGCATTCTGCCCAATTATATGATAATCGGGTGAAAAATGGACTTATTTATGATTTCCCTACACATGGTGAAAGCACATTATGCAGCAGGAATCCCTGCGGAACTCTTAGCTCCAAAATGCCAAAAAGATTTATAAACTGGCCGAAAACAAACATCCCTATCCACCTTGGGCGCAACAGATGCCAAATGGTACGTGAAGTGTAAAGATGTTCATGTTTACCATGTCAACAATACGAAGTCCAATTTTTTACTCCGGATAACATTGAGGAGTTAAGGTGGTACAAGGTTATTTTCCATATAACGAACCAAGAGCAGGATTTGATGTACCAACGCTTTACAATGATAGGGGCCAACACTTCGAATTTGTTGTTATGCCAGGGCAGACCAGACAATAATTTGGGAACCCAAGCAAGTTGGGGTATGCATTCTTGTACCGATTTTGTTCGGCACTGCACCAAGAGATGCAAGGTTATGTTAGGGTTTCACCAGCAAAGTCCAATCTAGAACTTTCCTGGTCCCTTGGCGATTAGCGTCACTTTATTTTAGTTTTTTAATAGAAAAAAGCGGGTTTGGTTTATGAAACTGCCCGCTTTTTTAACAAGTTGAAAAAAGAGGACAACCATCCCAGGGCATTTTTCGATTTTGTAACTTATAAAGACTCATAAGTAAGAAAAAAGCAATTTAATTAATGATTTATTGGCCCATTGTTATTATTGGGTTTATTTGCCTTTCCTTTATGGAACATCACTGCTGGGGGCACCGCAATATCCGAGCCTGGGTAATGATATTCATATTTCAGGAATCAGGGAGTCTCTGAATTTGATTTGCAGAATATGACGGACTCAATCACTATATAGGTATGAATGACCAATACCCAAAACTGGTGAAATGTGGGGAATTTGATACTTTTCCTAGATTAATTATCGGAATGGTAGCCTTTGAGTAATTAATTGGGCTGTTGGGGCTTTTTGGGGAAAAGTAGAATTACAAATTGGTTTTTGGGCTGGTTTTCTACTAAATGTCTGTTTTGGGAATCTTGGGCATGTACGATTTAATCACATGTTAACCGACTAATGGCTCCAATTTGATCCACACGCCATAATAAAAGTGATTAATGAAGGAATGGGAACGCCAATGACTTATAAACCGCCCTTCGTTTTGGGATCAAAAGATGTTTTAAATTTTTGATGTAACTTCACTTCCAAGTACTGTGGCTATATGTGTTTGTTTGGAATGTCCCTCTTACTTTGGTAGCCTCAATATTTTAGGTTTTGAAGAGCAAGAAGTCGTGGTAGAAAAGGAATCAAAAGAAGCGGTGGCGCGCGTAAATTTAAAAATTTGAAGGTATGATGTATTCTAACAGAATATTATGTTTTATTCTTATTATTTGCAAAACTTCCTGTAAGTAATTGGTCCCCACCCATAGCCTATGGGTCTGATGGATGTATTTCTGTAGTATGACCATTTGTTGAATAGCAACATGCAGCCGAATTGTTACGGACAAAGGTAGAAGTCTTTAATTCCGATTCCCAGTGAATGTTATGTTAAATCATCTTAAGGATATAGGCAATAAACAATTATCCTTTATTTGGTCCAACGATTAAACGATCAACCTGGTGAATTAATAGAGTGCTACCAGTGCAACCTATCTCAAAAAGTAATTCGTATTCCCAAGTCCGAGGGTGAATTTTTAACAGCCTTTAAAAGCGAGGAAGGCGGCAGTAGATGCTCTATTGACTTATGATGGGGACTTAAATGACCTGGGACAATTAAAACTTAAGAATTTCAATTATAGGCAGTACATGGTGCATAAAATTATAAAAGCAAAGGGTAACCAGAACCAGGATAGAATAAGTTTCATTTTTTCAACGAGGACCCTGAAGCATTAAAAATTAATGCCTAAAATAACAACAGTTATGTACGGTCATTAGCGATCAGATAAAAATCAGGAAATACAATAAGCTTCAGGTTAAATAAATATTGTGAAAACTGAGGTTTTGGAATATTGAACATCAGTTTGGAAAAAGAGGGGCGATTTTTCCTGAACATATTGCTCCCACTGATGCGCAATTGATCGTTTTGGAGGGGAAAATAATCTTTCATATCAAATGGTAATCCTATCCGCATTAAAGGACAACAAACACTTTAGTTTCCCGCAAGAAAGTGCCACATTGGGTGTTGGCGCCGAGAAGACTCCAAATTCTTGATATATTAGATAATGGGACAAAAGAAAGTTCCTTTTCGGTCTTTTAATTGCTACTCTTTAAGTAATCATTTATGGGCAGAGACGCATAACGTCTGTAATTCCTGTTAAGGTAAAGACCATTAAGGAAGGGCCAGTATAGCTGCGGCAGCAGATTTTGATACTCTTCTAATTAAAAAGGAACCTATCGGGAAATTCCAATATTCAAAATAGGGAAGCTCCTTGACATAATTGGGGAAAACTATCCCGTAATTGATGGTGAAATCAAGGGGAGATTATAACTGATAGTTTCAAATAATGTTACCATCAGACGGATTGTTATTATTAACGTCGGTACAGTTACCGGCAGATTATGCGCAATAAGGGTAGTGAAGAGCGAAAATTTTTGATACAGAATGTGGTACTGGAGAAGTTGTTTTTCGGCATTTTACCTGGAAAAGTGCAAAGAACGGAAAATTATTAAACAATAAAGTTACCGGTGATGCTGTAGATGAAATTACAATTCTGGCAATGCAATAAGCTATGGTATTCCCAAACATAGTTGTTAGAATAATATAGTTCAACATGTACGGGATGGATCTACTTGGGGTTCTCTGACAACATAACAATTGAAAATAATATTAGTTCAACAACCTTCGATATGGTCTGCATTTTTGTTTTCAATGATGACATTTATAGGGACAATACTTTTGAAAATAACGGGGCAGGAGTTGCGGTAAGTGTTTTTCCAAAAGAATAAAAATGTTGGGCAATACTTTTAAGAAAAATTGGGGTAACCGCCTCATTTGGAGTGTTGTTGAAAAGAAATAAATGATGCCGAAATCTCAGGCAATACTTTTGAAGAATACTATAAGGCATCAAAGTATTGAAAGGATCTAACAGGATAAATTTATTCAAAAAATAACTTTATAAGAAATGGTTGGGCCATTAAGGTACGGGGGCCTGGTTTTAACACAAAACACCTTTACCCAAATAACTATGTAACAACTCCTTTGATCTGGCCTACAAACAGTAATTTGAACGATAAATATTAATTTTCGAGAAAAGCTATTGGAGCAACTAATAAAGGTTAATGAGACACCCGACTGGACAGGAATGGCACGGTGAACATTCCTATAGACCTGTGAAGTTATTTTTCATATATCGTAAACAGAACCCTGAAACTATTATTCTGTTTACGTAGTTTATTTAAGGATATTAATTGATTTTTCGGAGAAAGTAATCCCAGTATTTACACCCAGAAGGGGGGGGTGAATTAGTAGATGCAAAACCATTAATGAAAAAATTAAATGATCACGTTGAAAGTTTTATATAAGAATTTGGGCAAAAATAAAAGTCTTGTCCGGCAATTGGGAACTCGATATGCGCGCAAGGCGGCATTTTGGCAATCCTTTGGGCCGCAAATGGCTCTGGTAAAAACAACGCTGATCAAAGAACAATTTCTGGGAATGGTGATTCCTACAAAGGACCTATTTCAGTAATGGCTTTTCAAGATCCAAAATAAGTGGAAGATCGTCAGATTAAATTACCTCCCCCAAATTGCCAATTTCCCAGAAACCTTAAAGGTTAGAATTAATAGCAATGATAAAGGACATTCGCAAAAACCCACTGATGAGGCAAAAACTTTCAGTCTATTTGGATTGGACCTTTTTGGATAAAAAGCTGAGGCAATTCTTTCTGGAAGGAACCAAACAAAAGGTAAATTTGTCTTAACCTTTAATGTTTTGATAGTACCTTGATTATTTGGATGACTACCAATGGAGCCTAGATCCATGGCAATCTGATTCGCCTCAAGCACTTATTGCTGAAGAAAAGGCCAAGGCAAAACCTTTTTTTAATTACCTCATATTATGGCAATTTTTTGTTGAGCGGAGGTTTCCGTGAGGTTTGTTTAGCCTACTTGAAGGTGATTTTACTTTAAGGGAACTATAGCCGAGCTTAAGACCAACAGGACAAACCAATTTGAAACATGCCATTGCGGCAATATCAACTCACAATAAGCATGATTAAGAATACTTTAAATACAGTTTTTAACGACCTAATGCGGAGCAGATGGAGTATGTTTATTTTCCTGTTTCTATCTGTGTTGGGTTTGGTTATTGGTTGTTTTTGAGCCACGAGCTGTCCAAAGCCGTTATTACCTAATGAAAATGTTATAATAGTACTGGTGCCCCTAAGTAGGAACCATATTTGGGGTTATGTACTATTACAACTCCAAGGATTTTTACAGAGCTCCTTTGGCAACAGCCAATAAAAAGGTCGTCCATTATTTTGGGGCAGTATTTAGGATAAGCAGGCTCGCTTAACTATGAGCCTAGTCTTGGGTCTAAGGAAATTCCCCTTGCCTTATACGGCTTGTTTTGAGAGTAATGGCCATTTGGGATTTTTCATTGTTGTTATTACAGGAGCATTTTTAACTGATCTTTACGGCCGGTTGCTTTAATATTGCCCTATCTAACGAAATAGGGATAAGGGTTTTGGATATGCCGTATTAAGCTTGGTTGTTTTTGGCAGTGATATATGACGGATTATTTTTAAATGTCTTTGATCGTTTTTTGAAAAGAATACCCCTGGAAGTTTTTTCTTTTGGTGGCTACCATGTTCAATCCAATTAGATCTATCCAGAACTTTAATATTGCTTAAACTGGATATTTCCGCCTCTTAGGGTATACCGAGCTATTTTTAAGTCAGTTTTTTTGCAACTAATTGGGGACTTGTCATGTCCATAGTAATGCTACTGCTATGGACTAATAATTCCTGGTTTGCGATTAAGTTAATGTAGGCTAAAAGAAAGGATTTTTAATAAGGGTACTTTGGAGAACCCCTATAAAGGCGTGCTTTAACACTAGGTTTTCCATATTAAAGTATCATTAAGCTATTTTTTTATTGGCGGCAATCCTGGGGGTTGTATTTGCGCCACTTTTGTGGTAGTGCCAATACCGGTTCATTACCGCTTTATAGTCCCATACACATTCCCCATATAGCTTCTTTTAGGCTGGGTATATATTGCGTTGACCACCCTTGTTATATCATCTTTTTTTGAATAAGGATGAGCTGCAAAGGAAATATCGAAGGATTTTTTTTGGTTTACACAGAATTATGTTTGTTGGGTATGTTGCTATCCTTTCCTTCAAGGATATGCCTTGTTTCCATGTTTTTTCGGACCTTATTTTTATTAGCGTCCTATTGTTTTTCCGCTTTTTTTATAAAAAATGCTCCAATTCCATAAAGAATCCAAAGCTATAGCTGGTGTAAAGACGGCCCTCTGTGGTTTATGATAGTTCCAGTCTTGGACCGTGGGCCCTAGGGTGGCATTATGACGCGTTTTGGGACCCGAATCTATAATGGTATAGTTGGCCATCTACTTTTACCTACATTTTCAATATATAGGATGGATTGATACTGGCGTTGCGGCTCCTTTTTTATCTGTTGAACAAACAGCAACATTATTATTTCCCACAAGGGCTTTAAGGAACTTTTTCTTGACAACGGTTTTAGGAATTGTATTGAGGCTTTTTTCTGTCTACCTATGGAAAGGGCCAGAATTGATATATTATATTTTGGGAGGGTTTGGGTGCATTTTTACAAATTGATCGCTTTTGGTATCTTGATAAAAATCTGTTATGGAAACAGGTTGGTATTGCAAGCTGTTTTATCAATTTTTCAATTTGGCATTCTAAAATTGGGGGCCGCATTATTGAATTGTCAAATGATATTGCAATTGCTCACGGCAATGCCTTACTTCGCCAAATTTTGGCTTCAACCGTTTTGGGATTTTACCATAGGCTAATTGCATTGGAACCTTTTGGGGTCATAAACCTTAGGCCTGTTCTTTTTTTATGGAACTATTTGGATTGATAAAGCTTTCGCAAATACAGCTATATATTTTATTTGATGGGGCTTTGCAATAACGGAGGTGCTTATTTTTTATAAGGGGAATGGCAGCCTGGTTGGGGGTGGCCTTATTTTGAAGGGACTTAAGACCTCTTGGCCATAGGCAGTTTTTTTAATTCTATTGCTTTGGATACTGCTACTTTTGGGCAATGCCAAGGGCGCATTCCAAAAGTCCCAAGCTTTAATCACTCTATTTGCTTTGCCCTATGCTCGTATATCTGCAATATAGAGCTGGTTAGACATTTTTTTGGGCCCTGTTTTGGCTATCCATGCACTTCTCTTCAAAAAGTTCATCATGGTGGCGAACATTCGTTTAAGCCAAAGTCCAAAATGTCGGGGTTATAAGTTGGTTCATTTCTCGTCTACCTCTTGTGGACTAACAATGGGTTGCCCATGTATTTTCGTTGTAAACAATAATTGACTCTCCAAAAATCGGTAAAGCAATTCCAAGTGACTGTCCAATCTTTTGTTAATGCCATTGGAAAATGGGTCCCCAATGTTTTGGGTGTTTTCTGATTTTTGGCGTAAAATTTTAAACGCACTAAAAGATTAACATCTGTCTTGTTTTTTATTTGCCGATTTTAAATGACATACGTTTTTAATTATTCTTTGGGGCAGATTACAAAGGTAGTTGGTTGAATTTTTAGTTGGTGATAATTATTCTTTATAAAATGGCAACGGTGTTCTAGTATCTATAATTTCTACTCTCGTGGGTCCTAATTAATTGGGGTTCCGTATCTTTTTTCTGTTTATTATTTTTAAAAAACCATATTGTCAACTCCGCATTGACAGGAATTTGAACATGCAATCTACTTTGGTACGGAGGCACCATCCAGTTTGTACAAGGTATGTTTTTTCATCGTGCTGCATTTTTGAACTTAAAGAGCGCTTCAGAATTTGAATGTGAAACATGTTCCGCACCAGGCCCTACCTTTACAATTCCCCATTCCTGTAGGTATTTGTCAAAAAGAAAGTTTCCATTAGGCTATGAATATTCGTTTAGTCTGAAATGGCGAATTACTATCCCCAAATTCGTCGATATACGTAAAGGTATACTTTTTCTCCTGCCTCCATTTTATTTTTAAATAAGGTTTCCATAATGGGTTATGATACTGAAAATACGCTTAAAACGAGTAGGTTTAAAGTTATTTTGGCACTCAGTCTGGCCAAAACGGCACCATTGTAGGCCATACAGAAAATGGTAACTAGGAAAAGTAACGTTAATTTGATTATGGTGGGCATATGGTTCATAAGAAGAACCATAGCAGCAACAGATCCAATACAACTTTGCCAATAATGGCAAGGTGGAAATATCTGTTTGTTCCCTTTTAAACTCGTTTTTAGCAATTGATTGTAAGCTTCATAATGTTCATTTTTTCGTTTTTATTCCCAAAACTTTATCAGTGGTGCTGTCCAAAAACGTGGTTTCGTTATGATGATCCATAATGAATTGTATTGTTGTTCGGTAGCTACCTTCTGAATTTCATGAAATAGTCACGCGTCTTCTTCAAACCGTAATATGTTTGTTCCAATCCTCCTCCTATCGATTTAAGGACTTTTCTATTTCGCAAATTGCTATTAAATAACCGGTGGGCAAGCCTCGTGTTGGGCAAATGGCTTTTTTTGACCAATACTTATCATTCCCCAAAATGGGAAATATGTATTTTTCGCCTACACCTTAAAATGTGGACTTAAATTGGGTTTATAAAAACCAGTCTATGTTGTTCTTTATGCGTTCTATAGAGATACCCTTGCAAAGCCCGTTTCTAAATTTTCCAGATAATAGTAGCCTTGGATGATGGTTCCTGCTCAAAGGCTGTAAAAGGCTTGTGTCTTTTTAATAGGTTTTGTTTTTCATAAGTCAATTATTTCATTTTTAGAATCTAAATACCTTGAGTGGACACTTTTATTGAAGGGGCTTTAAGTATGGGGGGCGTCTTAAACAGGAATCCCCCAAGACGGCACGTCAGGGGAAATGAGTAGACGGTCTTAATCCGTGCCGAATTGGTTGCCTGCCTTATTTCCATAATCATACTATGTCCTTTGGGACACAATTTAATTGGTTTAAACTCTTTTTTCTAGGGCCTATAGCATTTGGGAAGAGAATGTTATTCTCCAAATGAAATATGCTGGTGAGATCTTCTCGAAATTCCTGTAGGAGGGAAAATGTTACACGGTAGGTATTTACAGCCGTCCTCGGAGGGGTGTAATTTTCACTTAACCTCTGCTATTAGCTAAAGCGATCGCCTTCGTTCTCATGTTCCCTCCTCATCATTTGTATTGGATTCTGAATAGTGCCAAAAATGTTGTTTCGGCCAATGGATTTTCCGTGTTGGTTTACTCTGGATCATTTTTACGAATGGCAGGGAAAACAATCAGTTCCTCTTTTTTTCATATGCCATGGCAAGCTCTTCCGGCACATTTGTTGAAATGTGCGGTAAATTCAGCAGTTCCTGGATGTTGCTCTCCGTGGACTCTGGCATAGTTTGGCAGATATTGATTAAAATGGGCAATTGGGACTCCACATAACGGTGATGCTTTTCTCTATATAGTCCCGCCAGAAAGATCCTAAGGGCCAAGTTTTAAAATCGAATATTGTTGTCGTTCTTTTGATCCTGTACAGTTTCAATTTGCATTTTAATAAGGGAGAATTGTACATCCAGCTTTTTTTTCAGCCACGTCTCGATGGCCTTCTGTTTGGCCTTGCAACAAAAATTCTTATTTTATGATTTTTAAATATTGGGCAGTGCGATAGTTTTTTTCCGCTAACTATTTCCGCAATGTTTTTGGTCATTAAATTTTTCCATGATTATCAATTGTTAAAATTTATCTTAGAAATCCTTTGCCATAATGGCACAGACCTGAAACTGCTTTAAAGTCGGCTAGACTGGTTTCCAGTCCTGCTGGAATGATCATTGAAGATCCTTTCTTCAAAGAATAATCGCATCTTTACGTTTTAAAGGATGCCTCACCCTCCTTAGCACCACAAATGACCGCTTCTTGGTGGCTGTGAATGCATAGGCATGTCCATAACCGGACAAGGCCTTTGATTTTTGTAGTATTTTAAATTCACCTAACCTTGCAGTGGTCAATTGGTTTGTTTCAAAACTTCCATGATTTTCCGTATTTGTTATTTGTTCCCCAGTTTTGTTTTCTGTTCCGTCCATAAATCTGGAAAAAAATTTAACGTTGCTGATTA
>Ga0163217_1009361_pt1 | contig 10856 bp, 14 predicted proteins | sample SynspAceP_FD_185933 | JGI IMG/M metagenome (GOLD analysis project Ga0163217, IMG submission 185933) | Saline lake microbial communities from Ace Lake in Antarctica - Synechococcus sp. Ace-P (PacBio error correction) | ecosystem: Environmental > Aquatic > Non-marine Saline and Alkaline > Saline ...
CACTGCGCCAGAACAGTGCACGCACAATTGACGACGGACCGCGCCAAGGAGAAACCCCCAAAGCAAGAGAGGCGGGAACTGAAGTAGCGGTGCCGTAGCCCCACCGCCACAATCCGCCGCCCCCAATACTCCCCGGCCACCACACCCCCAAACACATCGGACCTACAGCACCCACACAACCCCCCCCACCAACATCCCCCAAAACCAAACCCACCCTCCCCGTCCCTCGGCCCATCAGCCATCCCCGATCCTGCCGGCCATCAGACCCGAAAGCGCGACGCCACCACCAGCACGGATACGCAACCAGCCTCGCCACAGCCCCACCCACAGCGCTGCCCCCAAACGAACCCGCCCAACCCCCCGCCAAATCCCAACACAAACCCCATCCCACCCGGCCACCATCCCTCAGGAAGCCATCAAGGCTCCCCGCCAACCACGAGCACCACCACGCCGCCACCCATCGGCCAGTGGCCACGGGCCGGTATGAGGACCACGCACCCGCACTCATCTGGAACGGGCGGAAAACCACGGAGCCGGGATCAAAAACACCAGAGGAGAAAAAAAGAAGGATCCCAGGACAGATCCACCAACCGGGAGGGCCCCCTCAACGATCAACAGAACAGTGGCCACGCGCACCCTAACAAGCCATCGGGCAGACCGACAGCAACCCTCCCACTGGACCCAACCACCTGGAGAGGAGAGCGCCGCACCTAATGGACCCGAGTGGCCCCGGCCAACACCACCCACGACCTTGCCTTAAACAAGCTCCCCCCCCCGGAAGCAAACTCAACGGGCACCAGCCCGCACCCTCAACGCCGCCGGAAACAAGCGACGACCCTCAACCATCCGGCCAAATCAGGCGATGCAAACCACCATGCCAAAACAAGGGACCGCACCCGAAGAAGCCACCACTGCAAAGGCCAAAGGCGCAGCTCGCAACTGAACAGAGGCAAGAGGGCGAAACCGGGCAGGCCCAAGTAGCCAAAGGGAAGTGACACAGCTTCAACTTACCTCCGTGCATACCACCCACCATCACCATGGGGCGACTGCCCACCTCCCCCCGGGCCGTTATCGGCGAAAACCGAAACGGCCCGGCATGGCAGCTCGCCGGATCGGCGGGGGACCAGCGCCACCGGGGGCCCAGGAACCCTCCCAGACGGCCCTCGGCTGATTCAGAGCGCCACGCGCGCAAACGACAGAACCCGACAGTCTTCGATTCATGTACCCATACCGACCATCCGGTTTGTGGCTTCTCCCACAGATCTAAGCTTTGTCGCAATCAGTCGTGGCGGGCCGCCGAAAGCGGGGGGACCGGCCCCGAGAATCCCAGAGGAAGCGCCGTTGCGGACAGCGGCAGCACAAAGAACACGTGCGTCCGCGCAGGATGGCATTACCCCATTCAACCCCAAGAGCCAAAAACCCTGGAGAACGGGTCTGAAGCGCCTCCCTGCCGAGCCATGATCCCTCCAGTGTCCGAAAATCGAAGACCCGATCTGGAGCGACGGGCCCATCAACAACCCCTTCCCCCCTTACGGGAACGAACGGATACGCCCCGCGTGGCTGCTCAGCCACCCCCCATGAGACGAGCTTCCCGCTGCTCGACCCGGTCCCCCCTGCGCGAAGGCCGCAAACGGAAACCGTGTTGGTCATCCCACCGAGGAACGGCCTGGCTAGGTCTCTGCTGGGAGGAACCAACGCCAGCGGCAAAGCCCGGGCCGGCGTCCCTGCCCGAGCCAACCGTCAAGCCAAACCGTGAGCACAGCCGCAGGACGCAAAGGCTTGGGCAGGATTGGCCGAGCACCAGGCCCCTCACCTGCGGGAACTACCTTATCAGCAAACAGAGATGGACCCCGGCCACAATCAAAACGGCCACCACGCCGATGGACACAAGCCACGAGGCCTACAAAGAAATCACCAACCTGGACGAACTGACCCCGTGCAGCAACCCACCTGGGACAATCAACAAGACCGGACGGTAGCCACCAACCAGGACACCACGCCTGTGCACGAGAAGGAATCGCGAGTTGCCAAGGGAAACCCCGCAAGCCGCAAAAATCTGAAAGCAATCCAGCCCACCAAGGGCGGCGGGCGGGAAGGACCGGCAATCCGTAAGGGCGACATGGAAGCCACCTAAGGAAGCAACTTCAAAGAGCAAAAGGCGTGCGACGGTTAAGGGCGCCAAAGAAGAAGCAAAACGCTGCATGAACCCCTCGGCAACATGGCTTCCACGATCCAGTCCATGTTTGCCTCAACCGAAGTTCCGATGCTAAAACGCCAAAACAACAGATAAAACAGACTCCAAAAAAAACGACCGCCACCGTCAATCAAAGATCCAGTCACAAAACTACGGCTGGCCAACACACCCAGACAGAAACTACAACAACCAGATCAGACAACGAACGACGAATCCAACCAACACAACCTATCAAACAATCCCAACACAGTGCCAACATCGAGAAACCCCGGCGCGGAGCGTTCACCTAGCTTCACGACCCCAATCCCAAAGCAAGAATTCGGCGTCGGAGCGAACAACTCGGAAGCTCCGCGATCAAACAGCACCCCAGGGGCTTGATGGGAACGACGAGTGGACCACTTGACCGATACCGGTGCAGAAAACAACAACGTCCAGACGGGTCAACGGTCGCAGGCCCCCCGTACGCCAGTCCACGTCAGCCTAAAATGAAGCGGGGTCGGTCGCACCAGGAACCAAACCAACCAACATGGACACCAGTGAAGGGCAACCCATACACCAAAGCACCCCGCACAGCGACGTTGGCAGGCCCAAGAAACCACGAAAAGCGACCACAACCACCGGGATGGACCACGCACAGGCCTCCAGGCGACCTAAACAACCCACTCCCGGGCGACCGGGATAAAGAAAAAAAAACCCCCCTGCCCACCATCCAAACATCAAAAACGGCCAGCACACATACAACACAAAAACCACCCAAGGCCGACCCCAACCACACAACCAGACAACAGATCCCCAACGCAAACCCTCACAACAACAACGAAAGAAAAAAGAAGATCGGGGGGACTCGACGCGTTCAAAGTGGGCCATCCCCAGAGTCGTTCTTGTTGTCCACCGCATCGCCCCCTAATTGAAGCACACGGCCACGCAGGTCCACCTCCCATTCATCCCACCCCAAGCACCCCAACCAGTTCCAAGTCCGAAAAACAGACCAACATCGCCCTGTGTTTCCCAAGTCCTCCGCCACAAAACGCGCCCGCGGCTTCAGGTCCTTACCTATCAACTCTAACACACCTGCGCAGCAATCACCGACACCACATCCCCATCCACACGCGACAATCGCGAAGGGAGCCGGCAACCGTACCGCCCTAGGAAACCGGAATCCCTGCACCACGTACGGGCTCCACCCCACTTCCACCACCTCAAGCCCACGCATCCCCAACACAACGCCTGCCGCCACGGAAGGGACCGCGAAAGCATTCCCCGAATGTCCGCACGAACCCCCACACCCGACACTGGCCCCGAAAATCCGCATGCAGGCACGGACACCAACCACCGACGGCCAACTACAGGAGACAGAGCGAAATAACTACAGGCCTGGCATTCAAACGGACAGCCATGCGAACGTAGTGGAACTAGAGCATGTCACGGGGCGGAGACAACCCGCTACCTCATGAACCCCCCACCGTCGGAGAAACGTCAACAGTCGGTGACATTTTCGTGTGGACCAGCTAACACGAAACACGCCGAGTAGCCAAACCGGAAATGACGGAAGGAACCAAATGACCAGCTTCCAATAAGCGGTGACCCTCTCCGCACCTTCAAACCACAACTTGGGCTGGAAGGCCCTGACGCGGCTCAACGGCTCAGAGCATTTACGGGAGCCCGGGCCCAATCCGCCCCACCTGCTTGAAGGACTAATGCGCTTTGCAGGCTCTCCATGGCAACCTCGATCCCCTCCGCGGCCAACAGGCCGCCCTGCCGGCTTTGGGTGAGCCCCACGATCGGTCGGCGATCTGACGGAGTGAGGGCGGCAGGTCAAACACCGTCAAGCGGGGACACCCTCGCCCAGTCCCACCTCGAAATGACTCCAGTCCCATCGGGACGGCGCGTGCCACCAATCCGGCCCACAAGCATCCCACGCAGACCGGCCGGCACAAATGACCAAAAACAATTCACGCCAACGGGCAGCTCACCGTCTCCGGACCGTTGCCAAAGCCCGCATCACGCACAGAAGCTGCGTCATCCCACAGAATACGCCGTCCTGATAGGAACCAACAGCGTACACCCGCAGGAAAACGCGGTGACAAGTCGGCCACCCGATCCCATCGAGGCATCCTAAAGCGCCACAGCGGCCGCCCGCTCAGCGAAAACCCGAACGATCACCGGGAACGGGCGGAGATGGCACCGGACGCACACAAACCGGCAACTCCGGACACCAACACCCAACAACGCCCACCAGACGCCACCCGTTCAACACCAACAACCAGAGGCCCGCCTACCCTAAAGGATCCCACAAACGCCACCGGCGACCCCTGCGCCGGCACAAGCGTCCAACGAATCCACCAGCAATCCCGCCGCGCCACACAAAAATGGCAAAAGACCACAGCAAAATCCGAAAAAACCAAAAACAAACCCATGGTCCCCCGAAAAAACCGGAAACCAAAAAGACCGACGACTCAGATCAGAAACGGACCGCGCCGAACAGCCGACCGACGAAACCCGACACCGCCCAAGCCACAAAGCCAGCACCACGCCATTCCAAACAAAACAACGAAGCCAAACCAGACAGCCAGCGGAACCAAGAAAACACCATAAGCAACACCCCAGCATGGCCTCCCGCCCCCAAGGCCCTCACATGCACCTCCATCGCCCCTCCTCGCAATGGCGCCATTTGCACTCCGCAAGGTGCCAAACGGCCTGAGGGCGCCACCGAGGCCTCGCCTCGGCGCACCCAACCGCCGCACACAACCCGGCAGCCCGCCAAGGCGCCCAAAAACCGCGCTCACCACAAGAGGCCCTCTACGTCCCAACACCAACCCCCCATCACCCAAACCACAACCGCGCCCCACAAATGGAGCAAAAAGCGACACCGTCGACCGTGGAATACTAGCCCTGGCCCGAACTCCCCAGTCCTACTCCCATTAAAAGACCATACGGCCCGACCCACTGGCATGCCCCTTCCCGTAGAACCCCAGGTCGGCGGGCCTCCGACCCCGTGCCCAAGACCCAACCCAATCACCACAACCACCGAAGACCACACCACCAACCACCGCAGCCGAACCGCCCACCCATGACTGCCGCCGACCACCTCGGAACCCCCCTCACGGAGCACACCACACCGGCGCGCAGCGAAGTCGAGCGACCGGCGTCCCCGCCCAATTCGGTCGCGCCAGCAAGCCGCGAAAACCGTCGAGCGGGGCGAAACCGACCCGCCCCCCCTACCCCCCCGCCCCGGTGCGACCAACCCCTCGGGCCCATCCCTACCCAGCCCAGGACGGACACCAGAGCAGGCCCACCGAAACCGTCGCCCCAGAACTTACACAACCGCGTTGATAGCCCACGACCCCCCAAGCCCAACACCACATTGCGCGGCCCCAGGTATCGCCCAGCCCAATCAACCCCATCGCGGTAAAGAACGCAACCCGCCCTACACAACAAGCAACGCTCCCTTTGAGCGACCACCCGCGCGCGTCCCGCCCACCACCAACCCCGCCACCCATTCATTCCGCAGATCCCCAACAACAACAACAAGAGGGAAAAACAGACACCGGCATGAACAGGCCGCGGACGAAGGGACAACGCGCCGCCAAAAGACCCCCAAACAAAAACGGAACGAAACGGTTTGCAACCCCACCCCAGCCACCCCGCAGACGATACCGGGCCCGGCGGTGCCACGACACCTCCGCCAAAGCGACAAACGACCCAGGCACGGCCACACAACCCCCATCCAACAACCCCGAAAACCAGACCACCCGGCCCCGTGCCCCGCCACACGCAGCCCCACCCCTCCACGGAAGGCCAGACGGCAACGGGCAACCACAGCACGTACCCTCGACCAGCCCGGCCCACAGCCCACCCCGATGTCAGCGCTCCCGCCAATCAATGCCACCCAACTCCCCGTCGCCACACACAACGCCAATTCCGCAACCCCCGGGTCGGCACCAAATCCCGTCGAGAACCAGGTCGAGCCCTCCGGTCCGCCAACTCCAGGCGCACCCGCACCACGGCCGGCAGCCACGGCGGTGCCACGGTCATAACCATCCCACCCCCGCCAAAACGGAACGCGCAAACCCGTCCGACAACACCAAGAAAAGAAAGACCACCAGGCACAAGAATCCACCACACCCCCCCAACGAAACAAGACAGAACAGCCCACCGCAAGCGCAACAGTCCAACCACGACACAGCACTCCACGCCTCAACAACGAGGAGCGCCAATCCAAATGATGTCCGCGCCGACAAACCCACCTCACGGGCCCTCCCCGGAAAAAAGCAAGCGTTCGCCGCCCCCCAAGCAGAACCGAACGCACGGCACGGGCCTCCCCCAACCCTCCGAAACAAAGCACACCCTCACTCACCGCCAAAAAAGCCAAAAGGCCCCCCCGGAAAGCAACCACCATGCCAAGAATGCAAGGACCCACCCAAAAACCACCCCAAAGCCAAATCTGGCACCAACTAAACAAACAACCCACCCAAACCAAAAAAACACATGCCAACAACACCTTCAAGTACCCACCACACCACACCCACCCCCCCCATCGCTGAACCAACCGCACCATCCGCCGGATCGCGGGCACCACTCCACCGCCAGAATCCCCCCAGGACCGGCCCCCCCCGACAAACGGCCATCGCCCAAATAAACCAACCCACGCTTCGGATCAGTAACCATGACCACCCACCGGGGTTTGCTCTCCCATCAAGAGCACGCAACATCCTCTCCCCAAGCCGAACCCGCCGAAAACCCGGATGGACCCCGGCGACAGCGGCACACAAAACACGCTGCCCCCATCTCAATCCAAAGGAAGACCAAAACCCCTAAACCAAACGCGCCGCGACCTGACCGTGCCGCACCGGAGAATCGGGAGACCATCTGGAGACCGATGCCCCACTCGAACCCGTCCCGCGCTCTGCGGGTTACGAACGGGACCGCCCCCTTCTCAGGCCACCAGAACCCCAAGAATCGGACGCCGCCTGCCTCACCGGTTCCCCGCCGAAGCCGCAAAACGAAAACCGTTTGGTTCACTCCACCAGAACGGCCAGGCTACTCCAAACCACCCAGCTCAAACCCGGCTCCCCCGACCAATCCGTCTAACCAAACCGGGTGACTTACGTACCGTCAATAATCCATCTTGGGGCATGAGCCTTACACCAGGCCCCCATACCTCGTACGTGACCTACAGCCACAGATGAGTGAGGCACCACCCAACAAATCGGTAAAACGGGCCACCAACTCACGAGGTGCACAATCCGAGTCAGGCCTACAAAGAAATCACCACTACGGCGGACCCGCACACCCACCCATCAAACAGCAGACCGACTTAAGCTCACCAAGCCAACCACCATCCTGCAGGCGAGTAAAGGAATCGTAGGTGCCAGGAAACCCCGCAACCCAAATCAAAGCAACCAACCCTACCAAGCCAGGTCGAACCCATCCTAGCATTCCATTTTTAACCACCTCCAAGAAGTCATATCTTTCAAAGTCATTAAAACCTAACACGAACCCAAAAGAATCAACGCCATAATCCCTCCTAACTACTCCACGACCAACCCAATCCTCAACTCAAGGCCCGGACTTAGATACCATAACACAACAGAAAACTGACCCAGAAAAAAAAAATCGATCCTCAACCGGTTCAATCTAGAACAGTCTCATGTCCCACAAACGGTACGCGCCAGCAACCCATTACCAAAATTACAACAACCCAATTCAACAACGAACGTGACCGGAATCAAACCAAACCAAGGCCCGACAACAGATCAACACTAGTCAACATCCTTATAATTATCCCCCTTTCGGTCTATTCGTCTCACTTATCTTTTCAGTTGTACTCCAATCTCCAAAGCAAGAATGAAATCGTTCACGACAACTCCGGAATGGCCCACAAATCATTCACGCTCAGCCTTGTTATTTTGAAGGCGTGACTTAGGTGATCCACGTGAGCCAACCGTGGCAAAAATTTCAACAACGTCCCATAGGAGTCAACTGTCTGCAGGCCCCTCTCCATCCTACTTCGTCACCGTTTATAATGAATGTGTCTGTCGTTGCTTGCACCATGACAACCAACCAAGCATTGTATTCACCAGTATGCTTTATCCCAACACCTATATAGCACCTCGCATCATCGGATTTCATCCTTCATTAAATACTCCATTTACTATATAATACACCACAACCATGTCCAGTTGATCATTTTCCCATCCATTCTCTTTTCACTACCTGAACATACTCACTTCTCTCCGTCTTGACCTGATTTATATGAAATTGTTTATTTGTTTTAAATTTATCCTCTTCTCTGCCCTACCTTATTTTCAAACATCAAATTTATAGCGGCCATTCCTTTTCCGGAACACAGTTGATCAACAAACATATAATCTATCTCCATTTAGCCATCGCCCAACACATCTTTGAACCAGTTATGCCGTTATATTTCTATTCCTCTTATCTTTTCATCCTCTCTAATTCTTTTAACAACTTTAACTGTAATTTAAATAAAGATATGATTATTTCTTTATCTTTTCGCCTCTGTTTCTAATAGTTTGTTGCCCTATCTCCTATTTTTTGATCTTCTGTGTTTTGTGCCACCTGCTACGGCCCTTTTGCTTCTATTTTTTTATTTTTTTGCTAACCTTTGTTGTTCTCACCTATGTTTTTCCCCCTCCCATGTCATCCCACTCCCCATTCACCCTCGAAACCGTGAGTTTCCCATTCGTTTTTTAAATTTCTGTTCAGGAGTCCCAACATCGGTCCTGTTTTGTTTTCCTTCATTTTCTCTTTCTCATCAAATTCGTCGCTGCTTTCGTTTGTCTTTTCTTATTTTTTCCTTTTTTTACTTTTTTATCTAAATTTTGCTTTGTTTTGCTATCATTACCTTCTCACAACACCTACACCTTTGACATTTTCCCTCATTCTACTTCTATTCATTAACTTTTGCGATAGGAGCCCTGGCATACCGTTGACCGCCCTATTGACCGGTTGTGAATTTCTGGCACATCTTTATTTTTTTTTTTTTCAACTGATTTCTTGCTTCCAACCCCACGCCACCACCTTCAGCCAACCATTCCCTCACGTACAACGCCTTTGGCTTTTTTTTCTCACTTTTTTTTTTTTATATTTTTACCGCAATCCCGAAGTTGTCCGCTACACCCCACATCCTGTACAACTGGTCTTCTCGGAGAAGCCGTGCATTCAGCTACTGTACAAAATTTTATCCAAATCCACCGACGGTTTGCTATTACTACAGATATTTGCAACTGGTGAAAATCGTTATCGCCTTGTTTTCCTGATCACAACAATCATTTCTATCTTGAAAAATTCCTGTCAAACGGTGTGAACAACCAAGGCTACCGTTCTATATGAAGACTCGCACTTATCGCGATGTAACGTCAACATTTCGTTTTTGGTACTTTTCTGTTGTTTGGGACTACATAACACGAAAACTATCCCAGTGAGGTGCCCAAACCTGGAAAATGATTCGTGAAGCCAAATTTACTTATCTTCCAATTGAACGTTACCTCTCCCTGCAGCCCAAAAGCCTACAACTTTTTGCTTTTGAAGTCTTCTTGACGCCTGCTTCAACGGCCAACATAACGGAGTTCCGCCTCTTTTCCCCCCGCACCTGTGGGCAAAGGACTAGCATGCGCTTGGCAACTCTCCATGCAAACCTCACCTCTCTCTCGCGCCACAGCCCGCGGTTCGCTGGACCCACATCGTTCTGCGACACGAGGGGCGGGCAGGTTCAGAACCCTGTCAATGGTGTTGGTGATTCTTTTTAGGTCCCGGTCTCACATGCCACTCTCGATTATGATCTCATTCCCTCAGTTTCTCGGGACGGGCTGTCTTGCCCTAACCAATCTTCGGCCCTCATAGGTCATGTCCCACGCATAGGGGGCCTTCGCGGGCCATCAAGACCTAAAGCCACAGCAACGTCCTGACGTCGATGTCCACTCGGTTGGCTCGACGGGTTGGTCGGCATGAACCCGCAGCTGTTCACGGGCGTTCCTCCACAGAGATAGCGTTCCGGGTTCCGTATTAGAACCAACAGTCTTCGGCTTCGGGCCAGGGGAAACGGTCGAGCAGCGGGCAACCTTCGACTCCATCTGAGGCTGATGCCGAGACAGCCACAGGGGCCGCTCTCGCCAGTTCGAAACCGCGAGCTCATGCTTAACTTTGGGGTTCTAGATTGTTGCATTCCTTTTGGTCGGCACACAGATCCGTCACTCCTATCATCGGCAATCTACCCTCTACGACGCCTCCAGCCAGGACGCCACCCAACACCATCACCAGTGGCTCCTCCTTTGAACTTGAAATCCCAGGGCAACGCCAACCCGCATCCCTTGCGCGCGTCCAAAGCGCCCAATCGGATCCACCAGCACCCCGCCCACACGAAAAATGCAAAACCCACAATCCCATGAAAACCAAAAAACAAAACCCGATGCCATACCGGGAAAAACAAACCTGACGAAAAACCGACACGCCTGTCAAACAAGAAACGACTCCTCGAACCACCGAGCCCGAATCGGGAGGATCCCTGCCGGTAGCAGACCGGGCCCAAGCCGATCACGAAGCCAGCATGCCATCGCCCATCCAGGTCACGAAAATCAACAAGCCCAAAGCCGGGAAGTCAGCCAATGCTGGGTGGAACGCAAGAAGTGTAACCAGCCAT
>Ga0163217_1033042_pt1 | contig 10856 bp, 14 predicted proteins | sample SynspAceP_FD_185933 | JGI IMG/M metagenome (GOLD analysis project Ga0163217, IMG submission 185933) | Saline lake microbial communities from Ace Lake in Antarctica - Synechococcus sp. Ace-P (PacBio error correction) | ecosystem: Environmental > Aquatic > Non-marine Saline and Alkaline > Saline ...
ACCAGAGAGACTACTCTTGGCGCATACCATCAGACTCGCCACGCTCGGAAGATAAGGCCCGACCACTGCCATGCCTTGGGGGCAAACCGCAAAGTAGCCCGGTTAAAAACGCAAAAGTGCAGTGGCGAACCCTTCGCCGAGACCACACGAGGCTAGGACAGAAATCGCCAAAAATATTGGCCCCGCTCACCCTGCTCGGACCCATGCGGCGGCAAAGCAAAATGCCTGGTCCAGCGCCCAGCGGTGCTAGTTTAGTCCTGACTTTGCCTATCTAATTTGCGATACACTCAAAAGGAGGTAATCCAGTGCCCCAGACTTACGTTTGGCTGAATAGCCAGCGTTTGTTTTGATCAAGCACGTCCAAGTGCGCCCGGCGCCAGCCCTTCCAAGGCCTTGTTTCGAACCAGCTCAGGAATGCGATTCATAATCGGTGGTTTCAAATGGGGCAAGAAAACCAAGCGTGCGCTCCGGCTGCTCTGTGGCCGGCCCATACGGCCCTTGGCAGTGCGTTCGGCACGGGCGAACCCGACGAATCACCTTCCGCGTCCCTGTTGCCAGGAGGCATTGGCCAGCGCCCCTCGCCCGATACCCTGAAGGAACGCGTAGCCGGTAAAATCCAGACTTTTAACCTTGTGATGCAAATGGACAATAACAAAAATCTCCATGGGCCGCGGGCGACGACTTTCGTCCCCGTCCGCGAAACATGGAAAATAGCCCTTATGAAAGCGACGGTAGTCTGTCTTCGGGTTTGACAGTCCCCAGTTTTTGAAACAACCGTCAGCTCAGTCGAGCGTGACGCGAATTGCCAACGGATACTCGTCACAGGTTTATGCCCTGCGCCGCCACGATCCACCACCAGAAACTCGCCCCTCACACTCAAGCACTGACTGAATCGCGTGCCAGGTGCGGCGTGGTAGTTCACGCCCTGGCGGCGTCGGTGACAAAAAGCGCGCACCTGAGCGTCAATGAACATCGCCCGCTGGCGCGACACCAACACGAAGCGCCGCCCATGCAGCGGCACAAAGGCTGGCTTGCCGGCGGTAAACGCTCGAGAAAAGGTCAGCTGTCCAGTGGCATCTCTACCGGCTGGCTGACTAAATACTTTGGATCAGCGTTCGGGCTTCCCCTCGCCCAGCGTGTTTCGACCTTGGCCAGGTCATGATAACGGCGGTCTGGCCAGTTGTTGATCAGAAAAGTGCTCGAGCGCTGCGGTGGTCAATCACCTCGCCAAAGGCGGCAAAAGCAGCGGCGTTAACGGCTTTGCGCCGTGAGTTGGCAACATGCTCATTTGGGTATCAGCAATGCTCCTTTAACGGCCGTAGGTTCGGAAGTTCATATGGCCGGTTTACATCCTTGTACAGCAATAGCGGCACGGGCCAGGGCCGCCGGCGTAACACGCCTGCGGGCAGAAAGCCGCAGCCATCCATATAGTCCGCCGGTCTTCCACTTCCACCAGTCCCTTGTTTCAGCAGGTACAGCAACGGCATTGCCTTCCAGTACATAGAGGCCGTGCTCCCATGACATGGGTCTCGGCCAAGGAATCACGCCGCTCAGGCAGAAAGTTGACGATATTCAACATGCCATGTCGTGGCGCATGTCTGGGTATCACAAAGCCCGCGTGTGCTCCAGCAGCCATTGGTGTCATGGCATGACCAGAGCTCGACGTCATTTTCATTGGCTGACGAACGCCTGCGGGCAGTATCGACGCTCCTCGACCTTTTCATAGGTCCTTGGCGTGATCCAGTGAAGCGCACCGTGGGTAATTTCGAACTGTTGCGCGCCGTCCAGTCACTGCCCGGGGGAATAAAAGGACATAACCGCCCGTCTGCATGTTTATGCACCTGGCCGTTCAACGTCAGGCGCCACTCCCCTTCAAACGATAAACAGCACGGCCCTCGGCACCGGATCGGTTTCCGCTTGTCGCAACCCGCCCACCGGGCTGCACTTCCTGATTGTACTGGGAAAAGGTTTCGGCAAAACCGGTCAACGGTCGCGTACAGCACCCACCAGGCGAGTACCAGTCCAGAACGGAAGTGGCTGGTGACGATGTCGCGCATCACGTACCTTGGGGATAACGGCATAGGCCTGCGTAAACACCGCGCGCGTCGGGTCAGCAGCTGTTGTTTGTGGCGGGTGGGGGCCGCCGGTGGGGGCGAAATAGGTTCTAGTTCGTTCGACGCTGGGCCATGGTGGCTCCTTGACGGAAAGTCTTAAACAGGAATGATGTTCGGCCCATGACGGGCAATGGTCTGATACGGCGTGTGACCCAGACCCGGTCATGGGCCTTCGATGTAATCCAGTAAAACGTTGCAACGCACGGAATGCGCCCGGCGGCCCAAATCAGCCCGGCAGTGCAGACCGACGAGATCATCTTGGGTTTGCTCGACTGCCTCTCATAAAGCACATCGAAGCATCTTCAGGTGCTGAAAAAAGTGATCGCCGGTGTTGACGCCCTGAGCGACGCAAAGCGCATGTCGTGGTGTCCAGGGTATAGGGCACCACCAGATGATTCACAGACTCGCCCTGGCTTGTCGCGGCGCGAGTCCCAGAATGGCAAGGTCGTCGCCGTAATAGCTCGCTGTTCCATAAACGGAAGCTGCCCTCCGTCCAGCAGCAGCCGGCGGGTGTTTCGGGCTTTATCCGCGCCGGTATATCCAACCCTGCGGCTTCCTCGCGCGTACAAGGCGCTGGGAATCATCTCGATGGCGCGTTTGCAGAATGCTACACGCTCAACCCTTCGGGCAGCATCCTGGTGTGGATGCCCAGCGGCCAAGCCGTGGCAGGCCAATCTCGTGCCCCAGTTCCTTTGGAACGCCAATGGCGACTCGGGATGACGCTCCCAGCGCCATCGCCAACCGAACACCGTCAACGGCAAGTCCCGCGCTTTTCGAACTTCCTTGAGAATCCTGCCAGAACCCCGGCGCGGGGCCGTATCGTAGATCGAATCCATATCATAATGCCGCCCGGAAAGGTCTCAAGCCCCGAACAGATCTCGGAACAGGAATCGCTCCTGAGTGGGTGTCGCCGGCAGGATTGGCAATTTTCTGCCACCTCTTCGTAGTTTGAGCACGAACTGGACCGCAATGCGGGCCTGACCTCGGCATTTGCAATGCGGCGGGTTGCGGCATAAGGCCGACCAGATCCCGCGGGTAATTGGCGCTGATGCCATGACTGCATAAACCTTTTTATAAGCTGTTGAAGAAGCCTGTGCAGCGGGCAAAACACGCACCACTTAATCAAAACGCGAAATAAACAGACTGTAATATTCCCAAGAACGACTTTAATTTAATTGATACAATTAAATAGAGTTTTTGTGTACAAATACACATGCAAAGTACAGACACAGGCCAATCCCAATGCATATACGCGTCATCAAACCCGAATACCACTCAAGCCATGACCGAACACCATCAGGTGAAGCGGCAAAGAGCTGTCGCGGGCCCGGTACACGCATCACGGCCTGCAACCGCGCAGCGGCCCGGTTCTCTCCCCCCGGGAAAAATTTCGAGAAGAGCCATTTCGATGAGGCCGTCAGCGTCATGGCGTGATTGAAGAAAGTGTTTGGCCGGGCGCGTGAAGGTACTGACGCTTACATCATCGCCCTGCTTTTTGGCGATCCGGGCATCTAGCGCCGCCGCGAGCTTCCGCGCGCCTGTGATGGCATTGGCCGAAGCCGGCCCTGTTCCATGATGTCCAGCCTGATCAGCACGCGCTTTTCCATCGTCCTACCCTGCCGCGCACTCATGATCATTGCCCGAGCATCTGCTGGAAAGTTACGGCTCAGCCATAACTGCCGGCGCATTCGCGCTGCGGCTATTCCGTGCTCGAAGCCTCGAGGAAATCCGACAGGGCCCGGAGCTCGATCACTTGAAGAATGCCTTGCGCCGCTCAAGCATGAGACAACATCGGCGCCATCGTACTCTGTTGCGGCGGCATGGCCGACCTGACCCCGAAAATTACCGGAAAGCAGTTGGCTCTGCCCCGTCCGTCGAAGGCGTGAACCGCCGCCGTCAAAGCTGGCCGAAGCGCTGAATCGGCTTGCCCTGGCTCAAGCAAGATTGGCGATCTGGCTTTCCCGCCGCCAAAGCCCTTTGTCGGGCGCTTCGAGCGCTATCTCTCCAATTTGAAGGCTGGAATAACATTGCAAACCCCATAACAAACGACGCGATGGGCAGAGAAAAATAATACCACAATAGCGAGGTTTGCCTCATGACAACGACATTCCAGCACACACACAGCCCAGGCCGGCCACCGGCCCACCAAGCCATCGGTGAGAATTCGCTGGCGCCACCAGCATGATCGCGCATCATGGGCCGCGTATCCTATCTGTTGGCGTGGTTCGGCGGTTGCGTTTCCATCGCACTTTTCACCATGGTTTCCAGTGTGGTGGGTCAGCCTCACACCCTCATTCAGGCCACGCCTGGCCATTCGCCCATAGGTTGCCTTCGTTATGTGGCAATCGCCCTGGTTCTTAATGTGCCCGGCTACAAATACGGGCATTCCTTCTGGTTCAGGCGCGTAGCGGCCTTCGGCCTTTGCCGGTACTCGCTTGCCCGGCCTGGTGCCGCGCCGTACCGGCGATTGTCTGGTACGGCTTTCAGAGCTGGATCGGCGCCGGCGCACTGAATATGGTCCTCGGCCACGCTGTTGGCTTCGACAATCCTGGGTGTTCTTCCCTTCATTACCTTTTCAGTTCCTGCAGATCGGCCTGTCGTATTGGCTTTCAGGGATCACATATGGCTGCGAGCATCGGCAGTGCTTTAATTCTCGCGTCCTTGGTGTACATGTTCTATTTTCTATGCACGGTCCAGCGCTACGGTGATGAAAACTTCTCACCTGCACCTGCTGACCATGCGGGCTCAGATGGGGCTGCCGTTCTGGAGCGCGACTCATGCTGTTCCTGGGCAATTTACCGCCCATGATTCTGAACGTCAAGTGATTACGCCCGCGAACATAAAACATGGCACCGGCAACCCGGATTGCTGACCACCAATCTATTCGATGTCGCATCCTGCCCTGCACGCTGTTCATGGTCCTGAATTTGATTTGGTCGGAAGCCACCCGGTTGTGCTGACCCGAATTCAGGTGTCGCCAACGCAGTCGACAAACTACACCGCTGCTGAGACACGCTGCTGTTTATCGCCTTGCCCAGGTCAACCACCAACGTGCTGACAACGTGTGCCCGCCGACCTATATCCTGATGGATGTCTTCAAGCCTGTTCGTTTCCGCCCCGGCACATTATTGTCGGCCTGCTGGCCTTCGCCACTATTCCCCGTGGAAACTGGTCACATGCGGAGTCAGCCGCCGGCCTGCAGGTAATTCGGTGCTCAGACCTACTCAGCCTTCCTTGGGCCGATCTTTGCGATTCTGGTGGTTGGACTACTATCTTGAATCCGCAAGCGCACCTGAATCTGGAGCCTTTATACATGCCTCAGGCCCTTATGCTGGGGTCAACTATGGCGCGGCTGATAGCCACGGTGGTGGGCGGTTAAGTGGTAGCCCTGACGTTCTCGTCGGTATCGCCTGGTACGCCAGCCTGATATCCTTCCGGCGTCACGTGCACTTCTGATTGAATACACTGGGACCCTGCCGCCGCTTCAGCCAATAAGCGCGCCTAACTCGGCGTGATCTGCGGCAAACGCCCGATCAGCCAGGGCAGTTTTTGAACCTGCCACGTCAGCCTGAATAGCCGGCAAACACATCACTCATGATCTGGCGTTTTCTTCTCCTGCCTCGTCGATCGACGGGATGACTCAAATGGCCTGCACATGCTTGTGCATAAAGGCCGCCGCCGCAATGCTGCTTATCGCCGCGTGCCCAGCAACATCGCCAACTTGAATTGTGATCATCCGGCAATCACAGGCCCAGATCACCCGAATTGGCCAAACCGCCAGAATCAGTGAAGGAGCGCGAACACAGCTGGCCGCCACTACCTGCCGCCAGTCGTCTGATTGCGGCCAACTCTGGGCCAGCCGCCCATGAAAGCCGCAGAGGCCTTGATCGCCGCGCCTGCTCGTGCCCCTTCAACGCCTGTGCTCCTGCTAGGTCCATGGGCGCGTAATTCAGTCACCTGCGCTGGGCACTGATGCGGCTGGCCAGCCGCGCCATCATCCAGCGCACACTCGATCAACCGCCGCGCATCAAATCTCCGCGCTTCCTCGCAAGACGGCCGCGCCACTGCTGCGCTCCTGGCCGGCGTCAGTGTAATCAACTGCCTCCAGCGCCAGGCGCTGCAATACTTGCGAAATAACCCGTGCGGGCTGATGCCAATCCCCCTCAGCCCAAGCGCATCTTCACGCAAGCGCGCCGCCGGCTTGAGCGATGCTCAATCACCGCGTCATGATCGCGCGGTAAATTCTTCCTCATGATGGCTTTGCGCCTTTTGAGTTCAAGCTTGGCCTGATCAACCATGGGCGGAGGATCCAGTATCTGCCTTTGCAACGGCCAGACGTTGACCGCTTCCTTTCATCAATGGTGTCCTCTCTGTACGGGGTTAATGAACAAATAAGCTGACCTTATTGTATAAACGCACAGCACGCCTCAACGATGACATATCGCACTGCTTTGTTGCTGCGCTTCGCGCCATGCTCAGCTTCTGCGCTTATTAGCCTCCTGCTTGCATACAGCCCATCTCGCGGCCTGCTGGCTTTTAAAAAACGTGTCCTTGTACGCGCAAAACGAAGTCGCCAACGGCGCTTTCGCTTGTGGTCCGCACAGCGGAAACTCTACCAGATTGCTTTCTTATAGCCCACCCACCGCCAATCGAGACCAACCATAAAAAACCTTTCGCAAGCGCTCTGCCTGCAACTCTGCCTGGCCTGTTGCCAGGGTTTGCCCTGGCAGAAAGAGGCGCAACCCCGATACGACATCTCGACGTGGCTCTGATTGGTGCGGCACCCATGAGCGTGACGTCTGGCAACCTGGCTTAACGAACTGGGAGCCCGAGTGGAACAATCCAGCTAATTCGACGCGCATGGACGGCATCGCAACAAGGAGAAGCTCCCCACGGCTGAACAACGCCTGGCACCGGCACGGCCGGCCTTCTGTGAATGAATTACAACACCGCGCAGGATGACGAAGGCAACATCGACCTTGCCCGCGCCATCACGTCAACCGAGCAGGTGTCGAGATTTCCCGCCAGTTCTGGGCCACCGGTTGAGCGCGGCGTTGCTGAAATGATCCTTTCCCAGCTTTAATCGCGAATGTTGCGCACACTGAGCGTGGTACGGGCCAGAGAAAATCGAGTTTCTGACTGAAGCGCTACGCCAGATGCACAGAACCCGCTTGTACCCGTTTCGGCATGCAGTTCACTGAAGACCGGCGCCACATTGCCGAATGGATGCCGCTGGTTCAATGGCCCGGCCGCGATGACACACGCCCGAGCCGCGACCCGCATGGACCCTGGGCACCGAAGTCGATTGGGGGCACACCCGCGGCAACTGGGCGAGCCACCTGGCCAGCCACCCGAACGTGACGCTGACCACCAGCACGAAGTACGTGGGTCTGGAAACGCAATGCCCGACAACAACTGCGCATCACGTGGCGAACATCGACAGCGGCAAACCACGTGTCAAACAAGCCCGCTATGTGTTCAACGGCGCTGGCGGCGCAGCCTTGCTGTTTGCTGCAGGAATCCGGCATTCCCGAGCCAAAGCAAGTAACGCTGGCTTCCGTAGGGCGGTCTTTCCCTGTATACCACCAACCCTGAAGTGGTCGCGCGCGCCATACCGCCAAGGTTTCGGCCTGGCCGCCGAAGGTGCGCCACCCATGTCCGTTCCCGCACCTTGACCTGCGTTACCTTGGATGGCAAACCACCCGTTCTTTCGGGCCCTTCGGCGACTCTCTACCAAAGTTTCTGAAGAAGGCTCCTGGACCGATCTGTTTCAGCTCCATGACCTTCAGCAACTCTGGCCGATGCTTGCAAGTAGCTGTTGGCAACCTGGGTCTGGTCCAATTATCTGGTGGCGAAGTGCTGTCGGATCGCGATGATCGTCTGGATTCGCTGCGCGAGTATTACCCTAACCAACCCGGACGACTGGGATATGTGACCGCCGGTCAGCGCGTGCAGATCATCAAGAAAACCGAAGACCGCGGCCACCTTGCAGTTCGTACTGAAGTCGTGGTTTCCGAAGACGGCAGCAATGGTCGACTCTGGCTGGTGCTTCGCCGGGTGCTCCACTGCCCCGCCGATCAATGCTGAAACCTGATGAAGCGCGTTTTCCCCGACGTACCACGCTGAATGGCAGGCCAAGCTCAAGAAATCATCCCCTCCTACGACCAGAGACTGGCTGAAAACCCGGCGCTTTGCTGCGCAAGTAGCCTGAAATACCTCCCGCGTACTGCAGCTTGAAGGCCAGGGAAGCATTCGTCGCGCCAACTTGCCAGGCAAGACAGCCCGAGCGCCGAACAAAACGAAGAGCAGACCGAGAGCCTCTAAAGGCGCCACTGCAAGCAACAAAAAAGGCTTGCCCCGCTGCGGGCAAGCTCTGGCGGTACACCTCACCCGCCATACCTCCCTTACTATCCGGTGACCTGAATGACGCGTGACGATGTGAAGAACCGGCAATGCCCGAGGGATCGTTTTCGAACTCACGTGATGCAACCCCCCAATACCTAAAGAATTGGATCGACGATTCCATCCGCAGACGACAGACGATAAACCAAACGCGCGCCAGCCGCTGCCACAGCCTTCGCTCGTCAGCATCCCCCGCTATAAACTCCATTCCCAAGTTATAACCCATAGGCCGTAAAGGATTTTTACCGCAATGAAGCCCGTGCAGGTAAGACTACCCGGCTTTCGCCGCCCGTGTACCGGGCCGTGCTTTACAGAATGGAAGGTACATGCGTGATTGATTTCAGCAGGTGCCACAAAGCCCTATCGCGTGCGAGGCCGGTCAGTGCCTGCGCTGCAACCGACCGATCTGCGATCGCCCGGGGCGAAGTGTTTCGGTATCGTCGGCCACTCCGGTGCCGGCAAGAGCACCTGCCCTGCTGCGCCATCAACCGTCTGGAGGAACCCTCCGGCGGGGCTAGTATCGTTATCGACGGTGAAGACGTTACCCAGTTTTGGACGCCAAGGCCTGCGCGCGTTTCGCCCGCCAGGTCGCATGAATCTTCCACAGGCATTTCAATCGCTGTCGTCCAAGACCGTGGCCGACAACGTCGCCTTGCCCCTGAACTGGCCGGCGAGCTGAGCCGAGCCCGAAATCAACACCCGCGTAGCCGATTGCTGGGCGCGTTTGGCCTGACAGAGCACGCCAACAAGTTACCCCGCGCAATGTCCGGCGGCCAGAAGCAGCCGTGTCGGCATGCCCGCCGCGCTGTCGCCAACCCCAAGGTGCTGCTCTGCGACCAGCACCAGCTCGCTGGACCCGCAAACCAACTGCTCGGTAATTGCATTGCTGGCCCAGATCACCGCGAGCTGACCTGACCCATCGGCCTGATCACCCATAAATGACCGTGGTAAACGCCGCGCCTGTGATCGCGTTGCGGTGAGGATGCCGGGGGATTGTCGAGCGGGCGCGTGAACCGAGTTGTTCCCGCACCCCAGCACCCGCCACCCGCGCTTCGTGATGGAAACGAGCAAGATCGATGAGGGCCATACAGCGTGATATTACGCCCATGTTGAAGGCCGCATACTGCGTCACCTTCACGGCGACGCCAACCTACGCCCCGTGCTCGCATGTCGGCGCGGGAAACCGGTGTGGATTACAGCATCCCCCGGCCCCGTATCGACCGCATCAAGGACACGCCCTACGGCCATTGAACCCTGGCCCTGACCGGCGGCGACATAGACGCCCGCGCTGCCTGCTTACACCCGCGCCGACGTCATTTGGAGTCTACGCTGAGGAAGCCCTGTTCCCCAAACGTCATAGGCCGAATCTGGCAGGCACGCTGGACACTCCTGAGCAATGCTCGCGCTCCCATCTTCTTTACACGTGCTCTTCGGCTTGCCGCTGGGCGTGCCTGCTGTTTCTGACCGGTCGCGGCAGATTGTTTTCGAGCAGAAAATGGTTCACAAGGCGATTGTCGCTGGTGGTGACATTCTGCGTCGGTGCCCTTTCGGACCTGTTGATCGTGATGAATTCCCTTCACGGTGTGATCGCCGGCACCTCGCTGGGCGTCGCCGGCGCCATTCCACCGCTGGTGATTGCGCCACCCCGTCTTCGCAAGGCGGTGGAAACCGCATGCGTGAAAGTGGACCGCGGCATAATCGAGGCCACCCAGGCCCGCCGGCGCCACACCCCGGCAGATCGTACCAGCGCCCTCTGCCCGAAGCAATGCGGCCATCATCGCCGCGTGACGGTTACCGTTCGATACGCTTGTGTCCCTTACCGCCATGTCCCGCTTGAATCGGCGGCGCGGGCTCGCGACCTGGCCGGCGCTTATGCTACCAGCGCTACCAGCCGGATGTCATGGTCGTTACCGTTGGTGTTGTTGTTGAATACTGGTCAGGTGCTGCAAAGCATCGCGACCGGTTGGTTGGGGGGGGGGGGGGGTGCATTTTTCACGCAAGTGAAAGAAACATTTATCCCAAGAAAGAAGGCAGGCCACCGCTTCCCCCGCAAGCCTGCGTGATTATCCCACAAGGAGCTTGAAATAAGAAATTACTCACTGCCGCTGGCCGCTTGCTGCGGCCTGACCCACCCTGCCAGTGCCGGCTGCCGAGAAGAAATCTCCGTTCGCGGCTTAACCGCCGTAAACCCACCGCCGAGATTCTCGAATTCGTCAACCGCCCTGGCCAAAACGGCGTGAGCTGGATATTCGCGCTTCACCGATTACGTACAGCCCAACGCTACAGGTCGCGGAAAAGCGTCTGACGCCAACTTCTTCCAGAAAAACACCTGCCTACCTG
>Ga0163217_1089567_pt1 | contig 10856 bp, 7 predicted proteins | sample SynspAceP_FD_185933 | JGI IMG/M metagenome (GOLD analysis project Ga0163217, IMG submission 185933) | Saline lake microbial communities from Ace Lake in Antarctica - Synechococcus sp. Ace-P (PacBio error correction) | ecosystem: Environmental > Aquatic > Non-marine Saline and Alkaline > Saline ...
GAGAAGATTCCTTAGAACCATTGAACGTAAATTGCAATCAGCTTTTGGGAACACTAAAGCCCTATACCTTCCGGTTTAACGGGCCACAGTGCTAAGAAATTCGGCATCAAATTACAAGGGGGAAAAAAGAATTAATAAGGGGTCTGGTCAAAAACAGCAAAATCAATCCAAACATGAAACTTGGTAAAAGCGCCCCAAAAAGTCCGGAAACCAAAGAAAAGTGAAAATTGGGCTTGGCTGCGTAAAAGCTCACCGCTTAATAAACCCGCCCAAGGTCTTGCAGTTGGGGAATTAATCCCGGATACCTGGAATGCAGAAGGGGTAAACAAGTCTTAGGGTCCCTCTACGTTCTTCAACCTTCTTTTTTCCGCTGGAGCCAAATTTTTAATTAAATACATACTCCCCTACATAGTAAAATACGTTAAAGGTTTTCCAATACGTTTGTTTTTTCAAACTCGATGTTTTCCGGGAATAGCATCTTACATTCCTCCTTGGTCATGTACCTTAAATGGCAATCTTGAAAAAACTCCTTCATTCCTGGCTTTCTTACAATTTTGATAGGCTTGTAGTTATTTTCAAATCCATCATAAAATTTTTCTTTAATACCGTTTTCTTTTAAAAATAAATTGAAGGTTTCCATAACAATTTCTGCGGACCATAAAACATTCGCAGAGCGCAGACCAAGCCCCATCCTTGGATGGGCTTAATAAGTCTGTCATATCCTAGATAATCCGAGGTTTTCGGAGTAATAGGCACTTTAATTAATGTTTCAATTATTAATTGGGGTTTTGAAACCACTTTTTTTTTGCTTAAATTAATTTTGATTAAACCTGTGGGGCATGCGATTCGGGTTAGGATTTTCAAGAGCTCATCCTCTCCATTTTGGGGGTTGCCCCATAATTAGTCCTTAAAATAGGACTTTGGGACCATGGGCAACCATTTTAAGATGTCAAATCATTATAAGTCATCACTGCTAAAATGCCCATTTCCTTTTTCCCAAGTTTGAATCAACGTGAAAAGTATTCTCATTATTGGCAGAGGAATACTTATATTCCTTTCCGAAAAATTTAAACTATCCGCCTGGAAAATTGTGGATTATTGTATAAAAAATTCATGACCCCCTATGGCATCGGAAGCGTATTCAGTCCAGGAAAAATTAACTTCGTCTTTTTAATTGTAAATGGGGTCAATGGATTACATTTTGCCACGTTCCCCCTAAATATGGTTGTTCTGCGACACATCTATGGAAGTAAGTAATTCTATTTGTTGCAAAGCTCTTATCATTGGGCTACCTCTCCAAGTTGTTTTTCTGGACAAATACTTTTTCCACTATTCTGTTAGTAGATCTGCGAGCTTTGGGGGCGCGTAAAATAATTGTTTTGGCATTTATTATTGCTATTTTTCTGGCGGGATTCCTTTTTCTGTTGCTCCATTTGGAGATAGACTCATACTTATCAGTTGTTTAGCCATTCAATGCAAATAAAGGCTTGTGCCTTTCTTAGCACATGGCCTTTGTACTCCTAATTTTGGTAGCAATATGTGTGAAGGTGATACGTTAACGCATGATCAAATTTGGAAGGTCACATTTAACCATAAAGCGGAAAGGGATGTTTCTGGATTTATACATTTACATTAATTTGGGAATCTGGCCGATGGTCCTCATCATCCAAAATAATTTCCTGTCCGTTACCCTAGATAAAAAAAGAGAACAATTATGAGACTTATTTTTTGCATTTTAGCTAAAACTTCTTTAAAACGGCATGACTTCGGTTTTCCTAATCCTTGCAAATGTACAATTCAAAATATAGGAACAGGGTTTTTAGGAGTTCCTGAAGGTTCTTTTTTGTTCATTTAATAGTATGTTACTGCATCAAATTTTTGCAAAAGGTCCTTGAAGTATTTTAAATTTTCTCAGGCGCTAGGGTTGAATTTAGGATGGACGATTTTTAATAACTCCCCTCCAGAAGGGTCAAAGTAAAAAATCCATATGTTTGGTATCTGGATAAACACAAAATATTTGCAGACAGTGAAAGTACAGGTGGAAATTACAATTCATTCTGAGAATCAACAATGCGAGGCTCAAAAGTTAACACCCTTATTAAAGTCTCTTCTCATGGATACTATTAACCAACATTTCTGCAAAAAAAACGTATGGCATTTTTTTGGGCATATCGGTGTGAAAGCGTCTGGTAGTGATACTTACCTAGCCTTCAATATATTTCAAGGGTTCCCTTGTTTTTATGGGAGGCACACGAAATCAGTTGCACACTGGTTGGAAATAGGCCGTTTTTACTTACCTTTTTGAGCAAGACACCCTCAACAGATAAGATTTTATATTCCATCCGATAAGGTAAGTATTGATATTCAACTGGTGTCCATATTTATAGACGTTAAAAACAAATGGCTTTTAAGTGGTACCTTGCATTTATAAATAACTATTGAACAAAGATAGCACAAAGAGACCGTAAGGTTTTATAAAAGCCTTACGGTCTTGAAATTGCTTAAAAATTCCATTCTATAACCGGTATCGAGACTAGGATACAATAACAAGGTGTATAAACTTAAATAATCCCTGTGGCCACATAGCTCACAGCAACTTTTAGACCGGCATATTTGCTCTTTTACAATATTGCAATCCATCCACATCCTTCGTATTCTATACGGAATCATGAAAGTATCCTTCATTATTTTTTGCAAGTCGTTCATTCTACTCTTCCTGGTCAACTAATACGGCAAAGGATTCTGTGACATTTCAAGCTGAAGTTGCTACTCACCAAGCTTGGATGCTTTTCCAGGGAAGCAAATAATATTTTAGGCCTCGTGAAAAGCATGAATTGCTTCGGGTCGAAAGGCAATATTAGGCTGCCTTCGGCTTAACAAATACATCCATTTTTTGCAATATTTTTAGCAATCTTTGCGTCCAAGTTTCATTTTGTGATAGCGCATGGCAGTGCCATTTCACATGGAAACCAAGGGGTCTACTGCATGAATTTGCAGATTTATATTTTTTAATATAATCGGATATTACCACCGTTTATTGGTTTTTAATATCCATTCGAAGGCCAGTTTTTTCTCGTTAAACTTCTTATGTAAATGTAGCCACTGGAATCCGAAGAGTAAACTATTGCTCCAAGTGAATTACTTTTTTCGGCTGCCATACTGTGCTACGTTTCCAGAACCTGAAATAATACGGTTTTTACCATAACATCTTCTTTTGGATTGCAAACATACTCTGGCAAATAAACAGGCCATAAACGTAGCTTCCGGGGTATTTTAGAACCGCCCAGAAGACATTTACCGGTAAAACACAGTAACTCATTTTTTTGATTTTTTTTTATACATTCCAAACAGGAACCTATTCCTGGGCAACACAATATTCCTGCAGGGCTCGTATTAGGTCAAATGTGCGCTAAAGTTTCCGCTCATAAGCGCATGGGAAAAAGCATGACTCATATTTGATTTTCCTTTCGGATCAAATCGGAAACCCTCCTTTTCCACACCATTGGCATGTTGTTAAGCTATTTTTTTAAAAACGTGTCAAGGCGGAATTTTAAAACCACTGCATTTACAGTAGGAAATTTGAACTAGTCTCCTATAGGACATATAGCCGAATTCATTTGAATTCTATAACTCTATACCATGTTTTCCGCCGTCATCATCTACCCATGAACCCTAAGGAAATTAACCTTTCCGGGTTCACTCTTAATATAAATATTCTTCCATTGTAATCTCATTATTTATAGGTAGGAATAAGTGTTTCTCGCCACTTCTTGTACAGCTTTGTTGAATTCCGGCTCGTGGCTTTACGACCTTTTACTCTCCATAAAAGCATTTATATTGTCTTCCTAAAACGAGTAATTGCTAATTGTTGATAAATATTGAGTTTTGAAGGCAAAATATATATTTCTATAATTACACCTATATTTTTCAAATTTTGATAAAATTTTATTTAATACGGCATCTTAGGTATCAATTAAAACATCCTTATCCTCAATACTACACTGAGTCGAATTAAGGCATCTACCAAAGGGCTTTTTTCCTTTCTCTTTAGTATCTGGATGGGCATGCTGGAGGATGACCAAACATTTCTACCCGCGCCCAAGGGTATTCGGCAAGGGTAAGATTTGAAAGATTTTTCAACATCTTTTATGGATCTTTCGTAATGGCCGCCTTGGCACAAAAGAAATCATACCCAAAATCACTCATTTGTCTTTTTGCACTTCATGATTTGGGTGACTTGAAATCCTGGCAATATACTTTTTCAATTTTAGATGATTTGGCCAAGAATTCAGCAACTGTTTTAACCATTTTCACAATGTCTCTGCATCCTTCATGCAAGGTCTTTATTCTCTCAGTACCAAAAAGCTATCCATTGGTCACAAACAGCACCACTTGCATTATTGTAATAAAATACGTTATCCGCCGGGCTTATCCTTCTAACCCAAACAGCTCTGGACACATCGTATGTCCCCCAAGTATTTTCGTGGCGGAATGCATTACATGTCGGCTCCCAAATCCAAAGGAAGTTGTAAGTATGGAGTTTGCAAAGGTATTGTCTACGGCAAGTAGGGCTTTTATGTTTTTTTTTTGCCAGTAGGGAAACTTTTTATATCGATAATATTTCATCATTGGGTTAGTAGGTGTCTCTACCCAAATCATTTGGTCTTTAAATTTAATATTGTTGGCTTATTTTTCATTGGTATCCTGCATTCCAAAAAGTGGAAAACGATGCGTATTTTTTCAAATATCTTTTTGAAAATTCGTAAACTGCCCCATAAATTGGTTTACTCTTGTGGAAATAACCTCGTTCTGGATCAAAAAGTTTAATTACCGATTATTGCCGCCAATCACTGTCAAAGGCAACATATGTCGTTTTCAATACTGGCCAAGGAATTCTCAATGCAGTCCTAGTTGGATTTGCGCTCTCTTGAAATACTCGTATCCCTTATGACCTCCATGGTGTCTCTGTGCTAGGTGAACGTCTGATATGATGGGGGGCATAACGCACCATATGCCTTTGTCGGAATGCCTGCCATGAATAGTTGCTATTGAACTTTTAATTGTTTTTTTACCATGATAAATATATCGCTATACAATGTACTTTATTTTCTGAGATTACAATGATCTTGTAAGCTTTTACACCTTTCTAACACCATTGGTTTTATGAAGATTAAATTAGCCTATTTATTTATCGTATTATTTTTATGGAATGGTAAAAATGAAGATCGAATCCTTTTTGAACCACACCGCGTATTAGGAGAAAGAATTGCGACATTGTCCCGAAGGTAACTATTCCATTCAAAAGTTGATGGTAGCGGCCATAAAGTGCAACCCTAAACAATCCTGAAGAAGAGGTGGATTGTGCATGCTTATTTATGTGATGAGTTGAGGCTACGACTATTGGAAGAAGCGATTAGTCTTTTAAGAACGGGGTATTGGAGATTAAAAAATTATATCAGATGAACCAGTTGGATGGGACAAGCGGATATGTGAAAGGCAAAGTGACCTATGAAGATAAAAATATTTTGACGATTAAGTGATTTTATTCTTTACGGTGGGGCCATGGTTTTACTCACGCGAATTTTTAAATTTTGAAAAGATTAATGGGCTAGAATTTGAAACTAATGGAATTTTTAAGACCCCTTTGGATTTTTCAAATTTTGCCTAGGGAAATTTTAGGGTAAAAATATTCCTGTGTCTGGATCAGGTTAAATGCATGGCTTTATTTTGAGAACGATGAATTTTATCTTCCCTAATATTTGGTTTTACCAAGGAAGGTTCAATTTTGTTATAATGAGCATACGAGGTGCCTCCTTGCGGACGAGACCAATAACATTAACGCTTGTCTTTGGAGGAAATAAACCTATCTAAAAATTAAAATTCCGTCTAATTTTTAACACAACCTTTAAGGGAAATAGATTCCAAGGTGTATATCCTCATGAGATATTGAACTAATGGGGCATTTTCCACCGTGCTTAATGTAACGTTTGCACTGGTTGTGGTATGCTTATACCCTTTTTTAATATTCCTTTCCATAGTCTTCTTGCATCCTGTTACGGCAGGCAAATAATAAGTCTTCCACTAGTTGCAATCTTCAATCAGTTGCTGTGCATCGGGCAAGGTGCCTTTTAAAATTTTTCTACCAGAAGCATCATCAGCCTCATAGGTTGTCCGCTAAGCTTGTAGATCAAAAAGTTTGTTCGGTAACCAAACATGGGCAATATTCCCATATGTTTGTTAGGAATGCCTTAGGAATTTGCAGCAATAACTCATTTGGTGTTCCTTTTAAAATTTATAAAGTATATTTCTGTTCTGTAGGGTAATGTTTGAATGCGTTTTCCCAAGGTTGAAAGTTTTTCTGTATATAAATTTTTAAATTGCCGCTAAAATAGTACAATTCAAGTAATTGGGGTTTCTTTGTATCTAAATAATATACAGAGAAAGAGAATTTACAAAAATGAAAGATAATTTCACTGAGCAATTGTGGATACTGCAAGGATATTGAAGGAATTGGGAGGGCCCAGCAGTTTTACACTTAAGACATAAAACCGAAGCCATTACCCCTACAATGGAATATATGGGCAAGTTTATCGGGAGCTTATGAGAAGCTTGTTTAGTAGCGTGCGACTCTATAAAAGAACGTAAATCTGAAGGAATCAAAATCTACTGAGGACGAACTTAAAGCTCTAATTCTTGAACCTATACTTTTTAAAACGCCGCTTTATACTCATGGACGCCTTATTTTTGTTGAAATGTAGCTGTTGTGGCGAGGCAAAGCAACATTTAAATTCGTGAGTAGAACGAACTTGCATCTTGGCCGCCTTGGGGCTACCACATCTATGGTATAAACAACATAGCAAGGTGTAATGGTATATTGTTAAACTTTTGGATTATTTTCCTCAGGCTTTTTGGGCAACATTGTTGTTTTGGGGTATTTCCTTTTTGGGCCTAGAGAAAAATTGGAAGAGGGGATTGGAGGACAGATTTGTTGGTGTGTGATTCTTTCGGTATGGGCATCAATATGCTATCGTTTCTTTAAAGGTTTGGACCTTTCCAACTCCGATCAATAGTGGCGTACTCATAACCATTACCCATACTTGTTGTTCATATTATCAAGCGCTATTTTATAAGGAGAAAAATCACCAATTCAGAGAGGATTGGTGTTTTTTTGGGCCTAATAGGGGCATTGGCCTTAATCCTATTGGAGGCGAAATTAGACGGATGCCAGCAATATTCCTTTGGGAAAACATGTTGTTTATTGTGAATGCACTTCCCTATGGACTGTTTTTCACCTTATTTTAGTAAAAAAAGCTATTGGAAAAATCCATCCTTTTACCTCATGAAATGGATGTTGTTCGGAATTGGGGCTCATCATAACGCTTCAATAACGTACTCCGAATTTAAGAAAACAATGGGGGCAGTTCTTGTGGAAGCTATTAGGGAGCTATTGCTTTGTAATTATTGAACTACTTTTTTAACCTATTTTGTTAATGTTTTTGCTTGACCAATTAAAGGCCTCGAAGTAGGGTGTTTTTATGTACCTACAACGCATATAATAGGTATCATATTTGCCATTGCTTCTGGAAAAGACCATCTCACTTTAATTAAAGCTACTTGCGATAGTTCTGGTATTGATGGGGTTACTTGGTAAGCACAAGTTAGACCAAGGTCCTTAGGGCGCACCGAAAGTTTTCGTGTATCCTCTTTGGTATACTTTAATGTGTTTTCCCTTACTTGTTAAAAGCCTGCAGAAACTCGCCGCCCAAACGTTCAACTTCTTGTCTTTAAATTATCATGCCATATCTGACGTGGCCAAAATTCTTTCCGTTTTCCATCAATAAAATTATGATGGGATTCAAAAACATTCATTGGCTCAATTACACTCCAAGGAACTTTTAACAGGGCTTCCTAACAATGCTTCTTAAAAATAAACATGTTTTTCATGGAATACACTGGTCAATATTATGCTGTGACATTGTCTTTTGGTTAAACTAAGTTCCAACAAAAATGACTCCTCGTAATGGCTATGAAATTTTAAATGGCGAATTGGCCTGTTGGAGATTGGCATCCCACGTCGTCCCAACGACTTTTCGAATTCTTTTATATACATACTTTATTTTGTACTTTTGAATTATTTAAATGCATGCATAATTATTTCAAAAGTACTATTTTTTGCAACATAGATATTTCTTGTTTCCATTTTTGGCAATATCAGATTATTTTTAAATTCTTTAATCATTACAGAAATGAGCAACAGCAGCCTTTATAAAAGACCTTTCACTACCTGTGTACGCGGTCGCCATGTTCCCTGTATATGGCCAATTGGGTCATGCGGATGCTTGCAAGAACGGATGTAGGTATTTTCTGAATTAATCAACGTACCACGGAGGTTTTTGAGGAATGGCTTATTGAGATTTAAAACGCGAAATTAAAAGAGATATGAGGAGGAAACTGGAAAGAAAGGCGCCCTTATGGGTAAATCCTAATAGTCACCAACAATCCAGATTGAACCGATTTAAAAAATTTGTATAAAATATAGTCCCTTTAATTATTACTTCTCTGGGTGCGGTGGCCAAGGTAGTAAGATGCATCCATAGTTTATGGTGGCCTTGTTCTTCCATGATATCAATTAAAAAGAGACATGCAGAAAAGGCCTGCAGAAGCAGGTGTGAAAGGATTAATTTAGTTGCCGTGGAGCAGGAGGAACGCGGGGTAACTATAATCCCATGTCTTAATTGCGAATCAAAAAAATTCTACGACGACTATATTGCGCTTTCGGGTTGGTAATCAGTAAGGGAGGGATATGCCTAAGCAATGCAATGGGTGCGGATTTAGCTACATGGGCACTCGTTTTTTAATAACACCAAAGAAAGCCGGGCACTGAAGAATATCGTAAAATGATTATCGATTCGGAGGAGCGATGTGGTCTATAACTGCTCAATCATCCGAGTTCAACTGGCACTTTTTTGGGCGCTTGTTTAAAAGCGGCTTGGAATTTACGAGACGATCTAAAAAGACACAATCGATTTTGGAAAGGCTTGAATACGGAAGCAAGGCGTGGAAAACATTTGGTCTGCTGGTCAGGGCGTCACAACAATAGATACGTTGAACGCGGTTTTCAGAATTAGTAGCAAATTCTAATCCGAATTTAAACGGCAAATACAGGACAATAAAAGTATTGGATCCTACCCTAAGTAGGATTGCTTCGACCATGTGTTTTTATATTTTATAGGACTGAACCTAAGACAGCTTTCTCAGTTAATCATATAAACAAGGGCTAAGCACAATTGCAATTTTCTTGACAATAATTTTCTACTGGACAAATCCATATTTAAATCCCGAAGATCCTGTTCTAGAAATTTGAACAATCCTTTGGAATGGCGGTATATGCTGAAATTCGGGTTTTTGATTGATACAGAAAACAATTCTTTATTTCTGAGCATTTTAAGGTGTTCCTCGTGTAATACAAAACAACAACGCGACACGTTGGGAAACATTATGGGCCTTAAGTATATCGGGTATTAAATAAGACGCTTGCATGTGTTAAAATCCTTTTGGCCTTTGAATCACGTAAACCAGCTTTCAATTTCGAATTGATTTCAAAGCCTATCTACAGGTTGATTAATGGTAAAAATGGGAATATCACTATCCTTGAAATTTGTTTTTGAAAAAATTCCCTGAATCCATTTTCCCTTTGTTGATTATTGAGCATGTAAGCTCTCTCGGTAACGATATTGACAACAAAATAAAGTCCGTCAATTACGACTAGTCCATGGCAGGAGCTTCCGGCAATTTACCTGCAATGTGCGAGTCCTGCCGAATAAAATAGGGATGGATATCTAGCTTTACCTCAAGTATCCAAAAATCTATTGGTATAAGTTTATCTCCCTTGGCTTGCTTAAAAGATTATTACTCTCCACCATGAAAATGGCACGAACAAGCGTTCGTAAAATTATTATTTAAAATGATGTTCACCTTTTTATGAAGGAAAACGGATCCGTAAAGTAATAGTAGGAAGACTAGAAATAACCCATCCTCACTGCAATTCCTCTACAGCTTATAATACCTTTTGGAAATCCCAATAACTCCAATTCTTTAGAAACTTCGGGATAAGCGGCAATTTTCAATTTCTCTTACGAGCAGCCAAATTAAAGGGACTAGCTTTACTGTGTTTTTTTTTTTTTTATATCCAGTTTCCTTTATTATGGCTTTTTATTTTTCGCGAAGTTGCCTTTGGAAACCCATCCTATTATGGCAACACCTATCCACCGTTCCAATGGAAACATTGGCCAACCTTGGCAATTTGGCTTATTCTATAGAGGTTAATCCATATACAGGGAATATCTTAATTTAACATGAAGGGCAAAAAATGATAACACCAAATTACAAAATGCAATTGGTTTAACCACCAAATATCTTCTTAAAGTGTATTCTCTATTTCTTCCCTTGTATGAAAATTGACTACAATAGAGCAGGTATATGGCCATTAAACCATAGTAAACATTCATTCACAAAAAATCAATTAACCTTAAACACTTAAGCTTCCTATCTGCTTTAAAATATGGAATAATCCTGAGATCAATACTTGAAACACTTTGTTGCCAGCCAAAAACATTTTGAGCCTTTTAATCAAAAGTGATTTCAATCCCTGTCCTCAAGGCTGCAAGTTTGTCATTATATTGGCAATAGAGTGATTATAAGCCTGCTCTATCGTTCAATTTGTTTCCTTGCGACTCCTAACACATTCCATCCAATCAACATATGCAAAAGAGGTCATATCATCAGCCTCCTGTATAGCAGAGGGGTAACACCCTGTGTAGCACTTTCTGATAGAAGTGATAATACATATGGGGTAT
>Ga0163217_1005847_pt1 | contig 10855 bp, 14 predicted proteins | sample SynspAceP_FD_185933 | JGI IMG/M metagenome (GOLD analysis project Ga0163217, IMG submission 185933) | Saline lake microbial communities from Ace Lake in Antarctica - Synechococcus sp. Ace-P (PacBio error correction) | ecosystem: Environmental > Aquatic > Non-marine Saline and Alkaline > Saline ...
ATCCCATAGGAAGAAAAAGAGATTGCCCCAACCGGGCCCCGCCATGGGCCCCCGGGTGGGGGCGCGGGCGGGAGCCCCTTTGGAATTGGGGTTGGGGCCTTGGTGCCACCGCCTGGTGCTGAATGCTTGTGTTTTGTTGGCGGTGGCCTTTCTTAACCCGTGGATATCCGGCCAATCATCCCTTTACAAGCAATTTTCGCCTCAAAAAAACCGATCGGCCTTCTCTGATTGCGATTCTCCCGCGTTTTCAATGCGCTCACCTTTTTTCGCCCATGCTCTCCGGATTGATCCCTTGCGGCGGTGGCATAACCCCCCCAGCCTCCGAGGGCCCCGATCTGGGATGGCGCTTTCGGGGTGATCGTCGGCCTTGCCTTTTGGTCCGCTTTTCAATGGGGTGGGGGGCTTGGAACTTACAATCCTCGGCGTGGTGTTGGGGTGATCGCCGGGAGCCACCCTGCTTCAGAATTTCCCCGTGGTTCCCTCAAAATCGCTTTCTTTGACCGCTTCAGGCCAGTTTTACGCCAATCTCATTTCGGCTTGAATCCTTAGGCGCAAACTGATCCTCATGGGCCCTTGTTGCCCTGGGAACTTGGTGCTGACCGGTGCTGTGCCTTCGCCAACATGCCCACGGCGCTTCATCCCAAACGAGGACCAGGGGCCTATGGCCGGTTGGCTTCTTCCAGTTGGGCAGAAAACGGTTGCTTCCCTCAGCCAACGGAAGCCCTCGCTTTGAAATTTCCAAGCTGATCAATGAGGAGGAGGACAATCACCCAGGCCTCCATCATCAGTGGCTTTAATGGTCAATGGATAATGCCCTGATAGGCGTATTTTCTTTGGCCTCAAAACCCCTGGAGGAAGCGCGGTGCCGCCCGATCAATCGGCAGAGGCCATTGTGAACAAGGCTGAACGGAGAAAATGGCCGATCAGCAGTGGTTTTCGTGCGTGCTGGCCTTGCCACCTAGCCATTCCTGGTTTCTCCTCCAAGGTGGAATCTATTTTAGTCCAATGACCTCAGCAATGGTGGCTTCAGCTTCGTGGTAGTTGGCCTGGGGGTAAAAAAAAAAAAAAACGCAAGCCGCCAAGCTGGAGGCGTCCTCCAATGCCACCGTGATTTCCACCTCGTTTACACGCCAGTTTCATCCCCAGTTTGCCCCCGGCCTTCATGGCTGAGCATGGGAATCGTTGATGTGAATGGGTGCCCGCTGGACATCGACTTTGCCACTGCGCGATTTTGAACACCATCGCATCCTGGCTGCAGCAACTTTGCCAAACGCCTGACCTATGAAGATGGTGCAGGTTCGCGAAAACCATCTATGTTCAGGCGAAGGCCTCCAACCGCAGGCACGATTCAAGATGTGGAGGGGTCTACACGTTTCGCTCCATACGACGGCAAGCTCGTTCCTGTGTTCTGAATTTGCAGAGGTTTCACTTCGAGTGCGCGCAGTGAATCAGGCCACACAAACTTGTACCGAACGTTCTGGTGCAAGGGGATCTGAAGCCTATCGCAAGAGCTCGGTAAACGGCGCTCGCGTCGATTCAACAGGTTTCGACTCGCACTCACTTCAAAACTATCGGCTTATGCCTTTAACGGGCTGGCTGCTCTGCAGCTTTCGGGCGGGTTCGCCAGTGTGCTGGTGGTTTGGTTTCGGCATCCTGGTGTTTATCTGGTTGCTCTCAGCCAATACGAGAGCTAACGTCACCCCGGTGATCATCCCTGATGAACCGTGCCGCTGGCGATGCCTTTGGGGCTGGGCTTTTCTGGCGCATGCGCTCGATCGATCTCAACATCTGATTGCCCAGGTGTTGGCTGGTCCACCTTGATCGCTGGCGCCAAGAACGGCATCCTGATTGTGGAGGTGGCGGGAGCAACATCTCAAAGCCGGCATGACGGAGCCAGGCTGCGATTGCTTCGGCTGAATCCGCTTCGCACCCATCCTGATGAACCGCCATCGCGGCACTGGCCGGCTTCTTCCCGCTGGTGGTGGCCCATTCCAGCAGCGCCCAGAGGTCAGCAATCGCTGGGCAACGGTGATCTTCGTGGCCTGCTGGTGGCACAAGTGCTTTCGCTTGTGTGGTGCCGCCCGCTTCTACGTGGCGATCAAGGAGTTGGAAGAGCGACTCTTCTCTGGCTCAGCGGGCCTCCGCACGGAGCCGGGCTGATCAGGTGATCACTGTGGGCTGGTCATACCGGTACGGCTGCGGATCTCGGCGAGCTGGTTCGGCGGCCCGCTGATCAGATTCATGCGAGTGCTTGCCTGGGGATCCCTGCTCGAGGTTGCCCGCGGCCCACGTAGCGCTCCAGGTAGAGGCCGCAGGGTGGCTCCTGGGTGCCGGTGCGGAGAAGGCGGAACACCACCAGGCTGCCGTCTTGAGCAGCAGGCGCAGGCCCTGGCCGCTGTGAGGCGAGCCATCCACCGTGATCGGTATACTGAAGTCTCGGCGGTGGAAGGATGTTGCGGCCGGCGAAGCTGCCCCCACCAGGGAGGGCAGCATTCCTCAGGCGGTCCGTATGAGGCCCTGGGCCTTGTCGCTGCTGATGGCTTCGTAGTCATGGCGTGAGTCGTAGTGGCTGGCCGAAGCGGTTCCAAATGCTCGGACCATCAGCTCAGCCACCGAACAGCGGCGCACCGCCAGGATCTGCAGCCAGAACAGTCACGGCGCGAGAGGCATCTTTTTTCAGCGGATATGGTCGCTGGCCCAGGTGCGAAGCTCTCCTCGGCCGCAGAGGGCTGAAATGGCGGCGGCATCAGAGCAGGTTTGCCGAAGAACTTCCGCCCGTTGGGGGTGACATACAAGGAATGCCAGTCTTGGGCCACGCACATTCCAAACAGGCGGCGCTCGTGGGCATCGATGCGCGCCACCGCCAGGCCGCCGGAATAGCCGCGGCGCCAGAATGGGCATTTGGCGGTGATAACTGCCGGCCTGTCGCTGGGGTCAACGAAACAACGCCTGGCCAAGAATATGTTTGCCGATCGCCCTGCCGTCGCAGGCGGCCCCGAAGCGGTAAGGCGTCGCCATGGAGCAACAGCTCGGCCGTTAAAATGGGCATATGGTTGAGGTTGGGATCGGGTGACCACCGCCAAAATCTTCCAGGGTTGCGTGGCCCGTTACGCACCGTGCCGGCGGCTGTCCAGCAGCCCCTCCAGCAGGCGGTCTGGCGGGTAAGGACGGTGACGGCATGCATCGCATCGAAACGGCGATTGGGAAGTCGCCTCGAAGCAGTTCTGGCGAATCGCGCCGGAAATCGAACAGGCCCTGCAGCAAGGTGATGTAGTCGTCGACCCCGTCGATCACGTCGATGGACAGGTTTCCCAAGGATGTAGTTCCCTGGCGCCTCAGCGAAGGCGTTTTGGGCGTCAATGGCTTCGGTAGCCCTTCAGTTGGGTGTGGCGCTGTAAATGGCATCGGTGATCGATATCGGCGCGCCGGCTCCGTTGGCCGCGTTCACCTTGACGCCGAAAATCCACCCTCGGTCGCCGGGGTTGTGCTGGCCGAGAGGAATGATTCCGCCGATGGCCCTGGTGCTTGCGGATCCTAGGTTGCGATGGCAAGCGGGAGTGGAGAGGATGCGCCGGTGGTGATGATCAAAGCGGCTTGATGCCGTGAGCTGCGGCCATGGCGCGTGATCACGTTCGATGGCGTGGGGGTGCCGTAACGGCCGTCGCCGCCGAGGATCAAGGTGCCCGCCCAACCACTTCCAGGTAAACTGGAAGATCGCCTCCGATGAAGCTTTCGAAGGTACATGGGTTGTTGGGAAGTCGCGGCTGCTTTTGCGCAGGCTGAAGTTCCGGGCTTCGATCGCTGAAGGGCACGGCCAGGAACCTGGCGAATATCCCAAGGCGTTTGCCCGCGCTGCAGAAAGCGGTGGACTGGGAGGCACTGCTGGTCATACGGGCCGAAATCGATTTCAAAGGGCTAACCCTGGTGGTTTGCATGGCCAGGGCGACTAAATAGACTCGGTTGTTCTCGAACTGCAGTAGGCTGGGAGCGTTGCGTTCATCTCTCCATCGCTCGTCGGCGTCGCTCCTCCTGGCGTCCTCTTTGTCGCACGGCGGATCGGCTGGGCTGCACCCTTGGCTGAATCCGTCAAAACCATCCCGGGCGGCAGCTGTGGCATCCTGGGCTAAATCGGGCAATGAACATTGCCTGCGCGGCAAGCTCACCAATGCCCTGCTTGGCCCTGTCATCGAGCTGCGAGGCGGAAGGCCAGCGTCGGCCCTGTGGCAGCTTCAGCGATCGGGTGGTCGTCACTCACGGGATGGAGCGTCACCATTCATGGAGAAACACCGCCCAAAGAGCTCCTGGCCCTCACCATGGCCCCTGAACAAGTTTTTTTAACCGTCGTCCACTCAGATTGGCCCATGGAGATTGAGCAATTTCCGGCTCCAAACCACTAACGCTGAGCAGCATGGCCCATCGTCGCTCAATACAAGGAGAGGGGTTTTGCGCGCAAGGCCGCCCAGGAGGGCTCACCGCCTCAGATGTGACCCAACTGGTCAAGGAATTGCGGGACCATCCGAGTTTCGCTCGACCTGCTCAGGCCCGTTTCGAGAGGAGGCCAACGGCTGCTCCTCCCTGGCGGGCGCATCAATTTCCGACTGGGACCTGACCTCCGACCCCGAGGAGCCACCACTACCCAGGCCGCTTGGTCCGGGCCCCTGAAGGAGTTGGCGCGCGGGTTTGGGATCACTGCGCGCTGACAACGCTGAATAGCCGTTCCCTACTCCTGGTCGAGTGGCTCACGACGGCGTTTGGAAGTGTTTTTCAGGCCGGTCGGGCTTTTTTGGAGACACGTCCCCACAGACGCTGTCCTTGCAGAACGAGAACAGCAACGGTGATCCATCACGGATCGGCCCAAGAGCCCTGCAATGGGGGCGGCTGCCACTGGCGCTGTGTTCTCACGGGCGCAGCCGAAGGTGGCCAGTTGCACTGGCGCAACTCGCTGTTGGTGGGGTAGGTGGGGCGCTGGCGGGCTGGTTGCGAAAGCGGTCCAGCCGAGAGCGACGACCAGGTTTGGTGCAGCGCAAACAGGGCCGGGAGCGAGAAGGCGGATCTGGGCCAATCACCTGAACGCACGGAAGCTCCCATCATCGCCGAGCTTCCAGAGATCAGGTTGAACGGGGGCTAGACCCAGGGGCGAAACGGTTTGCTGCCGAACCACCCAGGAGCGTTTCAAGCTCGAGGCCGATCCATGGGCTCAGCCAGGCGACTTGTCTTGCCGAACAGCCCGAGCGGCGGAGCAGATCGCCCTGCCATGGCCTCATTCCGCTGCGAGGCGCCTGGGCCTGGCGGATCTCCGGCTTCCCGCTCTCGCCTGAAAATGGACTCCAGGGCCGCATCAATTCGCGGCCTTGCCTCCGTCCTTTTCCCCGCCAGACGGCACCAAGCCAATTGGCCGCCCACGATCGCGTCACGCAAGGCATGTTGATGCCTTGGGCCGCGATCGGACTCATCGGATGGGCCGCGTCGCCCAGCAGCAGCAAGCCTGGCCGATGCCCCAGTGCGGGGCGCTGCCCACCGCACCGAAAAGCCCGTGGGAAGTGAGAGCGCGCCGGCCCTGGGCAACGGAAAGTGGTTCGCCAGCCAGGCTGGAGAGAGCGCGGCAAAGGCTTCGGCCCCATTCGCGCCGCTGCGTTCGATCCCGCTCACCAGCCGCCGATCAGCCAGCCGAGCTGGAGTCGCCGTCCTTGGCGCATGGAACCAACGCTGAAGCCGCCGCTGGCCGAGCTGGACAATGAACAGGTTGTCGGCCACGAAGCCGCGGGTGGCCCGGTATAGCCGCACCAGAGGATGTGATCGGGCTCCGCTCCTGATCGAGGCGCAGGCCTGCTTTGGTGCGCAATCGGGAGGCCTGCATCGGCGGCGATCACAGGCTGGACGGGCTTGCACCTCCCGCCCGCCAGGCGCACTCCGCGGACCCGGTCTGCCATCGATCATCCACCGACCCTCGGCGGTCTGGCCAGGTCGCCAGCGGAAGCGGCACAGGCCCGGCCCTGGAAATCAAACGGCTTCGAGCAAGGCTGTTGGGGCACCTAGCAAGCAGGGCCGCTGGCCCATCCGGCTCATCGACACGGAACAAGTCGCGGCCATTGACTCGAAAGCCCAGCCACTCAGCGGGCGGCTGGGCAGGGAGGCCAGCAAAGGCGGGCGAAGCGATCTGATCGAGGCATCGAGCCCGCAGGGCATCAGGCCGTTTTTTTTTTTTGTTTGTTTTTTTACTCGCCACGGAAAACACCGCTCCAGGTCATTTCACGGGCGTCAAGCCAGGGTGACCGGCAGGCCACGCTCTGCCACAACCAAAGCCAGGGAAGCGCCGGCGGGCCAGCGCCAACCGAATCACACACAGGATCTGTCCACCAACAGCTCTGTCAAAACACCCTCACCTTCAAGCCACCCCGAGGGAACGGCCCCATCAAGTGGCTGCCAGGGCGATGCGGCAAGCACGCTGTTTCCGCTGGGCCGCAGGTTCGGTTGCTGCGCTTCCCAGCTTCGCTGCATCCGCGCGGGTGATCCCAAGTCGGCGCCCTGCCACTTCGGTCCATTTCCCTGGTGAAAGTGGGCCCGCCAAAACCGGGGAGTGAACGACCAGCAGGCGCTTCATTACGTTGGCGTGGGCCGCGCCGGACCTCCAGTTGAAACGAGCCGGTGATACCGTCTTGCCATCGATCACGTGCGAATTGTGGTGCCATCTTGTCGCCGCGGGCCAGTTTTGTGTTCCCACCCCGCTGCAGCGGTCGGGTCCATGGGGGTGTTTGTCAGTTTCGATCTTGGCAGCGATGTCGGGCAAGGGCGACGCCGAGCAGGTCCGAGCAACCTCCGAGAAGAGCGCTGGCGAATCCGGATCGGCCCAGCCAGAAGGACGCCCATCCTGGTGATTGAGAAGGGCAGCTGGTTCGGCCCAGACCCTGGCGAGAAACACGAACAGGGCCATGTCCAACGTGGCTGGGGCTGGGCCAGGCGTTGCTCCAGAAAAGCCAGCCCGTTCTCTGATGGCGGCGGGGGTGGGGGAAACAGGACCTCCCACCGCGGTGTTGCCCACCGATTGCGATTGCACGCCTCCTTGCTCCTTGCTGATGCCGAATCGGCTATCAGCCCTCGCCTCCCGGGGCCGTCCCCTCCACAATTGCCGCTGGAATTCGCGTCGACAAACGCCGCCAGCGCAGGGCTGTCGATCCGCAGCAGGTGATTCACGTTTGCCCGCGGGTGCCGGCTGGCTCCGCATCACCGTGGGTGCCGGAGCGGTGAAGTTGGCTGTCCCGTGACCAGCCGCGGCATGGCGGATCAGAAACTTGTGGTGCATCAGGCCGCTGCCGTCCTGCCATCGGCCTGTGTCGTCGATCAGGGGGATCCGCCCCGCTGCAGGTGCCACCGCTCACTTGTTCGCAGTTCGGCGCTGGCTGAGGGCGACGTCGGCGATCGCGGATCGGCCAGGCCCATCAGCCCGGAATGGCGCAAGCGCTGATGGGGGCCTCAGATCGTGGAGGTGCCTGATGCTCCAGGGAAGCTGTAGGTGTTTTCAGCACGACTTCACCGCGATTGCCGGCCCGATTTCTGGCGACGAGAGCCTCGGCCACCCGGCAAGGCAAGATCTTGAACGGCGACCAGGATTTCCGATCGGCCGCTGAATCGTCTCCAGCAGCAGCTTTCGAGTCAAATTCACCGTTTGCGGGAGCGTCATCGATCGGGACCTTGTGTAATGCCCGATCGCGTGCGGTGATTGAAGGCCCACCCTCCTCGAGTTCCGGCGGGCAGCGGCGGTCGCCGGACCCTGACCGACGATCCGGGCGGTGGCACCACAGCCCCCAAGAGCAGGGCCAGGGCCAACAGACCGGGCCCCTGGCCAGCCAGGATGCGGAGAATCGACTGGGGGCCACCAAGAGGAACGCTTCAAGCTGCTGAACGACAGGCTCTCCTCAAGGTTCCCGTTGATTGAGGCCTTGGACCTCAGTGTGATGCTCGCCGGGCATTTCGGCGGTGCGGAGCAAATCAGCCGAAAACACCAGCAGCTGGCCGGCGACGGTAAGGCAACACCTGCTCCGACACTGACCCGCCCCATACAAATCGGAACCAGAAATCGGGCAGAATCAGGGCCCTGCCAGTGGGGGTGAAGGCGACGAATGTGCGGTTCAACTCAGAATCCACTCGGCGATGGCTGGGCTGGAGGGGTTTGCTGTTGTCTCCGGAAGTGGGATCGACCGGAAGCTGCAGGGTGATGCGCGCTTTTCTGCTCAACGCGTCGGCGGGCGATGGCCTCGATCGGAATAGAGCTGCTGGCGTCGCGGAAACGGCACCTGGATGCGGAAGGGTGCCTTCGGGGGAGAGGGGGCACATCCTCATTGCCTGATCGAAAGCTTGGCGGGAGGATCGGTCGAGCCGTAAACAATCAAGTTTCGGCGTCGGCCACCAGCCAGAAGGAAGCGTTGGCGGAGGCCACACCACCGGCCACCGATTCGTTCCGCCACTGGCCATACACCGATTCCTGAATCGCTCAGGCATGGCGAGGGACGGGCCGTAGAGATCCCGCGCTTCATGGAAGGCTTCAGAGCCCGTCCGAAACGTGGGGCCGGCCTTGCTGCTGCTGCCGGTGGGGAGGGCAGGGTGGCTTTTCTTGTAGAGCCGCTCATGCAGATCCGCCTGTAGGAGGCCCGTTTTCGACAGGGGCGGAGAAGGGGGGTGGGTGCTGCTGCCTGGTGGAGATTTCCAGCGGAGAAAGGAACGAAATGATCAAGGATCGCTCGCTGGGATGCAGGGCGGGAACCCGGGCCCGATGCGGAGAAGCCCCAGCGAATCCAGCCCACCCACCTTGGCGATAGCCCTCTCAACGCCGGGTAAATGCCCCGATCACTCATCGGAAGGGGGTACCACTCGGTGGCATGGCGTCGAACAGGCACCTCCTGCAGGGTGTGGGTGTGGGGGCCGCGCCCGGAAAGGCCGGTGATGTCGGCGACCCGCAGACAAAGCTGGCTGGCTTCCTGAGGAATCAGCGCCTGGCGCACGAATCACCGTCCGCCGATCTCCCAGAATACGTAGGGCCCACGGGGATCCCTGGGCAGGAACACCACTGGTCTGGGCACCGGGTCGGGTGCGGGGGAGAGGAGTCTGCTTCCAAGTTCGGCCAGGCTGGCAGAGACTGGCAGAACCTCGAAGCCTCAGGAGGTCGCCGGTCTGCATGGCGCGATCTCCTCTGTGACTCGTTTTTTAGGCCTTACGATGTATTTGACGACCCAAGGCCACGGCACCTGGCGAAGTGCCTCAGGTCATTCTCGCAGCGATGTCAGGGCCTGAGTCACTGTCGCCTAGTTCTCTGACTTCCTCCTCACTCTGCTGGAGAAGGTCGGTGCAAACCGCCGGAGGGCATGGTGCGTCAGCAACCACTGACGCTAGGCCGGTGTCCGGACACAAAAACGGCGTTGTGAATGAACCGCCGTGAAGCCAGTGATGGAACTGGCTCAAGGAGCAAAATGAGGCGTCCATGCCGCCGAATCTGCGGTAGGCGACCTTGGAGGGGGTAAAATCGCAATGCCGCAATTGCCGGAGGCCGCCGCGCCCGGTGCGCAGGGCGCAGGCCTGCGAACCCAGGGCAAGGTAATCTCGGGGAAGCCACCACGGCGTTGCCTTGCCGTGCGGCAGGCTGCGGACCGTTCCTGTGTAGATGACCTGGGGAAGCCCCAGGACTCCACGGTGGTACGCGTCGTAAAAGCGCGGCGTGGTGATATTGAAGGGGGTTTCGCCACCTCGCGGGACCCGACCAACACGGTTGCGTGGTAGGGACCGTGTCGTAGCCCAAAGTTTCCTCGAGGTTTCCTGGCTGCTCAGGATCTGGTCGAACGGCGCCGGCGACCGCCCTTGGTCATGATGCACGGCGGACCAGGCGATCTCCTCGGCTTGCGTAACACCTGCCGGCCCAGCTATTTCTTCCTCAACCAGGTGGCGGGCCCACCCTGTAGTTGCTGTTGAGGTTGTAAAAACGCGCGTGAAGGTGTCGGATAGGCAGAAGGGCCCGATGAAGTCACGCACGGTGATCTGGCCGTCACGCAGCTGCGACTGCCCGGAATCGTGTCGCGATCCACCTTGAAGGCGTGGAGAAGATCTGGCGGTAGGCCGTTGATCATCGAAATTACTGGGCTTCCGGTCGATGGCTTCTTCGATCGGAGACCGTTTTGGGGTCTTCGTCGGGAGCCGTTGCGCAAGGACTCTGACCGCGAGTTCTGGGTCGTCGGTTGCGTGGTCAGAAGCGGGATAGCCACACGTGCGTCGTTCAACCGCTTGTCTGCTCGATCGTAAAGAAAGGGGCTCGGGCAACCTCGCGGGCGGCGGCCAGGGCTTCACAGTCCGTAAGGTTCGCGCTCACCAGCCAAAGGCCCGACAGGGGGCTGGCCGCCAAAGTCTGGGAGCGCGCGGTCGCTGACTCTGCAAAGCGGGGATGGTCTGTGCGCGCGGCTTTTTCGACGTCAGAACGAGGCCGTGTTCGAGGAGGCCTTCGACGGTGCTGGTGCGCAGCTCACGTCGGGGGAGGGAACCAGATACCGCTAAGCGACCTCACTCGGTCTCGTGGGCGGTGGTGAGTCAGCGGCCATCGCGGTCGTCATGCGGAAGTGCCCAGCTACCGGTGAGGGATTCGCGTAGCCGCGGATCCCGTAGCAACAGACCCTTCCCGGCCCGTGCATCGGTTGGGATCAGGCCGAACACCGATTCGCCTGGTGGTCTTCGCCCGGCCTTCTTTGTTCCAAAACGCGTCTCATCGATCCACTCAGCGCACCTGGCAGCCCCCACCAAGCTGATACGGGCTCCTGGCCCACTCTTGCAGCGGTGGCGATCGCCAGCAGCCGTGGATCATCGGCGGCTAATCTCTCTC
>Ga0163217_1113970_pt1 | contig 10855 bp, 8 predicted proteins | sample SynspAceP_FD_185933 | JGI IMG/M metagenome (GOLD analysis project Ga0163217, IMG submission 185933) | Saline lake microbial communities from Ace Lake in Antarctica - Synechococcus sp. Ace-P (PacBio error correction) | ecosystem: Environmental > Aquatic > Non-marine Saline and Alkaline > Saline ...
AACAAGTGGGTTGGCCGGCCTTGAATAAGTGACGCCCGCGTTCAGATCAATCATGCTTTAAGCCTGATTACGATTGCGGTGGCGAGATCCACGAGGCTTATGATGTCGTGCGCACGAATCAATCGGACCGCTATGCGGCCTGTATCGTGTCGCTTGCCACCGCCAAAGAGCAAACGGAAGCCCGCCGCTGTCATCGCCGCCGCATGCGGAGGTCTGCGACGGGATCCGTTGTGAATCGACGGACAAAGACCGACGGGGCCGACTCACGTGTCCTGCGCCGAAGATCGCGCGACCGTCGTCGAACAGTGCACGGGCCACGAATTTCAAAGGCACAATAGGCAACTGATGTTCGGTTGGATCTCAATTGAGACCCTCAAGCGGCAGAATTATATATGGTAGCCGACATGGCGTCGAGGCCCTGAACTGACACGCAGGCGACGGGTTTTTCGACTATGCACCCCGGCGCTCTTCTTCCTGCGGCAGGCCCGCTCGAATTTCTGGCATCCAGCGATTGCTGGCTCTCCCTGAATACGCCCTTGCCCCGACACAAGCCTGGGGTTCCGAGGTTCTTTGACCGATCTTGGGTTTGTGCCGGTTGGGCCGCTCTTTTTGGTCGGCGCAACGCGCTGACGACGTTTCGTCACGGGTATCAAAACCTATACTGATGTCGGGGCAGCGGCAGAGTGCATCTTGGCGAGCTTTTAGAAAAACTCGGCGCGCGCTCGCCAATGTCACCACACTACCATTGGATTGAACCCGGCTCGCGTTCTTTTATTAACATGCTGAGGAGGATTAGCCTCGGGAAGGTTCTGTGTGAGTTCTCGGACGCCCGACACGGTTTGACGGAGTCCACTCCATTGGAGAATCCCACAAGCTATCGTCTTCCACCCTCGGAACGGCGCCGCTGCAAAACCACAACAATCGAGACAGGCCTTTTTGGGTTTGTCCAATCCCAAGCCTAAAGGAGTCAAAACTAACTGTCGCGGGCAAGCAAGAGTCTGGTACTGACCCAAGGCAAATCTGTGGGATGGTGGCAAAACTCCTGTGATTATGCGGAGCGGTCTGGATTCCTGGGAGGCAAGAGATTGTTGACAAACCCGTTTTTTCGTCCATTGTCGACGGAAGATCGAGAGGCGAAACTGCGCGCGGTTTAAACTGTGTTTCACGCGGACCCACCGGACCATTGCGCAAGCGTCGGTAGGTTGCGCCTGCGGCTGATTTAAGGAACGCGAGAGTTATGCTCATATCTCAAAATATGCTGGCAGAGAACGTTCAATCATCACAGGAGAGCCAAAGCCATAATCGTGAGTCCATCTGGCTCTTGGCGATTAGCAACGTTCAGATTTTAGCCGCAAATAAGGTGCCATGTGATGTGCCTGCCAGCGACAATCAGACGTTATGGAAGCACTGATTGAGAATTGGGAGATGCTCAAGCGGATGAAGGGCAACCATCCGCTTTTTTCGCAGGCGATTGCGGTACAAAAATTAAATTATTGGCGATGCTAACACGTTTGAGGGCGCATCGTGCACGAACCTGTAATCCGCTACATAGCGAGTGCTTGTGAGCTAGACGGTCGAGCGTGCTGGTGAAGCGCAATTCGCGAGCAGTTCTTTTGCGCTCAGCTCTGATGCGTAGGTAGCCGGCGGTGCTCGCTCGAGCTTGCCCCCCGGGAGGCCCATTACTAAACCTCCTTAGCGTTGTATATGAGACCACTCCTTCGTGGACAATGGAAAACCGTTGATGAGCTCGCGATGCACACTCAAGACAGATCGACAATGCAGGTCGCCAAACGCATGAAATCAACACAAGCACCGAAGGGCAAGAGGCGGCGCTGTTGGCAGCATCACTCAGCCTGAGCTCGACGAACCCTCAGCGGCACACACGGCCCGAGCCTGATGGCACTATTCCATGGCGGCCAGCAGCGCTGGAACAGATGAACAGCGTTCAATGGCGCTGACCTGGCGCCGCACCCCACCGCATCCGCGTGAACGCCCGTCGACCTTCGGGTCGGTGGGAATATCGAGCGGCATCCACGCTAAAAGGCGTCTTGCGCCGAGAACCGTGAATAGGGCGAGCTCGACTGACATTTGCATCACTACAGCCGAGCTGGGGCGCCTCGCCTGGGTCCAGTCGGAGTTGGCCGATACGATCCAGTATCTTGCTAGCCGACTAGTTCAATCGTCTCTTGTACTTGAACAGCGGAGAAGTGATCGTGGTGGACCCCTGGGGAGGGCGGTCCTGGCGCATTGGACGCCAGATGTGACGCGCCGGCCACTAAAATACGCACCAGCAAAAAAGAAGCCTCTGTTGCGCGATGTACCAGACTGAATTTTCGAGCTGGAGAGAGAACCCGCGCCGCTGATTGGTTCCGCAGCCTGCGCGATAACCGCAGATCGTGGAGGCATTCGAAACGCTGGAGGTGTCTCCGACAGCCGATGGGGCCGCTTGTCAGGTGCAGGCCGCATGGCACATTCGAGTGTGTAACCATTTTAAACCCGAACCAAACACTGCAGCTAAGAGCCCGATGGCAGCGATGCGGGCGGTGGCATCGATGAGCGTCGTGCGCGGCGGGCGGGGTGTTTTTTCGAAGAAGAGTCGGGCGTTCAATTGGTTATTTCGGCCAGCTCTTTTTAGACGGCACACAATTGGGAGACAGCGGGCGCATGCGACGCTCACTTGCGCGAACTCGAAGCGCAAACGTGGTCACGATCCCCCTGAGTGACCCGACAGACCCCGCGGGTTTTCGGGCATCAGGCTCAGGCTCTGGGCGGCGGAATTATGGTGCAAGGAAACGTCACTCATGTAACCAACCTAGGCACGCGTAACAATATGAATCACCGCCGTATTCTGGACGGACACCCATGCCAGCTAGTTTGGACGAGTGGAGTTCCGTAGTTTGTAACCTCTCTGTTATTCCGAATATGCAGAGAAGACACGCGACACTTGTGTCACTAATAGTGCTCAGGTCTTCGCAGATTATATTATAGGGCGTCATCTGGTACCCTGCAGGCGGTGGCGCGTATCCTTTACCCGCAGATCATAGAGAGACACATGTGGAGCCGAGAGACGATGTATTACTTTCTAGTCGAATCCTCGGACGCAATACCGATCACCGCGACGCGGGTGGGGGGATCATTTATAGGATGATCACGCGATCAGGGGATTGGGAGCGCGATCCGGAAACTTTGTGCCCAGACCCAAGACAAATTGGTCGCGCGTGTCCTTGCCCCGCCTATCTTGCCGCTGGTGCGAAGAGAAGCGGATCACCCACAGACACAGAGAGTGCGGTAACAGCCGCTAAAGACGTCGTCCATATCTGCGTGCAAGGTCTGTGAGCAGTGAGTCTTTTAAAAATATGCCGTAGTAATAATAACCTTCTATGACCGCTGCATCACCAAAGTTCGGGCCATATAGAAATCCGGCCATGGACGCCAATGCGGTTCCATGAGCCTGCCCGAGTTTGGCGAAGTGGGTGTAAGGGGCCAGCCGCTCCGCCCTCGACGTGAGGGTTCCCTCCGGATTAGAGCATCTAGGAATAGAAAAAGAGCACCCTCACGCAGCTGAGTGCAAGTAGGAGATGGGAGGTTTGCGTGATCAAGTTGTACGGTGTTCGCAGCATAGTATTGCGCTTTTGCCTCCACGAGACATGCAAGCGGTTGCCATCGAATCACGGTGGATCACGCCGTTCGAGCCGCTGTTATTTGACGTTCTGGCAAATGCGAGATCACAAAACGCCAGACGTTTGTCTCCGGCTCTCTCAATGCGCGGCAGCATCATGCACACGGCCCGTCGTTCAGCATGGATGCTTGCAGCGTGCAGCCCCAGCGTGGGGATGGGCGGGGTGGCTCGCCGCCGTCATCCTTGATCTATCGCCTTGGCAGGGCTTCGGCATTAACGGCTTTGCCGACCACGTGGCATGGGTCAGGACTTCGGTCAGTTGGTCTTGTTTTCGGGCTGAGCAGGTTGCTCTCTACGGCACCAGCGTCAAGACGGTCGACACCAGTGCGTTTGAGGTGGGGCGAAATCGGTATAAGGGGAGCCTTCGCCGGACAGGTTTCGACGAGACCGGCTGCTTTAACGGCGGCACCATGTGGGTGTGCGTCAGGCAGAGATCACAGGCGTTTTCAATGAATGTTTTTTCGGCAAAACATCGTCGGCTGCCAAAAACGCAAAAACCGATCGGGTCTCATCGTGTGGTGCGAGTGCTGCTAAAAAAAGCTGCAACACCAGTTGGTCAGGGCCAGCGCTAGCGGTTTGCCTGTCATCCCATTTTCTTGCGAAACGTCATGTGTTCCTTCTTGTGGTGTAAAATATCGGATCAGTTGCTCGATCATGATGGAGTAACGTGCCCATCGCGTTGCTTAGTTTTCAAACGCCGTTGTGAATAGTTTCGATCTTACCTTTTGTGTGCCAGTCAAAGAATCCGGCGCGCGCGTGCCTTGGAGCGCACAAAGTACAGGCACGCGTGGGCTCTGAGCAAAAAGATCGACACCAGTGTAAGGCCATCTTCAGTTGAAAGATAGAGTAGCCACTGCCGTTCCGCGCTCTTGACGCCTCTGATTGCCGTCCGACTGGCAGTCACAATTCGCCGCGCAAGGTCAGCGTATCATTCCACAGTCAAGCGTCGCTGTAGCTACCCCAGCAATCGGCCGTTTTTGCAACGACGCCGTCGAGTGTCAGCAGGAAGGCGAGCGTTCCGACGCGAGCTCCGCTTCGTTCGCAGGTGGGGGGTGCGGGGATCGAGACGAGGCGAGCATTCGGACTTCGAATGTGAATATCACCAACCTTGCGTCGGCGAATATATGCGATGCCCATACAGCCCCTATGCTCGCGCGGACAGCGGGCAGCATCCAGCCGTATCGTTGATCGGGTTTTGCGGGGACGTGCTGCATTGTCCAGCCAGACGGGTTCAGGCCGGGCCTCTACACGCAAAGTAAGCGCGTTCACGAGATTCCACTACTAGCTATCGCCGAGCTTTCGCTCAGACGGGTTTGACGCTCTGCCAGGGAAAATTCGACGACCCTCCAGGTGGGCTGCTGTGGCGCAAGAGCTGCGCGGGCGTGCAGCAGGCTGGAGGTGCCCACCACTAAGCCGGCCTTCGGTGCACTAATTATGCCATTCTGTTCGGAATAAGCGATACAAATACCGGAATTTGGTTGGGGCCCGAAGCTCTCTAATGTAGATTATGTTTGGAGCCAAAACTAGGGCGGTGGGGTTTCTATGAAAAGTTTATATAACGATATATTAAACTGAATTAACCACGGTCAGGCTCTGGTAAAGTATAGAATTCTCAAGATATTAGGCGTCTGTATGGTGACAAACGATTCTTGTAGCAAAAGGCCCACACCCTCAGGCCACTCTTGCAACGACTATTGAATTTTTTTTTCGTTCCAACAAGGCAGAATGATTGCGATGTAGTTTGTTTTTCTAGGATTCCCAGCATTATAAGTTCCATTATGCAGATAAAGCACTTTAAGACCAACGTGAGCGGAAGAGAATAGTACCAAGCCTGAGGGTTGTGGCTACGAAAAGATCAAACGACCCTAGCTACTAATCAAAAAAGAAAAATACCATTCTCTCGGGGTTCTCAGTTTGCCGATAGACACACTATAAGCAGGGTTTCTTTATTGGAAAGTATTACGCTAATGGCGTTTTATACGAGCAGCTAACCAAGGCCAGGAGATTCATTACGCGCATTATTTTCACGGGTGGCGCATAGAACACCTTTCATGTTGGCAAATTTTATTACGTGTTGGCCATATACCAGCGTCATCCATATTGGTATTCGCGGTCGAACGCGAGGGACACTGGCACGTTTAATCGCCGAGTTCAAAGTGCTCAAATAGATTAGTAGTTCGATGAGTAGACCTCCTTACGAATCTTCAATTTTCTTCACATCCGGATTTTGCCTTGGCTAAGCACACATCCAGGTTGGCGGCAATCCAGAAATTCATGGTAAATACTGGTTCATGGGAGCAGGCTGTCAAGCCTAACCTATAAATCATAATACCGGACATCGCTCTCCTCTCTATTTTCTTGCGTATATTATTGACCGCGGCCTTCACACTCAAGCAACTATCCATAGCACGCATTATGATGACATAACCAAAGGCCAATCAGCACTAATACCGCCGAGTGTACTTATGGGAGTAGCCACAACTCTTCCATATACTAAGCTTACCCCAACAATAGCTCTTCCTGACTTGATAGTGGACTTTTGCACAAATCATGGGTGGCTGGTTTGACTTGTTGATTTGGTGCGCCGACATAGCAAAACATTGTGGTCGTGTTATATGCCACGTTTCTTGTGTAAGTTGCTTTTCTCCCAACCAGTACAGATTAGACAAAGGCCAGATGCGTTGTGGGTGCACAGACTGAGTCGGAGCCCTTCATCCTGGTAGCTGTCCAATAGAGAGAGAAAATTTTTAACTTCCGGCATTGCAATAGATCCGAATGCCTTGGTTCTCTCAAACTCTCGACTGAGCATAGAGTTATCCTCGTGAGCCTGTCTTTGCGGTTCTTCAAAAGATCCGGTAAAATAACCTTATATCGGGATTGCTCAACGTTGGATTACACATAAGGATGTGTGTACATATAAAAAACTACCGAGGGTTTAATAGTATATTATTTTATAAGCACAGACTAAAAGCGCGCCGGTTGACCTTTTGCTATAGATTGATGCTTCTGCGCGGGCTCTGAGTAAAAGTCTATCCAGCTGCCTCCGCTAAGCATAATAAATCCCTTAAGGTGGCTAATTTATATGGGAACGCGATGGTGTGGCCAACCACACTGGCAGAGCTATCCTATGAATCCAATTATGCAAAGGTATTTTAACATAACGAAAGCGTTATGAGAGCAAATTCGCACACCCCGATTTCTACACAACCGTGTTGTTAACAGGATAACCTTAAACTCCGCATTTTCGCAGTTGTGATGAGCGCCAGGGCTCCAGGAGTGCAAACAGCCTATGTTGGTCCGGTAAAGCTTGACGCAGTACAGGGCTGGAATCAGTAGCCTTGTGGTAATTGTAAATAGCAGGTTTATTATTGCAAGGTACTCGAAGAGTATCGGCAGCTAATACTATACTGTGTTCCGGTCCAGCCGCGTACTAATGCCCTTCAGCTTGCATATATCAAACCGCGAGGGTTTCTGTCACACGTCAACTGTCTTTGAATACATAGATGGTCAAAGATGGATCTGAGAACGCAGACTCCTGAAACAATCCGAAAAATGGCGACTAAATAGACAATTTCTTGACTATGATATTCAACATCTTGTTTCTCCTTTATCGTCAAAATGTATCCCTTCACACCTCTCATAACGGAAATATAGCTTTCTTATTATGAGCTGGTTCAGAGTTACACTCTCGTTAACACTTGTCGAGAAATTACATTTATCCAGCCTTCTACCTTGGAGAATATTATAACGCTTGTAATATTAGCTCGCCGCATGAGAGCATGGTCGAATATCTTGCGCGACGGCGCACTCATGGAATACAGCATATAAATCAGGTTTGAAATATGAAATGCCAAGCCACTTCATCCGAGATCACCACAGACTACAACTCTACTAATGGACATAGGCGCCGATCAGGTCCTCATACGTTAAACCAAAACCAGAAGCTCGCGGGAAAATCTTTTCCCGTGGGTCAAAACACAAAAACGAACGGTTATGCCAATTCATTCGAAAAAATTCAAATTTGCCCAGCGAGGATAATAAGGTTGCGTGCTAGATCGCGGGACAACGCCACCGTAGAGAGAAAAAGCCGCCGATGGCTGATTGGGTCTGTACCGTTAAGCGCATTGTAAAATGCACGCCGTCGCTCGCATCGGTAAATAATTCAATCTAAACACTGTGGTTCCTGAATAGCGCTGAACCGTATATCATCAAAAGGCATATTAACACTAGGACCAGGTTTTGTTTAATGCTGTATTACGGCTACACAACACCACACACAGAGACAAATTTCAACTAGCTGCTTTTCTCCCCGGGGGATTCATTTAGTGTTCGGTCTCTGAGGATACTGCGTGGCGTGGTTTGGCCCTTGTCGCCAAAGACCACAGAACGGATTCAGGCCAAAATATTTAATGTTCCAAGACGGTTGTCCAGCGAAGTGTGAATCTACTGCCTATATGCCAATACACCGTGCCAATTTACTAGAAAAACGACAGCAGCTGCAAGGTCCCTTTAATGCCAAAGTAAAACGATAACCGACAAGTGGCATAATCTTAAGCCACCGCTATCCAATCCATTGGGGACCACCTCTTGGGCGACAGAGAAAGAAACGGGTGATCGCAAGTGGGAGCGTTCCCCGTAATCTTTTCAATATTGGCTGCTTCTTTCGGGTCCGCCCCTTCCAAACGCATATATTGACTTCCTATAAGAAAGCAGACACTGAAATTGTGGTGAATGAGTGATTTGTTTTTCTTAAACTGCCTTCTTTGTTACATGAGTATGCTGTCTGACGCTTCAGCTGAATCTAGAGCAAGAGTATAATCACTTAACTTTTAATTTGCGTAATTTGAGCTGAAAGAATATATGGTGGGCTCTTACACAGCAAAAAAAATATACTCCAAGGGGTTCTGGTTGATCCCACGATCATACCAAGCGTTCTTTCACATTTCAACACCTTAAAAATCTCTCACAGGTAAAAGAATCAAGTTGTAAAATTAGCTTTGGGTGAATGTATAAGTATATTTTTAAAGAGTCATTTGCGAGAGGGTTCCGCGAAAGTAACACTGAGTACATAAAATTTTACAGAATAAATTTCAGTTAACGTGCCGACTAGCCGACTTTGCCATAGATTACAGGCGTAGGTTGCTTGGACGAGTGTGGAGTCGTGAGATCGTGTAAAATTATTTTTGGGGCAGATGTCACCTATATTGTGAAGGCAAACCATTTGGAGACAAATCCAACGCACCAGAGGTTCACAGACTACAATGCTAAACAAAAATTCATAATTAAATAAGTCCCAAAAAAGTGGCGCGCGATCCCGTGAGACTTGTAACCATTTTTCGGTTTTATCTTCGTGCACTTGGTTACTCTCCAGGTTAAAACCACCGATTATTGTGCCGATGTTTTATTTGTTGTGAGGCATTTTTAACTAGTCGATATTTAGGTCAGTGGGCTAATTTTAATCAAACTACTTCACGCTGGCTTATGCCACTGACATCAATCTGTCCGCTTTCCTTTCAACCAAGACCGCATTGGTGGTATGCCTCGATGCAAGGATACGGTCCGTCGAGCGCCACTCCATCTTTTGTTGCGGAGGTATACAATTTTTCATTGGTCTGACGATGAGTCGAAAATTAAATATCGAGAATAAGGGACAGGGTTCTAAGCAGCCTTACGTAAAAATGTTGCCACAATCAGGAAATAACAATTTAATGAAGGTTTCATTGAAAGTATAGGAATAAATGGGAAGGCGTCAGCGTCCTTAATGGAAAATGCTCAATAATACATAGCTCAAGCCTCACTATATGAGATGAATTGAAATAAAGCTCCTCAGACAAACTTACCTCTACTAGATTTTTCAATCTGGAAAACGGAGTGACTGTTTTTCATTAATCTTTGATATATTTTTTATTCATGTATAATAAACGTTATTATGTAGAATTAAATTTAAACTCCCTAACACAAAATATCTTTATTATATCATGACGCTAATGACTAACGTACAGCTTTTGTTCAATTTATTCTACCACCCCAAGTTCTTCTTCCACTGTATCAGGATCGGCATGAAATGGTAGTTTATTACTCTTGTCTTCCATTTTCTTTGTTATATGGGAGGGTGCTGTTTTTTTCGTTTCAGGTCTATAATCTCTCACCCCCGCTCCTCTGTCCAATTTTTTTTCGTAGCTGTTGTATGCGCCTTGACGATTTTTATCTTTACATGAGAATTTTTATCAGCCTTATTCTGCAGTCCTAAATTAACTTTTGCTCCCCTCTGGGATCATCTTTAATTCATTTGTTTTCATGAACATGCTGCCTTATTATATTATGGTGTAAGCAGCGAATGCCCGGTTGACGTAATGAGTTGAAAGAAATAATTGCTTTAACATTTCATTCGTCTCTATTAAATCGACCGCGTATTTTTGAGTGGTTTTATATATCACAAAGAAAAGAAGCCGATGCATTGTTCATGTGTCCCACTCGGAGAGCAAATCCGTCCTAGGCCCAGGAGGAAAAAAGCTACTTCTTTTCTTGCACACGCACTGGTTAACGGCCTATATAGTACTTTTGGTCTGCCTAATAAATTCAAACATGCTTAGTAACGATAAAGATAAAAGTATAACTTTGGCTCAAGGTCATTATGATTTTTCATGGCACGACCAATGAATTAAGCGATCCATGTTAATTTTTTTACAAGCTAAACGGAAAAAACTTTCAGGCCGAATTGATTCAGTCAGTAGATTTTCTGATAACGGTTGTTCCGTTCAACTGGTCAACTGTCGAGAGAGAGGAGAGGAGGAGGTATTTGGCCAGTGTCTCCACGAATTTGAGAGAGGAAGGAGGACAAGAAACCAGGACAACTCGAAGCCGGCACATGGTGGTAACATATGAATTTTCGGTATATACCCGAGGTATATAAAAACGCAGCGTTGGCCGAAGCTTTTCAGTGCTTTCTCCAAGCAGGATTTTCGACCAATTCATAGCCTTCAAGGCAAAATGAATCCGTTTAACAGCAAGATCCAGGGGCTGTGGATATTCAAGGATTTGCATTGCTGCTTGCCTCAGTTGCGGAAAACACTTCATAACCCTAAAGTCGTCAATTGCGAAACGAAACATAATCTCGAACGCAATGAAATCATCTTCAACCACCAGTATCTTTTCAATGTCCATGTTTTGTAACTC
>Ga0163217_1118972_pt1 | contig 10855 bp, 15 predicted proteins | sample SynspAceP_FD_185933 | JGI IMG/M metagenome (GOLD analysis project Ga0163217, IMG submission 185933) | Saline lake microbial communities from Ace Lake in Antarctica - Synechococcus sp. Ace-P (PacBio error correction) | ecosystem: Environmental > Aquatic > Non-marine Saline and Alkaline > Saline ...
ACGCCCGAGCTCCGCTGAATGGGAAAGCCATTGAGGCGTCAGCTGGTCGGCTTTGGTCCCCAAAAAGCGCTCGCCTGCGATTGGAAATCTGCTGCTGAAAGCGCGGGCGGCGACGCGCTTGAAGGCTCAAAGAGTTTGAGGCCGCTATCCGACCACCTGACCGCTCTGACAGATCATGGCGCCCGAAGTTTGCCCGAAGGCCGGAAACGCGCGCGCAACGGCCTTTTCGGACAAATGACCAATACGGTCCCCGCGCTGCAGATCGGTAGAAAACGCGTCTCCGCGTTGGAGCCACGTCATTTCAACGCCTGCAATGCCTCGGGCTGGATCATGCAGGAAGGGCCAGTCCGATGCTGCCTTGCCGCGCGTTTGAGATGGCAGCGGCCTATAGCATCCCAACGACCCCGACTAAAACAGATTGCTGGAACGGCTAGACGCAGAGCGGAGCCGAACGTAAGACCATCTGATCTGCGCGGTTTCGGGGGCAAAAACAAATGGCAGGCAAGCATCGGCGCAGGTTTGGCGCCCCGGTCGGATCGTTTGCGGTCCTCGGCCCCACCAACACGGGCAAAACCCACTATGCGCTGGAGCCGGTATGTCGCACAATCGCACCGTGCGCGTGATTGCTTGCCGCTGCCGTGCGGCGGCTTTGTTGCCGCGCGAGTCTAACGATAAGATAGTCGCACTGCCGCGGGCCTTCTGTGGTGGCGCCTTGAAATCACCGGGGAAGAGCCGTATCAATCCCCCGACAGCGTCCAATACTGGGTCCGCCACGTCGAGGCATGCCAACCAGATTTATTGGCGCAGATTTTCCTTGCCGGTCGACGAAAATCCAACTCTGGCGCCGACCCTGAATCTGCGGCCATGTCCTTTTACCAGACAGATTGCTGCACGCGCGCGGGCACCATGAGACGCTGGTTTATAGGGCGCCGACACCAAATGCGCAGCGCGATTGGCGGCGCTTTGTGCCGAAAGGCAATTCATGCGGCGCGAGCGGTTTTGCCGAAACTCACATTACACAGGACTCCAAGAAGATCAGCCGCATGAAACGCAGCAGTGCCATTGTCGGTTCCCGTCGATCAGGTCGTAACGCGATGGCCGGTTGAATGTCCCGTCGCCAAAGGGGCGGCTGCCGCCGTGGTTCATGGGTGCGCTCAGCCGCCCGAACTCGTAATGCCCCCCAGGTCGAGTTTATACCAAAAAACGGCGACGTTGATCTCCGTGGCGACAGACGCGATTGGCATGGGCCTGAACCTCGAATGTCAGCCATGTCGCCTTCCCGCCACCTCAATTCGACGGCGGCCGTATTCGCTCCCGCTGCGAGAGAGAGCGTGGCTACAGATCGCAGGTCGTAGCCGGCGCTAAACAGAACCCCCGGCACTTTGGCGTGAACAGGCGAGGCAAGGCGAGATCCGACGACGAGACCCGTCAAGCCATCTGAGGACAGCCGCTTCGCCCCGAATCAAAGCGCCTGCAAATGGCGCAAAGCACAAACTGAGTTTCGGGTCGGGCGGCACAGTCTGTGGCATCGCTCGCAGCCTCCGCCTGATCCCTGAAAACACACAGTCCCGAATGGCTGGTGCGCGCGCCTGCGAAGCCGACCGAACCAAACTGGCCCTTCAAAACCGTGTCCGATGAGCCGGAGGTCGCAGCACGCCGAGCATCCGCGCGATGTGCAACTGCTATGGATGTGTGCCGCATTCCCGACTTCCGGGGCAAATATCAGCGGACGAGCACGCTAAACATGCTGACCCGCATCTACAGGCTTAATGCCATGACGAGGGCCGGGTGCCGCAGGGCTGGTTTGCCACAACAAGTGCCGGATTGACCGCACCGGAACGGCAATATCGACACATTGTCGAAACGACTGGCGTATATCGGACTTGGACGTAATGTCGCGCCACGGAACGGCTGGATTGAGGATGAAACATGCGCGGTGAAACCCGCGCTGTAGAAGACCGCTGTCAGACGCCTCTCACACCATGTCTGAACGGAAAAATTTGGTCGACCGGCGCAACGAGTGTATGCGGCGGTGAAAACAGAAGGAGAGCCTTGTGGCCGAGGTGAAGAGAAACGGTGAAAAGTGAACGTCGAGGTCGAAGCTGATTGGCAACTGATGGGATTCCGCTTCCCCCCGAGAAATCCGCAAGCCCCGTAGGAAAGAGAAAAGGCGCTTGCGTGCCCGCTTCCCGTTCGCGCCCTTGCGCCCGAGTTCCATTTGCGCGCGATTCCGGTTCTACAAGCGCCGAATACGCGAGATCGACTATACCGAGCAGGGCGGCCTCATTGTGGGGCGAACCGCGCGGTTGGCAAGTTGGGTCAAGGGTCCGCAGCATGTCTATACTCCGGAGAAACGCCCAATCCACGCGTTGTCGCGGGATGACGAGGCTGGGCTGCATGACGTGGGCCCAAAATAGTCCAACGCCAGCTTGCAGCATTTCATCGACCGCAAAGATCGCAGCCCTTGTCGAGCCGCTCATTTAGTGGCGGATGAGCCCAGTGAGGAAGGCTTTGACAGGTCGTCGAGCAAGACAGCCGGTTTACGGCGTTCCAAGTGAGTCGAAGGCCATGGGCGTTGATCCGCGCGGGAGAAGGTGCCGCAGATGTCCCAAAAAGCGCTCGACAAAGAGCGCGCGGCGCGCTGCGCAAGCAAGGCATTCGCTATTGGTCAGTTCACCATCTTTCCTGCCTTTGTTGCTGAAGCGCCGCACCAACAGCGGCTGGTGCTTGGGTCCGCGTCCGAATCAAAGGCTCGACATCCTTCCGATCGCCGCCCGCCGGGCCTCGGTAACGATCCCGTGATTGATGGGATTGAATACCGCCAACTACACGCCAGTCTGGGCTACGCGCCGCAGGCACGCGTGCCATTCGCAATCGACATGCTGGAGCGCCTCGCCGATATGGCTGCGCGCGCGACACGCGCGGCGGGTTTGAGGCGACGCCGATATGCTGTCGATCACCCGGCAGACGCTTGAAGCAGTTTGCGCAGACCTAATGGCGGGCCCTCGGGCTACAGCGGCCTGAAGAGGCCGAGCGCGAGAAAGGTGGAAGGTCGTCGAGAAGCCCAAGTCCGAGGTGACCGCCGAGGAATACTCGCGGCTGAGGTCGCTGCCGCGACTGCGAGGCCGCGTTGGCGAAAGTGAAAGCGGAAGCCGAAGCTGCCGCGCAACCTGAGGCAGATACAACCGAAGCCCGTCGTTGAAGGCGAAGCCCGCAGCCCGAGGAAACCCCAGCCGAGCCGGTTGAGATGGAGTATTCTACACCTTCAAATGGCGCCCAACCCCGCCACAATTGCAGGCCGCGGGCGTCCTCAAGGCGACGCCAAACGCGCCCGAGGTGTGCCGCGAGTGAAGAGGTAAACGGCGATCGCAAAGGCGGTGGCGGTGGTGGCGAAGGGGCAAAAGGGCGCGGCGAAGGCGGCAAGGGCGGTCCACGCGGTGGTAAGGGTGGCAAGCCGGAAATGCAGTCCCCGCAAAGTTCGAGGCCCGTCGCCACGGCATGAAAGCCCATCGATCCGATAACATCCCCTTCGCGCAAGCGCTGATGGGATTGAAGGATAAAGATCTAGGCTTAATCTTAAAGACTAGAGAAAGGAGACCTGCCATGTCACTCGCTGGTGCAAAAGTTCTGAAGCCGCAAAGCAAGCGATAGCGAAGGCGCTTGAGTTCTTTAACGATTTCTTCAGTGATCAAGGGCATAAAGAATGTCTGCTTGAGGAGTTAGAGTTTGACGACGTATCCGGGATTGGGGAACGTGACATTGGTTTGAATATCGGCCGGAAAAGATATCGAACCGCCAGGCACAATGCGCTTTTCGATGTTCGGTCAACAAGAGGTTGAAACGCCCTCTTCGAGAGGCCGCGGCGCTTCGAGATCACAGACCGTGGCGGTTGATCTCGTCACGGATGGGTAGATGTTTGAGTAGGGCTCTGCCTCGACAACAAATCTGTTGCTCTTGCTCATTGGTTGGAACCCTTTGATCGCCTGCGCGTTTTAACAAATCACGCGCCGCTGGAGTGCGTAATTCGGAAGAAGATCTTGGCCACCCTTTGGGTTGCTTGAGCGTATTCCCTTACACATCCTCGCTGCCTAACATTCTACTGAAACGCCATCGACCTATTTGAAAGTCGGCATCCGAGCGTGGACCCGCGGTTTAAGTTCTGCCTTTGCGGCGTAATTACCTAGAACTTAGATGAAGATATATACCAGTCCGAGGACGTTACGGCTACGGAAGCGTTTTCGTCGGAAATTTGGGCTTAACACAGAATCATGCAATGTGGTGCGTACTAGCGGGCCTGACGTGACGCCATGTCTGACCGACAACCGGCTAACGCATTGTCAGCGTCATTTGCGAGTGGGCTGGCGGGGGGTGAATTAAACATTCGCCATTCGCAGATGCCCCGAGATCGAACCGACACCCCGAAACTCCCCACCCAACGGCCTCGACAAATGGCTGTGGATGGCGGCGGTTCTTCCAAGACCCGTAGCCCTCTGCCGGCCAAGCTCGTGGTCAGGTGCGGAGGGGTGCGGGTTAACGGGGCGCGGGATCACCAAGACCTGCCACCTGCGCGATCACAGCAGGGCGATACGCTGACCTTTGCTGCAGGGGCCGTCCAGATGCGGTCTGTCCAACTGCTCCGCCATCGGCCTACGCGACCTGTGACCGGTCGTCCTGGCCCCTGTGAAGGAAGCAAGCTCCTCTATACCGATCTCAGCCCTGGGCGTCCCTTGATGGCCCGCCGCCCGCCCGTGGTGGTGGGGAGCGCGCGGTGCCGACCAAGAAGCCACCGCCGCAACATGGAACGCGTTTGCGGGACGATGCCCGAGGCCTAGAGAACAGGGTGTGACAGGTGCTTGACATGCCCAGGCAGATGTCAACTATGAGTTTGGAACACATGGGCGGAGGCCACGGCGTCGCAACCCCACTGCGCCGTTACGTGTCCCTGTGGCGTAAAGGCAAACCGGAGAATACACCGATCCAGACTGGAAGTTCCGCCAATCGACCTTTGTATGTCACCGACAACTGGCATTGCCTGCAAAATGTCACCGATTTGCGTTGTTTGAAGTTTGCCCCGTGGATTTGCTTCTACGAGGGCGAAAACACCATCGATGGTTCACCCCCGATGAATGCATCGAACTGCGGGAGTGGTGCGAGCCGCTGAATGCCCCGCCCGACGCGATACGGCCCGATACCGACCAAAGATGAAGAATGGGTGAAGTTTCAACCGCAGAGTATTCCGAAGCTTGGGCCGTTGATTCAATCAACGCAAAAAAAAAGACCAAGCTCACCCGACGCGGAAGAAGCGTACAGGCCGAGGAAGGCAAGAATGGGAAATACTTCTCGGAATTGCGCCGAGGCGACGGGCGGGTAAAAGCACTTTGTGTTTGGGATGCGTGAACTCGAAAAAGCGCTGTGCGGCGCAGGCGAAATGCGCGCTCAAAGTATTCGCCTAGAATCGGACGTGAAAACTGGCGCTGAAACGAATGCCGTATAAATCCGAGCATTGTACGCCGCGTGCTTAACCCCTTTACCACCAAGGGCTTACGGCACCTTATTGTTGCAGGCTTTGGCGCTTTCCCAGCAACTCCGCTTTTTTTGACTGATATCTAGCTTCAACACAATGCATGTAATGGACGGAAACGAGGCGCTGCCGGACGACGCTGCCAGCAGCGCCCGGATTATGTTCGAGAACATTATTTACCCCTTGGTACGGTCGCCTCTCCCCGCGACCGGGTTTTGGTGGCTTTCGCCTAGTTTACAGTTACGCGGGTCCGTCGCCCCGAAACAGGAGAAACTACGCTATGAGCAAGTCGCGAAGTCCCCTCGAGATTCCGCCCCGAACGATTTTGTGGTCGAGCCCGGCGCTGGGATGTGGAGCAAAGTCGTCTCTTTCGAGGAGCAGGAAGTCGCATGGTATGGTCTTTGGAGGCTTGTTTGTCATCTCCGTTCGAGAAAGGCAAGTATGACCCTTTCGCGTAGCCCGACCAATAAAGGCCGGAAAACCGAAGCTGGGATTGCGCGGGCTATCCCAGCCCGATATCGTTCTCCAAGGCGATGCCAGACCCTCAAGCAAAAAGCGCCGTGAACGGGCAATGTGTCGCGCCGGCGCAAAGAATATCGAGCAAAAAGAATCAACTTCCGGCGAGATCTAATTCCCCCATTGCGGAAGTGGTGCGCGAACCTGCAGCCGCGCCGACGACCAGCGCGAGCAAAGCTATTCCGAGCGCCAAAGCCTTTACGAAGCCGCACTTGAGCGTTTGAACCCGCGAGATCCGCAGCGGTGGAACGAAATGGAACGGATGGGCGCGCAGAAAGCATATCTCCGACGACGTGGTTTTGGATCGCCGCGGCACCCAGCGCCGCCTAGACTTTACAAGAGACCGAACCTCGAGTGATTGGCCGTCCCTTCGGGGGCGGCCTTTTTTTTGTTGGCCGAACAGGCGCGGCACACCAACATGTGATGACCCTGAATCGGAGACCGCGCGCCATGGCCCTGGGCAATCGCCTGATACCCGCGCCCAACGTCCGTCCTGATCCTCCTCGCCGATGATCCTGGGGTTTGCGCGATCTGGCTGCAAACCGGCTGCAACAGAAATCCGCCACACCCCATAATCGACGCCATGGCTCGAGGGTGGCTTGTTGATTGGACGGTGCGATGTATTAATGTGGGCGCCTGCTGTTGGTCCGACCGCGGTGCCTCTTGCTGACAGGGCTACTACCCCCACAGCCGCAGGGGCGTCGGCCATATGGGCGCAAACCTCGGCACGCCTGCCTATCAAGGGCTTTCTGCCGCAATCGACAGCGCCGACCATCAGCTGAGCAATCTGCCGCGCCTTCTGGCATGCCGACCTAATAATGGACGGTAAGTGGCACTCGCAAAAAGAGCGACTTCATGGCCCGAGAGGTCGACAGTTGGCCAGCGTCGGCGGATGTGGATCATCCGACGCCCCGGCAACGCGGTTTTGACAAGTTCAACGGTATCGTCGATGGCGTGACCGGCATTTCTTCTCCGCCCCATTACAAACATGCTGGAGGAATGGACAGCCGCGTGCGAGGTCTTCCCCGACGACTTCTATCAAAACCACGATGCGATCACCGACAAAGCCATCGGGTATGATCGAGGGGCACGCCCAAGGATCCAGCTTCTTCCTCTATCTCGCCGCCACACTCCCGCATGGCCCGTTGCCAACGCGCATCCCGAAGACATCGCCACGCTAATGACGGCGTCTAGTACAAAGGGCTGGGACGCTCACGGCGCAAACGGCGGCGCCAACGAGCGATGAAACGCGATGGGTCTTTCCAGACCACTGGGAAATCTCGCCGCGCGAAACCGGCGATGTGTGCGCCACCTGGGAGGCCGAGGTGAAACACCGATGGGAAGCCCGCAAGATGGCGACCTACTGCGAGCGATTGGTGAGCCGTCATGGAACCAGTCCATCGGAGCGGCTGATTGCCGAGTTGAAAAACGCCTCGCCATACGCACCAACTAATCGCTGATCCTGTTTCTATCCGACAACGGGGGATGCGCCCGAGTTCAATGGCCGATGGATGGCTGGGCCCAAGTTCTTTCCCGATCCTGCACCTCAATGAAAGGGGGGGGGGGGTGGATGTGCCGCCGAATATGAATCGAGATGGGTCAAACCGCCCTGAGACGTTCGACAGACCGCGGCGACTAGCGCTGAGGATCACTTAACAAAGCTATGATAATGCCAGTGGGCGAACGTGTCGAACCTGCGTCCAGTTTCCGCCTGTTCAATGCTATTAACGTGCAGCGAGGGCCGGGCAGTTCTCGAACGCCGCTGATCGCCCCATTGGCCTGCCGGGCTGGCCAGCGCCGGTCACGGTCCACTACGCCAAACCCATGGTGGTTGATCTGCTGCCCGACGAATCCTCGCGTTACCGGCCGGAGTATCTGGCCGAGCTTGGGCGGCGAGGCGAATCCCACCCCTGCCAAGGCCTGTCCTTCGCGGATCTGTTTGCCGGGGCCCAGATTGGACCCCGCGGCCCGATTTTCTTTCGAGCACGAAGGCAATGGGCCGCGATCCGCGCGGCGGCCCAGTTCAAGCTGGTGCGCCAGTTCGGGAGCGATGGGAAGCTATATGAATAATGGAGTGGCCGCGGAACCGGACGGAGCTACACGATCTGTGCCGGACGCAAATGCGCCGCTGGAAACAGAACTGCTCAAGCACTACGAGATTGGGCGGCAAAGCAGAGGTGTGCTCGATTCGAAAAGGTCGCGCTGCCGAGGCTGTAGAGGCGTTAGGAAATTGGAGAGTTGCCGAGGCTTAAACCCACACCGTCAACACCAACCAGCACTGCCATCTCTGCGACCTGCCTGCGACGCCCCCAGAATATCCCCGGTCCTGCCCCCGAAGTCCGTGCCCTCAGCGATCCGCATGAGCGCCGAATCGTCCGACAAGCGCCAACACCGCCGCAGGCACTTGCGGCCACGCCGACCAAGCCCACGCACCCGATACCCGGCCAGACCCAAGCCAGCCCCAACTGCGCCCATGCCAGGTTTTGGCCCCGACGCTCGCTGACAACCCGCCTTTCGCGCGCACGCCCCAAGCAAGCGTCATCAACCATCACCATTGCCGCGCGCTGTCAGGGCGGCTGCCCATACGCCCTGCACCAGCGCCCAGACACCCAGCAAGGCCAGCAGCGCCAGCCGCCATCACCCGCAAGATCAGCGCCAATAGCACAGCGCGATTACGCCATTAACGCCGCGATATGGTCTGTCATTTCATGATCTCTAAACCGCCCGCGCGGGGATCCCACGCCGCCCCACAAGGCCATCGGCGCTGTCGGCCAAACCGTCCTCATGCATCGCGCCCCTCAGCAACAGTCTTGGCACCCAACCACCACACGCGACCGGCCGGGGGCCGACGCCCCAGCAATCCAAGGCCACCGCCGCGATCAAGCGCAACCGCTCCGACGAAACCAGACCCACCAGGTGAAAGCCCCACGCACAGGCTTGCCCGCGCTGGGCCGCCACTTGCAAGTCAGCGGCCAAAAAGGCAGGCGACTGAGCATCCCAATGCGATACGGGGTCACGAGGATCGATGACGGCCGGGGGGGGGTTTTTTCCCCCCCCCCCCCCCCGGGGAAAAAGAAACAGAAACGGGCAAATGAAAAATCGGTCCAATATTCGCCAAGACGAATACCTCTAATGCCCGTAAAACATCCCGTGAGACCGAAACGCAACGAGAAAGCCCCATGCTTGAGAGTTCTGCCACCCCACCAGTTTTTTGAGGCCCTCCGATCCGCGCTCGCCAGCGCACCCGGACCCGATGGCGGACGCATCGCAAGGGGCCGAGGCCCGCAAAATGGCACGCTGACGAAACCCCCCGGGGGGTTGGCGTTGGGGCGGTTGGAAGACGTATCGATTTGGCTGGCAGGACCTGGCAGGGCCGCGCGATCCCGACGTTGATAACACGCAAGTGCTTGTCTTTGCCCGGAAATCACGGCGTCGCGGCCAAGGCGTGTCGGTCCCCTTCCCGGGAAGTGACCGCGCAGATGGTGGATGAAATTCGAACATGGCGGTGCAGCCATCAAACCCAGCTCGCACAAAGCCTTCGGAGCTGGTTTGAAGTCTACGCGTTGGAAACTGGACCGTCCCCAGCTCGGCGATTTCACCCAGACCGAGGCCGCATGATGTCGACGGACTTGCCGCATCGCCGTGGGCTGGAACGCGCTGATCGACGTCCGACCCTGATGCCCTGACCGGGCGAGATGGGCATCGCCCCAATACACGAACCTCGCCTGCCCGCCATTGCCCTGCGCGCTTATGGCGGGACCCGCTGGCAGATTGGGTCGGGGGGGGGCGCCGGCACGGGCGTTGGACGACGAAGGGTTGGCCGCAAAGCCGATGCCCGGTGACACGCGGTTGGCGGCGCCATCCTGGTGCCAGCCTAGATCCGCTGGTCGCCGCTTGCCTAACAATTGGCGGGCGCGATGATCGCCGCACATGGCGGCTGCGATGGCCCATGCGCGGGTCCGCAGGCGTGCCGATGCTGATCGACGGGGTTTCATGCGCCTCGACTCCGCTCGGCCGCCGTGCTCGACAAAGCGGTGCCCGCGCGCGCTGGATCACGCGTTGCGGCCCATGTTTCAGACGAGGCCGGACATGCAGCGCTTCTGTCGCGGATGGGCAAAAAGCCCGTTGCTGATTTGGGAATTGCGCTTTGGGCGAGGGTCCGGCGCGGCCTTGGCACTCGGAATTCTCAAGGGTGCAAGTATGCGGTGCCATGGCGGGCATGGCGACTTTGGCCGATGCGGGCGTGTCGGAGAGCTAAAGCGCGCAGCACATGCGCCGCGATCTAGCGCGTCAATCTCGGCGTCGGTGTACAGACATGGGCCCCGCTATGCGCATGGGAAACATGAATTTGCCGGGCCCTAACTGAAGGTAGGGGCTCGTCGCGTTTACGGATTGGGGGAATTTCACTGAGATGTTTTCGCTGTGGAAAGCGCATCCTCGCACCGCCTCCACCCTCTGTTTGGGATCGCCAAAGTCAGCGCACAGCGTTTCAGTGGCCCCCACTCCACGTCCCAAGCCCCATCTCCTGCGCCCGGCTGCCCAAGCCCGTACCGCAAGGCAATGACAGCCCGCCTCGGCCAAGCGCAGCCCCAAACCGCAATGCAACGCCACATTGCCGTCGTTCGGCGCAACTCGGCCATCGGCACAACCGCCTCCGCCGCAGCGCCGCCACGCCCAAAGGCTGTCGTCCCGAGGCCCCGCCGCACCATTTGCGGCAAGTGCCCCAACACATCCGCTCCAGCGCGCCCACATCGACCTTCACTGCCCGAGCGCTTGCGCCGCATCCACGTCAGGCGCATGCCTTGGGCCGCGCGCTTA
>Ga0163217_1051381_pt1 | contig 10854 bp, 11 predicted proteins | sample SynspAceP_FD_185933 | JGI IMG/M metagenome (GOLD analysis project Ga0163217, IMG submission 185933) | Saline lake microbial communities from Ace Lake in Antarctica - Synechococcus sp. Ace-P (PacBio error correction) | ecosystem: Environmental > Aquatic > Non-marine Saline and Alkaline > Saline ...
AAAAGAGAGATGCACGCCGCAGTTATGTTGAGCAGGAAGGTTGGGGTGGGACCCTTCCACTTTTGCCGGGACACCACATATTTATAGGAGGGACACATTCTGCGGGGGCCCTGTAAAAAAAGCACCTTGGCCCAGAAAAAAGGACGCGACCCACGGTTGCGGCTCACCACAACGAGATATAAAATTACCGAGTGGGGGCGGGGGCGGAGACCAAAATGCCCTGCCTTGATCCGCCCGTAAAGAACAAAGTTTTCCCCCGGCCGGGCGTTTAAATTGGAGCCCGGGTCCAATTGGGATCGGCCCAACCTGCGCAATGCAGAAAAGAAAGTCCTCACGCACGTGATCAAATCAGCAAATGAAAGCACCATGCGCCACAGCCCAGCGCAGGGCTCTCGCCAGCATGCGCGTGCGCACCTGGTACGGCACATAGAGAGCGATTTTACGTGGGGCGGCAATGAGGTTGCGCCCCTGGGGTGGACTGGGTTTTTATGGCCAATGTGCATATGTTTCTGGAGCAAATCGACCGAAAAAAGGTTTTATATCAATAACAATTAAAAACGAAACAGTAGTTTACCCACATACGGGGAACTTGTGACTCCCTCTGCACCTTGCTTCCCACTGCGCGCAAGGAGGAGGCACCCACTGTGTGCGGGCCGCTCCGGCGGCAAGGAGCGCGATCCCCACACCCACCGACCTTTTAACTATGAACTGGGCACTGGCGCTAAGCGTAAAGAATGCCTACTGCTGGAGCATTTCACGGCTAGGCGCATGCCCACGGTTCGGCCCCCTCGCTGGTCCACCGATATACTGCCGCCGGTGCAAGCCTCAATTAATTGTTTGACGCAAGTGCCAGGCCAAATACCCAGGCCACCGTGGGAAATGACTGAAATTGGTCTTCAAATCTGGCTCGAACAATGCGGAAGATGGCCGCTGATGCCCTCAGGTTGTTCAAGCCCAGACCATTTGTCAGCCACGTTTACTGAAAAAGTACCATGGACCCTTCCTCCACCCGGAACTCAAATACGACCTCCCTGCGGAGTGTATTTCGCCGAGTTGGTCCAAGCAGGTTGGCAATACATTGGTAATGCGCACCTGGTTCGCCGACCAGTTGCAGTCCGGTGATCTGCCAGGCAGCAGGGTGAGTGAGTGATCCTGGCCTTCGATGACCGGCCTGGATCGGCCCATCTCTACTGCAGAGAGAAACGGCCCAAATCGCGCAATCAAATGCAGCATCCGCACTCGATCTGCCTGGTGTGATGGCCCACGCGCGAGCGTCGAAGCACGATCATCGACCAAGCGGAACAGATGCGTCATCTGCTCCTGCATCAAGCCGCTGATCTTTTCCCGCCTGCGGCCCGTCGGGCCTTGCGCAAGCAACAGGCCCTCAAGGCCGCCCCTGCAACGCCGCCAGCGATTGCGCAGCTGCGTGGGCCAGTACCGCGAGAAAACTCAATCCTTGCCGCTGTGGTGCGGGAGCAGGGCTGCAAGCCCCTGCGCCTGCGCTTCGAGCAGTCTGCGCTGCTCGGCAATCATGGCGCTGGCGGTAATATTTCAGAAGAAGACCTTGGTCCTTGCTGCGGCAGGACTGTCCAGGCTCAAGACGCTTTCTGAATAAAACGTCCACAGCAACCCGCTTCATAAAGCCACCTGGAAAACCGGCGTCCAGCGCTATGGGTGCGGCCGTGACGAAAGATAATCGAATGCCGGCCGGGTGCGGCTTCGTTGCCCCCCGCGCATGGCAGCCGGCGAAAACCAGTCTCGAAGCGCACATTCAGAGCGCCACAGGCATCTAGCAGCAGTCTTATCAGCGCCCAAGGGCTCGTCATGGTGCAGCAGCAGCTTTAACACGTGCCTCGTCGCCGGATTCTTGCGCATTAAAGGGAGGACAAACTCGTCAACGACGCCATGCACGGCCTCCCACGTAGACAGGGAAGAGTTTTCCGACAGGCTCGTCGGGACGAGCAGGATTTTGACCGGCAATTTTTCAATGCAGCGACATACTCCAGGAGGCAGGGTGAGCGACCAATTTCATTGGAGAAGACACAACCTCAGCCCCTCTGGGCAAAGTGCCAGGGGCGGCCTCGGCAATTGCCCTGGGCATAGGCCCCATCGAACGGGGGTTCTGGACGAAGCTTGCCGCAAGCTTCCTGCACTCACGCAGCGTTCAGGCCCTTGGCGCCATCCCTGGTTGCCCCGAGTCACGAGAATGATGCCGATTTCAGTATCCGAGCAGTCCCCAGAGTTATCTGACTTGCAAAGTCTCTCCATAGCCTTCGACATCAATATCGAGGGGCCCCGGAAAAGAGCACTTTCAGTCCTCATTGGAGAGCGCTATGCTGCTCTGATTCTTCGAGCAGCATGGTGTAATTGGGCCCGCGCGAAAGTAGAAATGAACGCCTGGCTCAACGGGCCCTTGTCCATCGGCCTCCGATGCCCGCATTCGCATTTGCGCTGAAAATCTCGCAAACACCTGGGTTATCTCTAATCATCACAATCAAAACGAAAAGATTCGGCAAGCGGGAAGCTGCCGGGAGCGCTGGCAAGAAAGCACCCGACAGGGCTTCGGCGCGCCCGCGGATGCGCCTATTGACAGAGCAGGCAATGGCAGAAGCCCGCCATGAGTCATTCCTCTGCCGTAAGATTTACTCTTCGCGCACCAAATTCCCCGGAAGCCGTCAGCGGCTCGGAAAATCTCAGGCTTTCTGGCAACCGAGGCCGAGGAAAAACCGTTGCGCGGCCTAGGGCATTCCCTTGAACAGCCCCACCGCACGGTCCTGGCAGGGTGGCGCGGTCGCCAATAGATCAATGGATCCACGTTCTCGGCAGGACACCAGGTGACGCATGCTCACCGAACACCTGATCGGATCGACCAAACTAAAGTCGGAAACAGCACCACGTTGCGCATGCGGCAGGCTCTTAGAATCCAAGGGCACGCAGCGGTTGTAGCTCTGTGAAGTACCGAAGAGCGTGTCTTGCCACCGGCCTTCGCGAGGTCTGGTCTCTCGGTGAACAGACGCAGCCGCCGCATCGTAAATACCGCCCTCAAGCCGGGCCAGCGCTTCGGGGGTTGATATCGTGGCAATAGAAGAGCGGTGCGATCTTCCAGCCCTTCCCTCGCGGAACAGGAATAACGAAACCGAATACAGCGCTTCACCCGTGCAACACTCAGCACCCGGCAATCCAGATTTTCAGCGAACAGGATAGGTGCGCAGGTGCGGCACTACGTTTTCCGCGGATGGCGCGGAAATACTCGGGTCGCGGAAACATCTCCGCTGACCGCTGAACAGTGAGATAGCGCAAGCAATCTCTTCCGGCAGCAATGTCCCCGATCAATGCAGAACACTCCTCCCTGCATCGCGGAAAGGGTCGCAAAACCCAGATTTTCCTTGGACTGACGCAGGCGCCGCGATCGCGATGACATCGCAATAGTTGCGAAAGTCATAAGTGTAAGAACCGTATGGTAGAGCGCTTCCAGCAGCAAGCGGATCTCCTAATGACTCTTGCTAACCTTCTCGAGGCTCGGTCATTAAGCGCGGCAATCCACGAACCGTCCCTGACCCAAGCGGACGCAGCTTCTCCACAACTCCAGGCCCCGGCTGCCATGTAGTGGACCATTGGCTTGCCCGACTTCGAATGCAGCGCTGCCTGGTCGTCCGATGGGCCTTGGCCGTCAGCGCCGATAACCGGCAGCTTCCTTCCAACTGGGGTTTTGCGGATAGCCGGGTAGCTGTGACCGTCCATCAACTGCAATCATGAATACCATCAACACAAAGGTCGATCTGGCCCTCGGGCTTCTCCAGCGACTCATCAAGCTCTGCAAGTGCCTCTCCCCGTTGCGGCGAATCTCGATAATGGCCCGCGCGTTCGCACAATATTGCGTCCAAGGCGAAAAGTTTAGCGGGTACGCGTCTTCGACGATACAAAATGCGCCGTCCCCTTCAAAGCAGCGCAATCGCGGGTGGCGCGCCTTGCGAATCATCTATCTGCCTGTTTCGTCAATCCGGCAGCTCGGATACGACCGTTGAATTGGAGGAAAACAAAAGAAAGTAAAAACCTCGTCCAGCACAAGCGCTCCGGTCTGACTTTTGTGTCATCACTTGATGTATCAATGGAGCTTGAATAGCGCCCGCCACGCCGCTGCTCTTCCTCGCGCGCCCAGTAGCGCGCCCGTATAGGCACGATCACCGGCGGGAAGGAGTTGAGCACTTGTCTCGCTGTGCTTTTTAGTTTCCGCAGTCGGCGAGAGCCGGGAAGGCGCCGGGTCAATCGACAGTCCAGCAACCATGCAAGCAAAGGTCTGCTCCTAATGAGCAAGCGCCAGCACTCGCTGCCCGGTGCCGCACCGACTGTTTCAACGTCAATGCGAGCTGATCAGCGTGGCTGACCGCCTCGCGCTGAACCTCGTTGTCCTCAACGATCAAGAAACGCGCGTAGATTCTGGGAGATTTTCGCCTCCCAGCGACTTGAAGCACGCCAACCAGTTGTTCGCGCTGACCGGCTTCAATGCATCAGCCTATGGCGCCCAGTGGACAGGCGCGCTCGAATAGTCCGTCCGCGGAAATGAATATGCACCGGTATACATGCCGGTGCGCACAATCGCGTTTCAAAAGCGGGTCCAGCACCGACAACGCCGTAACTGGTCAGGCAGCCCACGTCCCAGAACAATGGCAAACTCCGGCATGAAGCTGACGGCAAAGCTTCCAGCGTTATCCTGAGCGCGTTTCCCGCTGACCAGGGCGACCTGGAAGTTCGATTCGCGCGCCAGGTCAAACGCAGGATCATCGCAAAGGATCGCGGTCAATCCCTCATAATCAGCAGTTTGCGCGCGCTCTCATTCACCTTCAGACGATCATTCGTCAATCGGACAATACCGAGCCTGCCGGGCGCGACTTTGAGTGTACTGCAGGAGCTTTGGGCCGCAGTACTGTGGCGCTAACACTGGGCGGGCGTAAGGTGGAAAGCTCGGGCAGACATCCGAGCGGAAACAACGTACTGCAGTGGCTAAATCAAATACCTGCGGCATGACTACCACGGGAAGGTACTGCCCGGCACCCAGGCTGGTTTTTTTTTTCTTTTCAGGTGGCAAGATACCGCCGAAGCAAACAGCACTAACCTGCGGAGATGGACAGCCCCAGACCCGACCGCCAACTTGCGGCTAATGGTGCTAATCCCCTGTGGGAAGCCCTCAAAAAAATACGCGCTGCTGTACTTTCAGCAATACCAAATACCGGTATCGGTAACCGAAATGGCAAATCTGGGGTTGTCCCTGAGCGAACCTATGCTCAGGGTGACGCTGCGTTCTCGTAAATCTTGATGGCATTCGCCAGCAAATTCCTTCAGCACCCAGCTCCAGACGCTGGCGGTCGGTTTCGAATCACCGCGAAAACGACGCACGGTAAAAGAACCCTCAAGTAGTCAAACAACAGTAACCCTTTCTCGTTGCCAAGCGGATCGAACAGATGGGCGCAACGAATTGAAACCATAGGTTGCGCTCGAGCGAATCAGGTACCCCGGCTCGGGCCCACGACTGATTCCAACATGCCCCTGCCTCGATTTTGGACAGGTCAAGAAATGTCGTTGATCGATTGAGCAAATCCATTGCCCGAGGAACGTGGAAATGGTCTGGGCGTAATTTTTCCACTCTGCTCTGCGGTGAGAATTCTCTATCCCACCGTGGTGGTCGGCCCAGCAACTTGCCGTTAAACAGAAAGACTTCAGCGGCGTGGCGCAGCTCATGGGAACATATTGGCCAAAAGGTCGGCATTTGTACCGGCTGGCCCGCTCCAACTTCAGGGCTTTGAGCCTGGATGCGAGCTTCCATTGGCTTTCTCCAAAGTCTCGCGCCTGCGCCACTCCAAGCTCCCTGGGTCTGCTCTTTCCAACTGGAGTTGTCCCATCCAGCTGAACTTGCTGCTTGCTCTAGGCGGCGCCTGGGATCGCTTTCAGCGCGCGGCCCTTCTTTCTCCAACCTCCCTCATTCGCGGATTATCCCGCAACTACCGTCGCCCTGAAACTGGCAGTTCTTCTGCCTGGGCGCTCGGAGATTCAGACAGCAGCGTAATGTTAATTGAGTACGGACATCGCGGAAGCGAGATCGCGCCGCAGGGCGAATCGGGTTGCGCCTGAGGATGCTAACCAGCAACGGAGAGAAAAATGGTCGCCCACCGAAGGTGAGAAAAGGCCGAGCTCGAAAAGACGGGGTCCTTTACTGGCCCCCGTCCACGCATCGCCGGAGCGAAGTTTGGTTCGCAAACCATAAAACGCGGGGTAGCCTGGCCAAGGCTGGAAGCCAAAGGCCATGTAACCTTCCGGCACTTTCCCAACGGCTAATTCGGCCGGTGATCCTGCAATACGTGTTGCGAACAGGCCTGTCATGCTGACGAAATGCCCAGGCCCACGAGGAGTGATATTTTCCCGGTCACCCCGTACCGTACAGCCCCACCAACTCATAGCGGGCCCTGGCTGCTTGTAATATAAATACGCCCAGCGAACGGCCCCAAGAGAGCTGGTCTCAGGCACGCGGGGGAAGAAATATTTCAAATAACCTAAAAGACTCCTGATGGCCTGTTCACCGATCACTCCGAAACCAACACCGCACCTGAGCATTTTGCAACCATTTGCCTTGCGGCGAGTCAGCGTGGCACTGCGCACCAAGAGCAGCGATGACAAAAATCAGCAGGATGCCCAGCGAGCCCGCCATATGCACTGGTATTAAACGCCACCGGGGAAGTATAGGGTTCTTTACCCATCGCCTCCAATCGCCTGCGTGCGCACATTCGGTTCCTGATCGCGGAATGCGCTATTACAGCGTGGCGGTTGATGGACGTTCCCATTCCTCTGGCCTGCGCCGCCGACCCACAGATTGAAGCCATTCCGCGAGTGCGGCCTGCCTGTCCCTTCGGCGGGCAGGACGGTAGGTACGCAGCGTCTCTTTCCAGTTCACCAGGAAACTGGAGAATTGGCTATTCTTGTGACATATCCGCGGAGTTCTTCACACGCCGCGTTGAACCGTCGTCGCTGCTGGAACACCACCCCTCAACGAACGCAAGCGATTCCTGCACACTTGAGACACAAGCCCGGTGATAGGGCTCAGATAAGGCTCTTCGCCGGTCAGTCAGAATCCACGCTGGCCTGTTTCAGCGTCCCTGAACATCTGCCAGCCACGAAGTCGATGGCCGACGCGATCCACGGTTATGCGTTTGCATCCACAATTTCACCGCCTGTTGCGGTCATGGGTAAGGAGCTGCGTGGTGTAGATCGCAAACGGCGGTGCTGAAATAAAAATAGCAGGGCGACTGCAGCCCCACAGCAACAGTAGGGTCCAGGCCAAGAGTGCCCCTTTCTGCGCCTTTACGCCTCGCGTTTTTTCTATTCAATGCAATGTGGCCCGAGCGCGGCCTTTCAATAGCGGCAAAGTCCCGGCCTCCGTGGTGCAGCTCTGGTTTTGAGGAACTGGACTGACGAATCGGTGCGGCGCAGTGCGCTGTCCGCAATTAGGGGGTGCCGCACATATTCAGGACGTTGATTGACACAGTCCAAGACTGCCTTTTCCCCGGTCGGCCGTCAACAAGTGTAACATCTTAATATACTCAGTCAGAAATCAAGATTGCCCCTGCCCGTTTACGCCTACATACCTCAACCAAGTCTTTGATCAGGCAAGCCGCTTTCCAGCCGCGAAACAAACCCCGTCGACAAAAGGATAACTGACGCGCGGTGGATAAGCGCCACGAAAATCGGATACACACAACTGAATGGGAGATTCGCGCGGTTCGAAACTCCGTGAGAATTCTTACTAGCCGACTCATCAGCCAGCTCCCTCTGCCGACCTGATAATGCATCAGCCGACAATACCCACGCCTTGCACCACAGGCCAGGCCCGGGCAGCGCGAAATCTGATTGCATACGCACCCTCGGCTCAATGTGCCTGAGCCAAACTCCTTTCCCTGAATGTCTGAAGTACCAATCGCCGTCCTGGGAAGCCCAGTGCGATACCAGGCCTGGTCCGACAACGCAGAAAGGTGTGCTTTATCCCTGCGCGCCAAGCAGGTAATCCGGCGGCACAGGTAATCAGCCGAGTCCCGCGCCGATACGCCCTCGCGCCACCATCGCCGCGAGTCAAGCATGTGGCCCAATACGCAGCGCAAGATTCCAGACGCCTCATCAATCAAGGCAAAACCACGTGATCACTCAACCGTCAGCTCGCAGGAGGTTTGAATTCGCGGAAAGAAAGTCGTTCACCAAGGGCGCTAGTAGCGCTGGCCAAACTTCTACCGGAGCGGTGATGCGTAGCAAGCCGCGCATAGTGCCATCGCAACCTCAAGGCGTGCTCCATATCGGTCGAACTCAGCCGCATTCCGCTGCACCAACCCAGGTACACTCTCGCCCTCATAGGTAAGCCGCCATGCTCTTTGTCGTGCGGTCAGCAATCGCACAACGCCCAGGTGACGTTCCAACGCCGGCCAGCGACCGACACCAGAGGATTGCGGTTGGAACTGGCGCCTGCCCGAAATCCGCCGCCGAACTGAGGTGCCGCTGTCGAACGAATCCTGAAACGAAAATTGGCCATATGCCTTGAGCCTGTCCATTGCTACCGTCCATTTGTTCTACTCAGTGCAATAAGTATTGTCAGGTTCACACCATAAGATGAAACGCGGCCATCAAGGTTGACACTTCAGGAACGGAAATCACCTGGAGGTTCCATGGGGCCAACAACCCACCCCGCGCGTATTCTCGCCTATGACCAAATCGGCATTCGGGTCCAGCGACAAACACCCGGGCAAAATGCATTTCTACCAGGCTTCTCGGCTTTGTCGAAACCGCGAGCTTTCCCGTTGTTCCGAGGCCAAACGAGAATGCTCAGTTCCGGACGGAGTGCGAAAATCAACCCCTATCTTCAATGGCACACGCATGCCCAATGCCCACAATGCCACGTGGATGCACGCATCAAGCCTGCCCGCATGCCCATCCGGCAATTTATTGTTGATGACCTTGAGGGCAATGGTGCCTGGCTGGAAACGAGCAGGGCATCACCAAAATCACCCGAGGGTCCCCGCATCACAATCGGTTTCTCCAAAGAAGAATAGGCTGTTTAATCGCGATCCCGGACAGGCAAACGTTCTTGAAATTCAACCAAACCTGGTTAATAGGTAAGGCAAATGAAACTCATGATGTGGACTGCATCTGGCAATTGCTACAAGGTCCAGGCTTGCTTGGCGTCGCTGGCCGAATATCGAGCTGGAGCCGGGTGCCGTCGACCTGCAAAAGGGTGAGCACAAACAGCCCGCGTTTTTCCACGGCTGAATCCAACTTGGGCAGGTACCGTGTGCTGGAAGATGGCTCCCCAAGGTAAATCCGCGCTCGTCAAAAGGCAATCCTGGTTTAACCCTGGCCCGGCCTATCGGCGGGCCTGGCTGGTGGCCGGCAACACGCCGAAAGGACAAGGCCGGAGATCATGCAAGTGGCTTGTCCTTTGCCGCCAATGAAAGTAAGATCACCAGCCTGTGTGCGGCCACGGCTTGGTAGAAAAAATTCGGCGCCGATCCTGGGACCAGTCGGCAGCGCCTGGGGCCAAAAGGCGGCTCAGGGCGTGCTGACGCTGCTCGACCAGCATATGGAGCAGCACGAAACTGGCCTGCGCTGGGCCGCCCGACCATGCTGACTGTGCCGGTGTACCCCTATGTGGTACTGGCGCCAGAGGGCGGCCGTGGACCTGACGCCAATACACGCAAATAATTTCGCGCTTGGTAATGCACGGATAGAAAGCCGCTGCCCGGGTTTTCCTGCCCAAGCCCTGAATCAGCGCGAAGGCGGCGCTGCCTGCAAAAATTCAGCAGCGCCGCATTCAAATTCTTCAGGTCGCTCAACTCTGAATTCCAGTGGCCAATATCCGGCAGCAATCCGGACCTTGTCAGCTCGGGGAAATTGCGACGAATCATTCTGGCTTTGGCTGCTTCTCTCACTGGCAACGCGGATACGCTGTCTGCGCTGCCGACCAAGAACAGCACTGGCAGGTAATCCTGGGGCGCACGCGGTAGGGCTTGCATCAGGCCGCCGTTTTCAATCGAGTTGCCGGTAGTAGTTTGATCGCCCGCGAAGCCGCTGTGCCGGAAGATGCCCCCACCGAAATAAGCAAGTGCCTCAAATCGCTCCAGACCAGCTCGGCTGTTCCAGCGGCCTGCCGAGCCGAACCTGTCCAGCCGCCGCCTTCGCTGGTTGCGCGGCCGAGCAAGCGGTGGGTATCCGCGGGGTATCCGGTGAGCAGTAAAAGCGCGCGCAGAAATAGCGTCGGGATTCGGCGTCGAATTCCGCTTCGGCTACGCCTGGCTGCTGGAAATACAGTTGGTAGAAAAAAATCGTCCTGGAAGTGCTCGCGCAGCAACGTAACCGGCGCCGATCCGTTATCGATAAAGCGGAAGCGCTCAATGTTTACCAGACGCGACACCAGTGCTCAGGGTGGCGCAGGTAAAATTTGCCAGCAAGTTGATCGCGCCCGCAGTCGTGGCCTATCGCAAAACCGCCTGGTCATTGCTGGCCTGGGTCAGCAACTCACGCAATGAAGTGGCAGATGCGCACAACGTTGTAAATCTTCGACAGAATGGCAGCGCGTCGGTCTCGCCAAAAGCCGGCATGTCGCGGCGCAAATAGCGCGATAACGCGGCGTTTTGGCCAAAGAGCAACATCTGTTGCCGCCAGGTAAACCAAGCATCTGGCCAGCCGTGGATAAAGAAGCGCTACAGGGCCTTGCCCACGCTGGCCACCCTAGTCTGCAGACCGGTGACGGGTCCCAGGTATCGAGGTATGTTTTCTGTTGTGTAACATATAGCTTCCTTCGCGATGCACGTTCCTGGGGCCCCC
>Ga0163217_1080761_pt1 | contig 10854 bp, 12 predicted proteins | sample SynspAceP_FD_185933 | JGI IMG/M metagenome (GOLD analysis project Ga0163217, IMG submission 185933) | Saline lake microbial communities from Ace Lake in Antarctica - Synechococcus sp. Ace-P (PacBio error correction) | ecosystem: Environmental > Aquatic > Non-marine Saline and Alkaline > Saline ...
CATACACAACACAACACCAACAAAAAAGAAAGAACGGGGGAAAACCCCAAATGGCCGTTTTTGGGGGGAAAAAACTGATTTCCCCTTTTTATGCCGACACCGCGAACCCGCGTCGTCCAACTGCCCCAAGGCAAGCAATCGGAAAGCAGGCCTTCCGGGGTCCAGGCCGGGTAAAAGAAAAATGGACGATTCAGCCGCGCAAAAAAAGCACGAGGAGTCCGAATATGTCCGTTTTCTTTCAGAGCCAGTAAAATCTGGCAAAAAAGCTACAAACAGAAAAAAAGGTGGTGAATTGACGTTTTCGCTGGAAATTTACGCAGCGGCGAATCGTCGGACTGCTAGGCCCTAACGGTGGCCGGCAAAACCACCTGGCTTTTAAAACTGATTTGTGGGGCTGGTTGGCAGGCCGACCCAGGCCGCAATTACGTTCGATACCAGGGACATCACCGCCGCCTGCCGATGCACGGCCGTGCCCCCGCAAAGGCTTTGGGCTATCCTGCCCAGGAAAGCCTCGGTGTCTTCCGAAACTCACGTGCGCGACAATATTATGGCCATCTCTGAAACCCGCAAAAGTATGAAACGGGGCGGAACGCGACGCGAAGGTTAAAGAGGATTGGCTAGCCGAGTTTCACACATCAAATCCAACATCCGCGACAGTATGGGTATGGCAACTGTCTGGGGGCGAGCGTCGCCGGTAAAAATTGCTCGCGCTCTGGCTATGGAAGCCCCGCTTTTATTCCTGTTGGGATCGAACCCTTCGCCCGGGGTTCGACCCAATCTCGGTTAGCGACATCAAAGCAAATCATCTCGCCACCTGCGCCGACAGATAGGCATAAGGCGTAACTGATCACCGACCACACCGTGCGCGATACGCTGGGCCATTTTCCTGCGAAACGCTACATTGTATCCGGCGGCCATAATTAAATTTGCTTCCGGCAGCTTCCGCTGAAATTTTTTGCCAATCAACAGGTCAAAGAGGTTCTACCTAGGCAATCGCGGAATTCGGTTGTAATGAACCTTAGAGTGGGTTTGCGATGACAATCGGCCACGGTTGAATCGGTTGATTCCCCGCCGAAACTCTAGTAGACTCCGGCAGTAGAACTTGCTTGTGAAACGCAAACCCCGGTTAAGCCAACCTTTTTTAGTGGCTGCCCCCGCGCCAACCGATCGAGTATGGATTTCAAGAATGGTAATCGAAAAAGCCTTTCTTTTGCAGCTTCAAGCTTGGGCCAGAGCCTGACCATGACGCCCCCCCGCTCCAGCCAGCCGACTTCGCTGTTACACCTTTCTACCCTCGACTTGCAACAGGAAATTCCAGCCAGGCGCTGGAATCCAAACCCCATGTTTGGAAGCACCGAAGAACGACGAATCACGGCGACGAGGAATCCACGAACGCAGAACACGACAACGAATCAAAACAGCGGACTCCAGTGGCAGACGATTCGTGGGATAGATGTGGGATAAGTGGCGGGGTGGACGCACGCTGAAAGCGCAGCAGAGTGCCTCTTCAGACACCAGCAAAGACTGGACGAAAACGAAAACGGTCCCGACTGGGCCAGCAAAATGAAATACCGATACCTTTGCCAGACGACCTGCCGGTAGATACCGCCTGGGACCGACGTGTAAACCAATCTGCGCCGGCGCCGGCCACAGTAATGGCGACGATAACGACTACGATTTTGAAACCGCAACTCGCCCACTGAACCCTGCGCGATCACCTGGAGTGGCAGCTAATACCTGACCACCATGACGGGAACGCGACCGCGCCCGTTGCTTCACTGCCTGATGGACGCTGTTGACGACGCGGCTACTGACCACTTCGCTGGCCGAGATTTAATAACCGGCTGCAGGACGAGCATGACGACGAACCTCTGGAACTGAGGAAACCTGGAAGCGGTAATTACGGACGCCCTGCAGTTTTTTTTGACCCAACCCGGTGTGTTTGGCCGCGATCTTGCAGGAAATGCCGCTTCCTAGATCCAGCGAACCAGATGCCACCAGAACCCTTGGGTTTCTCAGGCGCGCATGGTCATCACCCACTAACAATCAAGCCTGCTTGGCAACTGACTAAGCCCAACTGCTGCGGCCGTAGCCGCACTCAAGAAGACAGCTAAAACAGGTACTGGCGCTGAATTAACCAGCCTGAACCCGCGGGCTCCGGCAATGTGATCTGACGACCGACCGACTCCGTCATCTCCAGCGTGATTGTGTACAGAACGCAACGAGCGCTGGCGGGTAGAGTTGAACCAGAAATTGCAACCGCGCAATTTCGTGTCAATGCAGCTTATGCTTCATTGATAAAGCGTGCCGATAGCAGGCGCTGAACACCTACATGCCGCGATATTGCAAGAGGCTAAATGGTTCATCAAAAGCCTGCGAAAGCCGACCGCACCGCTGCTAAGTGGCCTACCCGTATTGTGGCATACCAACAGGGTTTTCTAGACAAGGGGAAGAAGCTATGAGAGCCGCTGAATCTTTCGGAAATAGCCCAAGCGTAGATGCATGAATCTACCATCTCCGGGTAACCAACCAGAAGTTCATGCACACACTCGCGGCATATTTGGAGCTCAAATATTTTTTTTTCTCAAGCCATGTCAGTTTTTTTTTTTTTAACCCGAACAATGCTGCGGAGAATGTTCTTCAACCGCCATCCGCGCCATGATAATAAAAACTGATAGCTGTCGAAACCTCCAATAAAACGTTGAAGCGATAGCAAAGATTGCCGCATGCCTTGGGAACAGGGGAATCCAAGTGCGCGGCGTACCGTGGCAAAATACCGGGAGGCCTGCAATACCTCCATTCGACGAAAAGAAAGCGACTGGTGTAGCACACGACCTAACAACACCGCATGCAAATAGAGGAGAAGCCTATGAACTCAATACTTTCTGGCCATTCATGTCGAACTGACCGAAGCAACTCCAAAAGAGTACGTTTGAACGAAAAGTTCACGCGCTGGAGCCGCCACTGTCGACAGATAAGTACCACCGAATGTGACCTGCAAGGGTTGGAAAAAATTGCGCCAGATAGCCGAAGCTCCGTAAATATTAGTGGTGGCGAATTGCACGCTAAGGCAGAAGCGATAGACATTGTACGCAGCTATTGACGCTCTGGTGGGAAAACTGGACCGCCAGATTCTCAACACAAAGAAAAGAAGTATCCCGGATGCACGTAACTAGCACCGGATACAACGCGTAAAACGCTTCAAACGCGCTTGGGCATGGCACCACCCTTGCGCAGCCTTTTTTTTTAATGGAAAGTACGTCGACCCATGAGCCGAGACCTCCCTGACAATCAGAAACCATCCCTTGCCGCCGGAACTGAACACCCTTTTGTTGGCAAACGTCCAGCGGTCCAGCAGAAAGGGTTCTTGAGTTATTGCAGAGCAGATTTCACTGCATAACGCCACCTGTGGCGAAGCTCAGAAATCTCCAATCTGATTGCCGCGACGGCCTGGGATCCACCGGAATCGGGCCACGGGCAATCGCCATCCCTCACTGCCGCCTGGAAAGGCCTGGACACGTTATTGGCCTGCTCGTTACCTCAGCGAGAGCGTGGACTTCGATGCAGTTGACAACCAGCCGGTAGAATTTGGTGTTTGCTCTGGTTGTAACAATAAGAAGCCACCAGTGAGCATCTGAACTGCTTTAGTCATCTTTGCAGAAAAATTCAACGACCGGGCTTTTTTGTGACCGCCTGCGCAGTCGGAAGATGCCATCTACCCTATTTCAGCGCATGACCTCCGGACGCTAGTCTGTTCTTGACCTGAATCCACTTCGACGTCGCAATCAAACGGTATTGACGATGAAACTGATTATGTTAGCGGCCGTTCCGGATCGGGTAAAAGTTAACCCCCCCGGCCTTGCACGTTTTGAAGATCTGGGTTTTTTACTGCCTCGACACTTACCCATTGGCCTGCGTTCCCTGCTGACCAGAGAAGCGGGCGCACAAGAGCCCGCCGGGCGCCTTGGCACAAAATGGCGGTGAGCATAGACGGCGCGCAACCCTGTCCGGTGAGCTGGACAATTTCGAAGAAATTCACCGAACGCCTGAAGGAACACAGGGCTAATAGCGGGCTGAATATCTTTTTTAGACGCCGACGAGCAATCTCTGCTGCCACGCTTTTCATGCTACCACGCAAAGCACCCACTTCGGAAGCGACGATCACACGGTCATTGGCGCGAAGCCCAGCTCGGAAAAAACTGCTGGAACTTGTCCCGAATCTGGCTGACCTGACATCAAACACCACTGGCATGGGCATGTACGATTTGCGGGGACATGGGTCAAACAGCGGTGGTCGCCGCAAGACCAGGACTGGCGCTGCTGTTCCAGTCATCTCGGTTTAAAGCACGGCCGCTACCGGTTGAATTCAGACTACGTATTTGAGTGGCGTTGCCTGCCCGAATCCCCACTGGGACAACCTCACTGCGCAAGTTTACCGGCCATGCACCAGCCGGTAATCAATTTTTTGGAAAACGCAAACCATGAAGCGCAAATGGTGCAGGAAATCATCGCTTTTCTGAACTCGTGGCTCCCGGCATTTTGCCGACAGCAACCGCAGCTACATGACCATTTCCATTGGTTTTTTGTACCGGTGGCCAGCTCGCTTCGGTTTACGACTGCGAGCAATGGGCGCCCACTTCCCGCCAGCACAGCAACAACGTGCAAGTACGTCACTCCGACTACTGCACCTGAAAACCGTACAGGGACGCCTGATTCAACCATGATCCGCCGCAGCTGTTTCTCATCAACAAACTGGGTCTGCCACGCCCGGCAAAATCGGCCAAGCTGGTGGCACAGGCGTCCTGCTCACCAAAGGCAAAGTCAGAATGCCGGTTAAAGGCCGTGAAGTAGACGGCCAAAAACATCATGCAGGTGATGATGCTGGCCCGCCCAGCCAGGGCACGGAAGTTGAACTGATTGCCGCGTTGAAGACGAGCACAGGCCATCATTGCGTTGACAGACTGATCCAACGATTACTTGGCAGGGCGAATACGGTCCCGCTCACGAGCGCCTGCAAGTCCGCCTATAATACAGCCGTTTTCTGACCGCCGGATGAGCCACTGACCGTATTCTGGAAAAAAGCCAGGCAAACGCCAACGCCTTCCGCTCATTAAGGCGAAGCGCTGACAGTGGGCGCCCGAAACAAGTCGCACGCAAAATCCTCCAATGGCGGCCTCAGCCTCGTTGATATGCGCCACCTGCTGGAATCATCGGCCGCCCGGCGGCAACGGTCGCTGCTGGTGGGATCTGGGTCGACCAACAGCTGAAGGGCGAAGCTTCAGTATCCTAAACGAAGCATTCGGGCGATTTTCCTAAGCAATTCAGCGCTCAGGAGCTGGCTGATCTGATTGAAGACTTTGACGTCCGGACGATCTGGCCGACCTGCTTCCAACAGCTCCCCGACACCGGTGATTCAGGAAAGTTTCTGACACATGGACGCAACAAGAACCGCCAGCGTGTGAGGCAGGTATGTCGTACCCGAAGACACCGCCGGCGGTTAATGAACACCGAACCATTACGGTGCGCGCCGGACATACAGCATTGACGTGGTGCTGCGTTTTTATCTGCGCCGTCCACGCCCCCTGCGCACCTTGACGACAGCCTGATTGTGTCAGCCGTCGCGATGAATTTTAATCGGCTGCTGCCGGTTACTTCCTTGCTGGTATCGAATCCCTGCGCCACCGTGCGTGAAGTGAATGGACCACCGATATTGAGCCCATCCCTCGTGAACTGCTTGTCAGAATACCAAGGTTGCCATCGCTGTTTGAGCGCTAATGACCTTATCCTCGGGCGCCGGTGGTCGCGAAAATGGGCAAACTGCTGGGGCCGCATCACCATCGATGACGTGGTCGCATGTTATCCGCCGAGGATGCCGATCACTCGCTGTGCGGATGGCGGGTTTGATGAGATGAAGATACCTTTGCGCCGGATGGAAACCTTCGCGCAGGCGCGCGGTTTTGGCTGGGCATTAATTTAATGACCGCGTTATTCGCCTCTGGCGTGATCGGTCCTGTTTGAAGTGACCATCACCAAGGTGGTGGCACTGGCGGTTGCTGATGCCCATTGTGGCCAGTAATGGGCGCATTGGCCGCAGCCAGACCCTGAACCTGGTCATATCCGCGGTATGGCCGTTGGTCAGATCAGCAGCGCCAATGTAGCTGGTTTGTTAAACCGCCGCAGGTTTCTGGGTGAGATGTAATGACGGCGTGCTCCTGTTTGGTGGCCCGGCGCGGCGCTCTGTGGTTCGGACATTAATGGGCGCTATTATTGGCCGCAGCTCTGGTGATAAACCTTGTCGCTTGCAGCCCACTGGTGAGGCCACCGTGTTACCGTTGTTTCTCTGAAGCTCGCCGAATATTGATCCGCGCGCTTGGCCGCAGGTGATTCCTAACCACCGTCACCGACGTTTGTCGGTTTGTGTCCTTTCTTGCTCAGCGACCTTTTTTTATGCCTGAAGCTTTTTTACATCTCGATGCTCTTTACATCTAACTAATTTTTTTACATCTGAATAGCTTTTTTACATAAAGTAAGACCGGTAATCTATGATTGATCATAACGAAGAAGAGTTTGAATACGACGGCCCAGCAAGTCCGCTCAAGCGCGAGATGCACGCGCTGGCACAAGCTGGCAAGCAAATGCTGGACTAAACACTGAAGCAGCTCGATAGCCTGCAAATCACGCGAAACACCTGCCGCCGCGCCCATAGACGAATTCGGTCCGCATTCGCCAAAACGAAGCCAGCGCCGGCACCTGCAATACATTCGGCAAGATCATCCGTCAGGAGCCCGACCGAGCACTGCAGGGCGCTATCACAGCGTTTCTCCGCGGGCAGTTTTTAGAGCACACACGCCGTCCATCACCTGGCCGAGCGCTGGGGACCGTATCAACACCTGAGGGAGATAGCATTATTGGCGAAGTTTTTGAGCCCACTGCCGGATGGCGGAAATATTCAGCCATTGTTGCGCAATTTGGCAACGTAATGCCGCAAGAAGTGAAGAAGCCGCAAGGCGCCGCCACGCCGACCAACTGGTTTTCGCTACCGTGCGCGAGTGCCCTTGACGCCAACGAGCAAATGTAAGCCGTTTACAGGCGGCGTGATCCATACCGGCATTTGCTGGCGCAGCCTGATCCAGCCAGTGTTTGATCCAGCGCTGCGGTCACCAATATACGGGGCCGTCTCGTTGACCTCAGCCAGTACACTGCCCCAGGGGTCCGCAAATTCAAGACTGTGGCCGTAGGTGTCGGCGCTGGCTGCTGTTGTGCCCTGCCTTGCCCGGCCGCCCACTACGTATGCTGATTTTCAATGGGCAACGCGCCCGATCAGCGCGTGCCAGTGGGCATTTCCCGGTTTTCCAGGTAAAGGCGCTGCGGCAGGCAATACCGCAGCTAGCGCCTTTTGTTCAGGCAGCGCGCGGAACAGCTCCGGAAAGCGAAGGCATAACAAACCGCCCTAGTCCAGGGCCGGCTGGCGTTGTCCACGGTGACCACCTGGTCCCCCGCTTCGAAGGTATCCCGACTCGGGTATTGGCCGTGAGCTCGTCCACCTGGGCATCAAACAGGTGGGATTTTTGTCATAGCGCGCCACTTCGTCGCCCAGGTCAATTGAACAACCAGGCAACTGGCTCGCACAACCGATCAGCAATGCCGACCCATCCGGGCGCAGAGCCAACGGCAAAATGAACCGCCTACAATCCACGCTTCAGGGTTTTCGCCTGTTTGTGCTAAGAAAGTTCGAATAATGGCTTTCCGCGTTACCACCTCTGCTGCCGCAGGGAAGCATTTGGTCGCGGCCAGCACTGCGAAGTTTTCGCGCAGCAGCCGCCACCTGTTACGCCCGCCTCCGCGCCTGCCTGTAAAAGAGCCGCAGCCAGCGTTTTCATTTATCCGAAAGCTGGTGCCACTGACCATTTGCTAGAGCCGCCACAAGCGCCGGGGATTGCTGTGTCATCACCACAACTCCTTTAATTGTTATCGCCAAATAACGTTAATTGTTACTGACCAGGCACCTTAAACTCCTGGCCCCATGACCAACGCGATTATGAACCGAACCGCAGCAGGGTTCAGTTACCTGCGCCGAAACACACCTGCAAGTTGGTTTTGGCTCGCCCAAGATTTCCAGACACTTTAGTAACTGGCACTGTCAGCTTGCTTAACGGATCGCCCAGTATTTTATCCAGTACATAAAAGAGACTGTCCATCGGCGCTCTCTGCCCCCAATTAGCACGCCGCGCAAAAGGCAAATTCTGAGTTAACGCACACCACGACAACCGCAGTGTCCAGGCTATCAGAGCATTGTCGGTGGTGCCGCTAGTTTTTAAAGGCGGCCAGGAGGACCCAAGTTTGCAGTTCGGGGTTCCCAGTTAAGCAGCCCATTGTGGCAATCTTGCGGCCTTGCCGGAAAGCGCGTCAAACGCTACGCCGCGTTCATACAGTCGGAGAAACTCAACTGCAGCCTACGCACAGGGTAATCGGTGTTTCAGCGCAGGTTGAAGACACACGAAACAGGCTGGCGGCTGTTTGTTTGTTGCAGAACACACCGTCTTCCCAGGGTCATACTGATAGTCGCCGCCGCTCAGCTGCTTGAGCCAGAAGTACTGTCCGGGCGAACCTGGCCATTCAGCGCCAGTTCCAATATTTGGTCCGCAAGGTTTCTCAAGAGGTACATCCGCACCAAACAACCCCCAAGTTCGCCAGTTGCCCCCCGTACACGCTCCCCTTTTAAAAACGGCTAACCTGATTTTGCCCTTCGCAACAGCCAGTTGAATTCAACCCGCCAGCGCCAGGGATTCCAGTTTTGCCCTCAATGGACTCGATGCTCTACGCCACCAGCCTGGGGCGCAGCAAGAATGACCATGCCCCAGAGGCTCCCGGCCAGGGCGAGCTGAGCTATCGAACATTCGCGGAAAGGCCAGTCTCGGGCCGCAATTCGGCCGCAGCGCCTGAGTCAACGCTCGCCGCTGCACTGGGTGCTGGGTTCCTGCGAATCGTACGCAGGCAAGTTCAGTGTTGGTAAATCCACCCGTCAACGTCAGAAAGCCGTCGTTCGGAACCTCCTATGCGCCCGCTGACCAAGGTCTGAGTCCAATCGCACTGTCCATTGCTTTGTCCGATTCCAGAGCACTGATGTTTAATATACTTAAATCGACCTGCTACCAAGCTGAAGGGTAATCCCACGGGATCAAACCCGGTGTCAGTGTACGCCACATAGCCAATGGCCACGATTTTCCCAATTCTCGCCAAAATGCCCACGCCGTCTTTTTACTGACGAATCCAGAGTCAGGCGTAAAGGCGCGTTCTCGGTCGCTCGCTTTTTTTCGAGGCGACCTGCCCATCTATAGCAGCCCCGTAAGTCTGAATACAGTTCCAACTCCGGCGGACTAAGGCGCGCCATAAGAACATAGCCACGCATCAGATCAGCGCATGTTAGTTAACGCTCCACTGAATGCCCGAAACTGGCGTCAGTGCCTAACCCCGCTAATTGCCTCAGGGCTTCAGCACCCAACTGGCCACTCTGGGTGACGGGTTACCGCCGTCCCGGTTCGTTACTAGCGAAACCTATGGTGACAGGCTTTGGCCCTCAAGACACACCCTGCATTCGGAGCGCCGCTGAAACCCTGGTTTACTGCGATACCGGGCCCTGCCCGCGAATCTGCGTCCATTCAGGCCTGAAGGCAGATGTTGCAACCACATATCCGCTGGCCGCCAACCAAGGGCAATCACTGAAATTTGCCGGGGCTGATTTAAAGGGTAAGCGCAAAAGCCAGATGTAAATCTGCACTGCGTAAGCGAAAATCTGACTTAGACCGTCCGCCGACACCTCTCCCAGTGGGGCTGTCCCTTCATCCACAGGTCGACGGCTTTCGCGGGCAACTTGACCTCTATGTTAACGTCACCAACGGGGCTTTCGTTATCAGTCACACAGCCGCACGTGCTCGGCCGCAGTTGCAAGCCCAACCGCTATTCTGGCCCTGTTTCTAACACTGACCACCGACCGAGCCGTTATTGAATTCTCACCCGGCCCGTGGCGCCGGTTCACCGGCCGGCCACTTTGAGTCATAGCGGCCAAAGACAGTTCTTCAAAACTGTACCAATAGCGACATAAACGACTCCGCTGCGCCCCAGCCCAACTGGGCCGTGGCGTAATAAGCGCCAGAAGAAATTCCCGGCCGGCCTCATGGCGGTCGTCAACCATTTAAGAAGCTCCGGTGCTACGGCGTAACGTCTGGCACCAGATTCCGCATCATTGCAGCGATCACGTCTCATCTGTTACCTGCAAAACCCAGATTGTCATCGCCTTGCTGGTCCAGGCGCAGATCAAAACCACCAATCAACTCGGTCTGCCCCCCCAAACCCAGCGCATGCTTCAGAAAAACCCGTAATCAGAGAGCCGTCACTGCAGGCTACCAGGGGCTTTGAAGCGGGGGAACTGCACGCTGTGCGGAAAATAGTCAGCGAAATTCTATTTCTACCGGCTGCTCTGCGGCATAGGTTATCCACGTATCCCGCCACGGCGGTCAACGTAGATATGCCCTTGCACTGGCTGGCAGCCGGGCGCGTTGTGTGGCGCTTAACTTTGACATCCCGCGCAGCCCGGGCGCTTGAGCTGAAAATTCGGCCTGGGTCCGCATGGGGTTATGTCCAACCTCCACAGCATCCAGAAAGCCTGCGGGTTTGTAAGTCGTCCCGCCGCCGAGGCCAGCTGCGGCAATGCCGCCACATAGCCGGCGCAAATGCCGGCAGGGGAGCGCATCAGCCACGAAACCTTAAACCAGCGGAATTCAGTCGGCCTCGGCGAACTGTTGGGCAGCGTTGTTAGTCCCGTGCGCTGAAATGGCGACACTGATCGCCGGTTCC
>Ga0163217_1096658_pt1 | contig 10854 bp, 6 predicted proteins | sample SynspAceP_FD_185933 | JGI IMG/M metagenome (GOLD analysis project Ga0163217, IMG submission 185933) | Saline lake microbial communities from Ace Lake in Antarctica - Synechococcus sp. Ace-P (PacBio error correction) | ecosystem: Environmental > Aquatic > Non-marine Saline and Alkaline > Saline ...
CAAGAGAGGATAAAAGCACACCGCTTTTTTTCAGGGTGTTAATTTTGGGGACCAATTTAAGAGGAACCCTCCCCTGCCAAAATCCAAATAAATCAAGGTTTGAAATCTTAAGGTTTTATGAAACAAGTGGGGGGAACCTATAAAGCAATATGGGAATACTTATAATTAACGAAACTTTAAGGGCAAATTAGTTCCCCCTAAATTCCCCCCTTCCCCGAAAAATTCAAAAAAAACGACTCCTTAAAAAAAACCAAACCTCCTTGAAAATTGCCAAGTAAATCAATTAATGGCCAAAAAAAAAACATGTGTTCTTGGAACCACAGACCATTCCACCTGCCATAAATTTTACATTTTTAAATTTCAAGGCAAAATAAAAGGAGTACAAATTAATGAAGAATAGTGTAAATTAGGGAGATCATCCATCAATATGGACCAAAAAAAAATGATTTTTTTAATGTGTGCCACCCTAATGAATTGGTCCCCCCAATGGCTAGCAAAACTTTTTTAACTATGAAGTATTGTCCCACCGCGAATTAAATTTGAATTCCTATGGATTAATGCGGCTATGGATTAGGGAAAATCCAAGAATTATTGAACCCAATCATGAAAACTATTTGGTAAAGCCAAACCGAGAAATTAAGAAGACAAAGTATTTGACCTTTGTTCTTGGAACAACCCTCCACCCGCTTGGCAAAATTATTTGATTGCCCATTTTTAAACAAGGAGACCAATAAAATTGAATTGATCAATGGGCTTTCCAATACCATACCTAAGCCAGGCTTAATTGGTACTAACAAGGCCGTAACTTAATCGTCACCTACAAGAATTTAAAGAAATTGGTATCTGCAAAATTAATGGTGGGGAATTTAAAGAAATAATCAACTTACCTCCTTTTTTAGTTCATAAAACTTCAGGTTCGTTCCGAAGCAGCAAAATTTCCTAAAGAGCCACGTTTTCAATTTTTATCACAACACTATGGTTAAATGTCCTTAGCCTGCGCTACTTTAGGTAACAGCTCAGACATTTAGATTAAGGTATTTTAGATACAACTGTAAAATCTATCTATCATGAAAAAATTCTCCGCTCATTGTACTCGGCATTTTTTTAATGGCTCTAACGTATATGGGGTATTCCAAAAGCTCATTAAAGCCGTTTAAATCTGGAAGAAGTAAACCATCTCTCCATTTTGGAACCATTCCTATCGCAATGTGGTATATTGTGGAAGCCACTCCTGATTTGTGAAAAACTTTACAGACTGAAGCAGCAGCCTATGATGTCCGTAAAAGACCGGAATACAATAAAAGCCCATCCCCATACGTAGTATTTCGCCCAAACCAAACGGAAGTATTATTGCTACTATGAACCCTTATGGCAAGAGTTTATCTACTTTTGGAAGAGGGTTTAAAAGATTGTAACCACCTCCCCAACCCGTCGCGAAATAGTGTATGATGTAAAAATAACCTAATTGGACAAATGGATAAAAACCGCTATAATGGTTACTCTACTAATAAAGGCAAAAAGGCCCGACAAATTATCAATTAAAACTAAGGAAAGGCAATGTAAAAAAAGAAAACTAAAAAGTGAATGCGATGGCAAGAATTTTATAACTTGGTTCCAAATTAATGGCTAAGGTGCACATCAATGTTTTCTCGAGTAATCCAAGCCGCCCTCTGTGTTATATATTCTGTTCTATAAAAAAATTGCCACCTATCTACCACTTTCTAATATGTTTTAATTACTTGGGTAACTTTTTTCCTTTTATAATTAAAATTTATGGGATGTTACCCACGTAAAAAAAAATTGCCTCCCAATTTAATAATGGAACGCTGCAGTATAACTAATCGGGAATAGTATTTCTGTATTAAAATTGGTGATGTAGTAAATAATTACTATTTCCAATGGCAAAGACCCCTAGTTTTGAATACAAAATATTCAACGTAACAACAACTCCCTGGTGAGCCTTTAAACCAACTCACGTCTAAAATTTGTTAATTAGTTTTAGGAATCAAGGACTTTTATCACTTAGTCCGCATACTATCAACAAATCATTTAGTTTCCTTTGTTAATTACTTTAACGCCGTAGGGTTTCATCTTTTTGTAACACTTGCTATATTAGCAACACTTTGGAAAACCGCCCTAGACCCATGTCAAGATAACACCCAATTACAACAGAAGACAACATTCGCTCATTAGACTGGAAAGAAACATATCCGGAATGCGTCCGGGCATGTACATTGGTAAATTGGGGGTGGATGGATCCTCGGCCAGATATGGCATTTAACATCCTCCTAAAGGAGGTTATAGATAAACTGTATCGAGAAATTTGAATGGGGTGCAAGGCAAGACCATTGATATCGCAAATAAAAAGGATAAGTCGTGAAATGTACGCGATTATGGCCGTGGAATACCCTTGGCAAGTAGTTGGACGTCGTTTTTCCAAAATGAACACTGCGTTAAGTACGATTTCAAGGGCATTAAAAAATCGGTAGGTCTTAATGGGGTTGGTAACAAGCGTAAACGCTTTGTCCCAGCTTTTTCAAAAAGTAGAGTCCTCAAGGGACTATATGTTTAAAAACGGCTGATTTCAGCAAGGAAAACCTGTTGGGGAAATAGGCCGCTGAAGACACCTCAAAACCGCAAAAGGGAACAAAAGTAATGCCTTTTACCCCCTGAATGAATTATCTTTAAAAAATATAGTACAGAACAGTATGTGGGAGCGTATGCTCAAGACATGTTTATACTAAATCCGGGCTTAACGATCATTTTCAACGGTGAGAATTTTTTCTCTGAAAAATGGATCTCAAAGATCTCTTTGGAAGGACAACAATAGTTTAGAGGAATATGACCTACCCTATAAAATTCATTTAAAGGGTAAACGATATTGAGATTGCCAATCACCCATAGGCAAGACCCAATAACAGTGAGGAATACCATTCGTATTTGCTAAACGCCAGACACTACTCAGGGCGGAACACATCAACGGCATTTTCGGTAAGCAATAGTAAAAACGATAAGGGATTTTTAATGGTAAAATTTTTTTTTTTTTATGAGGCCTTCCGATATAAGAAAATCCATTATTCGGCATAGGCCCATAAAAGTTATGGAACCTGTTTTTGAGAGTCAGACAAAGACCAATTGGGGTCTACCGATATGGGTGGGCGATTTCCCACCGTAAAGAACCTAATATCAATGATTTTGTGGCACCAGCTACAACTACTCATAAGAAATCCTGAACCACGGCGAAAAGCTCCAGCGTAAATAATGCAGTCAGAGCGGGGAGCGGAAAGAGCTCTCTGGTATTAGAAAAACTGGCGAAGGTACAGGGCCAAAAATCCAACTTCACACAAGAAATTAAGGGATTGTAGAGTTCATTTAGCGGATTCAAAAATAAATCGCTGTTTGGAAAGCACCTATCATTCTGAGGGCGGATTCGCTCCGGAAATCTATAACCATAAGTCTAGGGACGTAATACCCCAACTGTGTTTTTAGTTTAAGGGGAAACCCTTGAACTCCATACGCATGTCCAAAAAAATCGTATACGAAAAACGAAAGAGTTCAACCTACTCCAGCCGCATTGAATAGTAGAGAATCCATGGAGGACCTGAGATATAACAAAATTAGTGGATTGGCAACAGATGCTTGTGTAGAAACGAATTGCAACATTCGCTTATTACTAATACATTCTTCTTCAATTTTTTCCGGAATACTAATTAAAAGGAAAATGCACTTATATAATACTACAAGACGCCTTGTTTAGGGTCCGTAACAAAAAAGACTACTTATTAAACTGCTATAGGTCATGAAGAAAAATTACAGGCCCATTGAAAATTTAACAGAAAAGCCAGAATAAACCCGATTTTAAGGATGGTGAAATATCGCCGGATGAGTTTCAACATTTCATTGGGAAGACAATAAGAATTGGAGCCAAGTGATGCTAGACAAATCTGTGCCTATTGAAACCATGTAGAGTTTTATATGGGCAAAAACAAACCCCTGACCGGCAAAGGAATTTTATCATAAAAAAAACCTTAAAAGTAGAGGTAGACCTAATTGAAGGAAAACCAATTATAAACCAAAACTAATACCGAATCTTTCTTTATGGAAGAGAATGAAGAACTGAAACGAAGTACCAGCAAGAAAATCAAGAGAATCCAATGACGCCCTTACGAAAGTTACAGGGATGTATATAAGACTGGTTTTTAGATTATGCTTCCTATGTAATTTAGAACGTGCAGTACCTGCAATCGAGACGGATTTAAACCTGTTCAGCGAAGGATTAAGCAGTGCACTGAAGGAGCCTGGACGACGGCAGATACAACAAAGTAGGCCAATGTTTGTAAAGCCATACCAATGCAATACCACCCACACGTGACCGCCAGTAATCGCAAGATCGCGATGGTCCAAAATAGGACCAAAAGACTTATTGATAGACACCCCAAGGTAACTGGGGAATATTTTTTAACCGGGATAGTGCGGCAGCCCTCTCGTTACATTGAAGCAGATATGAGACCAAGTTTGCCTGGAGTGGTCCTTCAGCCCAAAAATCCTGAATGGCAACAATCTTAATGAACGGTAGAAAAAAAAGGAGCCGTAAAATCTTTCCTGAAAATTCCCGCTCTTGCTGGCACAAGGTGCAGAGGGTATTGCTGTTGGACTCTCCACTATAAGTGTTCCACAAGTACTTTATAGAGCTTTTATAGACGCCCTCTAATAAAACACCTGAAAGGGCTAAAAATTTTACCATATGTTCCAACTCCCAACATCCGGAATAATAGACATCAGCAACTATGGTGACTGGCTACGAGGTGGAAAAATTAGGTGCGCGCCAAGATACAGCAATGGACAAAAACACCCTAGTAATCAAAAGAAATACATACGGTTACTACACCTCTCTTTAAATAGACTCTATCCTTAAAAGCAAATGACAATAGGGAAAATAAAAATAAAGAAAATTAGAGATAATACTGCCGCGGAAGTAGAAATATTAGTACACTACCGCCGGGTCTTTTCACCAGAAAGACCATAAGATGCCCTATACGCATTTACATCTTGTGGAATCTTCATATCCCCTTGGCTGTAATATCGAGGATAACAACCGCTATTTATAGGGTTACGAAAATGTTGCAGCGATCCACAGAATTATACAGTGAATTGCTTAAGGCGGAATTGGAAATACAATTGAGAGAGCTGGAAGAAGCAGTGGAATTTTTTGCCTCCCTCGAAGCGTATTTTATAGAGAAGTAGGATTATCGGGATATTGAAGATGAAGAAAACATGGGAAGGGGTTATTGCAGCTATAGACAAGGTCTTGGCGCCAAAACCAAAAACACTAAAAAAACAGGTCACCGAAGATGATATTGTATCGGCTTCGGAAATAAGGATCAAAAAGAAATCTCTAAGGTTCGATCTGGAGACAAAGCGCAACAATTATTTGGATAGTTAGACAGATAGAATTGGCTGAAAGTAAAACATCATTTGGCAAACCTTATTGAGTTCGCTATCAACTATTTCAAATCTTAAAGGAAAAATACGGCAAGGGTCGGTGAGCGAAGAATCGGAAATACGAGTATTTTGACGATATTAGAAGCCACAAGGTGGTTATCAAAGAAACACTATTATAAGTTAAATCGAGAGGAAGGTTTTGTCGGAACTTCCCTTGAAACGGGATGAATATGTACCGATTGTAGCGACATAGAATGATATCAATCGTTCTTTACACAGGATGCAAAAATGAGATTGCCAAAGGGATCCCATAGATATTTGTGGGTAAAATATTATCAATGTTGCAGTCTTCCAGAAAAAAGACAAACGAACCATCTACAAACATGAAAATTTACAAAGATGGAAAGGCGTCCCAGTTACATTAAAAAAGATTCCAAAACGTCACTGGGTTACCAGAGACAAACCCTATGACCTTTCAGATGCCGGAAAGCCACAATTCTGAAGTATTGGTACTTTTCCGCATCCCAACGGAGAGGCCGAAGTCATAAATAACCGTTCTGCTAACGACAGGTAGGAAGTATTAAAAATTAAAAATGGGATATTGATTTTTGCAGATTATTGATTAAAGGCAGGGCCTCCAGGGCAAATTGCACCAAATACTCCGTGAAGCGCATTGGAATTAAAAGAGAAAGGGGTTTCTACCCTGAAAACGAAGAAAAATATGGTCGATGAAATTGTCCTAGTTAAATTGTGGAACGGTAGAGGGGAATTACTTGGTGAAATTTAAAGCGATGATAATGCTACTGTGGTCCACCCAAAAAGGCGTGGCAAAAACATTTATCCCCAATCTATCCACTCAATTTTGATGAAGATATGGTGGTTTGGAAAAAATGAACCCCAAGAAACTTTATCGGCAAATTTTACTTTGAAGGGGAAAATGACCGTTATTATTAAAACGTTTTTGTCGAGAACGAAAAAACAAAGAGTAACTGTTTAATATCAACCATCCTAACATCGTCCCCTGGAACTCGTTTCTACTGATTGGAGACCAGTGGTAGAAAATTGAATACGCCAACCAAGAGGCAAAGAGGTAAGGACCCGAATCAAATAGTTGATTTAAGAAGAGTTTTATATCCATAAAAGGAATAAAATGCTTTTAGCATCAACTAACGTTCGTAAGGTTATAAACATGAATGCCTGGAATCACTCCCTTATGACGAGCCTGGAAGAAAGTAAACAAACAAGTGAAATTGAGGTAGTAGACGAAGAGAAATGTAGCATCAACAGAGAGCCCTAAATCCAACACGGACAAGACTAACTGATGAAAAGACCAAAAAAATCAGAAAATCCGGTTCCGAAGAGGATGATGATGAGTGGCCAAATAACACTTTTAAGGCAATTCCTAATAATTATAAGGATTGGCCAACGCCATTTTATACCCTAATTTTTAATGGAATAAGGTTAATTGAGATAATTAGCTGAGAATTCCTTCAATAATAACCTATATTTGCGAAAACTGATTTTTTTATATGGATTTTAACCAACCCCCTGGTATTATGGTTGTGCCCTGTTTTATTGCTTTTCATCTCTAGAACTTACTTACAAGCAAAGACGCACGGGGATGATCAATTAATATGATTGGAAAGATTTGGCGGCCAGTTGGTTTATGGGCGTGGGTGGCTATTACGCCCAAATTGATCAAGGTGGTATCCGCGATTGTTTTAATATTCGAATCACTTTGAGTATTTAACCCGGTTGACAGATGGGATCAGAAGCAACATTTCTGTTATGAGCTCTTTTGGATACCCTGGGTATATAATGGCTTCTTTGTCAAACTTAGCGGACGATTTACTTAACTATTGGTTCACAGAGCTCAATCATGAGGTACGGTTTTAATGGGCGCCCACAAGTAACATCAATCTACAGATAATTTTAATTTAGGCAACAGCGGTACGTAATGGATGGTTCACTATACTATATAAACCTTTTATTTATTATGTGGATGCCGGCCTGTGGGGATCCCGCAGAAATGGTTGTAGTATGTTTGGGCATAGAAGCTTTGTGCAATTTTCAATTAAACAATTCCGTTTATTGTAACCAAAAATGGGATCATTGAAAGATTATTCAACACCCATACCATGCACCCAGGTACAATTCATGCTCAATAAATGTAGAATATTTAGATAAAAATCACGGTGGTTCTTAAATATTTTTGATAAAATATTTGGGAACATGAAAGAGTTGGATAATGATATCGACGTAAAATATGAGTTTTCCAAATGCCCCTAATTCCAATAATCCAAATAGTTATCCCTAACACAATGAAATTAAGGGATATTTACAAATGATGTAAAGAAATCCAAAAAAAACTTTCACATCCCTCTATGTAATATTTTTCGGCCTCTCAGGATGGAGTCCGGACGGTAGCACACTTACCTGTGAAACAGCAAAACAAGCGATTGTTTAAGGAACAAAAGACTTCAAATCCCAAAGTAGCGTTTAGTAGACCCATTAAGGATAGGTAGCATTCCTAAAGAAAAACTATCTTTTCTCAATAAAGCCAATTGCAGCTATAGGCCCTTGTAATTCATTTATTTTGCCCTTAGACCCAAGATATTAACATTATAGGGATATGGCTCCCAAAAGTCATTCGTAGACTCCCCCAGGGCTACCTTTATATACATATAACAAAAGCCACTTAAATAATAAGTTGCTTTTTGTTTAATTTGTGTTGAAAAGTATTATTCTCCCATAGCTTGCTAATGCGGCAGACAACCTTTTATATGTCCCATTCTCCAAGCCGTCCGAATTACGAGAAGGCCTCCAAGGTTTCGGAACATCCTGCAAGGTATAGTAGCTGTAGGAATCATTCTCAATAAAATTAAGCCCCTAGGAATTACAGGGTAAATCCACAATAGATAACAGAAAGATTCCAAAATTCTCTCTAAATCCCTTTACCAGTGCATGGCTTTCCGAATACTACCATTGAGAAAACAGGCCGTAACACAACTAGTTGTGGACCATATATAAAGCCTCCTTTCCTTAAAGGCCATTTTGCAAGCAGTTACATTTTCCCAAGTTTGGGCCGTAAGTTCTGGTTGGGTACGGCAACTATCCAGCCTCTTTAAAGCTCCCTTTCACATAATCATCGCAATGATTTGGCAAACATTTGAGATGCTAAGGTTATATTTTCAGATAATCCTATTGATTTTCTTTAATCCGCAGCAAAAGGCACCGAACCCGCCATGAGATTTTGAAAAGTTGCAAAAATAGACATCTAATATGCATCTTGTACTCCCTGCTCCCTCACGCGGCCCGGCCAGCCAGTTTTACCACAAAGTCCCAAATCCGTGTGCACATCTACATAACATCCTAAACTTATACTTCTCTTAAGGGCCACAATTTCTTCAGCTTACCCTGCTCTCCACGCATGCCCAAAGAACCTCCTTCGGATATAACCAAAATACCTCCCTCCGGTCTGGTCTGCCCATTTTAACGGCCACGATCTACATTTTGTCTCAGACTTTCAATGTCTTTTATTGCCTTAAAAAGTAAAAATCGCTTACCCATATGCAAGCGAAAACCGTCTATAATACCTGCGTGGCGCACAACATCATATGACGATAATATCACATCTTTTGGTAAACCAGGGCATCAATAGCGAAGAAACCCATTCCTGATGCCATAATTCAATAAATAAGCAGACTTCTTAATTAAACAAAAGCAAGCCATTCTTGCTCCAACTGTTCGTGTAAATCCGTTATGACCACTCATCATTCTAGCTCCCATAGGAAAAGCGGCACGTACTCCATTGCGCTTCGCCATCACCTTTTTTCTTCCGGTAAATTGGCCAATCCCAAGTAATCCATTAATACTCCAAGTGAATTACCTCCTTCCCTCGAACTTCATCCTATTGGATATAAGGAAACCCTCAATTTTGGAAATACAAAATAGCCCTCTGCTTGGGAAGCCCATTCCCAAAGGACCCTTTATCCTCGATAATTCTTTCAAATAAATCTCTCATCTAGCTCATTGAATTATTACTGCAAAAGATAGATTTTTAAACTGCATAGTGCAACTTATTTAATACATAGAAAGCTAACGAACTTTATGAACCGTTGCTTTAAATATCTTAAATTTACATCACTTTTACTTTATGCATTCTATTTTTTTGTGGCTCTTCAACATTTACTATCGAAGAAGCCTGTCGGCCATCCATTTGGTCACTGTAATATTTACTCATTACCTGGATACCGTGAATCAGAGGAAAAATAAACGACTACATTACTATTCTCGTTAAACCTCCCATTTCTTCCAATTGCCTCACCGCTTGCATTAACATGCTCCACTTGTATAACAAACAAAAAGTCCCTCGGTCCTGGCTAATCTCCCTTGCCAGTATGTGCGGCTTTCCTCATCTGTACTTTAATAAAATTCATCTATAACCCTGAAATCGTTGCTTGTAGGTATCAAATTTTTACCTAAGCCTTCATTCTATACCGGATAAATTTGCCTTGTATCCCAATTCTCGCCGTCTCATGGTACTTTTAAGACGGAACCAAAGCATCCACGCGCTATCAACACGAATATCGATTTTGCTCTTTTAGATATTTTGGCAGTCCAGAAATGGTGCCTCTGTGCCACTACATGCTATCAAATGGGGTAAATATGTCCATTGGTCTTGTTTTTCCAGATTTCCGGCCCAGTACTTCTGTATGGGGCTTTCAAGCATTTAATTTCATTAAAATACTGATTGATATATGTAGACCCCTCTGTTTTCCTTCGTGCAATCTTTTTTGGCCACTTCATAATAGGACCTCGGACATCTGGCACTTACGTGGGCAGGACAAACATAAACTTTGCCCCCATGGACCGTAACATGTCTAATTTTAATCTTTTGAGAAGATTTGGAACTAACCGCCAATATACAGCCGTATCCCTTAATGAATGACTGATCAGACGATACTAAAAACCTGTATTCCTAAAGTGGTTTTCTATAAATAGTTCCCTTTCTTCAGCAATCCCCTAACCTCGCCTCCTCAATATGAAAAGGGCAAACACGATCTTTGGGAAGAATGTCCCTGGATTAAAGCCTTCAATTTAGCGTAAAATTACCTTCAAAGGTTTGGCACTATTTTATTTAGTTTTGATTAATGGGGTGTTTCCTACGAGTTCTAGTAGGTATTAACAGCGTTATCTTTGTTCCATAAAACAATTCTAGGTTAAGAACATATCGACATTTTTGATTTATGTCAATATTTGAAGAAAAATTAGGTCTTTTTTTTGGAAATAACGAATTTTATGCCCAAATCAATAAAAATGCATATTAACTTTTTAGGCCACCTCTTTTAGGGACTCAAGCGCCTGAAGTCACCGCAATGACGCTGCATCCAATAATTAAATTGAACAGCA
>Ga0163217_1106055_pt1 | contig 10854 bp, 13 predicted proteins | sample SynspAceP_FD_185933 | JGI IMG/M metagenome (GOLD analysis project Ga0163217, IMG submission 185933) | Saline lake microbial communities from Ace Lake in Antarctica - Synechococcus sp. Ace-P (PacBio error correction) | ecosystem: Environmental > Aquatic > Non-marine Saline and Alkaline > Saline ...
CTCTACTATCTAGTTTGGAATAAATAACAATAACGAAAAGGTCGAAACAAAACTACTGTCTTTGGAAAGGGTAAACACTGAATTGTAGACTGCCCCAAAAATATCCAAGTGTATGGTTCTTATGAACGATTCCCCACCTCTGCTGTGCTAAAAAGGAACTTTCCCCGTCCATACGTCGTGATCTCAGTCGGACGCGCAGCTTGCATATCAGCAGAGCGGGCGGTGCCACTGGGTAGGCGGTACCGCCTGCTGCCGCCGCACCTTCCCGGTCTGCCCGTTGGGCGCAGCCCGCCCGGGTGCATGCCGCCGTGGCCCACGCCGCCGGTGCCTTCGCTGCCGCTGACAGCACCACCCCGGCCCGGCCTCTCGCCCCCCGCCCCGCCCCCAGCCGGGTGCATCTTGGCCCTCGGGCAGCCCCCTCACCCGCTCGCACGCACACCGTGGTTGCTGGTGAGCCGGTCTTTGGCAGGCCCTGCCCCCCCACCGGCGTTCTCAGCCCGTTGCCTGCGAGCTGCTGCGCACCCTGGCGGGACGGGCATCGGGGGCGTCATCAGCTTCGCCACGCTCCGCCGGGTCCACCCAGCTGTTGGCACCACCGGGCCTGCCCGGTGGATGCGCTGAACTTCTCCCGCTCGCGCAGCCGCCGCGCGCAATGCGGCTGGTCACCACCCACAGCAGGGTTCCTGTTTCCTCCCCCGCTTCGCCGGCGGGCCGGGTGCCCGCCCCGCGACGACGGGCACTCCCAGCTATGGCAGCCACGCGCCGCATGGCGCCACTTGCTCGGTGGGTCTTCCGGCAGCCCACCAGCGGGGGCTTCTGCCGGTGCACGGGTACGGCCGTCGCTGTCTAGGTGGAGCAGCTCCTGGCGCTTCGCCGCGGCCCGCGTGGCCGGGCTCCGTCGCACGCACGTTGCTCCCTTCGCTTCAGGAGGCCAGGTGTGGGCGTATCCACCACGGCCCAGGTTCAAGCCTCTGGACTTTCAACGACGCAGGCGCCAGCTCGCGCCCTCGTCCGTTGTTGCGTCAGGCTGGGATGGTTTTCGCCTCTGCGGGCTGGTCTTGCCGCTCCAGTTGCCGAGCCCTCCTGCCGCTCTGCGGAATTCCAGCTTTGACCTACGGCCCCCGTATTCGGCTCTGCCTGCCCCGACCGGTCAGGCCTTGTTCACCGTCGCCGCTCTCGCACGCTGATGCCCGGGCGGTCGTGAGTTCCCCGGTGGCGGGCTTTTCGCTCGTGGGCGGGCAGCGCTCGTCCCTTTGACCGCGTCAGGGGCTACCGTGGGATGTGGATGGCCCCCGCTACATGCTTCCTCGGCCGTGTGGGGGCGGTGATCTGCGCCCGCCACCCGACGTGGATCGCGCCCTGCATCGGCCCTCGAACCAGCGGCACCCCGCTTTTGGCGCCCTGCGCCCTGGCACACCCGGCTTGGCGACTGGTGATCGAGGCGGTCCCCCCAGCGTGGCGAACTGGTGGGCGCTTCGTCAACCTCCGGCCCGAACGCTGCTGTCGGTTGCTGAGCGGGCTTGATGCGTGCTTGCACTGGCGCGGCAGCTGCTCAGTCGACAGGCGTGTTACCGACACCGCCGCCGCCACTGTTCTGGTCAAGGCGGCTCCGCGTTGCCGCTCGGCTGCCCGATTCCCGGGTGCCCGCGCCCACGCCACACACCTCCACCGCCCCGTACCCGCTGGGGCCGTTCCACGCTCTTTGCCGACACATCGGGCGACCATCGTGATCTGGAGCCGGGTGTGGGCATGCCGGCTTCATACCGTGCCGTCACCGAGGGCTTTCTGGAGGCTTGCGCGCTCACCCCGCGCCCCGGGCCCTGCTTCCACTTCGATGCAAGGTTGCATGGAGGCTTCCGCATGCCTCCGGGGCGCCCAGGTCACGTTCGGTGTCACTCCGACCTCACCCCACCCTGGCACGGTGACGGCGGTGGTCCTGCCGTGGGGGCCTGGCGGGCGAAGCGCACATCCTGGACTGGTGGCTCCGCCCGGGTCCGCTGTACAATCGGCCGCCCCCTTCGCGGCAACTTCCTGGCGATGCCCGCCGGATCCCCACCCCCTCGCACTGCTTCAGACACCCGGCCTAAGCGGCGTGGCCATCACCCCGCGTTCTGCGGCCAGGATCCTGGCGGCGGGCAGGCCGCTGGGCGCCGCAGCGCGCCCCATCAGGCCCTGTTCGGCTTCTTCTCTGTGATGGCCGTGCGCCCACTTCGGGGGCCGGCGGCCGACCGCATTCGCAGCTGCCCGGGCCTGCTTGCAGCGGGGCGTGTCATGCCCCAGGCCTTTCGCCGCGGGCTTCCCGTCCTGGCCCACACAGCGATCCGACCTCGACGCCCCGCCTCACGCTTCACGGGCCCTGCTTCGCGCGACGCCTGAGGGTTGCGGCTGCAGGCACACCGTGCCGAGTCTGGCGGGCTTTGCAGCGCACACTTTCAGGGCCACCTTGCGGCGAGCGCTTTCAGCCCTGGCAGCTTCAGCCCACGCATCACAGGCGGCGTCTCGCGCATACTCCTGCCACTGCGCAGGTCCTACCCGCAGCTCTCGAGCTAGCACGCCGTTACACCGCTCCCGACACGGCGAGCGGCGCCCAGGGCCTGGCCACCCGTTCTCGCCCCCTCTGGGCCGGGCTCCCGCCTTCAGCCCCTGATCTGTACACTGCTCTGGTACCTGATCTGGACGCTGGCTCGCTGACTTGGATCCGCGGCCGGCTCGGCCCACGGCCCTGGCCACCTCCACCAGGGCATTGGCTGCGGGCTTTGCGGTGAGTCGATAGCCGCGCTGCGGCCGCCGCGCCTCCACCACCCCGCGCGGGCCCACGACATCACTGCCTCCAGCACTCGGGGCCCGGCTTCACCTGGCTGACGCAGATCGGCCCTGCGCCCACGGTTTCGGGCTCCCACACCGCAGCTCCGCCAGCCTGGATGCCTGCAGGCCCCGGCGCTTGAGCTGCACTTTTCACCTTGCTGCACGGCGCACCACCGCCCCCCTCGGCCACGCGGATTTTCTATTACTGCACTATACTTCTGGGTCTGGCACTACTTGCAGCACCGAGCCGACTCTTTCGGACTGGCTCCGCTGCTGTGCTGGTACCAGCTTCTCCTTCTGACGACTGGGAAGTGGCTTAGCCTCACGACATTTGCATACAGGCACTCGGCGATCGGGCGCCTTTAGGCCTTACGCACTACATTTTTCTTTCCAGGCGTTTCTCCGTGCTTGGTATGAGCAAGCCATCCCGGGCAGGCGATCCGGCGCTCCACACATGCATCTCCGTGTGATCCATGAGAACTCATATATATTGCTGACGAGCTGAGACCCGACTTTTATTAATATTTGAGAGAGCCGCCCTTGACTCTTCTACAGCAGTTTGCACATCACCCTGCTTCTGCTAATGTGGTTTCCCGGTTTTGTCGCTTTACTCTCTCTCCACCACGGACGGACGAGGCGAGCGGACTTAGTGACCCACAGCTTGACACTGCACGTACGCATTGTATCACACCTGCTTAGAGAGTCAGGGCGAAGCTTCTTCTCATAATTAAATTTCGTCGTCTCAGCTCGTCAATTTTGCAATAATTTATATAAGTTCTTCATAGAATATTTAACCCTTGAGAATTTCAAATTTTCTGGAGCGCTCTGGTATCTCGCTTTCGTGATGAAGCCTGCTAATATTTTTACCAAAGACGTAGACTCCTGAAAATTGAAAAGTTTAGTCGTAAGTTGCTAATGGGCGCCCGATCGCGATTCCTGTATTAATATTTTTTAGGTAAGCACCCCAGTCTTCAGAGTAAAGAAGCTTTGTACAGCAACCAGCAGTTCTGAAGCCAGTGCGGAAAGGGTTTCTTCTCGTTTTCTGCATTTATGCAGACCAGAAGTCATATGTTTTGCATAATAGAAATCTGCTGGCTAGTTGGCGTTTGTGTGCGCCTTGAGCAAGTAAAATGAATGCTCAAAGCGCCGGGGCCCTGCAGGCGATCAGGCTTTGCTGGAGCTTGCGTTGAAGCCCGAACGCTGGCGTTCAGGGCCCGATCTGGCTTCCAGCAGGAGATCGGCCCCGATGCTGGAGCAGGTGCTGGTTTGCTGCTGCGCCGCGCGGGTTGTGGAAGGCGCCGGCGGGGCGCAGCGGCGGCTATCGACTCAGCGCAACCCGCAGCAATTTCCCTGTGAAGGTGCTCAGGGCCGTTGGGGGCGATCCGGCCGCTGATCCAGTCAGCGGAGCCAGCTCCAGATTCAGTACAAATCAGTTAACAGAGTCAGTTGCTGAAGGGCTGGAGCCCGGCCAGAGTTGGCTGGAGAAGGGTGGCCCAGCCTGGAGCGCCGGCTCGCCTTGCTCTGGAGCGGGAACTAGGCGTTGCTGAGCCTCGAAGAGCTGTTTATGAACTGCGCCAGTTTGGGCAGGAGTATTGCGCGAGCGCGGCCTGATGCGCTGAAGCTGCCAGGTGAAATTTCGCTTTCGCCGCAAGTGGCCTGAAAGGTTCGCTGCAAGCCCGCAGACCTGGCACTTGCTGCCTGCAGCCGCTACCTCAGCGATCGCGGCGAAGCAGGCCCTGAAGCGGTGAGGGTGGCGTCGATTCGAGTCGCTGTGGGCCAGGATGAAGCCCGCTTCGAAGGCGCTGGGGCCAATACACGCCCCGCTAAGCATGGGCGTGCAGCTGGCGAATTTGGCGGTGTCGGCCGCCTGGCCTCCTCGAAGTTGCGCACGGCATCACAGAGGAAGAAGCCGGAACATGGGCGGCTGATGGGGGCGCCGCTGATCGCGCCCAAGTTTCCTCTTGCCGCCGCCAGGGGATGCCTGCGCAGAGACGCTGGGTATTGTGTCGGCGCTCGTAGGTGCCGGTTTGCTTGACAGTTCGAGGGTTTTGGATTTCCGGCGGTCAATCGCCAAAGGGATTGCGCTAAGGGCGGCCTGAATACATCGGACGCCGGAGCACCAAGGTCTGATGTCGGCTCGGCCGCCGTAGGCGCCCACGGGCAGACCACCGCGATCACTTGCCAGTGGTGGTGAAGGTGGGGGTGACACGAACTTGGCCCTGGGCGCCGCGTAGGCGATGCGGAAGCGGTCATCAACCTCATCGAAGTGACAGGGCGCGTGGTCGCGGGTGATTCGCGCAAGCCTTCAGAACCCGGTTCGGGCAAACGTGAAGCCGGCATTGCCCCCACCGGTCAGGTCACCGCGATTTCGCCGGATTTTCGCAAAGAAGCTTTTTAACGGTCAGGTGTTGTACGGGCGGTGAGGGTGTTGGCGTGGTGCTGCCGGGGCAGCGGGGACATCGGGCAGGCCGAGCGGGGACGCGAGCCGCGCTAGACCAGAACATGTCGGCGTGGCCGTGGTAACAACCTCGAATTGATCAGCTTCTCGCGGCCAAGTGAAGGCCTCACGCGCACCGACATGCAGGTTCGGGCGGATTGACGAAGCGGCAATCTCCACGCGGGGGACCGCTCGATACCAGTTCCGCCACCGTTTCTCAGGGCGCAGGGGGCGCAAAGCTGGTGCCCTTCGAGGGCCTGAGGCAGGGCGGCGGATCACTGGGATGGGCGTGGCCGCGAATCGCCGGCCCCAACTGCCGATGTAATCGATGTAAGCGGTTGCCATCCACATCCAGGCGTAGCCCTTTGACGGGTCAAAGACGATCGGCTGCCGCCCACGGAGCGAAAAAGCGCACGGGGAACTACGCGCGGCTCAGTTGAGAGGCGGTGAAACATCTGGGACCGTCGGTGTTCAGGGCAGGAGCCGATACGGCCGTAGTCAAAGCTGAATCGCAGACGTCAGAAAGGTGTCGGCAACTGAAGCGGCAAGACCAGCTCAGATGCGAAACCATTTCCCCATCCTTACGCAACAACGGACGATTCGCTGAAGCTGGCGCCTGCTCGTTAAAGTCAGATGCTGAACCGCTTTGCCTTGGTGGATACGCCAGCACTTGTGCTTCCCTGGAAGCGAATGAGCAACGTTCTCGACGGATCCTGCCCCAGGGGCGGGCCTCGTGCGAAGCGCAGGAGCTGCTCACCATGACGCGACGGCCTTACCCCTGCCAAAAACCGCGGGCCAATGAGCCCCGCTGGTGGTGCTGCCGGAAACCACCGAGCAAGTGGCGCCAATTCAGCGCTCGCTGCCATGAGCTGGGGTGCGTTCGTGGGCGCGGCGGCAAGTGGCCGGCCTCCGGCGGACCGGTGTGGAACAGGAAGCCCTGCTGGTGGTGACACGCATGCGCTCGTGCTGGCTCCGATCTGGAGAAATCAGCGCATCACGTGCGCCGGGGTGGTCACAAGCTGGTGCCGGGCGTTGAGCGGGAAGGCTTTTATAGCGCCCGATCCTCCAGCAGGTGTTGCACATCGGCGGCAACGTGGGCTGAGAACGCCGGTGGGTGCATTGCCTCAATACGGTCACCAAGCAACCACGTGCTCGAGCTGGAGGTGTTTGCACGATGGCAGATACCGGCTGGCGGGTTCGTTGGCGAGATCGGGACTGGATTTTGCGTGGGTGTGTTCATTCGGCAGCGAAGGCACCTCGGCATTGCCACGGCCATCACCTGCGCTGCGCCCAACCCAAGACCGTTGAAGTGCTGCTTGCGATTTCAGTGCGATGAGGCCGCCGTGAGGCGGTGCGCGTGTCACGCGGCGGCGGGTGTTTCCGGCTGGGATGGAGAATATGGTAACTTCACCAATCAATGCGGTCGAGACTCTCGGCACGACGAATACCGCGAGATGCGGCCGCTTGTGCTGTGATTGGAGCTGTGGCGCAGCGAGAGTGAGCGCGGCGGCAGAGCACACATCGACCTCTGCCGCTGGCCGGTGCCGCTCGATCCGTCGGCCCGCAAGCGAAGCGAATCGGGCCTGCTCTGGAAAGGCGAAGTCTGCTTTTGCAGCGGTGGGCGGATACCCCCACCTATTACGTTCAGGATGGGGTGGTTCGCGAGTGGCCCTACGGCCGTGCTGGCGGCCGATTGAAGCCCTGAGCGCCCGCTCAAACTGCCGGTGGCCAACGTCTTCCATGCGGTGATGGCATCTCACCCCTGATTCCTCTACGACGCAGAGCCGGCGTGGTTGGATCGCGTTCCAGGAACTGGAGCCCGACATTTTGCGTCTTGCATTGATGCGGCGGCAGCATCACCGGTGAGACGGGGTCGCTCCGACAAGCGCTGCTATCTCGACTGGATGTTCAGCCCGAGATCTGGCCACCATGCCAACGGGTGCGCCGGGGCATTTGATCCGAAGGTCGCGCAACCCGGCAAAACTGTTTCCCACCCGCGCAGTTTGCTGGCGCTCGGCTCGGCGGCCGCAGCCCTGACCATCTAAGGGATGGATCCGCAGAAAATGTTGGTCCCCGGAAACTGTGGAGTGTTTTGACGCCAGGACCTTTCCGTTCATGCCGTCTTATAAGACGGCAGCGGTTGATCGAGGCTGATCGACTTGATTTGTGTCATCGATGTCTTCTTCTGGCCACTGCAGATTCACACACCACCGGGCATGGTCCGCTGGGTGGGTGTTGCCGGCGGACCACTTGTCGATGGCACAGCCGGTGGCGCAGGCGATAGATCGTCTGTGGGTAGATGTGATCGGATCCGCCAGCCGTCGCGGTCCAGGCGGCTGCGGGTAGTCCACCAGTCCAATGCTCTCCGTTGGCTCGAAGCGACGAAGACATGCGTGCAGCCGATCGCTGTTATGCGCGCGCAGGGCCTGCGCTCGGTCGCTGGCCATGATGCCCCCCCAGAGGCCAGGGTCGTGGATGTCCCGGTCTCCAGGGCGATGTTGAAATCTCCACCATGAGAGCGCCTGCGGCCTGCTCGCCTGGGCCTCGGATAGGCCGCAACAGGACAGCCAATCGAGCTTGTAGGCGTTTTCTCGCTGCCCAGAGCCGAATCCATCGGGACGTAGAGGTAGCACCCGCACCCGAATCACAGGGGCTGATCAGCGTTTCTGTTCACCTCAAGGGTCGGCGCCCAGTCGCTGGCACAGAGCGCCAAAGCACCTTCACATCCTCAGGGGGAGTTGGTGAGGATGGCGACCGTCTGTAAGCTTCTGACGCGATGGCAGCGCTGTAACCCGGGCTTCGAGGTCAGCGGGGAACAGCTGGCTCGACTTGGTTTCCTGAAGGCAAAGCACAATCGGGGCGTTGCGTCCAGCCAGGGCCAGCCTGCTCAAGCGGCTGCGGAGGAATTCCACGTTCAGGTGGCGATGCGCATGGCGGGCGGTGAGCCGTTGGGAAGACCTTAGCATTGCCCATACTCCGCCTGTTTTTCGCCATGGCCGTTGCATGGCTCTCAGCGCCCTTGGCTTGCTCAGCGTTCCCCCTTTCCTCTGTCTTCGGCGGTGCCAGGCTTGGGGGTTGGCACAGGGAGCGGCCAATCGTGCAGCAGGACAGTTCTTCGAGGACGGCCTGCCAAGAAAAGGGATCATCGACGCCACAAATCCACTTGAGCTGATAACTGCTTCGCCGCAGTCCAGGGCTCAAAGACGCCACAACCGCGATGCTGTCGAACGTGCCTCAGGGAGCTGGAGGTCCAGGGCCAGCGGGGGCCTCCAGATCTGATCGGCAGGGGTGAAATGGCGCCTGGAAGCCTGGCCATTTGGTCGGCCCTCTCGCAGGGGGCCAGTCCCCAAAGGAGGCGCACCTGAATCCAGCCGGGAGCTGGGGATAGGAAAGCCGTTTCCTGGCTTCAGCGAGAAGGTTTAAGGGCGGCTGGGTCTGGCCGCGCTCATGGTGAGCAGGGCCAGAGCCAAAGCTGGTTCCTGCTGTTGGATGGTCTTTGCAGCTTCCGGTAGGCTGATCGGCTCTGTTGCTTCCCCCGGCGGTGTAAGAGTCTGCGACACAGCGACCTGCAGCGCCTGGCTTGCTGGCGGGCTCTGCTTGCTGAGTGACCTTGGACGCTGCCTGTGGGCGGTCCAGTGGCTTTGGCTGTTCGCCGCCCCTGCTCGAATTGGAGCAAGGCCATCAGTTGCAGGGCCTTCGATCGGTCGGGTTGATGTTGAGCAGCTGGGCGTACCTCGCGCTCGGCTCCCTTGCGGTCATTCTGATCGCGCTTAGTTCGGCCAGCATCAAACCGCAGTGGCCAGCGATTCGGCTGCTGATTCGCCATTCCGCTCCAGCAACGCCGTGGCTTCGGCATTCTTTTGAAGTGCCAACAGCATTCCAGCAAGCGTTGTTTGCTGGCTGGCGGTGGTTGCCGTGCCGAATCCCCTGGAGAAATTGACCTTGCTGAGCGCTTTCTTGCTCGGAGCGATCAGCGCGCCATCGAAGCCGCGTGGCCCAGCCAACAGCGGCGACAACGCGGCAAGGGCAGAGCAGCGTGCAGACCACCCAGCCAGAGGCCCCCGGGGCGCCGACGATGCCCCCAACGGTCAGGCGGGAGCCCCTGGCTGAATTGTTGCCCTGAGTCTGCTGCCTGGAGCCTGGCTAGATTGCGCACTTTTGGGCATTGTGCCCCCTCACAATGCGTCACCATCGATTTCGTTACGAACGTGCAGTACGGCCATTGGCTTGGTCCGCGGTCAGTACGTTCGACCGAAGCCGAGCAGCCGCAGCCGGGTGTGCATCCGCAGCGAGACGGCCCGAGATCGAAGCGTTGTAACTGGGTCGTTGCTCAGCCTGGTTCGCCGCCACCTCGCTGGCATCCCATTCTGGGTCGTCTACCCACGTTGCGCGAAACGACAAACCTCCACTCCAGATGTTGGCGTCTGGGAGCCGAGCACCCCGACTCCCCACAGCGTGAGCTGTGGAGACGGCGGAAGAATCGAGCCCAGGCAAGGCGATGAAACTTCCGAGGGAGACCGACTATCTTCTACCGTTCGCGGCGAGTTGATCTACCACCGACCTGAGATGGCGAGGTGGTAAATCAAGATCGCCAGAAGCCCGGCCGACGGCAGCGCGTTCGCCATTCAAAATTGGCAGCGCAAGGGCGGAAATTCCCTGAGCACTGCGTCATTCCGTTTCCCTTGACCTAACGTCGTCAGGGAGCATTGTGCACGGAGCGCTTATGAAGTGATCGCTCCAGTGGCCCAGCGCGGCAACCGGGCGGCAAAGGATGCGGCAGTAAAAGGAAACGGCAAGTCAAAGCGCTAGCATGGCGAAGATCCAGCCACGCGCGGGTCTTGCGCAGCGCGTCATCCGGCCGGGGGCTGACCCTTGCCTGAGGAGAGCGCCAAATCTACTGAATCCCTGGCAACTGGTCGTTCGCCAGGGACACCGGCGATCCGGCGATGGTCGTCGCCACGCTCAGCGTGGCATCGCGTGCCAAGCGTGCAGTCGTGGCGGTGTGGGGCCACTGCTGGGGATCTCCGATGGTTGATCGCCTTGGCGGCGGCGGTGCCTGGTGGCGATCACCGTTGATGGGGTGCGGTTTGTGGGGGCGGCGGCATTGCTGGCTGAAGCCTGCCAGGCGCCAGGCGCGGCCGCGCGAATCGCATCCATGAGGGCGGGCCATTCGCTGCTGGCTGATGCATGAACGCCGACGGCGGGTGGTTGAATCGGCAAAGCTGGCTGCCTGCGGCCGGCCTCAACGTCAATGGCAGCACCGAATTCGAACCGCCAGCCCACGCAAGTTGGCAGCCGAAGAGTCTGCGCCGCTGGAAGCCGGTGCTCAGGCGTTGGCCGCAAACACTGCTCTATGGCAGCTCAGAGGCGGGGCGCGATGAACAGGGCCTGCTCGGCGGCTGTGGGGATTGTCGGGTTGATGTGGCACAGCCAGCTTGGAGCAAAGGCGGGCGCGCCGGGAAGTTGAGGCAGTTGTTTGCGGCAGGCAGCGTGAACCAGCTCGCGAGCCGCGCGAGCAACTCTTGCCGCAGCCCCCGCTGATGCGCTGAAGCATGGGCCTGGCCTACTTCGATTGCCCACGGGTGCGGCGCTGGTGCTGGCGGCCTGTTCGA
>Ga0163217_1070323_pt1 | contig 10852 bp, 13 predicted proteins | sample SynspAceP_FD_185933 | JGI IMG/M metagenome (GOLD analysis project Ga0163217, IMG submission 185933) | Saline lake microbial communities from Ace Lake in Antarctica - Synechococcus sp. Ace-P (PacBio error correction) | ecosystem: Environmental > Aquatic > Non-marine Saline and Alkaline > Saline ...
AGAGAGAGATTTAATTCCCTGGAGGCTCAAAAGTTTTCCCCGTCTTTTGTTCCCCCCCCTTGTTGTCAGTAAAAAAAAGGACCGGAAAAAAAACCTCAACAGGGCGGCCCAATGTGGCGGTTTTTTGAGAAACGTTCTGTGGGCAAAGATACCGAAGAATTGGGGGGGCGGTAAGCTCGAAAATGGATGAACGGAAGCAACCCAGTTGCCTGAAGTCCTGATTCAGTGAGGGAATGGAAAGTTTTAAAATCTCTCCAAAATTAGGGCAAGGTGTTTGCAGTAATAACTCGGATCAAGACTTGCTTCCCCCAATTGCTTGGGATCCGCCACCCCAACGAAGGACAGCCCAAGACCATTCGTTTGCAAGATTAAAGAATCTTTGGCGCTGGCAGGAAGAAACAGAGACCCGGGTTTCGTTGTCTTTTATGTTCGACGGCCTTTGCTGGCCTACGTCTCTTGCTGAGGTCCACCCCTTTTGTGTTGTCCCCTGAACAGAAAGCTCACTACAAAACGAACCTTGTCGAAAAGAGGTTGTCTTTCTCTTGGCAGAGCACAGAATTTTTCCGAGCCAAGTGGCTGCAAGCGGCAATGGATCACACAGGCGGTGGGCGCGAAACGGTTCACCGCATGCGCGATAAGTACTGGAAAAATCGCTCAAGGAAATAGAAGAGGTCTGACCTCTCTTGAGCTGAGCCAGCAACTGATAGCTCAAGTGGCGTCGCGAATCGGATAAAACGCCCCGATTCACGCCTTGCCCTCCCAGGGGGTAGTCGCAGCATCCAGAAGAAAAAGCCGGCAGGCCGCAAGGCGTGAACAGGAAAAAGCTGGCCACCCCTGCTCGGCACAACCTGCCGGGCGCCAGATTGATCGGCTCAAGGCTAGCCGAGAGCAGGGCGTATTGTCCGCGGAGAAACGCGATGGGCAACAGCTCATAGAAGGCGCACGACACGCCCACATTGACGCGCCGTTCTCAAGCTCACGCCACCTAGCAACACGCCGCACCTCAACCGCAAAACGGGCCAGCGCCAGTAACTCGTTGCCAATCGCGCCGGCAATGAAAACAGACCACAGCGAGCGTTATGCATAGGGCGCAAAACAGCAACGCCCCCAACACCGTGCCGCCATATGGGGCGGCGAGCCCAGCCGCTGCAACAGATCAGAAATCAGCTGCCGCGCAAAGCTCTGGATCAAAAAAAAGGGGAACGCACACACCATCACCCCACAGTCATCGGCCAGCGTAGAGAGCACCCGAGTAAAGAGGATCCAGCACGCACGGTGCGCATGTGCGGCGCAGAAATTCTTCGAGGCCCCCCACGCTGCGCAGGCTTCGCACGGGATGGAACGATCGGAGCATGCCGTGGCGCAGCAGGGTGAACAGGCACCAGGCGCATCAGGGCGCGGGGGCAGAAGGCCACCGGCCGCCGAAGGACCGGCCAGCACAAGCGCGGCGCGCCGATCGCACGATCGCCCCGCGGTATCCCAGCGAAAGAGGCCCCGCGCCCACCGCGAGTTCGCTGGCTGCGCAGCAGTCGGTGCGCTGTAAGGCGTCACGCAATGTCCTGCTGGCATGACACCGGCAGCAACAACCGCCATCATCGATCAGCGAGACTTGCCGATCGGAGCTGGCCGCACAGGGCCATGGCCCGATCAAACCAATCACAGGGTGCGCTGCAGCACACAACCAGCCCCGACGCCGGTCTGGCCCATTTGCAAAGGCCAGCGATCCACACGGGCCCAGAACATTTTGAGCGTGTAGGGCAGCTCGCCAGCAACAGGGTCCGATCAGGCTGAAATGGGCACTGTTTGCTGGCAGCCAGCCACCCTGCAGCAGCCTGTGCCACCATGTAGGGGGTGCGCTGGGCCATACCTGGGCCGGACACGGCACCAGCCGCGGAGCGGGCGGTGCTCCTGATTGACCACGATTCGAGTCAGGGGCCAGAGTTTCGGGTGCACAGACCAGGTCACAACTGGGCGAACCCTATCGTTCAGAATGCGAGGAAACCGATCACGGCTGTGTTCCTTCATCCGCTCCAGACTTGCTCCGGCGGATCGTGCTTGTTGTTCGCTGGCCCTGTTCGTTGTGAGTGCCGACGGCTTTGGCTGCCCGGCGACATGATGGACGCCCGCTCCTTGAGGGATGAGCGGGAGCAGAGAAAGCCCATGCGGAATAGTGTGCCGGCGTATTTTCCTACCAGCCCGCTGAGCTTTGAGCTTGATCCGGAACTGCTGCCGGGGAGACTGGCCGAAAGAGCTGCGTCGATCCGCTCGATGCTCTCGACACGATTGAGTCTCCAGCTCCGACATCGCGCCGAGTTTGCGTCTCGGTCTTGAGCTGCTCGGCCTGGGCGCCAGAAGACCGATGCAGGGGTTCGGAACTTCTGCCGAACACCGGACCCCTCGCGCATTCAAGGCTGCTTGTCTGCTGGACGGCGAGCTGTCCGTTCTGCGGTGAGCGCCGTTTCTTATGCACGTGGCCGTAACCCCTGATCGGCAGGCTGTGGAGCCCCTGCTCGATCTGCTTGTCAGAAACGACCAGAACGGTTATGTGGCGCAGGCAGTGGCTGGAAGCCTGGGCACTACTCCGAGGCCGATGTTGCTGGCGTGAATGTTCGGGCCCATGAGAGTGGAGTAGGGCCGTGCGGCCTCTGGCGCCGGTCCTCGCCGATGCCGGCGCACCGGCGCCGGCCAAGGCCGAAGCCAGGGCGACGGTCGCTGTTGCTCAGCTGCATTCGACGTGAGCCTCGTTCGCAGCAATCAGCGCTGGTCGCTCGGACCCGTCTTTACGACAATTTCGTTGAGCCCGTCAAGCAAGGTATGTGTGGAGGGCTGTGCTGGGAATGCTTCAAGGACATCGAGCGACGTGCGCGATGAGGCCAGGGTGGCGTTGGAGCAACTCGAAAGCCCGCCGTTCTAGCAAGATTCAGAGCTGGTGAAGAGGACCTGCTACTGATGAGCTTGCTGGATGTTTTAAATCATCCGCTGGTTTCTCGAACTCTGCTTAGCGGAACCCGTTAATGTTGGAGAGCCACACCGACCTGTGAGAATGTCTCAACACAACATTTCGTTTTCGATTCGCCGACGCCGGGTGGAAGAGGTGGTTGGAGGATGTGGGGCGGCTGTGAACAGCTCGAGCGGATCGAAGTCCGGCTTGGCACTCGTTCGCAGCGCCGCAGCACCTCCGAATCGTTCACAAGCCAGCCCAGACGTCTGACCCCACCTGCCCTCCAGCAGTCGCCTCCTGGATTCAGTGTTCTTTTTCTTCGTTCGACAGCCGATCGATGTCCACTTCAGCCGAAACGGAAATCAAGGATTAGCGACGCCCTCCTTGAGGCCCTCGGTTTGACCTGGCCAGGAGCCTGAACTGGGTGAGCGGTCCGATGCGGGTTACCGGCGGCAACGTGCTCCCGAATTGGCCTGCCAGAGCGAAGGCGGGTGACATCGGTTTTCCGCTGGAACAGCAATCGGACACTAATGAGATGGTTTGACTGCTGGACCTTCTGGAAGTCAGCCGGTGCGAGTGAAGCGTTTCCTGGCCAGATCACCAGGTATCGCCTGCGCAGGATCCTGCGGCCTCCATCAGGAAGGTTTTCAGGTGGAGTGACAGTCGCAGCACACTCGAAACGGCAAGCATTGAATGGTGTGACACCGCTGGGACAGCTGAGTTGATGGATGGAATTCCGTCGCTCGCCTTCCGCGCACGCGGCCAGGCGGTCCAGTGCAGCGGCGAGGAGCGCTTTTCTGTGGTTCTCGTCCGGCAAAAGCGTCTGTGATGGATGGAAGCCGTCTGTATGGCCTGTCGCTACTGCGCCCATTGCGGAACACTTTTTGGTGATCCCCTCTGGCCGCTCCGCGCAATCGACAGGACGGCACAGCACCGAAAAGATGACAGGAGCGATCGATCTGCCCGGTCGACTGCTTCACTGGGTGGCACTATGAGAGGTGGCGGCCTCACGAGCTTTGCAGAATCAGGAATCCAGTCCGTTGGGTTGCCGTCTTCCCCTGCAAGAACGTCACGCTTCCCCGCATTGGAGTGTGCCACCGCGGTTCGGGCGCACCGATTGGCATTGCCGATGCTTTCTTGGCGGCATGCCTACACAGCAGAGCTGAGTGATCTGCCCGTTGATCAGATCACTCGCACAGCCAGGACCAGGTTCGGGGCCACCGTCGGCCGCAGCGTGGAGGTGGGAGATGACAAATCGAACGCACGCCATTACGGCACTAGAAAGACAATTGGGCGCTTCTTGCCCGAGATGTCCAGACCCACGCCTCCTGCAGACGAAGGTTCACCAACCCAGACCGGCCGTGTTCGAGGCCGAACTGGAGCGCGTTTCGAGCGGCTGGGGAGCTCAGCACCTCCAAATGCTGGCCATTCATTGCCTCAACTTTCCCGGCACCTGGAGCAGACAACTGCTCCCGGTGGTTGCCTGGAGGTGGCCAAGGCGTTGGCAGCAGCAGGGCTCGGATCGGTTCGATCGGTTTCTCCACCCACATGCGCCACTGCCTGATTCTGAGCGAGGATCGAATCGGATGCGCTTCGATTACTCAATTGCACTGGTATATTCATCGCACAAACGTGCCGGCGATTGAATGCCTGCCGTGCACCCACGACTGGGCCTCCGTGATCGCCCCCAGACAAAGGGGGCCACCTCATGCCTTTCGCCGCGTTTTTTGAACGACTCTGTGGCCGTTGCACCCCGATGGTGTCAGATCTGTTCTGCCTCTCGCTCCAGGAATCCACACGATCGTGTGGGTGCCGCGGCCGATCTGACTTCACGCTCGAAGCCGTGGCGGTTGCTGCGCAGGGCTCCCTCGCCTGTTGCCCGCGAGCCTGAGCCCTGGAGAACGCCGGCAGAGACCACCGCCGCCGACTGGCTGGAGAGTTGGTCCAGGGGCTGCGGAGTGGCCGACACGCCCCGGCGGATCAACACTGCCGGTGCTTGCTCTGCTCCCAAATTCTGTTGGAGCCTGGATCTGGAGAGCTAACGGGCGGGGGCCGCTATGGCCTGTTGGGCAGGGTGACCACTTGGTTCCCCGGCGCAATGCGATGCGCTCGAACGGCGTTTCTTGATAGGGAAGCTGCATGCGGATGCTGGGCGATTAGACCCTGGGCGAGCAGATCCAGACCTCTGCGCCGCCGCGCCACGGCTGGGGGCAGCCACAGCAGCTTCTGATCACGGCGGCATGACGATCCCCAAGACGATCCTCAGGGCTCCTGTTGGGTGTGGGGTAGAGACGTAGCCGAGTGGCAAATTGGCCGGTACGCCAACCGGCCTGGGATAAGCTGGCCGGCAGGGGGCCAGGGCCGGAGCACCACGGGCGTGGCGCACGCACGAGGCCGATGTGGGTCGCAGCGCCTCCACGGCTCGGCGCAGCCAAACAGTGGTGCAGCGCCCGCTCCAGCTTTTGATGATTCGCTGGCTCCACTTGCCGCGATTAGAAAGCAGGGCGTGGCAGATAGGGAGCCAGCAAGGCACCAAGATATTCGCGACACTGGCCGCAGCACGGCCTGGCAGGCCCAGTCGGGGGCACGGCAGATCAGGAGTCTTGGCCGGTGGTCTCCCCGCTCCCAGCGCACATGACCCGCTGGCTCAAACCCAGGCTATGGGCCAGGCCCGTACGCTCGTTTGCTGGCCCAACCGATCGACAGGGTGACTGGGCCTGGTAGGCGATCAGGGCTTAGTCCTGTGAAACGCCGCCGGTGCAGACATCGATACGAGAGTGCGGTGGCGTTGCGAGCAGTGTTTCCCAGGGCAGGTTCGTAGAGCTGGAAATTCCAGTAGTCGGTCGCCCATCAGACAAGCCGGGTGAGGTTAAGGCGGCTGTTCCAGTGGCGCAGGACTGCTGCATAGCAGGAACTGTTTCGCGTTTGCGTGGAATGGTGCAGGCAGAGCGGAACCACCGCGTCGTCCTGCCTCAGCAGCATCCACGGCATCAATCAGGAAGGTTTTTCTAGGTGGCGCAGTTGCGGGCGTGGTTGGTGCAGTAGCGAAACCGCCCGTCGGGCCCCATCACAACAATTGCCTGCTGCTCCCCCAGAGCGCACGCCACAGGATCTGCGGATGCGAGCTATTCCGTTCTCTCAGCAAGCTTAGATCAACCCGATACCACCAGCCTGGCCGGCCGCTGATGCGGAGACAGATTTCGGCTCTGCAGCTGCCTATTCACTTTGAGCGATCCAATCAAGCGGGCTATGACAACCAGTTCAGGTGGTCAGCATCCCGCCAGTGTGGTGGGGCGGTCGGAGAGTCCAGTCGGATGCGCAGGCCTCTCGGGCGGCGAGTGGTTTGGCCCTGGTCTTCTTGCTGGCGGGGGCCGCTGCTGAGCTGGTGCTTGGACATCAGCCTGGCCTGTGGCGGGGCAGGAGACTGGTCACCCCTCCATCAGCATGGCTGGAGGCCCCAGCGGTGCAGACTGCCTTCCGCCACCGACGACATCGGGGATGACCAGCGCTGCCATCAACGCCACACCCCCCTCTACAGCATCCTTTGCCGCCTTGAGCGCTGGTTTGGTGGAGCTGGTGCGGCCGGAGGCAGGCGATCAGCGCTGGACCATGCCCAACCCCTCTGGAGTGCCTTGATTGAACTGGAGTCGAGGAACTCAAGTGAGCTGGCAGCAGCAGGGGCCGCACCACTGTGACGCTTATGTTCACTACGGCTCTCCATGCGCCGTGGAATCAGCCATCCTGGCTTGGGCCTGATCAAGTGCGAAGCTCAGCCGATCCGACTGCGCGCGGATCAGAGCTGGTCGAGGCTGTCTCGATGGCGGGGCGTAGCACCGCTCAGCTGGGACGTCATCGAGGCAGAGCGGCGGCATAGGTACAGCACAATGGCCAGGGCGCAGGAAAGACGCCATGGCGAGATGCGCTGGATCTGGCGGCCAGCCAGTTGAGATAGCGGGTTCTCACCTTCAATCGAGGCGCGATCGTGCCGGAAGGCGCGCGGGCGCAGACCCGCGGGTGGCGACGCCAGGCGAGAACAGCGCGATGGCGGCTTCGAAGCTGCAGAGCCTGGGTGGTTCCAGTCAGGCTCATGCTGGCATTGGGGCGGCGCAGCCCACCGGGTTGGCGGTGAAGCTATGGCCAGTGATACAGGGTGATAGAAGCGGGGTTGTCGCTGATCAAAAGCCCTGATAGAGGGTTTCACGGGCAAGGGTCACCCCCATACGGCAGAAGCACCGGTGAGCCCTGGAGAGAGCTAACCAGGATCAGGTTGGAGCCGGCGGCCTGGGCGCACGAACAAGGGAGCGTGCGGCCCGAAGCCGTCCATCACGTCAATCGGTTCAACGGCCCAGCTGAAGCGTAACGCGCTCATACACGCCCCGCAGAAACTCGGCCGACACCATCGCCAATGCCACTGCCCCGCACAAGCGGCTCGAGGATAACGCAGGGGTGGGGTACCGCCAGCAACTCTTCCAGTCTGCAGGGCGCGGTTTCCTTGCTCCACGCTTCGTCGTCCCACCAGCTGGCCGCAGGGGGCCCGGGCGACGGGGCAGAGCAGGGTCGAACGGGCGAGAACAAGCGAAGCTCGGCCCAGGGACATGCCCCGAAGAGTTCCCGTGATAAGCCCCCTCAAAGCATTAGCTGGGCGAGGGTGCTTGGTTTCGCACCCAACTGCACAGCGATTCTTGAGGCACTCCAAGCGGTGGAGCGTTGTCGAGAAAGAAACAGACGCTCCAGGCGCTGCGTGCTCAGACGATCAACAGAAACCGCTCCGCCTGGGGTGGCAAAGTTTGCGAAGATCACTGCTTCAAGCTCCAGGCTGGGCGGCGATGGCCGCGCGGATGCTGGCTCGCATGGCGTGCAGGTGACACACCAGCTGCTGATCGCATCGATCAGCGGCGGCATCGTCGGTTCCAGCAGGCCCCTGCCGCGATACCGCAGCGGGCTCACTGCCGCACCTGGTGTCGTATGCCAGGAGGTTTGGGTGTCCAGGTTGAAGGAAAGGCTCAACGGCCAGCGGGGTCCGAGCTTGCGGCCTCGATCCAGGGAGCACTTGACACCGAACGCTGCCATTTCCGATGTCGGTGAACAGAACAGGATCCACGGCAGAGGAGGACGACAGCCTGCTGACAGCAGTTGGTGCGTGTCATGGGGCTACTTACATGAGTCTTCGCTGCAGGCGAGTCGTGCCAGGCCGCAGCCAGGGTCTGGGTGTAGCGAGGCCAGCGGCGCGCCAGCCGAGGCACGGGGGCACCCGTTCAGGGGCAGGTGCTGGGGTTGATCGGCATGGAATGGGTCCGTTGAACCAGGCCAGCAGCGGGATCCCCGCTGGCAGGGCTCACCGACAGCAGGGTGTGGTCAAGGTGCCAGGCGCTGCGGGCCACCAACATCCGGCAGTCCCCAATGGCGCACATGGTCGATCTGAAAGCTAGGTCCGGCGCAACGGCACACAGTCGCGGTTCACCACCAGGGGGTCGCCATCGGCAACTCAGGCGGCTTGGGTCGGCAGGTCGTGACTCCAGCTCGCCGGCCAGTGGGGGAAAACCGGATGGCTGTAGCGTAGCCTCGCCGGACCGCTTACGCTCGCTCCTGAGGCCCGCAGGCCCTGACCGCGCTGTCGCGCCGTCTTCGAGGCGCACTGCCAGGCTTCCAGTAGCGGGCCTTCAGGCCCTGAACCAGCAGGGCGCTCACCACCGCTTGCCCATCGGTGTCGGTGCGCAAGGAAACGATCAGAGCCGTGCTCATCAAGGAAGAGGAGATGGCGCGGTTTCTGCCCACCAGAGCACTCTTCCCAGCTCAGGCGCTATGCCGCCACCTCGCAGCGGACGGCGGGCAATGGCCTCGATCGGCGCCATCCGGCTGCCAACGGGCCACAGGGCTGGTCCGGCCCCAAGGCTTGGATCTGGCGCAGAAGGTCAGGGCGCTCGGAGCCTGGCGGCTGAGCGCAGGTGTCGCGCGTTTCGATTCCGCAGGTGCCAGGCTGGCCAGCTCCACAGGCGCTGGCCACGGGCAATGGCAGGCGCTGCAGAGAAGGCCAGCCGCCTGGGCGGATCTGGCGATTGGCAAAACTGCCGCGTGGGAACCCGCCAAGGGCCAGCCAGTTCACAAGTGGCCTGCCGGGCCCAAAGACTGGGCCATATTAAGTACCATGGTGGCGCTTCGGGTGCTATGCTTCCAGCAGTGGAGGGCAAAGCTGACACCACAAGCGAGGCGCCCTGCAGTTTGGCCGGGCAAGCCCCAGAGTTGAGGTCCTCAGGTGAGCTCGGTCGGATCGGCCTGATCCAAGCCCGAGCAGGGCGGCGCAGTTTCCATTCGCACGCAGGGCCAGGCCGGACGCTGCTGTTCCACTCGGACCGAGCCAGCAGGCCGTTCCGCCCAGATCGAGCGGGGCACTGCCAGGAAGGGGCACGCCGCGGCAGTGGTGGGCCAGGGCCAATGCCACGGCCTTTGCGCTCTGCCCGCGCGTTCATAGCGGTCCTGCTGGCGGCTCGAAGCCGTCCTCACCCGCGTGCGAAATATCGAGCGGCCGAAGGGTAGCTGCCTGCGCCCGGCGCTGCTTCAGGCCTCTCCAGCAATCGAAGACCTGTTCCAACAGGTCGGGGCCAGGCTGTGGCTTGCGTCTCGATCACAGGATCGGCCAAGGGCAAGCGACTGGGAGCAACAGAGGGGATGATGGCACGACCCACCTGACCGGCTTCCGACGTCAGCACCGGCATGCGGGAATCCGTGTTGGTAGGGACCGTGGGGTTTCCATCGGCGCAGGTCATGGAGCAGCCGCTGCGCGTTGGATCGCTTCGACTGGAGTCAGCCCTGGGCCGAGCGGACAGCAAGGGCAGCTGACTCCGTGCGTACCCTACGGCGCCTTGGTGAGGAAATCGCGCAGCATGGCTGGGCTCAACGGCCTCAGCCGGCGGCCAATGCCTGCAGGCCCGTGCGACAACACGCGCCCACTCGGACCTTCCGGCACACAAGGCCGAAGCTGGCAGAGCAACGCACGCAATCGGCCTGCTGCAGCAACGCTGCCCGCACAGGTGCAGCCCGAGCGAGTGCACATCACGGCCCGCCTCACAGCTCTTCTGGCCGGGGAAAGCCCTAGGAGCCGTGGCGTCAGGGGGCCAAACCGCGCTCCCCGCTGCCCCAGCACACCAAGCCCCCGCTGCCGTTCGGATTAAGCGGCCTGCCAGGGTGCCGGCCGCTGTCGACCCCACGCCCAGCCGTGCATGGGGCGATCAGCTGCCATGGGCAGGTTCCTGGCCATGGATCTTGACCATGTTTTCTCCGGCAGCAACCGGGCACTCATGGGCGGCGCCCTTGCTGGGTAGGTGCGCTCCAGGGCCAAGCAGCACCGCTCCAGGCTTCCGGAGGGAAGATCGCGGCGCAGCACCAGCCGCAGCCTGGAGCTCCGTCGGCCGGTGGTCGGCCGAGCCACGCTCAACAGCGGCCGGCGCTCGACTGCTGTTGCAGGGGCCAGGGCCCCATGGCTGGGCCCACGGCAGTGTGGCAGGATTCGGGCCTTCCCCGGCTGGCCGCCCCCACCCGCCTCCTCCGGGCCCGCCGCCCAGTGGCGGCGCGCGCCTCGAAGCCGGCGGCCCATCGAGGGCATCCTCCTCCAGCAGTCCAAGGGCCGCGGCGGAGGGCGGCGGCCAGGGCGGGCCAGGGCGTCTGAGATAAAGCGGAAGGCGCCGAGAGGTCTGCAGCAAAACCATCTCCACCAGATCGGACCATCGCGGCCAGGAAAGCGCCGCACTTTCCGAAGGCCTGGCCGAAAGGTCCGATCAGAGCTACCCCCCGCCAGGCCATTGGGCCAGGGCCGCGCCCACCGGATCGAGGCACCCAAGGGGTGGGCCTCATCAACCAGCAGCAGAAGCCCCGTAGTTCTGGCAGAGAGCCGGCGCTGACGCCAGCTCAGGAACG
>Ga0163217_1108866_pt1 | contig 10852 bp, 6 predicted proteins | sample SynspAceP_FD_185933 | JGI IMG/M metagenome (GOLD analysis project Ga0163217, IMG submission 185933) | Saline lake microbial communities from Ace Lake in Antarctica - Synechococcus sp. Ace-P (PacBio error correction) | ecosystem: Environmental > Aquatic > Non-marine Saline and Alkaline > Saline ...
CCTGAGATAACCATTTAAACCTCACCAAGGCTGTTCGAAATATTCCTATTGCGGTAAATTAAGTCCAGAAAAATTCTCTTAACGGGAAGTACTAGGATGAAAAGCGGAACCTCACACAAAAACTTGGTTCTTATATGAAATAGGATCGACTGCTTAATGCATTAGAATTGGCTAGTAAAGGCAACAAATAAGGTGAAACATGCAAACTTCCCAATGAAAAAATGGTGGATTAAACTCATGTCAATCCACTCGCGGTATACCGATATACTTGTAGAAGAACTGAAAGATTGACTACTAATAAGGCTGAGAGTTTTGAAGAAAACGGTTCGTAAAAAGCAATTGATCTCTAGATAATGGATAAATTTTATTCCTTACTTATTGCAGAAATCTTCTTTTCAGTAAAATTTTCCTCACTTTATTGCCGCCAGGCGTTAAGATATAGTCACTAGTTTCGTCAAGTTCGTCGTGCATAGAGGCCCATAGTGGGCCATGGTGTTATTTGGCTAGTGTAATCCAATTTGACGATGATTCTCCCCTGTTGCGAAAATTATTTATAACCCCGACACTGCGTTTCGACTTCTTTCTTTAGCAAAGATACAGACTTGCCAGGGAGGGAGTCTTTCTCAACTCACTGCTCACCCCATAATTCGTCATATGGCAGGTAACGCAAAAAGTTGTAATAGTGTCTCCACTCTGTTGATTACTATGTCTTCCAATCCTTGTCTGGAAATAGCACATAAAAAGACACTATAAAAATGGTTGAAATATAAGATAAGCAGCAATAGCTTCAATGTTTTAATTTGAAGTTTTTTAATCTAATAAAGAAGAACTGAACGGTTATGTTTTTGGCACTATTTGTAGATTCTTCCTTCAACCGGCAAAATAAGCAAACTACTGCATTCCGGTATCTTGGCGCAACACTTATCGCGACCACAATGACCCGTCTCCAGGTTGGCATTCTATCTTTCCCTTGTAAATAACTTTATTTCCCTTAAGTTCTAAGCGCTCCAAATAATTGAAATTTTAAGAGCCGACCAATAAATTGCCTTTCCTAATCCGGGTAATTTTGGTCAGAAGTAACGAAAGCCATTCCACTGGCGCAGCAATAGAAGGATCCCAATAAATAATCGTTATTGCCATCCCTATCCTATTTCTGTTTTGCCATGATAGAGCCGGTGCTAACTATAATTTAATTTCCATACGTGATAACCGGCCAAAACCTAATTTTTTCCTTTTGCAATTATGTTACTTTATCAGTACTCCACCTTGGGCTCAGGTACAGTTATCCCACAATCTCACCGGTAATCTGGGTTTATATGCCAGGCGTTGACCGGTATTTCTATGTCCATTAACTAAATATAAGCCTTTTTTTGCTCCGTTCGGTGTGTAACAAAAGGTTGTCTGCCTATGGTATAGTGGCCGTCTGCGTTTAAGCGGTAAATCTTCTTTCCCTCCATCTCTTTGTAATATCTGTGGATTTATAACGTCCCTTTCCCCACGTTCCCCAACGTAAAGTATAAATATCCTTCAATTATCAAAGGCAATCCGGGATCCAAAGTGGTTCCACCTGTAGTATTTGGAGTGGCTTTGTATAGTAATTGGGTGTCGTAGGGCTGTTGTTATTATTTTGCCCGTAAAATTTGGCTGGTATTTCGTCCACCTTTATTCTCCCTTCGCTTCGGAGCGGTGTGATAATTAATCCATCCATCTATTGGCCATACGATATCCGGATGTAATAACAATATCCAATCAAACCTCCGTTGAACTCTGTTACTGATCACTGTAGGCTGAATTGCTCACCACTATTTTTTTTTTGGTCATCCCCTATCAAAATGGATCAATTGGCCTGCTCCTTTCGGTAATTAGCATACTGCAATGTCAGGAAGGAAGGTAAATCCCGCCACTGGACCTTGGAGATTCATTCGATTATTAGTTCAGCAGTACAAGGGTGGGTTATCTGATTATTTACTCATTTTCAGTTTGTTGTTGCCGCCAAGAAAAAATTTAACGCAACCAAACAGATGAATATAATTGAGTATACTATTTATTTCATAATTCACGTTCATATGATTAATAATAAAGCTAGGACTGGAAAGATAATTTAGAATTAAGTTTAACTATTTATCAATTAAAAATATACTTGTATTTCCCCAAGTGGAATATATTTTGTAAAGACATTACTTATCTATGTCCCAAAAAAACCAAGGCATGTTATCTATGCCTATTTTGATAGCCCTATAGCATTGTGGGTTTAGTGTATCGAATGCAATCGTATAGTTTCATCGTAGCACTTATTGCGATTTACTGACTCTCTCGGTCGGAAAATATAGAACTCGATGGAAATGCCTCGTCGGCAAGCAAAAGATATAACCTTACTAGACAACTCGCTCAGCCAATGTGGTAGAAGCGGTTATATTGATGCTATTTCAAGTCCATGATGTTTTGCTATATCATCAAGGGCCATACGAAGAGGTAACCATGTAACCAATGACGTAAGTACCTCTAGCAAAATTTTTCCTTGCGGAACGGTGATGATAAGAACTCTTCTGTAAGTTGGACGTGGTACTATTCATTACCGTGCAAAAACTAGCTTTAGTCCTGACAAGCTGCCTGTTCGTCTTTGTAGGAACGCGACACCTGTCTGAAAAGACAATAGTTGTAATTATGGATCCGCGCTGTTACGCGTGCCGAGTACTTATTTTTCTTGACTGCAGTCGAGCCAGTTCTTCCGTTCGGGGAATATCGGTTACGGGTAGGGGTCCGGGCCTTGTATTAATTTTATGGGGTTCTTGGCCATATCCATTGAATCCGCAGCCCTATAAGTATCCAGAATCAATATAGATATTGTGAGTATAGTTCCAGAAGGGTAGCGGTAACCAATGGTTCTGCAGGATAGGTGCTAAATACAGTCTTAATGCTCTACCAGCAGGTGCCATTATCTAGCAACAATACACGATTTCGATATATTACTGCTGGTAATTATCAAGGTCTATTAGTATCTAGAGTAGAACGCTAACTCCAGGTGTCTTGTGATTTTCATTGACAAGACGTAACATAGTGAAGTAGATTATGTAACCGTTGGTGTTAGGCCATATGGGAGACACTACTGTATAGTGGGTGAACAAGGTGTAGATTAATTTGGGCTTAATGAAAGTTGGAGTAATCTGGATTTTATAGTTATCTATCGCAGTTATTAGAAATGGTGTCACCGATTAGAACAGCCTAGGTCCTAACGGCTCAAATATTCTACACACAATTATAATCTTGGAGGGTTACCCACTATCAGGGTATGGTTGAGGCAGGAAGTAGTTGTACCCAACTATAAGTAAACATTCACCAGCCCGAAATCCTATTACTTTTGTGCCTGGATTGGGTTCCTGTAGATTGCCACCGCATTGGACCGATAGTTTTGGTTGCGGCCACAGCTGTATATATATCCATACGAGCTTAGGGCGGTACGGGACCTCATATCACTATAATGTAAAGTGAGGAGCTTTCCGGAAGTAGTTTTGCTAGTGCTACTAAATCGCCATGTACCAGCAATCGGGGGGGCTTATTTTGGTGGGGGAGAGCTAACAAGCTATCTTTACCTTGGAAAAAAATAACAACTTTTAAATAATTAAAAAAAATTTATTTACTGAGAATGGGATCCAAATCGATGTGACCAAAAATGCATCTGTTGATGGTTGAAAATATTACCCCCTCCAGTTATATAATATCACCACTGAGGTTTGATTGCAAATTGGTGGAGGACTCCAATACCGGAAGGCATTACTGTTAATGTTACCATAGTAATGGTTCACAACTCTGGTGTATAGTATTAACAATTGGTGGATTCTTTTAGAACAGTAATGATCTTTTCCCAATTTAGCACCTGTTAATTAATAATGTAGTAACTTTAGGTTATCATCAGGAAATTCTTTCCCTGTACCGATCCTGCGGTAAGTAGACCGATAGGCACCTCCACTACCTATTTGGGTAATGCAACCGCCACTCAAACCCCAAGTTGTCATAAGTGGGGTGGCGAATTACTTTTCGGAATTTAGTGCGGGTAGGACCGATACAATATAGATTGTTCGGCGGCGTTCATTTACAAAACAAGTGTTTAATGGTATTTCGCAGGGAACTATCCTCAATACGGATGCAATGGCTGTGTTACCACTACTATTTATACATAGAAACTTTTTTTTATCCATTGAATTTAAACCTACCAGATATCGATTTATACACCAGATCCAGATTGATTGTGCAACCTGGCACACGGAGCATCTGTTTTCTTGGCAGTAAACTTGGGGGAGCTTTATTATGAGTAGAAAAAGTGCTAAATCACTAATGACAATAAGTACTTAGTAATATAGCCCCAATAACTGCTCAGTAAACTATGCTAAGCCACGGGGTTTTTCCTGGACTGGATTTGGGTTGTGAATAAACTCTTTGTAGGTAACGCACTGTCTGCCGGGCTGTAGCTATAGATGAAAGCGTTTTGTGCCATTACCAGATATTTAGTTTCTATTGGATGTCTCGCCCTAGTCAGTTGCTCACTAACGTAACTGTTTTGGAAGAAGTACGGGCGGTCCGTTTTATGTAGACGGATTTATTGCGTACTTAAACAATCATGACTAATTAATTGCAATCTCAAAGGTTTACTGGTCAACTTCCAATATGTTGCAGTAGGAGATTATTGCGTTCCTATACTATAAGCACGGAACCCGACGAAGTACCACTGTGTTTAGATACAGCTACCTTGACCATTTCTGAAGCCAGTAAACTGCGCACTGCTATGGGCACCCTATCTTGGACCACGAATATGAGTGCCCGAATAAAATAGGGGGCAGTAAAACTGGGAAGCTTCTGTGGATGGGGCATATAAAATACACTTACTAGGCTACATGGAAGTATGTAGGACAAGAGAGTAAATCAAATCTTCACAGGTCCTTAACGGATGATTCAGGGGCCTATACTATCGATCTGGTAAGAAGAATAGTTGGGGTTAGTACTCCGTCAATCTCGCCAGTTATAACTTTTACTATTCTTCACATCGATACCTATCTTTTGGTGTTGGATACTGGAGCTCTCCGATTTCTGTTTAGGATCAGTGCCCGATGCAACGACCAGGTGTCAAATCGCCAGTGGGGGAGATGGTAATTATGAATATCGAATTGATAATGGAGCTTGGAGGAAGTTTGCGAGGAGGTGCCAGTGCAGAGCTTTGAGGTCTTACTACACGGCAACACAATAGCCATTCATGTAAGAGATGGTATAATTAAGACCTGTATTAATAGATATGTTGTTAGGAACATAAGAGCCCAGACGAACTACGACAGTAAGTATTAAAAAGAATTCTGTAGTTTGGTACCCCGCATGGTTGCCAGGAGATGCTCGAATACCGAGTTCATATAGGGTTAGTTCTGGGGGAATTCTTCCTTATGGCACGGTTGTAGTGATTGATTTTAATATGGTGGGCGCGCGATCGAGCCAGGGCCAATTCTACGCCCTATGCAGGGAACGAGTGTTTTGTAAAGCCACAGCCCTACGAACGGGAATCTATCAGTTCCGGATTACGGATGGTTCAGAACCGTTGTGTGGTAGAACAATGTGGTTGACGTATAAGTGGCGACTGATGTTTGGGTTAGCTATAAACGTCTAAGATCGTATATCGACGATTCCACGATTGTGGGGATCCCTACATACGGGGGTAGTGATTATAACCCGAAACGATTAACTGGACCCTAACTGTGGCCCGACGTAACATCCATATGCATATAGTCGCAGATGGTGGCTATACTTATACAAATCAAAAGAGCCCGTAATTGTAAATATCTTTCCACCAGGAAATTAGTACTATTCTCTAATAAGGGATCAGTAAAAGGGTGTTTCTTATAGATGTTTTGACTTTTTCACACAGTAGACCAACAGTAGCAGGAGTGATGCTAAGTAGATTGCCCAACGATGCGTATGCTCAGCAGGATGCTTATAATGCGATTCATAGAACGGGTACAGCTATAACAATAGGAACCCTGATTATACTTATACTCTTTTTGAAGCGCAGCAGGAGGAATAGTTATACCTATTCGGACCAACAGCTCGTTACGTCGGGTGAAAGCTTTTTGAATCTTACCCACAGGGAACTAAATACGGTTTTAACAAGCGGATCTCCGTATTGAGGATTCGTGGATGTCGGTATACTTAGGTTAATTAACACAATCGAATTTGGTTCCTGTTCATCAAAACACCTAACAGATCCACAGATTGTATCTGTAAACAAACTAATTTACTATATTGTAATATCGTTGGAGGGGACACCTGGTTACCAGAATTGGCTACTTGGGAGACGCTTTAATCCGGTACCGTAGCACCATATAGCTAGATTTCGGACAAGATCCAATACGTAGGCCGTTTTGCATACTTATTTTGTTGAGTGGTTATAGATGCTTTGGTTAGGTTATGTTGAGAGGATAGACCTATTCCAAAAGGCCTTCACTGACGGTCAAATGCCACTTGATCCTCTGCTTCTTGTGATACTTGCGGGCAATGGGAAACCATTTCCCCTACAACGTTACTTGGCACTCGGCCAATGTTTGAAATTTAAAAATGTGTATGGAAACCGATACGGTAGTTTGATAGTAGGGAAATGGGCTATGATAATTCCTATGCGGCCGGGTCATCCTCAGATCTTACGGGACTTATTAAACCCTGCGGATTTGATCAAATTTTTCGCTGGAAATGATCTTACCAGTGGTTGTGTTTTGGTGGCATTGGGTGGGGGGGGGGGGGGGGGGGTATCCATTAATCCAAAGATATCCCGACCGTTGCGATTGATAGTAAATTAACCAATGCCAATGCACGACCCAAACGGGAACATTCCGATGTGCGCGGGTGTAGTGGTAACAGGGACTTACGAGTTTTCGTAGTGCTACAACAACAGCTGGTGGGGGCATATTCGACAGTAGCTACCAACTATGATTTTGGCAGCCTGGTGTTTAAGCGATTTTTATGTACAGGAGTGCAGTGGTTGTGAATTGTAGAGTACGGTAACCATTTCTATGGATCCGTGGAGTGCCAGCAGTTCTATAGATGTTCACTAATCAATGTTTGTAGTGACTTCCCATAATGTAGCGGTAACCTCTCCCATTAAATAGTGGCCCAGCCCCCTGAGACTAACCTTTCATGTACGATATAGGCCTGGATTTCAAGATACGCCTAATTTTTATTGTTCCCATCCGGACTTATTCCATGACAGTTGGCGATGGTAATGGATGTACACGCACCTATATTTTTGAACGTAATTGAATTTCTTTTCCATTACGGGGCGGCAATCTGCCTCGCGAACCTTTCTTGTAATAATTGCATGATGGAAGTTTATAACCGGTAGTAACTTTCAGGTGGTAGGTGGGGATTTGAATTTAATGTGGTCTGGATTGATGTGCGCTGGTTTTGTATCAGTCAGCCTCTGAATGATCCTTTATTATATCGCTTTCCTCCAGAATTATACCATAACTGTACACGATAGAAGTTTAAACACCTGACGGCTTTGTACGGATGAGTCTGTGGTTGAAATTATTTCAGTAGAATGAGCCTATAATAGATACGGCATTACCGGAAAGATATTACTTGTTTGGATAGCCGAGCAGTAATTACGTGGATTGATCGTTATCTTTTCGCACTGACGGCTTCGTATATATATTTGTATGACAGTTCCAATACTTTGTGAATTTAAGTAGGCAGAGCGCTATTTCGAAAAACTAACTGCCGATATCTATCCCGTTGAGGTGGGTCTATTAGACGGTGTATTCAACTCGTGTATCTGCAAAAATTGTAGAACCTCCTACAATCACTATTGGCGGCGGCTAATGCCCTGCCTTTACATTAACCCCGCAGCAATCCGTTTACTACATCTACTATTACGGCATACGCCTATCCTAATCGGTGATGTTCGGACTTGACAGGACAAGGCTAACTTACAGGTTTAATGATGATGACGCAGTTGTGTGTGGGAAACCATTTCCAGAAGCAGCAATACGCTTTGAAGAATTTGATAATGGTAAGCGTCCGCCAAACTATAATAATCACTATACGGGCATAATAATGTGTTGCGAAGTTTCGGATACGGACCCTTAACGCCTCCCATCGGGATAAGCTTAGTTTTAATGAACCTTACCTCTATAAAGTTGCGATGCATCTGGATCAGGTGTTATGGCAGTAGGTAGAAATAATATGTAATGAAGGACGGGAATTACGCGTGAGGAATATTGCCTTCTAGCACAGCCCGAACGTCTTAAAGTGGTTCCGATAGGCTTGTGTGGAATTGGATACTCGGGATTTATTTTGCGGCTTCGGATATTGCCAATGGGGGTTGTTTATTGTTTACCCCACATATAATGTTCCGCCGATTACAACTTAATCGAGGCCATGTATAATGAGGTAGAACCGTAACCTGATTTAATGGAACTTGATGGTAGAGATTAGTATGAGGGTAACATTATCGGGTGATTTTAATATGAATATGTTACCCGCGAGCGCAGGTGTTCGAGACGAGTACTGGAGTACGAAGTTTTGATACGCAATCCCTTAGTTAGCCGCCAGAAATAATAACAGTGTTGTGCAGGGCAATTTGGTATAGTAAGTGTAAGAGCAGTGGGATAGTCATTTTGTGATACGTTTAAGTAATACACACTACGGTACATGGTTCCGGATATGACCCTGGATCCCACCCAGCACACAGCGATGTAATTTTTATTCTGGTAGGGTGAGATTACTGTTTCCGGTGCAGGTGGCTGGGAGGCTAATGAATTTCAACTGGAGTTGAAACTTGGGCGGGAGTCTATATTATGATAGCACCTTTTCTACCAGATAATGTGTTAGTTGATTATAAGTGGACTTATAAGTGAGTATAATGACTCTGCGTGTTGTGGTATGGAAGATTCACCATTAATCCACTGTGCCCATGCTCCGATATTAGAATAGTGCAAGCCATATTATGTCTGGTCGAACGAACGGAATTATGAAGCCTAAATGTTAACAGGAGGGAGACAGCCACTGGTGATGGCGAGAATATCTGTTTCAAGTAAATTAGGTTGGATACTTGGATATTTGTAAATACAAGTGGTTTGCAAAATCAGCCGTTTTTCCAACTTACCACAGATAATTATAACTAATAGTGTTATAGGTTGGGATGTAAGCTTACCACGCCTTCCCATTTCCAAGACCGCACTTCTGTGGATGCCGATTTTGCTGGAACTTTGGCTCCTGTTGCGGGATGAGGGCGAAGGAAACTTACTATGTAACCAGTACCCGGAATGGAGTATTTTTTTATCGTAGTCTGGCACCGCAGATCTCTTTGTTTCTTTTGGGGGTATTGGTATAATTACCGCAAAATAATAATACCACTTGAATGTTAATGTAAAACCCAGACTTAATCAGTTTGATTACAGAATGGAAACGGCTGTCCCTGAGCAGAAGTCCAATGAAATTAACTCTGATCCAGCCTTGCGTGCTGGTCATGAGGCCTTGATTTGGTAGATGCCAATATTAAATGTGCGGGTCAAACTACGGGTATTGTCCGATCCGAGGCATTTGGTTGGGGTCGGGAACTTATGAATTTACACCTTGTAATAATATTTGGATACTGGGTGTACCGGTGCCAGAGTCCCCTGCTGCTTGTATATTGTTAGCGGCCCAAAAGTTCGTATTTTTAGGCGATTTTACCTTCTCTGGGACATATTAGTATATGCCCACTAGTCAAGGATGTACTGCATATTTCCGGCTGGAAATTTTAATTACGCAAAAAAGATCCCATAATTATTGGAACTCGTTTAGAAGCGGTCCCAGTAATTTTGTAATGGAATTCACAATGTCAGGTCATTATTGAATCCAAGCCGGTGGTCCGGAAAATATTCGTTTTCTATTTCCGCATACTTAAGGAGTTTTTTGAAAAAGGGGAAGACCATCGAATCCTAGATTTTCAACCTTCTACGATTTGCCCCTGGCATTAAATATAGAACGGAGAATTGGGCGTCATATTTTTACAGGGAAGTGAACCATATTGGAACCGGAGAAATTGGTGGCATCGTGATACCCCCGGAAACCTGTATTAATGCTTCTGATGGTTCGCACTGCTAACATGATGGGAGGAACGCTTTACGGATACTGAACCGTTAAGCTGAGTGAATATACTGACCAAATTATTGGACCAAGACTGTGGTGAATAAGTTTTTGTTAGAAACGGATCATTGTTTGCCGATAACTAATGGTGTGTGAGACCTATGGTGGTGTTCATTAGGGATTTACTGGGTTGTGAGGCAAAATGCGGTAGTTTCCTCTATCCTTATTGGTGTCATTTTTAAAAACTCAAGAGCCGACGTAGAATATGGTTTGTTGAGGGAACTATTCCCCAATAGGCAAACGGTTACAATTCTAGGCGGATTGCAGTTTTTAAATGCCGAGCTGTGTTTCACTGGACGTAGATGATATGAAATGGCAAATACCCAATTACGTTTTTGGTGATCTTAAGCGGCCGGTAACATATACTGTTATATCGATGCATGAAAAGGATTTGCTCAGTCATATGTGTGATTTTAATCAGTCTGGATGCCTTTGAACCTTGACCCTGACAGCGATAAAAACAGGTCCTCAATGAAGTAACTGCAATGGCTTACAGGTGTGATTTTGGAAGGTTATGAATATTCTTCCAAGGAGATTCTTTTGGGGTGGTAAACTGTATTTTTATTATCCAACCGAAGAGTGCCCAATGTAAACTGGTAAGAGTGGAGAGATATAATGGGGGTGTGAAGCTATCCATTAACTATATAGACCATTTGTAACATTTACTGGATAAAGTTGGGAAGTTCCCAAT
>Ga0163217_1057065_pt1 | contig 10851 bp, 16 predicted proteins | sample SynspAceP_FD_185933 | JGI IMG/M metagenome (GOLD analysis project Ga0163217, IMG submission 185933) | Saline lake microbial communities from Ace Lake in Antarctica - Synechococcus sp. Ace-P (PacBio error correction) | ecosystem: Environmental > Aquatic > Non-marine Saline and Alkaline > Saline ...
TCGGCCGCGGACAAGAACAGCTAGCCGACTAACACAAGAAGCGAGAGTTCCGTATATCAATGATTCGATACTGTTAGTTTTGAGAGCGTTCCTAAGGGCATTCTGGTATTCCTGCAACGCAAGGAGTCAAATTGGAGTCACTATGCATCACTGGCAGCGCTGGCATCGGGGTTTGGCTTGGCCTTAAAAGGTCCAATTTCCAATTTCGTTGAAACTAACTATAACTGATTTTGCTGGATGAACCGTTCAAGATCGGCCCACTTCATCCGATTTGCCGACAATGCTTGAACAGTCCGAGAGTGTCGGCATGCGCTCCCACACCGTCCGCAGCCTCATTGGTGAGCTCATCGTGATCAGCAATGAGGAAATTGCTAAGAATATCATTCAGAATTGATGGTGACCCTACCAAAACGGCCGCATTGGCACCCAATTGGGGTTGAATACATAAAACTACCTTTGAAAACCAATCAAAACAAATTCCAGAAGTTGGTTGCAGCTGTTATCGCAGAATAGGCCCCCCAGAGTTTGACCGCTGTCACTTTCACCCGTTTTTGGCAGACAGCTCACTGGAAGTTCGAAATCGTATAACTTGTTCCCGAGCCTGATATCGTACTTAATCTTGATTTACAACAAGATATCAACCATGGTTTGATGGAGGAAATTCTCAAGACAAAATATAAGCTTTGCCCTATCCCAGTCAAACGCTTTATCTGAATCCACCCTAGGAGAAAGCAAAAAGCAAGTTAGAGGTAAGCCGTCAACTGGATAAGACGTTTCTGTTTCATTGGCCAACTCCCATACGTAACTTTAGACCAATGAATCAGCTGTTGAACAATCCAGATAATGCTCAATTGGTACGCGCCAATGGCAGAGAATGTGCTGAAGCTGGATCCCGAATCCCGCGTCAGCAGCCGGGATTCTTTCGCTACTGGGTGGTTTGGGGCCCTGGTGCTGGCGCAGTGTAAATATGCAGCCCTAACGCCGTAATCTTGAATCGAACAGCTTCAGATTTCTCTCAGCAACCTGAAATACGGCCATTCTCAATCTTGGCGTTGTCATGGCGCTGGGCAGGCTTGGCAGAACACCACATCCTGCGGCCAGAATTGGCATGCTGGATTATCCGTAGGTTTGCAGCCGAAAAGGATGTTGATTTTCGATATGATATGCTGGACTCTTTATCTTCTGGATCGACGCTTTGTGCTGGAGAATCTCGTTGAAGTGGAGGGCATTATGGCCGCGTTGAAAGAAATCACGAAATGCGATCAACGCCGTGTGACACCAGACGCAAGATGCTTGCAGTTCCAATTCCCAGTGGTGACAATACAACCGATGCTTCCTATACCAAGTTTCCCTCACCTCCGCAATTGTATTCCGTTTGCCGTGGCAGTTCATGGAAAAATCTGGGCAGTGGTTCGCTTCCAATCCTGGCTATCGATTGCCATCAAGAATATTTCGCTTCTGATGAACCCGCGCCTGCAGTTATCGTCACTGACTCAATATTAAACAACGTTGGCATGCAGCTGCCCAGGTATGGCTTGATGATGAAGACAGCATATCGTTGGTGAGACAGGAGCCTATGAACAAGTTTTTTGAAGCCCTTGCGGCAAGGCTGGTGCGACATGCCCATTCCAAACTTCTCGCTCCACGTCAGTAGAGATTGAGCGCCCAACACTAATTGCAAGATTTAGATGAAGCCTCAGCCATATATGCCAATGAATCCTATTTAGCGCTACCCTAAAAACCGTACATCCACAATTTCGGTGCATTCTTGCTCCGCCCATTCCCCCAATGCCCACCCACCTCTTTGCTCCCGCCTAGGGAATCGAGTCTCCAGTTCAACTCAACCGTCTGCGCGAGAAGATTTGGTTTCGGCACTACTGCTCTGCCTGCGTGTCGTTGGATCGGGGTCGCATGGCCCATCTCGCCGATATCTGGCTTCCGATGGCCCCGCTCCCTGATGTCTCGAGCGACAACGCTGGAGACCTTGCGGCCGAATTATCACCTCACATGCTGGGTCATGCGCGTGTTTGCCGCCGTTCCATGGTTGACCGCTTACTCCTCGGCCGCTTCGTCGCCACGCCCCGCGCCTTCACCCTGGGGCGCTGACGACATTTCCACAATACCCTTCTCCACCTTCATCGGGGGCCTTCATCGTTCGGGATCGTCGGCCTTGATGCCTTGATGAATGGCTTATGGCCTCAGCGGTCGATTTGCCTTATTGTCTAATCACCGTACGGTGTTCACGCATCGTGTCCTCAAGCTTCGTCAACCTGGGTTGAACGCGTAATCGCCAGGCTGGGTAGGGGTGACGAACACGCATCGACCGGGTTGAAAAAGCAGCGAACCAGTTCTTGATGGAGCATGGGCGGTCGCCACTCCTGCGCGGATCGCTCAGGGCCGCCAACGATGCATCAAAAACCCAGATTCCTCGTGGATCTTGGTGATCCGGCGCCCCAGGAAGTGGGGTTATCTCCAGATGGATCATCTCGCTGAGCTGCAGCAGCCAATCGAATCACCTCGATCTGAGGTAGTCAATCGAGATCTTGCCGGGGTGCTTTTTGTCGTGACAACCCCAAAGATCTTGGCGCCGGGCATCAGTTCCAAGCCGATCGTAAGTAGGCGCTGCCGAGCGCCTGGCCATGTCGTTCCGAGTCGGCAATCGACGTCACCTTTGCAGTGACGACCCCCGTTTTCCGGCTTGTTGGTGCTCTCGAAATGCCAGCAATGGCCCTTCCCCTGCCGTTGAATGAACCCCGGGAACAGCCATCCTACCATCATGGTACCTTCGTGCGTCTGTTCACCAAGTTGGGTTGATGGCTCCTGCCAGCGACCAACGACGGCAGATACCGCCACGTTTTCGATCGGCTCTTGGATGCAAGGAGCTGGCCCTGGAGATCTGATTCGATGATGCTTTTCAAGGTCCATCGGCCGCGTACGGTGCCTCCACCTTGGAGGTTGCCGCAGATTCAGAAGTGGTCTCTTCCTTGACATTGCGTTGCCGAATCGGAATCCCGTGAACCGCCAGAGCTCAGCCACCCTGCGTTGCATCATGGTGAGAAAGCCCCTGACGGCTGGCTCAGGACGTGGCGTCGGGGCTGCGCAAGCTGCCGGTGGGTGCTCCCCCAAGCATCTTGGCGATGAGGATCAACTCTCGTAGATGAGTGTTCACTCCCTCACCAGAAGTGTCGTCGAACGATGCCCCCAGCACCCATCAACCAAGATAAAGCATTCGAGTTTGCTTGAAGCCGTCTGCTCGCAAGCCACCAGCTGCACCGATCGCTAACGCGAACCGCGTGGCACACATGAGCGTATACTCATGTCGCTTATCTAGATCTTTCCTAACTGTTTCGTTTGAGATGCCAAACATAGATATGCCAAGATGCCCTCAAATAGCCGCCAAAAGTACGTTTCGTCCTGATCACGCACATCAAGCGACCAACCACTTTGGAACGTCTTTTAGGGCGCCGCTCAATTTTCCGTGTGTTCCATCATGGGAATTGACAGCATGTCTTGCACCGCCTCGCCGCTGCAACAACAACACGACATAACCTCCAATGATATTGTCGTAGAGAGGATATCGCAAGCATGTTGCTCACTAGCGCTTCAATTCGCTCTCCATCTGATCGCAATGAGCACAATTCTCCTGGCCTTTTCAGCTGATGAAGCCAACCAGCGATAGGCCGAATCATATTGACTGGAAGGCTCATGGCTTCCCTGTAAGTGACCGGCCGCATAAGCCATTGGTCCACGCACATCGACGAGATGGCAGCCTTGTCAATCGTTTAACCTCGTTAAGCGAGAGGATGCGCGGACACGAGACACGAGGGACAGCCGTTCCACCTTCCCGAGAGTTAAGGCGCTCATCAGCCCTAAAAATATAAGGTGGTTGATAATGAATTTTTCCTGCTACTTTCAACAACGAATAAAGACTCGCCTTCTTGCTGTCAATCTGCATACGGGAATTATGCGACCGTTTCGTAGACCAATCTGGAGAATTCCACGAGCTGCCATGCTTCGCCACAAACAGGAGCTGAGCCGTGGGCGTGATAGATATGCTGATCACCAAGCAAACAATTTTTACGAAGGGGAATCGAATAGAAGAGCCAGCTACTTCCTCTGTGCGTCGGGATAAAAATCGGTGCGCCCAACATCACCGACAACATGCATCACGCAGTAAACACGCCCACGGCCCCATCTGGATACTCGTTCATACAGGAATAGGCAATTGGTCGTCGTTATGACCTGGTGTTCCAGTACTTCATGAGCAGCTGTCCGAGTTCGAAGCGATTCACCATCTGCCACATAATCGGATAAATCCACCTTCTCCTGCTGGATTGGAACCATGCAAGACCCGGGCACCCGTCATCGCGGACGAAGGAATTGCGCACCGATACGAGGTTCTTCATTTCCGATGCTGTTCAAATATAACAATTTTCAAGCCCTGAAGCACGAGCTACTCATAATAGACTTCAACAATCCCTACGTGGATCAACAACCGCCGCTACCAGCGTGAACCAAGGACATAGGAAAGGTGTGATAGACCTGGCGTTTTGACTGTTTTGGAGCAGCATCGTTGAAAACCGCATTATTTTTTACTGAAGACATTAGAATTGCAAACACCTTACGGCTAGAGTGCCTTTACAAATTGGGAGATCATCAGCGAGATTACTTCCTTTCGACTTTTAGTTTCCATGTTACGGCCACAGAATTGCCCCACAACCTTTGGATCACCAATCCGGCCTGCGAACCCAGAAAGCGCCTGCTCTCGTAAGGTAGAAATCAACGGTCTTAGCCTCCGGCCCCGCACCAAGCAATGCCGGCGAGGTCGGCCAGAATCTCGATGCCAGCTGGTGAGATCGTGACAGCAAAACCGCTGAGTGTGTTGTGGCCACAGGCACGGGCCATCACCTCAATCAGATCGACCGAGGCTTTGCAGAAAGCGCGCCAAACGAGTCAACGGCAAATGGTCAATGTTCAGCTTGCGGGCAGATCGGTTCCTGGTGGGCGATCGGCGGGAGCAGTTGTTCGTATGCAGATCCGGGCCCCAACGCAGCCAATCGCGTTGGATCGCGGCGTTGCCAAGGCATCCCATGCCGGCTCCAAGGGCCATGCCTTTGAATGAAAGTCCGGGCGGGAGTTCTTAGGCCGCCCGTGATGATCAAGGTGACACGAACGCTGGCCCCCCGCGATTCAAGATGGCGCCGCGCCCGGCGCCATATGCGGGATCGTCGGCACCGAGATGTGAATCACGAAACAGCAAGAGCACCTCCTTGCCACTCACTCGCGTCCATCGAAAGATGTAATCCAAGCCCCGCCTTCAGCGCAAAATCCAGATTCGCTTCGATCTGCTGCAGCACTCATCTTGAAGCCAATGGGAATGCCTCCGCTGATCTCCCTCACCCTGGAATCTGAGAATCGCCGAAAAGTCATCCACCGTGATCGATCCTTGAAGGTCGGTGGAAGAAATCGCCGCTTGGCCCTCAGCGACGCACCCCAACGCAATTCGCGATACGGTCTTTCATCTTGCCGCGTGGCAGATAAACCTCCGGTTCGTTCTTCGCCGCTTGCCTCACTTAAAGTGGAAGGCCTGTACGTGGCTCAAGCAACTCGGCCTGAGCCGAATCGCCCCGAGCGTATTGCAATAGAAATAACGCGTGGACTCCGCTGTTCCTCGGGCAGCATTTCCTTCCTTCCCTCGAGCAAAATGCCTGTTTCGGCTTTTTCGGCACTCGGTGCCAGGGATTTCGCCTCCATGGCAGAGCGCTCCAAAGTCCATGTCCTCGAAACGAACAGGGGTAATCCGTGAAACGTACAGGGGCTTGGCGGCCTGCGGACCAGCACCAGTTTCCGTTCTCCACCGATGTCGTCATCCTGCAATAGGTGTTCGATGCGAGCTGCCACCAGATCTGGATGTGGATCCCAACTCGGAGTTGGCCTGCGGGCATCTCCCATCGCCTCGGACTGGCCCTGATCCCCACCTGATCGAGGCCCATGCTTTTCAGCCATTCATGATATGAAGCGGACATAATGGTCCACAGCAGTGGAATGGGGTTCCCCGGCATCGTGAGCCTGAGTCAGGCTGCTCCGAAACTGAAATCGCTTTTTTGCATCGGAATCGGAAATCCGAGCCCGATCCGAATGGGACAGGCCGCCCGACCTGCTCGCAGAACCTGGGCGGTGGCTGCCATCGCTAAAGGGAGGATGATCCGTCTGCTACAGCGGCAAAGTGCGTACTCGCCCCCTGATTCGGGCGTGAAGACAGGTGGGGTAAACGACTGCCTTCATTGGAGCCCATCGCAGGTAACGGTTGCTGCGCTTGAGCGTCCACAGGTGGCAATCAGGTGCTTTCCCTGCCTTCAATCGACAGATATAGTTCATCTGCGCTGAAACGATGGCTTCTGGTTCATACAAGACTGGCGTGATGGGTAGTGCTGGCGCAACCGTGACAGCGATCGTTTAGAGACGCGGTTGCTGGAGATGCGATGGCTTGCTAAATCGCGTACAGCAGAGGCCAAATCTCGAGCGCTCTTCCATTGCGCCGCACTGGCAGGCCTCGGGAGCCAGCCGGCCGACTTGCCAACCATTCAGGTTGGCTGCAGGAACATCGAGACAGCGGCCAGGAAGTTTTGGCTACAGCTCCCCCGCAAGTTCGTCTGGCTGTTGAGCGCATAAGAGACCACGATGACCACCCAGACACCACTGGATTCGTGCCGTGGGCGGAATCAGACGGAGGGGCGATTCGCCAATTGCCACATGATCGCTGTCGCGTCGGGTGTAAACAAAGAAATGATCGGTCTTCTTCTTTGGTGCAGTGGATGCAGACTGGCGCTTCAGATAGAGTTTGAAACGCTTGCAACACGTTCCGCACTCGGCGCTGAGCCTGGAGGCAGGCCCCAGATTACGACGGTTCCAGGCCACATCAAGGCAACCGCAAACTCCTTTGTGCCCGCGCTACGTTGAGCAAGCAGCCTGATCGCCGTAGTTGGAGAGCTTCCTTCAGCGAATTAAGTGGCAACGAGCAACCAGCGGGCCTCATCCAGGTAAGGCATGATCGATTCGCCCAGGGTTTCTGTGAACCAGGGTTGATCGCAAAACCGACGTCCTGACTCCGAGAAAATTGGTTCGCTCATGACCCCCATTTCGGTTGAGAAAGACTTCTGCCGACGCCAGTGGGTCGGTCCTGAATCGAACTGGGGAGAACGCCACAGGGGCATATTTCAGACTTGTGCCAGCAAGTGAGCCCAGTTGACGGGCCGATTGGCATCCCTCACTGAGAAGCGCCCCAGAAGTCCCACGGAACCCCAAGCAAGGCGGCACTGCAAGCCACATTGAAGGGCTGTCCACCGGGGAAGGATCCGACGAACTGAATCCCCTGTTTCTGTTGAGCATGGACATTATTCAGCGAGGACTTCGCCAATTACAAAAACAGAATGTAGTTGCTCTGTTGAGCCGACGCTGATACTGGGGAGTGGTTAACAATAATTTCTCCAGATAAAGGATTGTGATCGCTTGGCTTCAGCGGCTTTTTGTGAGCTCTTGGCGCCTTATACTGCAAGAAGCTCGTCCAGTCTTGCCAGGCTGTCTTTTGGTGCGTGCCGCAGTCCGCTGCCCTCAGCAAGTCGGCCGCTTTGCCGTTTCAATTCGCCGGTCTCTGTAGCCCTGGAGCCAGCGCTTTTGCAATGGGCCGCGAGATGGCGGTGATCAAGCCTCAAGCTCCCTCCCCATGGCCCATTGCAATCAGGACTGCCACTGGCATCACAGAGAGAGGATGAGCCTGAAGGGCCGCCGCTCCATAGGGTGCTTCGACCTGACACAACGGATCGCTCACCAGCGTCAATCGATGGCTTTCGGAACAGTTCGGGTGTATTGCTCCATCGAACAGAGCATGCAGGGATGGTGAACATGGGACCGTCACATTCCAGTGAATAGCCAGGGTTTGGCTTAAGAGCACGTAAGTGTCAAGCCGTAGCACCTTGCTTCCAGCCAGCAACGTTCTGCCGTGGGCTGTTTGCCGTTTGCGTTTGTGGGGCAATCAATGTGTTCGTCCATAAAATAAGTTTGTGGACTTCTGTCATCACTATCACGATGACCGAAGGAGACAAATGAAGGCAACAACAGAATTCGAACCTCAATAGCATGAGTCATTAGGAATACTCATGAACAGGCTCAACATCCTGCAGCCTGCAGCTGATGTTGCCTATAAGAAAGGATAAGCTGTCGATCTGCTGAATCAGCCAGAAAAAAGGTCCAAAATTCATCGGCCAACCACAGCAGCAAGAAAAAGCTGATCAATGATCAACCCTGTCTGCTTAAACCGGCGAGATCGCTTGCGCTGCCGATCAGTCTCAGAGTGAATCGAAGCAATCAGCCCTGCCCAGCCTGGCATCTTAATCTCGCTTGCCGCAATTGCTGCCTATGGTTACGGTAGAGCAAATCGTCAAGATCAGCCGCATCATGCGATTGGTCGTTCACAACGAATTGTTTGAGCATTTTCCCGGAGCTGTCCGCCTAGCCACTGCCTAGTGAGAGATCTGCCGGGCGAAGAAGACAACTTCTGGCGGCTCTCTGCTTACAAGGGCTCTATTTTCAAAGCTTCGGCTTTTAAGCGAACGTCTTTCGCGAGCTTTCGGCGAAGACCGCAGAACACGTTTGGCGATCCCCTTTCTTGCCAGCCATCACGCCGGGGCAGATGCCAGTGATCTGGTCCGTCGCCCTAATCAACTCTATCGAGACCACCTATGACGATGACCAAAGACAACACCCTTGATGACCAACGCCAAAGCAAGTTTCTCAGTGACAAGGAGCGCCGCCTACTTTCGAGCAGCAGCAGGCCCGCCTTGATGAGTGGACAGCTGAACTGGAGAAACTTCAAGGCGAAAGCCAGCTATCAAAGCGCCCGGCCCGAAGCAAGCCGGTACTTAGAAGATCGACCAACAACTGGACACACTTCAAGAAGCCCGCAGCTTGTTCCAGCAAACTCCTCAAATTTCAAGAAGCCCTCCAGTGATCAATGAACCAGCCTTGTTGAGGAATCAGCCACCTATTGATCAACTATCGGAGAAGGTCAAAGGGTTCTGGACGACATCAATGGATCGCCTACCGACGGTGTGGGGTCGGCGAACCAGCAACAGGAACCAGGCCTGATCCTGAAGCCAGGCTCCATGCCCTGGCGCTACCCAGGCCACGACACCCTTCTCGCCTGCACCCGCACTGATCGATGAAGCAATCAAGCTTCCATCGTCAGTTTGAAGCCGGATGATGGCAAAGCCCGCGCTTCTCAACCCTGCCGTCACTGTTGCAGGTGCTGAACAGGTGATAGACCCGTAGCCTTCGTAGAACTGGTTCACGCCTGCCTGCCTGTTGGCGTCGGCAACAGGCCTCCCTTTGCATCCCCTGAAAAACTTCCCCAGAAAATTGCTCAATGATCTGATCTGTTCCTCACTCAGGCACGCGCCGTAACAACGCCGACGAATCAGGGAACGACCGTAAGGCGAGCTGGGAACAGACACCACATGCACACGGAGTCGTGGGCCAGAACGAACGCCTTTCAGCGTGTGGTCCGTCCTTTTTCTCCAAGCTGATAGAAATCATTTGTCCCCCCAGCCCACCTCGAGAATAGCGCCGGCAGGAAATCGGTCTCGGTTCCAATCCCGGCAGCAGATCTTGCAGTTGCCTCGCGTTGACAACGGATCCCGGTGTGTCAAGCATGGGTCACCAGATTAGGCCGAATGCCGACCTGATGCTTGCGTAATGCCCTTGTGGAGACAGGGCGCCGATGCTGTTGAGGACTCGCGCACGACCAACGCTCAGCAGCACCATAAACGAAACCAGCCCAAGGCCGTAAGCCCATGGCACAACACCCAGGGCCCGAGCCGCTTGAGTGATCAAGCGATCACCTTGAATCTCAGTGTGTCGCTTCAAGCGTTGCAACGGAGGTCTGAAGCTGCGGCCCACCGGTTTTTGCCCCCCCCCAAAAAAAAAAACGGGGGTGCCGGGCCAATTCCGCATCGAGAAATGTTTGCAGGCCGCCCTGATCGCAAATTGGGCCGGGGTTGTGCCGCTCACTATTGCACCGGGAATCAACCCGGGGGTGCAGCCTCCCGCACCACTTCGGCCGCTTCGGCACCGGTGTAACACCTTGGCGCCAGCCGCCCACACCGACACGAGCACATCAGGGCGACCCAGCAACACCGCGGTCTCCGGCCGCGCCGCCGGCGGTGCCGCCCAATGGGGTGAAACTCCAGGCCGCCTTGCTTCCAGCGCCAGATCGTGGCCATGCCGAACGGCGCCTGCCGAGACGGTCCCGTGGGAATGACACCGCCTTCAGCTGAAGCCCGGCCATAGCCGTATGAGCCCGGGTTGACCAGCAGGGCCCGGAGGCCACGGCCCCCTTCATCGAGCATGCGGCTGCTGGCCAGGATCACATCGGCGCTCACCCGCGTGCTCGGCCAAGCCGGCGCGCAACCCACCGCCTTGAAGGATGAGCAGCAAACCCGGCTACCGCCACCGAACTGGATCAGCAGGGCGGTGTTGCCATAAGCTGGTGAATCGTCACGCCAACTGGCCTGGCTGGGCCGCAGGTGCTGACAAGGGGGGCCCCCCCCCCGAACCCAGCACAGGCCGCTGAGGAGTGGCCAGGCTGGCCGAAACGCTGTGGCGCTGGGCCATGGCAGGGTGCGCCCGGCAGGCGCCTGGAGTGACGCGAACCTGCAGCGCCGATCCAGGATCTCAGCGCAGCGTCGGTGACGGCTCGGCGGCCTGGCCAGAATTGCCACAGAGTTTACGCGAGTGCATAAGAGCGGTATTCAAAAGGGGCACAGAAGCCATCACATGTCTGATAGTATGTCCTGG
>Ga0163217_1083509_pt1 | contig 10851 bp, 16 predicted proteins | sample SynspAceP_FD_185933 | JGI IMG/M metagenome (GOLD analysis project Ga0163217, IMG submission 185933) | Saline lake microbial communities from Ace Lake in Antarctica - Synechococcus sp. Ace-P (PacBio error correction) | ecosystem: Environmental > Aquatic > Non-marine Saline and Alkaline > Saline ...
AGAGTCGAGAATTTTCGGCCTGAATATATTGGCCTCGTGTCATAGATTCGACAGACCCGAATGTCCACAAACGCCGCCGGGCTGTTGATATACATGCTGATTTCCTTGGACGGATTTTCCGCCTCAAGATGCAAAGCTGTGCCACTATCAGGCTGGACATGCCGTCATGCACGGGGCCGGACAAGAAAATGATCCGTCTCCTTGCAGCAAGGCGCGAGAAAAATGTCATAGGCCCGTTCGCCCGCGCTTGTCTGTTCGAACCACCATCGGGCCGAGGTGTTCATGTAAACGTCAATCGGGTCTTTCATATCGGCCCTGCCTGCCTGTGGCTGTTGTTCATGACAATAGACGCGGGTGCTAAGGGCGTCTTAGTCTTGGCGCCCAACCCGCCTGCAGGGGCGCAGGCGGATTAATCCCCCGTGGTTCTGTGGCGACACCTTGGTTTCGCTTCCAATTGAAGCTTGTCCAAAGACGGCTTATCTCGACGGTTCAAGGTGCAATAAGCTGGAAAAGACCCCCGATCAATGACCTTTGGGCTTCCGGCGCATGGCTTCGTCCCGTCCCGTACCGCCGACTGGAGCGACTGGCACGGTTTATTCCGTTGCCGGGCGCTGATTATGCGCGTTTGCGAAAACCATGATCTGGGCGCGGGCCATGCACCGGGCAATGTCTGACCCTGTCGCCATGGATCAAAGGCACGGCTTGTAAACCGAAACAGAGGTGCTGCAAATCCGTGCTGGCCCCGCCATTCACATCAGCCGCTGCCGAGAAATTCGGCAAGAAGTGTTCGGCGCACGCTATTGGAAAAGGCCTGGCTGGAGCCAGCCCCTGCGGTGTGGGAGATGTATCAGGCAGGAACTGGCGCAGCGCTTTTGGACCGCCGTGCAGACACAATCAGGACTGCGCAGGCATGGTCCCGATGCCCCTGTGACGGTCAAACCGGGATCGACGCATTTGATCATTGGGCCGCGCGAACTGGTGCAGACAGGCTATCTTGCCACAAACCATGCGCGGATGTGTTTTGCCTCGATCTGGGTTTTTCAAACGTTTGCGCCTGCCGTGGGAATGGGCCGGCGGATTTCTTCATGCGCCACCTGCTGGACAGGGGATTGCCTGCGTCCAATACGCGGGCTGGCGCTGGGGTCGCGGGAATTGCAGAGCAAGGGGAAAGGACCTATCTGGCCGCGACCCGACAAATATCGAACATATACAGGTTTGGGCGGTTTTCGCCCCAAGGGGCTGGCAACGGTGGCGGTGCCAACTTGACGGGCCCGACGCGCCAAACGCGTGCCCCTGCCCCGTTCGCCCGTGCCGGATACCCGCCCCCCGACGTTTGAGACCAGTTGAACAGCGGTACCAGCCCTGCGCCTTTTTTGTTGCATGACGGTGATCTGAGTCCGGCTTATCTGTTCGATCAAAAGGGGCTTGCACGTCGCAACTGCTTGGCCTTGAAACCACGCACAACCGCAAGCCCCCTTGCATGTGCACCGCATCTTTGAAGCCTACGTGTCAGGTGGCGATGACTGAAATGTCCACAACCGCGCTGGGGCGACCGGCTTGGGGTCTGCTCACAGCCCCCACTTGCGGGATATCGCTCCTGATCCGATGGGGCGCAAAGAACACAGGTGCGACAGATCGTAACGCCCTATGCCGCCCGTTTGGCCCGAACGCCGCGTCCTGCGCACCGCTTGAAGCGCGTCTTGGCACCGACGGCCATCCGCCTGTCCCCGTACTGCGCCGTGACTACGCAGCCAGCATGGCCACACGCCCAACGGGCAGGGGTTCTTCAAGGTTCAAAAGGAGGCGAATCCCCTGTTCTGGTGGGCGGAATTGAAGGGATCGGCTTGACACGTTAGCCGCAAGACCATGCTTTACCCCCAAACGCAAACCGCGCCCCCGCTTACGCGGAGGGCGGTGTTTGACAGGTTAAACCGTTTTCAAGCCAACAATGTCGCTTGTGATACCGGCATACCAGCCAAGGCTTTCCTCGTAAAGGTTTGCTGACGCCAAGGCCGCAATCCTCGCCCGGTTCTGGCTGAAACGAAGCTGGACCCGATGCGAAATCTTCTCATCCGTGGTTCATAAGCCGCGGCCGACCTTGACAACCGTCATCGTGGCGATCAAGCGACCAGCAGGTATTTCAGAATTTGGCCGGAAAGACCGAACTAACCCAGCCAAGCTCGCCACGGATCGCCATTGCAGCCACTTTGGCCTTTGACCTGTTGCGGAATAGCCGGATTTCGGGCATGTCGCCTCTGATTGCTGGCAATCGCCCAGCACATAAAGACATTGCCATCCAATGCGGCTTTGCATCGTATGGCCTGTCACCGGTGCCCAGTTGCCCTCGGTCCACGCCCTGCCATCCTCGCAGTGGGCGGCCCTGCTTCTGGCCGGGGATCACGTTGCAGGCATCGACCTTTTCAGCAATTAGCCGTCGATACGACTTCCATCGTAATCGGCGCGCACCTCAACCTTGTCGCCCCCGAAATCAAGGGCCGATCCGTTCGATCAATTGCCGCCATAAATGCTTCTGTGCCAGCCTTCCTCGAACAGCGCTTGTTTGCTGTAGGTTTTCCTTGGATCAACCAATTAGGATCTTGGCGTCGGGTTCACTTGCGTCAGCAGATGCCGCGACCATGCTGAATCCGCCTCATACGGTCCGGGGGGGCCAGCGATAGGGGTTTTTGGCGGCGCGAACCATCGCAAAGCGCCCACCTTCCGGCATCGCCTCGATCTGCGCTTTTCAGCAGTTCAGCTTGTGATCCGCTTTATAAGCATGGGGCATCTTTGATGCTGGGCAGTGACATCCCAGCCCGGGCACCGAGCGCATCGACGAAAATCAATGCGGGGCTTAGAGGACAGACGGTCATAGGGCAGCACAGCGGCCCCCTGCCAGTGTCACGGTCTTGGCAATCGCGGTCCACACCGACGGCCCAGTCATGACGCACATTGACCCCAATTATTTCCCGACGCCAGCGTACAAGTAGGGAATGGCCAAGGCTCGCCATTTCCTGAAAGGCACAAATTAGAGGTTCGAGAAGAAGCAGGTGTTAGTAATGCTTGGCCGGTTTCCACCAGCACCAACATCGATCTCGCCATTGCTCGTCCCTTGGCCAGAATAGCGCGCAAGGTGCACCACCTGCCCACCACCCACTAACAACAACCGCGCACGCCGCCTGTCCCCAAACCATGGGGGCTTGCAGGGCCGCAGCGGCTGGCACAACCGGTTGCCGATAAAGGCTCGTCTGTTTAGTCTCAATTACGGTTCCTCCCTGAGAACAGCGGGGATCATTTCAGAATCCTCAAATATGCAGCAAGTGCCGCAAATCTCTTCGTCGGATAGCCGTCCCGGCCATCATCTGCATGACGGGATGCGGACGAATTTGTCCGCTTGTAGGCAATGCATGGCGATCCACAAAATCCTCGACAGGCCACCCCGACCCACACCGGGAATGCCCTCGTTTCGATCCGCTTGCGCTGGTGGCAGATCAGGCATTCGCTTGGCCAGATATTCACGACGTAAGCCTTGTTCACCCCACAATCGCAGTGTCCCTCGGGTGGAACAGCTCCACCTCGCGCCGCGCGCGCTGTTTGGCTGCTTCCGGGAATATTCGCAGGGCTGGCTGAAAAGTCCCGCCAAGTAGGCCAGCAGATCGGCACGATCTGTTTTCGTTCCTTACATACCACGATAGGCCATGCGTGTATCGTTCTGACCAAGGCCTTGGGGTTGTCGATATAGGCGGTCCAGCCGTGTCAAAAGGTCCAAATCAGGCCATCCGCACCTGCACGCGTCACCCTTTGGAATAGCGAAAGTCATCGCCCGCACTGGCGGCCTTGCGTCCGAAGATATTGTTGAGATGGGGACAATCGGTTGGCAGCAGCCATCGCCGACCTGGATGGCAGGAACTGCAGTCCCCCCCCGCCCCCGGGGGGGGGGGGGAAACAAAGTTTTCCCGCGTTTGGCGTCACCCAACAATTCTCCATGGGCGGACAGTTGCGATTCCCTGCGACCACCGCATCCGTTTTCCAAGAAAAGAAGAGGTGATCAACTTTCTGAATCATCATTTTTCCACCCTATACATCCGCCACTTCAAGAAGCCTGAAATGCGTTTGAAAACAAACCATCTTTTTCAAGGAAGCAATCTTGTCAATCGAACGAAAGTCTAGACAGTATAAATCAGAGGAAAAAGGCGGAAAACGCCAGCAGGATCAAAAGCTTGAAACAGCGAACGCATGTTCTTTGTCCAGCCTGTCCGCATCAGCGCGGACTGCCTCCCTCCGACCATCTGCCCACGTATTGCTCCATGCCCCTCAACACAGAGAATGGAACAGGGGCCAACTTGCGGCCCCTGTCCGGTTTTTGATTTACTGCGGGAGACCGAATGCAAGTAGGCGTTGATTGCCGCAATCTGCGTCGTCTTTCTTGGAGGGCCGGCGAAGGACATCTTGGTGCATTACACAAAAGTCGCGGCGGCTTGGCCATGAATGCGGCCATCGTTTCAATCGCTCCAGACGGTTTCCGGACGCCCCCATATCGGCCATGGTGCCTTGGAGTAGTTGAACCCCCGCCACCCTCCCAAGGGGCCGACCCATCACGCCATTCAGATGCCGGGACCGGCTTGTTTCTGCGCGCCTTTCACCAACCTGATTGACAGGCCGCGCATTCTTTGAAAACCGCATTTCGCCTGCGCGACAAGTTCCTGTCCCAGGCCCGGATGAATGCGGGTGTTCTGCGCTCTGCGTTGCACAGGAAGCCGCGGTTTCAGGTGCTGCAGCAACGGTTTGTCTGCCTGCTCGGCCGCTTTCGGCTTCGTTCCTCAGCGGCCTCTTCCGTCAAGGAAAGCCTCGCGTGCAACACCCTGATTTCCGCGTCACATCCAAACAGTGGCCACGCATCGTGAATCTCGACGGTTCCTTGCAATTCTCCATGCAGGGTTCCTGGTCGAGAAACATGGCCAGTTCGGTCTCCGTCACGGCGTCGATACAAAACCGCCTTCGTTCGGCAATGTTAAACCTCGGAGAAGTTCCTCGTTCGAGAGAACAAAATCAATCCCTCAAAAACCAGATCTTGGAATAAAGGATATACGGCCGTGATCGCATAAACCTTCGTCCGCCGAGAGGCCCTTTGCGCGTTTTCCAAACGCATGGAGCGGTTGACATAGTCCCAATGCCGTCGACAGATGCCGGCAATAGGACCCTAACTTGTCTTGAGCGGATCGTCACGATTCCAGCGTAATCCACGCCTCCCGGCCCAGTTTTTGGGCCAATTGCCGACACCTTCGGCAAAGACGCCGTGGCAGACAGCGTCAAATAGTTCCCCTGAAACATCTCGTCCTCGTCCGGCCGACATTGCCCGAACCAACGGCAGGCCGTGCCCGTCAGGACGCACACCAGATCACCATGCCGCGACCTCTTCGGGCAGGGCAACGCGGCCCGATTCCCAAAGGTCCGTTCGCTGGTGGCTGGTGCTTGGCGCAGCCGGAGCCCATGAAGCCAAGATCGGGGTTGGACGGCGCTTTCGCCCCTGCAGCCGCGCCATCAAGTCGGAAAGGCGTCACATTGCGATCAAGCGAAGTTGTAGGCGGCGGGGTTTCAGCAATAGCGACGCTACCCAGCGCCAAATCGCCGTAAAGGTTAAAGAGATTTTCGACATTTTCAGCTCCCCGTTCGGTTTTACCACGCAGGTCTGGATTACAGTTTTTGTGATTAGATCGAGTTCAGCCGCGCAACCTTCGCGCAACTGTTCCTTGGTCCGGCCTGGACATAGCCCCTGTCTCGTCATGGGCGCGGGCCTGCAACAGCAATTTCCCTCGCCGCCCAGTCGTGGTCGAAAATAGAACCGCGCAGCGCCATCGGCTTGACCGGGGTGCGGCAAAGTCGCGCCTGTTCCATGTCTTGCACCATTCCTGTCACATCGACCACGGGTGATCGCGCCACGAACCCGACCATGCCAGCCCAGTGATGGCCAGCGGGCCCCTTTGGCCGTGCCGGATAGGGATTGCCGGGCTGGGACTGTTTGTGATAATGGTTTGGCATGCCATTACCCCATGTCCACTTTGCGCGATGTCCCGTCGGCCAGCGGTTCGGTGTATTTCGAGTCTCCTCGCGGCTTTCCACGGGCCCATCGGCCACTTCGATGCGGCGGCAGCCACTTGACCCCACATAATTGCCCTCCAACCGGAACGACCAGAACGCGCAGGATAGCCATGCTCCATCCGCAGGGCCTCACATTTGCCTTGAAAGCCACCAGAACATCGTCTCAGCGCCTTTTTCCATCGGGATCGAGCGGCCATTGGAGGAGGCAATCGGCCCTTCCACGTAACCCTTTATCCGAACAGGTCGCCCGCCGCATCCAGACCCGCCTCGGTCAGCAGGGTGCGCAGCGACACGCCGCCGGTAATATGTTCCATGTTTGTGGATCTACATGGGTGAACTGTTGCGCGTTCAACTGTGCGCCTGCCCATTCGCATTGCCGGTATTGGCCGCGCAATTTCGCAAAAAATAGACCATGCTGTTCACGCGGGAAACGTTCCAGATCCTGCGTAGGTGAAAAGACCAGCTTCGCGGTCCACCAGCCCGTTGATCATCCAGGCGGTAAATCCCTGCTTTGTCAGCTCAATCGCACCGGATGGTGCCGCTCGAAGGCGCACCTTGTGGGCGTGATGCGTGCCATCCAGCGCATGATCGGCGTGAAAGTTGGATCGAACTGATCGTGTCGGCAAGTCAGGCCATTCCACGTTTTGCGGCGATACAACATCCGGATTCCGAACTTGAAATCGGCAAAGCCGTAAGGCGAGCCATCAACCGGCCGCACCCAATCCCGCTGGCCCAGGACTTGCTACTCGGTGATCAGCGGGTCGGGGCCTGCCGGCCCCGCGCTGCTGTAATCCCCTGCTACCAGCAACCACCCATGCAGCCAACGCCACCCCGAAGGAACGCGCGGCGCGAGGATTTCCATGTCATTGGAGTGGCTGTCACTGTCCTTGGCCTCCTTTCGATCATCAAAATTCATTTTTTATGAATTTGTAGAGTCAAACTTTATCCCCTTGGCAAATGGGCGTTAAGCCCCCACAACCTGTAACCTTGTATTCGGGAAACGACCGTCCCAACAGTGCCCTGCTTGCGGAATGTAATCCTCGACACATCCCGAGATCTGCCGGACCTTCCGTGCCCTGGTTTCACCCGAGGCCCAGCCTGCCACGACATTGGTTTTTGACGGATTCAATCGCCTCGGCCGGTCTTGAGCAGGGTCATGTCGCTGATGCGCCTGGCCCCATCGGCTTTGGAAAATATCGATCCGGTAGCCCATACCGCCAATGACGCACCCATAATCCCGCCTTGCTGATAGTAGGATCGGGATTGAACAGGTTGTCGCCGCGTCTTTCCAAGAATGACATTCAGGAATTCACGCTGTCCATTTCGGGTACGAATAGGCCTGACCGTGAAAGACATCGGAGGTGACGTTGTGGATATCTCGCGGGTGATGTCCTGACCGGGCAGGATCGACGGACCCCAGCGCACACCGGGCGACATCGCAATATCGGCCTCACGCCTCGGACATCAGCGCAAATCGCGATCATGGGTCGTCCACGTGCCCGTTGAAAATTGCCCCCGGCGGTACAACAGGCTGTCGGATTGTCCGATCACCTCGGTCACTGGTCAAGGAACGGCGCACTGCTGTTCCGTCGATCACGGCCTGTAACAAGCCGGAAATCCGCTTCGATGCACATCGCTGAAAATCGGGAATCAAGCTTGTGACGGGAAACCCAATCAATGCGGCCATCGCGCAACATCCAGATCGGACGCGGGACAACGAATTTTGCCGTTGGAACCCGAGGCGATCGGATGGTCTCGCCGCACCAGAACCGGTTCGGGCAGTGCATCATGTGTATGGCCCGGTCAGGAATCACGTCTATGCCTGTGACGCGGCGTGCCATCTGCCTTGTCCAACGTTCAAAGCCGTTGTGGCTGGAGACAGACGACCAGTTCGGCACCGCGCCAGCGCGCAACCTCGTTCCACATTTCTGGCTTGCATTCCGCTGGTCGGGATACCAAAAGGCTGTTTCCACGGGAAACATGCAGCCGGGGTTTGCGATCGGCATATAGGGGAAAGCTTGACCGATCACGGTTCAATCTTGACGCCGCCACGCTCCGAACATCTCGTAGGGTTTGAAATCCTCGAAGGCTCGTCCATTCGGCAATATCGAAGATGTTTGGCGCCAAGGGCGGGCAAAGGGCAGACCTTCGAAATCTCCCGCACGCGCTCGGTGCCTAAATGTAAACTCCCAATGGAACGTCATCGCATCGGGCTTGAGCGCGTTCATCGCAATTGAAACCAATGTCCTGCCCCTGCGTGTGGTTGACAGGTATACGAGCCGTGCCATGTGTCGCCACCCATCGCAAGCAAAACAAGGATCGGGACGCTCGGCAACGGATGGCGTTTATCACAGTCGATACACGCCGAATCAAGTCCGCACATCCGGCCATAGGTTTTGGCGAGCGCGGTAAAAATCATCAATGGGACAGCGTTCATAAGCCGAGGGCGAGCCGTCTTCGAACGCCGGTAAAGCTTGCGGAAATCGGCCGCTGTAATATGGGGCACAGCCCCTTGTTGAGCAAGCCAAGATTTGACTGGGTTCGCGGAATCAGATCGGCCATCAATTGGGCGTGGATATCGGTGATATGGATCAACGAGAACGTTGCCGAAGGTATCGAACTGCAAACTTGGTCCTGGGTCAGGGCCTGCTCCTGCGCGCCCAGAACGCGACCAGTTTGCCAAAGCCCGAATGCGCCCCCACCAGCGGCGGATGGCCGGCCATGCCGACCTGAAGGAAATCACGGCCGAGAAATCATAGCGCGGGCTTCCGAGTAGTTTAAGTGTTTCCAGTCCACCTGCCAAAGCGGCCAGCCAGGTGGCCTGTCTGGCCGGTCTTGTCATGTAAGCTTGCGGGTGCGTCCGAGGGCGGCCATGCCGCCCCCCGCCGTCATATTCAGTTGCGGACTCGATGGGCCCTTCAACCGACAGGCCGTTGCCACGGCTTGCCACATAGAGTTCCATGCGCCAACAAATTCGGGGCTGCCTGCCCGTCCGAGTGTGGCCGCGTGTGTCACGGATACAGCCAGAAACGGTCATGAGCTGGTTCATTTTTGGCGTTTTTCAGAGCGGTAGGTCGGAAAACCGTTGATGCTGGCCCTGGCTCAAGGTGATCGCGCGGATCAATGTTTGCCCCAGTTTGTCTTCGTGACAATTGCACAGGACAGCTCGAGCTGTCCAAAAAACGGGTGTATAACATGTCCCTTGCCCGCTTCGCAAGTCGCTTTGCACCGGACCGTCGATCGCCACATCCACCGGCATGCCGCGTGACTGTACGGAAATCAGCGCTTCCATTATTTGTCCTCTGGGTTGCTGGTGTATTTGTATGGCTCGGCCTGCATGTTGGTCTCGCGCAGTCCATTGATCTGCAATGCGCAAGTGTGCGCACTTCTTGCGCCGCCTCATTCCATTTTGGAAGACGGCGGCGACGCCCTTTCAAATGCCTTTCGGTCACATCAATCATGGCAGCTTTTGCCACAGGGATTTCTCTGCTTCGCCTTCAACGGCATTCCCACTGGTCCAGACCAAAGATCGGCAAAGATCAATGCCCGGATTGTCGAAATCATCCATCGTGCAGTTGCTGAGTCTCGTTCTCGCGGAAGCGCCGGCCGGAATATGATCGTGTCAAGCACATCCGACAGTGGGCCCGGAGCAGCAGTCTCGGTGACCAAATTCGAAGTTCCCCGTTCAGGGCAGTTGTCCTCGTCGGGATCGGCAGCGTCATCCGCCGGGCCCGAAAGTAGGCAGTGCGGCCACGGCCGTATTGCCTGAATTTCATGTAAGTGCCCTCGCCTTTTGGCCTGCTCGGACGGTTTCCTTTTGAGTTGACCGCGCCCCGAGTCTCGCTGCTTGCGGCCTTGTTCAGGCGATCCGTCACGGACTTTCACGTCCCTTCAATAGACGTCGCCATCATCATCATACCAAGTGAAATTTCCAGGTCACCGGCTTCGGGATCACGCCTCGAACTCGAAATAAACGGGTTTGGTCCGAGATCGCGGGGCTTCCATCGTGATGTCCGATTACGTTCTTGCCGTTTGAAATCAAAACAGGTTGAAACGGTTGATGATCGAGCGCGGGATGGCCCTGTGCCGTCAGCGTTCTTTGCGCTGGCCGGAATTCCATCTGGTGGCTGATCAGGGTCTTCGAAGAAACGACCGCCTCGGCCGACTGCTGCCGAGCTGGGGGCCCTTGACGCGGGGTTTTACGCCTTCTGCCATTTTATCTCTCTAAATCCTTGCAAATGCCTTTGGCGAAAGCGGGCCCCCTTGCAGGGCCTTGCGAGCGATGACGCGGGTTCAGCCGCCGCAGCCGCCGATGGTGACCTTCACGTTTCGGCTGGCAGGCACGGGCAAAGCTCCAATCGGCCCATCTTGGCAATCGCAATCACGTCCTGCGTGCCAAGCCAGACGCATACGGGTCGATGCGGAATGCCGCCGGCCAGTTTCGCCAAAGTTGAAAGGTCGCAACGCCCGTGTCGGGTTGCCTGCAGCCAGAACAAGGAATGTACACGGCGGCCTCAGAATTCGACCGAGATCGGAACGGTAATTACCGTTTTCTCGGCGATTTCCGGCGCGGTCAGTGTAACCCCGGTGTCCGGCCATTTCGGCACCGCCGTGAATTCGGCCGATGGGTCGTCCAGTTGTAGGGCATTGACCCGGAAGGGCCATTAAACGGTTAGCGCGAACCGCACCCAAGCCAAGCGCCAGAGTATCACGTCTTGTGAAAATCCATATTGATTCTTCCTGTTATCCTGTAGC
>Ga0163217_1088614_pt1 | contig 10851 bp, 14 predicted proteins | sample SynspAceP_FD_185933 | JGI IMG/M metagenome (GOLD analysis project Ga0163217, IMG submission 185933) | Saline lake microbial communities from Ace Lake in Antarctica - Synechococcus sp. Ace-P (PacBio error correction) | ecosystem: Environmental > Aquatic > Non-marine Saline and Alkaline > Saline ...
GAACCACCACAGGAAAAAAGGGAAAGGGGGAAAGGATAAAAAAAACCCTGGAAAAGTTTTTTTTTTTTTTTTTTTTTTTCCTTCCTTTTTAATCTTTTTTTTTTTGTCCCGTGTTTTTTTTCGTTTCATTTTCCCTGCCTTTGAGGCGAATCAAATAGCAATCACGTCTAATCCTGCTGACAAAATGTTGAAGTTGGCTGAGTTGGCCAGAGATAGACCGACGACACAATCCGCTCTTAGACGCGGCCGCCAAAGCGCTCGGAAAAAGTTAAAGATAAAGCGGCCGCGCGGAGCCTAGAAGCGCTTCCTGTCCGGCCAAAGCTGACGGCAATGATTGTTTTGTCGAAATTCACCCTGGCGCGAGGCCGCACGGAGCTCAGGAATTTGGCCCCGAAAGATGATGCGCAAATTTATTCACGCTTGGGCCCAATTCGCGCGGCATGAAGGTCGACCATATTAAGAGTATTCAGTACGCGAATGAAGCCGAAAATCCAAAAAATCCGCACCGCTGAAATTCAAAGGAACCGAATGCCTTTGGTTGGAATGAAGACCCGTCTGGCGTCCCAATCGCCTCGTGCGGATCAGTCCATAATGATTCGCAGTGGCCGTCGTCCAACACCCAGTTTTGCCGAGCGTGGTGGGTCTAATCCTGAAATTGACGATACAATCGACATCGATATCAATGAAAAGCGATTGCCGGGTTGAATACTTACCGCGCGTCTGGGGCGGGCGGGCAGCAACATCAATAAGACCGACTCTGCGGTGCGCATCACGCATGAAGCCGACGGGTATTGTGTGCAGTGCGTCCAGAGTGACCGCAGCCCAGCATAAGAAACCGCTCCCAAGCCCTGGATATTGCTGCGGGCTCGGCTTTATGAGCGCGAATTGCATGATCCCGTCGAGCTGAAAGCCCATAGCACAGGCCGATGAGAAGTCAGAGATCGGTTTGGGGCCCCCACCAGATCCGGTCCTACGTCCCCTGCCAACCCTATTCAGTATGGTCAGAGATTTGCGACAGGGCGTGAACACATCCGACAACGCAAGGCGTGCTGGACGGCAGATTCGCAACTGCTTCCATGCTCGCCGCTTTGTCCGCTCGCGTCGGCGATGAAAAGCAGCATAAAAAAAACGGCGCCTTCAGGCGCGCTGTTTCATCAGACGCAAGCTGTGATCTTGGCTTAAGCGAGATTTGCGTCGCCCCCCTTGATCGGAGTGGGCGTCGGTTTGACTTGCGGGCTGCACTTCCCATCGAAAAAATTGCGCCATTGGCAGGATTAGCTTGTCTTGAATGAGGTCCCCGCTTGGAACATTGGCCGTTTTCTGATAGCTCAATTGCTGGATGCGTCCGATCTTTTCCCGTGACTTTACCTCCCCGGATCAATAACGCTGGTCGCGACCGATCTTGCCGTTCACGCGCATCCATGTTCGCCAAACCATAATCCGCCTCGCTTTAGATTCCCGTCGAGCGCGACCATCAACTCTGGCTTACCGTCGGTCCTTGAATGTCACCCGTAATGACGAGGTCCTGTGGCTGAAGAAGGATGGGACGGCCTGACGCCACCGAAGCGATCATAGTTGGGGCCCGATCCCAGACTTCTTTCTGGGTAGCCCGCATCCGCGCGATGACGCCCGACACCCTGAGGAAATTTACTGAACATAAGAGTTCCTGCTTGAGGGAACTTTCTTCGGGTCGAACGCACGAACTGGAAGTGAACTTTTCATAGTGAAATGCGTGGCTGTACCCGCCCCGTCGATCCCCATGGCCCCCCAAGCTGGTCAACCCTTTCAACGTCCCTGGCCCGCGCTTGACAAAATGGTATTCTTCATATGCGCGTAACGGGTGAGCGAAACCATGCCCATGATCGATCTCTCCGTACGACGCGTCCATATGCCTCCCTATAACGCCGGAATTAGATGGACGGTTCCAGGCGCACTGGCGACAATAGGCGGCCATCGTTCCACCAATAAAAATCGAGACCCTCATGGGAAGTTGGAACGTTTGTGAAAAGGTCCCACGACGAAAACAGGACCAAAATGAGATTTCAAACGGTTTTCATTCTGGACGGAATGGACCGAGCGGCATGGCAATGGGACGACTTTTTGCCAGTGCTTCGCGCTTCATAAAGGCGGCCTTGAAATGGTTAGACGCGCGGCTGGAAAGCCCCGTCGATCATCGGGCCGTATTGAGGCCGGACAAAGGGAATAAACCGGACCACCCCTACCCTTAGTGCCCTCTTTTAACACTGTTTCGACTTCAAAATGTCCGTCGCCTGATCAAAGCGCGATTGAAGTCGATTGTCTGCGAAGGATTCTGATATCCAAGCGGAAATGAAGAATTCAATTCTGGTATTATGATCGAGCGATGCGAGGAGCGATCAATCGGCAGGCCCCCGTCGAGATATCGGGCTGGGAATAAGCTCGCGCCGGGCGACACGATCGACCAGTTGATAACGACGGTCCGGCGCCATGGATGAATTTTTCAGCTCCGGCGAATTTGAGGGCGGGGCCTCCAGCACCCATTGTCGGAACGCGTCTGTGCCAACGATCTGTGAATCAGCGTATTAATGTTTGGCTTCGATTATTCGCCGCATATAGCTCGAAACTCTGGCGTTGTCCGTCAATAAGAGTTCGCGTTTCAAAACTTTGGCTTGCTAATCGGCGAGTTGACGTTCGTAGGTGGCTTTTCCAGTGCTAACGATACGAATCACATGGGCTGCCAAACAGAGAGCAATCCAAACCATCGCAAATTGAGAATAGGACATCAGACGCACCAAAAGCGCCAGAATGGTGATCCGCAGCAACGAAAACCGACCTGCAAACGGTCGTGAAAGGTTTGTAATAGGTTACCGTCGCCGCCGACCGCAGAATAGATCTGCCGTTCGGGAAATGTCTGAAGGATGCGCGTGCGGCACATCCCCGATCACGTCAAACTGAACCATGATGTCCCCATCCGGCTTTACATCCGCTCCGATGCTTACACCAAAGCGCGCCTCCCAAGTCCGTAAAAGAGCTTTTGCCATTCGGTAGGCGTTATCCCAGACCGTAAATAACCTAAGGTTAAACCTGAATTAAATCCTTATAATTAAGATAAGGAAACCCGGCTTTTCGCCGGCATTCCTATATTAAAGGCGGCGGGTTGTTGCCCGAAAATTCCCAACCATTTCGCCTGAAACAGGGAATGTGGCTCTAAATGCAACGTTTTTTGCGGCACATGTCGCAAGCCAACGCATACCGATTTGCGACTGCCCCAATCTCCCTCCTCATAGATGATTTGAAGCACGGCAGCGCTCTCTTGATCGCCCGCCACCTGAATGAGCTTTCGATCAGCCCCGGCGTGACGTCCCAGACCCTGCGCTTCAGCACAAGCGGCGCAATCCGCCAAGCGTGCGGCCAAATGTCCGCCGCGCGTGTTCATGCGCGGCCATCCCCAGAGACCGCCATGTCGCTCGGGAAATTCGCCAATAGGCGAAAACCCCCAATTCACCCAGCCGATCGCAAACCATCACGTAAAATGCCGCGCTCATCATCAAAACCGACGACCAATCGGCGAATAAAGTCATGCGGTCGGTCAGAGAACGTCGGCGCGGTCGGCAAAGCGCACAATCAATATCCGCGGCGAGAATCAATCGCGTTCAATTCAATATTGCGCAATAGCATGGAGCAATGCTGCGCGTCCTTTGACAGAAGCCCTAGTCGCGACGGGCGAGTTGCTTGGCCCGGACGAGTTCAGTGGCGGTCAGGTCCGTGACGGGTAAATCGGCGGTCGTGCCATTTCAATCGTCGCGCCTAGGTTTGGGACTGGAGAATCGACTGGACGAAACGCGCGCGCGCGGCGGCTTTCTTGTTGGGATGCGCCTTCGGTCAGCACTGAAACCTGGGGTCAGGCTAGCCAGCATGAATCGCGGCCGCCTCGATGACCGCCCAAACATGGCCCTTGACCACGAACTTGGGGCCCAGACCTGTAAAGATGGATCCAGTGGCCCGATCAGAAAGCGTGCGCACAATGTCCTCATTATTAGACCTTGCTCTTGTAATTCTTTCTTTTCGACCCTACTACTTCCCATAATCCTATCAGCACGCTGCCCGCCTCATCGGAAGGCAAGGCGCAGTCGAGCTCATGTTAGCGAATGAAAATTGTCGTGTTTGGCCGGTATCCTTCGACATGCCGATCAAACGACCGTGTTGAAGCATGCAACTCTTGCCTTGGCCTCAGTGAATCCGATGGCTTCCTAGTGCAGCCCGGCCGTGTCACGCAAGCGGATAAAAATAGAGAATGACATTTTTGCCGCGATAATCGATAGGTGGATATCCTCAAACAGCACCTAATCTCCGGGTAGGGTGAAATCTGGAGCTTTATCACGACTTGAAGTTGCGACATTGGTCTGAGCCTTTCCAAAACTGAAATTTAAGTTGTCTCTGCGCGGTGACTCACGCTGGACGCAAAAGCATGCCTTCGTTAGCGCTCGCGCTTATGGCGGACAATGCCGACAACGGACAAGCCGGAAAGAACTGAATCTCGAATCTTGGCTCTCAACTCCGTCAAGAAGACGCCCTTCGGAGGCGAAAAAAGCGCGTGGACGGATTACGGAAGTCCGTGACGCTGTCTTACAAGCCCCCGCTTGGGCGGGACATCGCGCTACCGCTTTGCCGGGGAAACGTTTTCGGTCTGCCTCGCGCTTGGCATTGCTATTCTTTTCTTCCCGCCAGCGCCTCGTTGCACGGCCAGTCGCTGGACCTGACCCCGCGCTTGCGTCCGAAATTTTCGAGCGCTGGTTCTCGCAGAGTCTTTGATGCGCCCACGGCGGAGTTGGGAGATATTGAACCTCCGCTGGAACCCGTCCGATTCGAACACCGTTTCTTTTAGGCCCAGATGTCGTCGTTTACGACCGGGGATGACGCGGTCATCCAAACACTGGCTCTTATGCGGGGCTACACGACTAAGGCCAATCTTCTGATCGCAATGCATCCTTAACGCCGAATGTCGAAATTGTCGGCGGGAAGTGACGTGGCGCAAGGCGTTGAATGCGCAATTCTTAGCTGACTGGGCAACCGCAATACAGTTTGAGGGTTTGGCCCGGTCCTTTCGCGGTCGAAACAGAGTTGAACAGCGCGCGCACCAATGGACTGTTGGATGAATTTCGATCCGTCACGCCTTCGGGAACAGCCGGGCGCATATGTCGATGAAAACGACGGGCTATCCGTCAATTCCCCTGGATCCGAAACCCCATCGGGTCAAGCGCGAATGGGATTTAACGGTACTCAGCGTGAAGGGGCAGATCGCCTTCTGATGATGAGGCCGGGTCGCTGTCTCTTGAACGTCTCGGTCAGAAGGATCGCCTCTAAGAACCATTTTCGATTGACCTGAGAACGGACGCCTTGCGCCCGAGCCGAGTGGCGCCGCCTGCGGGGTCGATTGGCTATTCCTGACGCGATTGAGTTCCATGAACGCGGAAGGTGAGCGCGATTTACAGCCCGCAAGATGTCCTACAGTCTGCCGAATGAAGTCTAACGTCGTTGCTGGTACCCGTTCTCCTGCGGGAGCGAGCGTCGGTCCGAAAGCGGAACCTTCGGGCATCCTGAGCCCCGGCGATGAGTGTCATGCGCGCGAGTCGATCAACGAATAGACGCCAGACCGTCGAGCCTGTCGGGCAGTGGGTCATTCGAGAAAAATCGGCCCGACTCTAATGAACGGGACGTTGGGACCTCGCCGAAATTCCGACCTCGAACCTTCGACACACGACTGGAAACTGACCGCCTTTTTCGAGCCCCCGCTTGAAGATGAAGTCTGTCAAGCGCTCGGTGAAGCTTGATCTTGATGATCGATCCCTGCTTTGGACAGGCTGGTGCCCGCGGACTTGAAGCTTTCCCTCACCACGACGGCCTTGACATCGAATCGGGCGTGATGGTCCTGAAGAATGGTCAAGCAGTGACTGGAAAAAACGCAAAGTCCGCTCCACAGCGCAAAGATCTGCTGCGCTCTGGCCTGTTGATCCGCCCTATGGCGCGCGCCGCTGGATGATCGTCGATTCTAGATGGACGCTGCAATTAAGTTCAGTTCAATGGTCGCTCTCGAAGAGGCCTTTTTAACGACCTCTGTCGCTGACCAGCGAACGACTGACCGTCGACTTTGACGTCCGCGACGGTGTTGGTGCGTTAATTCCACGATGGAATCCGCTGAACAGAGCCCTAATGGGCCGGGGTCGGATTGGTAGCACTGCAACCAGTCTTCGGCTTCGTTCTTGAAAGCGGCGCCTCAAATTGATCTATCGAGATTGTTTGCGGCTATGTAGATATCCTGCGCCTGACACGCTCCAAGGGCGGCGATATACTCATGCACGACACAGGGCGTGGTGATGTCCAATCCCTGCAGCCTAATCAACCAGCCCGCCTTCAATATATGACAAGTACGCGTTGAACGGAAAGGTTTTTTTTTCGGGCCAAGGCGGATGTGACGTTAAGCATCAAAAGCGGCCGCTGCTCGTTTTTTGAAACGAGATACAGAATTGATAATTTCGGTCGACGGGACCGTTCACAGATGCGAAGCGCGCCGTTCAGCCTGGCCTTATACATGACGATCCCAGACGTCACCAATCGCGCGGCAAAAACGTTTTAATTCCTCCTGCAGGTCCGGTCGAATCTAGGCCTTGGCGCGCAAATCCTGGCGTGGGAAGAACGTTCCGGACTCAAACGAAACGACAACGCTATCGGATCAGTGGCCCGATGACCGGGAAGGCGCTGGACGGTTTTTGCTTCGGATTCGAGAGTTTTTCGATGGTGTGATCAATGTTTGATATTGAAAGCGTCCGGTCGTGGGCTCGAGATTGGTGATGCTTGCCGTTGATCTACGTCTCGACCGCTGCAGAATATTTCATTTGGAACTTTGTCCAAGGCTGCGGGTGAGTCCGGGATTGTTACGCGCGTCGCTCCGCGACGCGGTCCGAGAGTGGCGTCTCGAATTGATGCCGCTAACAATGGGCAAGCGCCAAGGTGCTTGATCTTCCTGGCGCCGCGCGCTTCGGCCCGAACATGCTCTTGATCCAGGCTAGTCCCCTGGATCGAATCGTATTGGATGCTTGAATTGACGGCCACTGAACCGCTTTCCCCGCGTGATCGGGCTCAGAGATTGCATATGATACAAGCGGGCACGTCGGCTTAACATTAGCAGTTGGTGGAGACAGCATGAAATCGGCGGGCGGTGAAGCTTCAAAACCTGCCTTTGTCAGTCGATGCGGCCTATGACAGACTTGTTCTTTTCGCCGGGATATGCGCTCGAAACCGGGCTCTTTGATTTACCGTCATTCGGGCGAGGCGGTGGAAACGTTGTCGCTTAGTGGACGCGGCCCAAAGGTCCGCTTCCGACGATAACGTTGGGGGAGTTGCCGAATCTGTCCTATTACAGCAGTTACGTCACCGTTCCAGAATCGTCTTGAACGCCATTGTCGAAAGTCCTGGGCTTAGACCACGCAGCGGCGGGACCTGTTCGATGCACGGTCCCCCCCCCCCCACCGAAGTTGCCCAAAAATCAGTAATCGAAGGCGCGATCAGTGGACAGAGGTCAAAGCGACGGATTTTACCGTTTTCAGCATAATGCGCCTTTCTGGGCTCAAATCCTGTCCGCTGCCTCTCTGAACCGTATTGTCGACACGCGTCCGCGACGGGCTGGGTTTTCCAATGAACTTCGACTTCATTTTGGCCCTTGGAGGAATCGGATAATTCCGTTCGTGACGCGACCATGCGGGTCCGCTATGCGGTAGACAGGAGAGGCGACATTGCGCTGGATGATCGCCAGCGTGGATTTCAGCGGGAGCTTGTGCCCGCGTACACCGCCAAACTCATTGCTGGGCGATATCCGCTGATCGGTAGATATATTCCGTGGGTATAGGACCGGCGAGGGGGTGTTTGCGCGGTGACTATGCGTCGGGACCTTATTCGGGGCCGCGCAAGATTTTCGATCAAAGCCGCGCTCTCAGCCTGGCACGGGGCTTCATCCGAGGAATTTTTCCGACAGAGCCGAGATGAACTGCCCTAAAGCGTGACAGAGGAGATCGAATCCGTGCGCACGAATCCGGACGCTACCGAAGACAAGCGGAACGCGCGAATCCAGCGCGTGACGCTTCTTGCCGACTGAGAAGTTTCACTGACCCCGTCATTAATTCGCCAAGCGGTAACCCCCCCCCTCCAATAGTCATGCGACGGATCCGATGTTGTCATTGAGCTTAAGGGGGGGCCGGCGGGCCCGCTTTGATATGTCGAACGCGCTTTCGCCGTTTGGAGGACCGCTAAGCCGCTGTTGACAGCGGCGGTTCAAGAATACCCATCCCGATCAAGATATCGCAGCGTGACATCTGTTGTCGGCAAGCCCCCTCTGCGGTGCCGCTGCAAAGTCTCTTTCGCCGTTGTGATTGGCTTCTCTGCGGCCGTCTCTGCCGGGAGCAAGTCGTCGCTTCAAATCGCGAGTTTTACCTGGCCGTATTGATGTCAGCGCTCTCATCGCTTCAAATGCGGCTATGTCGAGAGCGCCAATGTCGTGAACAGGCGCATGAAACACCGACATCCGCGTATCTGAATTGCGCCAAAACTGCCAATATCATAAGGGAATTCGCGTAAAGTCTTCCCCCAGTCTGGAATCGCCGTTCAGCCCACACCGCGCGTCCTGCGTCTTGCCTCCATCCTGCCGCCGGATGCCGTTTAAATCAAGTGCGTTGTGAGCCGAACACCTCAGTGCCTCCATGCGTTCGCGTCAGTCGACGCCAGTGTGATATTGCCATTGGTCCTGATCCACCCATTGAAGGCGACAGCCCATACGGCGTTTGAGCTCGAACGAAACATAGCTCTGTAACAGAGGGTAGTATGAACTCTAAGTACAGTCATCGGTTGCTCATTCTCGGCCGTCCTTGATCCGTATCCTATCGTCCAAACCATGCGTTGATCGTAAATTCCCTTGCCGAGTCACCGGAGGAAATCGAGATAGCCCAGATTGCCGAGCCAATACGTCATTATCTGACCAGATGGCAGCGTTCCCCGCTCGAACGACAGAAATTTGGCGAACGATCGCGGCGAATGCCGTCTTTGTTTTCGGGCAATGCGTTCAGGCGTTAGGATTTGGGTCGTGATTTGTCCTTATCAGACGGTCACCGATCTTGGTTCGTGCCGCCACCCCAAGACAATCGGTGTCCGCCCGACGCTGCAATGGATTACGCAACATTCATGATCTGGACGGAGGCCTACCGATCGTGAAGCGGACGGGGCCGGCAATCGAAACCGATATAGCCCGTTCACCCCCGTTGCGGCGAGCTGATCCAACCCTCTTGGATTGGTGCACTGATTAAGAGAAATCCACCGCTCTGTCAGCCGTGGTCATGCAGATCGATTAAAAATTGCGTCATAACGCGTCGCGCTTCTAAATCCCCGCGCCGGATCGTGTCAAAAGGGGCTTATGAGCAAAGTCCCTCGAGTCTTGGGTCCTGATGAGCGGAACGTCGCTGGACGGGTCGATGCAGCGATTCATTCGAAACGGTATGGCGAACGCATATTTTGATGGGATGTTAGTCGCTCCATCAGATTTTCATCGCTAGTAGAAAAGAGCTGCAGACTGTAACCGATCGCGCCGTACTGGAATTTCGTTGCCAGAACCAAATGTTTTTCATTCGTGCGGAAAGGCATGTTGATGATTTTGCCATATGCGTGCAAACGACTCATTTTTGACTGATGAGAGGCCATCGAAAGAAAATAACCATGACATCAGCTAATCGGAATATCATGGCAAACAGTTCTTCCTATGGACGCCGAGAAGGGAAGACTTTACAGCTTGGAGATGGTCAAAGTTTAGCTGATGCCACTTGGAGTTCCTTGTGTCTAATGAATTCCGGACTGAAGATGTCGCCGGTGCGGGCGGGCAGGGCGCGGCCTTTAAGCGCTGCGATCTATCACAAGGCATTGGTTGCGCAGGCGGGTCTTCGCCGGATCACGGCAAGTCCTCAACTAGGCGGTCGTGGGTAATGTCACAATCATCGCGGGGCAACGAGATTCTGGCAACCGAATACGGGGCCTGCCAACGTGAACCGCTCGATAGCTTTCTCGAGACAAGCGCGGCCCTCGGTCCTGATATTGGTGGTCTATGTTGAGGCATGTGTGGCAAAGACACTTTGAGACGGTAGACAGGTGGCTGAAAGGCCGACTTCTTCAGCGAGACTGGCCCAAATCGGCGATCGATACGATTTTGATGTTATCGATGACCTGACGCAGGCGAGTGTTTGCGATGGGGCCCGCAACGCTCTGGCGCCGTTTACAGCACTCTCAGCCGCTCGAAACGATTTGGTTCAGATGGGTCTCCCGCCGACCGGATCCGGGTGATTGTCCTGTGCGGCGGGCGGCGCAATCCGTACGAATTATGACCATGTTGGCGTTGGGAACTGGGCTGTCCCTGTCCAGCCCGCCGAAGGCGTTTGGCTGGGACAGTGATGCGTAATAGGCGCAAGCCTGCGCTTATATTCTGCGCTGGTATATTCAAGATGTCCCTTCGTTTTTAGTAGCTGGAGCTCGGCGAGGCAGTGCCCGAGGGTAGGCTTTCCAAGGACCGTTTTAAAAACCGCAAACGTAAGACACGCGTGCAGAACAGTTGCCCTGAGAATGATAGGTGGAACAGCGTAGTAATTCTAGCTACGGAGAAGAATTTGCTTCATATCGCGTCCGTCAAGTCATAGCGGGGCTCGCGGGGGGCAGTGATACTACGCTGGGTGGCTAGGATGGAGAGCGAGCCCCGCTAGATAGGTCTTGAAACTCTTTTTGCTGCATCATTTCGTTTTCAATGACCTCCATCGTTCCTCATTCCAAAGTTGATGCCGTGTCGTA
>Ga0163217_1059823_pt1 | contig 10850 bp, 13 predicted proteins | sample SynspAceP_FD_185933 | JGI IMG/M metagenome (GOLD analysis project Ga0163217, IMG submission 185933) | Saline lake microbial communities from Ace Lake in Antarctica - Synechococcus sp. Ace-P (PacBio error correction) | ecosystem: Environmental > Aquatic > Non-marine Saline and Alkaline > Saline ...
GCAGCAGATCAAGCCTCACCTCCGGCTGTGTAACCCTGGAAATTCCGGTCAGACGTCCCTGGCCGCCGCCGGCTGCCAGCTGTCGCCGGGCAAGGGCAAAAATGGTCCATTGCCGATGGCGATTAGCCATCATGCTGGTGAAGGCCTCGTAGGCGCCCTGCAGCATCCGCAACCTGCCTCGCCTGGCTGGGCAGATCATCGGCGGCGATCTTTGCGCTGCAATGGCAGCTGCCCGGGTAGTAGGCGAAGCTGACAGCGACACCCGATCCGGCTGCAAGTCCCCTCCCTAAGGCGCGATTCGTGGTTGGCGAAGCGCTCCTGATCTGAAGTGGCAAGCCGCAAGATCAGAATCCACATTCAAACATCCTCGAAGCCCGCCTCCCGCTAATCCAGGCCAATCGCCGGCGCAGCTTGAATCGACCGCAACAATCCGGTGACGGCCCGCTTGCAACCTGGGATCGGCCGTCCCTGGGATGCCGAAGCTGATGCGCTTGAACCCAGCCGCCGCAGGCCTGGCACCTCATCCGCGGCTGGAGGAACTCTGGGTTTCACCTCGATCGAGGCCTCCAGGTCGGGGCCAGGTCGAAGTGCTGCTCGATCAGGCCAGAAGCTGGGCCCTGTTCGGCTCAGCTGAGGTAGTTGGTTTGCTCGCCGCCCCAGTGCAGCTGCCATGCCGCCCGGCTGCTGGCCGGAGCACTGCCCGACTAGACTCCAGTTTCCCGGCCAAGCTGCGGTAGGGCCCACCACCTTGGCGCCTGCCTTGGCTGGTGATTCCGGTTTGCAGCCGCAGTACCACATGCGGGGCGCAGAAGGGGATGTGGACAGTAAAGGGAAACGCGTCACGTGCTGGTCTTCCCAGCTCCGCTGCCAGCTCTGCCGCTCCCACCTCGGTGTGGAACTGGCGCGGCGGGTAGCTGGTGTAAAGCGGGAACGGGCTTGTTCGTGCTTTGAGCAACAACTGCAACGTGTATTCGAACGCCAGGAAGTGTTGGCGTCATGGAGTGGCGGAAGCGGCGGCGGTCAGGGGCGTGGCTTGGGAACGGATCAGCTCAGGCGCTCTCCCCACTGTGCCATTCGGCAGCACCTGGGTGTCCTGAAGGGCGACCACGCTCCTCGACATTCGGCCTCCCCTCGCCTCGCTTGGGATTCAAGCTGCTCAACAGCCGTCAATGCAGGCCTGCTTGAAGCTCCCGTGACGCCGATCGAAACTCCAAAAGTACCAGCGGCAGCCGTGGGCCGCCAAAGGAAATGGCTTGGCTTGTTCATCCCAGCTGCGACCGCCGGAAAGGTCACCGCCATAGCGGACGTACACGTGCGCCAGAAGCGATGGGTGCCTCCTGCTGGTCCAGTGCGCAGGTGCTCCTGCCAACGAACGCAGCTGGCCGAGGGGGGCGTTGCCGGCGCGAACGCGAGGGCTGCCGTTTCCTGGCCCAGGCGCGCTTGCGAGCCGGTGCGCCAGGGGAGATCGGCCGCACCGAGGCGCTCCAGTTCGCGGCCGTGCTGCTCGATCAGGCGTACCGGGCCCAGGGCGCGATCAGGCCCGCCAATTGCAGTGGAATTGGGCCTGCCCGTCAAGCACAGGGGCGGCGAAGAAGGTCAAGCTTCGCCGAGTGGTGGGCGGCACCCGTGCGCTGCTTGCAGGCGGGGCGCAACCCGGGGCCGAAGCCTCTTAGGGCAGCCTCGTCGGGGGGTTGGCGTGTCGGAATCCGGGCTGGGAGGGTGGTAGTTCGATGTGAACCGCGAAATTCGGACGCGAAGGCCGGTGAGACGAACGAATCAACGCTATCTCCAGGACAGAGCGCGTATATGACAGTGAATATAATATATGAGAGCACGAATTCTACTAGGAGATCGGTAAACAAGACGCCCTGCCCATGGCTTTCTGCTTCCTTTCCCGCCGCCTGCCCATGCAATCTGCTGCCGAGCCCTGAGGTGGCCCGGTTTGCTGCATCACTGGCGTTGGCCCAAGAAAGCGGTATGTCGCCCGCGATCTCGGCGGACTGCATATCACCTAGGGCTATCAGTCGCGCGTACGTGGCACGGTAGCACTCGGCCTCTGGAGCCAGAGCTGCTCCCATTCCGCGGGCTAGCGCCTGCCCCCCCCAGGCACCATCTGGCGCAGTGCCGCTTTGACCAGCAATATCGGACACACACGCCACAATAGGCTCGTGGTGAAGGCCAGCGCGACTCCATCGGTGGTTCAATCGCGCCGGGCGCAGCCAACGTCCGAGGCGGCATGTCGAGGCAGTCGTCGAAACCAGGGACGCCCAGGTGGTAGTGGACGATCTTGGGTGACGTGCGGCAGCGGCTGGACGCCCACAAGCCACGTTCCATTCCGGTGGCATCGCCGATCTCCGGCAATCCGCCAGCCTAGTGAAACTGGTGCAACTCCAGGTCCGCGGGCGTGTTCTACGTAAGGCCGGCTGAGTGCCCGGCAACGGGAGCAATTGAACACAATCCGACGACCCAGTCTGCGCCGAGGGCGTCTGGGCATGCCCTGGAAACTTCTCTGCCCTCGCAGTCAGTCGCTGGTGTTTCTACCAGTTGCACCGCGAAGCCGCTCGTCCGCAGGGCCCAGAGCTCGGCATTCGCAAGGCAGAGCAATGTCGCGTCGCATGAACATGCCAGCCCTGGATAGCCCGCCAGCCGGCACCAAGAAGCCGAAAGGAGAAATCAAGTGCTCTGTGGGGGGTGGTGTTCGCGTCGTAGATCCCCGCAGCTGCATCGAGCCGAACCTGCAATCAACAAGCGGCAGGCTTGAGCAGCTTGAAGGAATCGGCCAGCACATTCACGCCACCCGCTCGCGCGGTCATAGCCGATAACCACGTGGGTTCGCGGAATTGCACGGCATGCGAAGAGCGCGCACCCCGCTGATAGAGGCGGATACGGGCGTGGCCATCTCCCCCTGCCTGCGCAATCGGCTGGTGAACGGACGGAGCACAGACCTGCGAAGTGCAGCTTCAGGCCCAGCTGCTGCACGGGGAACTCCGCCAGCTTTGGCGGCCTGAATCTCCGGAAGCAGGCCACCACCGTCGCCAGTCCGAAAGCGGCTGTTCTCCAGTCCGAAAACACCAGGAAGCGCCGGCGGGCGTGCGGTTGGTCTGCGCCTCACCTCGGCGTCGAAAGGTGCGGATCAAGCCCCAGGAATCCGTAGAAATGCTCGCTCGCGACCGTAGAGCTGTGGTGAGAAACACGACAACAGGAAGGAACACGCTAGCAGCTTGCCGCGAAAGCCCTGCTTCAGGCTGCCAGCAGCGATTCAGCAGTTGAAATGTCGCCGTGCGGTTCTTCGTCCTTGCACCAAGGCTCGAAAAATCGCAGCGCAAACGGCGTTGCGGGAATGGCCTTGGTCCGTCGATCAGATTAACGCATAAGCCGATCTTTTCCCGACAGAAGACCGTAAAGCACACCAGCGAGTGGGAACCAGTGATCGGCCCGCTTCGTGCTCAGTTTGTAATCGATCTCAATGCCGCTCGCAACCAACGCCCGGTTGAGAAACGGCCCATGGCGGGCCTCATCACGGGCCATCCAAGCTAAACACGACCCAGTTCGGAGCGTATCGGCCATGAACAGGCGCGTGAGAGCTCCTTAACAGTCAGGAACCGGAACTCGAAACACAGACGCACCACGTAAGCTCTCGTAGGCTCGCTTCCTCCTACGAGGCCCAGGGCCAAACAAACGATCGAGGGCGGCCTTGGCGCTCGAAATGGTCGCGAGTTGTATCGGCCTCCATCTCGGCGGCATTTGCTGCCCTCGAGGCCGGCACCGCGGGGAACTCCAGATCGGCTCGAGCACGGGCCCGCCTGGATTTCATGGTGTAGAAAAGAGGCGTCAGCAGGTCTTCGCGCCAGTGGGGCCGGCTGGGTTGCGGTCATGCGTCGCTCAGCGAGGCGCGGGCATAGGCACGCAATCGCGCCGAAGCGTGGTGCTGAACCACTGCTGCAGTCCATCACCAGCAAGCCGTTCACTGGCTACCAGCCGGGATGCTCCGCGAGCGCGCGGCCTGCCGGCTGCGCCAACCCGATGCCCTGGGCAGAGGCCAACCCGCACTGATGCCAGCCACGCTCCTCCAGCGCAAGGGTGAAGGCCGAGGACCACGCACCCGCAGCAAGTGCTCTGAGGACACCCATGCCTTCGATCAGCTGCTCCAGCCAAGGCCTCGGATGCCTCATGCTGCGCCCAGCAAACACCTGCTCATCCAGATCCGCGGCACGCGGAACCTACTGGGCAACCCGACCTTGGCCCTCGCAAGGAGCAGGCGAGGGCCAAAGCCAGTGACATCGATTGCCTGCCATAACGACATCGTGAACTAAAAAACCATGTAGCAATTTGCAAACATTACAGAACTGTTTTTGTGATTGCCATGGGGGATAGCCGCCGGCGCGATGGCAAACGGTTTCGGCCACCTGCTGGTCTGCTCTAAGCCCAAAGCTCGCCGAGCAAGAACAGGCCACTGGCGTTGCCACTTCCCTGGCAGCCGCGATCAGCTTCAACTCCAACTCTATCCATCCACTGCTCAGCACGTAGCCCAACCGATAAACATCGCAGATAGCCAATCCACAAAAGTTGGGGAGGCTCAATCTGAGTTTTTAATCAGAACAAGACCCGCCATAAGCTAATCACCGCCATAGAACAACGCCTGCCAGTGGGAACCCAATAAGTTTCTTCTTCAAGTGAATCAACTTTGTTCCCTGATTCTAATCTGCGGAGAACGATGCCCCATTGCCAGCATGGCTCCTCCATCCCCCATACCCATACCCTCCCACACACCCTCAGCCTCACCCTGCTTTGGCTTAACACCTGGTCAAGCGATCGAGCCCGCATTATGTCCGCGCTGTGAGCCCCTGTAGCCAGCCACACGCCGAACACCCCCAAGCCGTCAAGAAGCGATCATAACAGGATCACAATCTGATCATCGAACGGCGCGCGGCGCGGCTCCCTGGAGATCTGGCGGTCATCATTCCCGCAGGCTCACCAGCCCATCACCACACATACGAGTTGAGTTGGGATCATCGCCCAACGCGAATGGGCGTCGAGCGCACCAACTCCTGCAGGCCTCCCAACGGGCGCCCCGAGTGCCAGGGCCGTCTCCACCAATCGCGCCGCTGCCAACCCCTCCTGAACGATCGAGCCCCAGAGAGCCTTGAGCGGTGTTGCCCCAGCAAACCATCTCCCACAGGGGAATCAGAATATTGGGGGGTGTACCAAGGCTCGGCTGAATCAAGCCCTGTCACCACCGCCAGACCGCCACCAAGGCCGCGCCGCCATCACCGACAGCAGCTGTTTGAGATAGATCCCCGCAAAGCCGCCGGGTGCGCCGCATACGGCCGCACTCCCGCATCCATCGCCATCGCCCCCCAACAAGCACGAATCAGCGGCGGCGTTTCCTGGCGAACGCCCTCTACACGAAGCCCACCACAACACTGCACCACCATCCGCACCGGACGCACCCATCAGCTCGCGCACATGCCCAGGCGCACGCCTGCGAGAGCGCCACGTTCAACACAGATCAGCCCGGGCGCAAAGAAGCGCAGGCGGCCATCGCTGATAGTCAAGCCCCCCGAAACGGGTTGGCGTCATCGGCGAGCTCCCAGGTGCCGGCGCAGCGTTGGCGCGCTGCGGGCCCGCAGCTCGATCCATCGTGCCTGCGATCACCGAGCCTCCCTGGTGGCCACCAACCGCGCCGTTGAGGCCCTGCTGATCGCCTGCACGCGCAGCCCGCGCCGCCGCGGTCACACCATGACAGTGAAGCAATCCAAGCTCGCCAGTCGCACCCTGGAGCTCGCACGCTGAAACGCCCCAACCAGTTCGGGCGCTCTGAACGATCACGGAGGCCGCCTGGCCCTCCGCCCTGCTTGACCTGGTGAACGTGGCGAACCTCTCACACGTGCGCTGGCCCCGCAGCCTGCTGGTGGGCGTCTGCGGAGGTGGTGCAGCTGCTGCCCTGGTGGGCTCGTGCTCGAGTGGCTGTCCGCCAGAACAACGCGCCGCTGATCGTGCTGTTGGGCGGCGATGCGAGAGCGCGGTGTCGGCCGTGCCGCACCCGGCGCCGCTTTGCGGGGGATTAATCTCAACAAGCCTGCCTTCGTGATCGCGCGGCCCTGGTGACCGGTCTGGCGTGACAGGGCAATCCAGCCCCAGCCCTCGGTACAACCCCCAATAGCTGATTCCCCTGCTGGGGAATGTGCCGGTGCAACACCCCAACGCAACTCCCTGGGGTCGATCGCTCAGGAGGTTCCACGGGCGGCCGGCCGACGTGGAGACGGCCCGCCCCGCCCCCTTGATGCCTGCAAGTGGCGCAACGCCACCGTGCGGAATCCCCACCATCAACTCGATGATGTGGATGGCGGAGCTGGTGATGTCTTCCGGAATGAGACCGCCCAGATCCTCAGGGACCGCGCCGGCAGCACCTTTTCTACAGATGTGTAACCGTCATGCATCCTCTGCCACGGCTCTGGGTTCGGCCGTGTGCCCTAGCCACAGCGCTCACCACGCCCGACCATCAACTGGGGCCGATCGCTTGAACCAGGTACAGCAAGGGACTGAGGTGTTGTGTGTGGATGTATGCGATGGAGGCCCATCCAATGGAGCCATCGTCTCCCAGATAGAAATCAAGAAACACAGTTGAATCCTCACTTGAAGAAACTATGCACACTGCGCCAAGCGTGTACTATGGCGTGATTACATGCGGCTGTTCTGAATTAACAACTCCAGAACGAACCTCCAACATGGGAATTGCCTAATCGCCATTTACTGTCTACGGCTGCCAGTTGGATCGATCAAAGATTGGAGTTGAAGGCTGAATACCGCTGCCAGGCGAAAGCAACGGCAGTGGCCTGTTTCCTTGCTCAGCGAGCTTGGGCTTGAGCAACACAGTCCGACCCTGCCATCGGCGCCTGGCCGCCCTCTCCCCCATGCAATCAACATCTGTCATGTGCAAAATTGGCTACATGCTCCTTTAGTATCACGAGTCGTATGACCAGCAATCGATGTCACTGGCTGCGCCTCCGCCTGCTTCCCTTGCCGCCGACCAAGGGCCCGCGGTTCGCAACCAATAAAGTCCCGGGCCCGGGCCGCGGCTCTGACTGAGCAGAGCCTGTTGCTGGAGCGCCACATGAACGCATCGAGCTTCTGAGCAGCTGATCGACGCCATGGCGGTTTCCCTCAAGCAGCGCCGCCGGTCGCCCTCGGCCTCACCGCGGCCTTGAGGAAAGCGCTGCTGGATCAGCGGCTGCCTCTGCCCAGGCCACGTGCGCACCCAGACCACCGCCCTCGCCGCCACCCCTCCCGGCTGGGGAGCCAGTGAACGGCTTGCTGGCGGATGCACTGCACATGGTCCAGCACCACCCGCTTCGCGCCGACCGGTGGCCTTATCCGCCGCCTCGCTGAGCGACCAGCATGACCTGCCACCCAACGGGCCCCCACCTGCGCGAAGACCTGCTGACGGCCGCTTTCACACACAGAAATCAAACCAACGGCCCCGCACCGACTGAGGCCCCCAGCGGCCGGGCTCGACGATCTCGCCGAAGAGCCGATCACAAACCGCGACCATCGAGCGCAAGCGCCGGCCGACGTTTGTGCGCCCTGGCCCGGAAAGCCAGCCTACGAACTACCTGTCGCCCTGGTCTCGATTTTTTTTTTTTCTTTTTTTTTATCTAATCATTTATTATTTCTCCGTTTTCCGCTGTCAACGGACTCTCACGCGCCTTCAGGGCCGACGGGCTCGAACTGGGCACCTGGTCAAGCGAAGGCCCGTAATGACCCGCAATCGTCCCAACCGGCTTCGGGTTTCCGAGGGCAGGAATCGGGATCTACCAAAAACTGAGCACGAAGCGGCCGACACCTTCCCACTCAGCTGGCTTAACACGCTCTTCGGAAAACGATCGCACTCGTTCGACATCCTATGACCCGGCACTCAAGCCCATCCCACACAACGGGCCTTTGTGCGGCGTTCGATTTCTTCAGGCCTTAGGCCAGGACAAACGGCCACGCCACATCTACAACCTGCTGCCATACTGCATGCGCCTGAACACTCCGCAACTGCTCAGCGTTCTCCTGTGTCGTTTTCTCACCCAGCCTCACCGGGGGCTGCGGAGCACCAATCTCGATCCTGGCAGGGGACCGCACCTTTCGACGCCGAGTGACCCAGACCCCCACCGCCGCCGCGCCTTCCCCTGTGTCGACCGGAGAACACCCCTTTCTGGACCTCCACCCGCTGGTGCCCTGCTCCAGAGAATCAGCCCAAGCTGGCGAGTTCCCCGCGCAGCCACTTGGCGAACGCAACTCGCAGGGTCGCGGCTCCGTCTTCACCCACCGTCGCAGGCAAGGCGATGACCACGCCCGTATCCCTCTATCCAGCGCTGGGCGGCTCTCGCCAGACTCCAACCGAGCCCACTGTCATCGGCTATGACCCCGCGAGCGGGTGCCGTGAATCGGCCGATCCTCCAAGCGCCACCAAAGCCTCCCCGTGGATTGCCAAGTCGCTCGGGATCACGCGTCAAATCTACGACCGGCGAACACCACCCAAACAAGCACTGGGGATTCTCCTTCTCGCGCTCTTGGTGCCGGGGGGCGGGCGCTATCAGGCTGGCACTGGCCGACCCGACATCCGCCCTGGGCGGATATGCCGACTCGGCCGCGTACGACCTTCGCGTCAATGGGGGAAACACCACACGACGGGGCAGGCCACGCACAAAGTCCCAGGGCAGCCCCAGTAACCCCTACGCCGCAAGAACGGTCGCGTGATTTTTCATTGCTCCCGTTGCCGGGCACATCACCCGGCCTACGTGAACACCGCCACGGGCCTGGAGTCACAGCCACTGGCTCGGATCCAAACGCGAGCTGCCCACGAATAAACGTCTTTGGAGTCCCACCGCTGCGGCCCTCACCCAAAAAGAAGTGTCCACTAACACCCTGGCGTCCCTGGTCGACTACTGGGCCTCGACATCCCCCGGACCGTTGCTCCCCCGCGCCGCGATGGAACCACCCCTGAGTCCGGCGCTGCCGTTCACCACGAGCCAGGCGCATGAGCCGAATGTCAAGCGCGCCACTGCCGCCAAGGTCCTGGTGGCAGCCGCTAGCCCGGGAAGAGCAGCTCGCCCAAAGGCCGGCTCACACAGTCACCACGCGAACGGGGAAGCATTGAAGCCAGGTGAATCACCCCCGGACGGGGGGGGGGCCGCACCAACCGCTCGGCCCACCCAGGGGGGGAAAAATACATCAAAAGAAAGGAGAGATCGACAGCAATCCGCCACCTCAAGGCCGGCAACAATGCATCAGGCGCTCGAAAGGAACCAGAACCATGCAGGCGTCATGCAACGAAAAAAGCAACGTGGCGAACAACACAAAAACGATACGGCATAGCGTTATCGTCCTCCACCCGGCCCTTCGCGGTCCGGCCTTCACCTACCACCACCCACCTCCCAGCCCCGATCTCCAACCAACGCCAACCCCCGAAAGACGAGGCGCCCGCTAAGGCTTCGGGGCCCCCGGGTGCTCCCGCCTCATCCGGCATCCGGGCCGCCCACCACCAGCGAAGCATGACCTCTCCGCCCCTGCTTAGACGCAGCCATCCACTCAATTGGCGCCCAGACCGCGCTGGCCCACTACAGCTACCCCTATCGGTATCAGCAACACGGCCCCCGAACTGGCACCGCCCTCGGTCGCCGATCTCCCTGGCGCACCTCGGCCCAGCACGCCCTGGCCAAGGACAACGCACCCTGCCGTCGCGCCCACCCCCCCTCAGCCGCGCCGCCGTCTCAGGGACACCTGGCCACCTGGCCCAGCAGGACCCCATCCGCTTCTGCCCACGGTACGTCCAGCTATGGCGGACCCTTTCCGCGGTCACCCTCGAACAACCAACACCATCCTGGCGCCCACGGCCTCCCCTGGTCACCTTGGATTCGATCGCATCACGGGAAAGCTCAAGCAGGCCCGCATACGGGCCTGGAGCCAAGCTTGAACTCAGCGAGCCGAGAGGCCGCCCACTGCTTGACGAACCGTCGCGCCTTCCAGACACCCACGCCTCTGCCAACTGGGCACATTGGAAGCCTGAGACTGATCACGGTCCGCAGCCACAACGCCCCCTGACCTCCCCGGCTTCCGCCACTCCAAGACCGGCCACCACCTGAGCGGTCTCATCCTTGCATATGTTGCCTCAACACACAAGCCGTTCCCCGCTACACCACTACCCACCAGCCGCCAGCTCCAACAACGGGATGGAGCGCAGAGCTGGCACGGAGCTGGAGACCCACACGGCACACGTTTCCCTTTACGTCGCACATCCCCTATCTGCCCCCACGCCCTGCTGGACTGCGCGCAACACCGGCATACCAAGCCAGCAGGCGCCAAGGTGCCCCCCAGGCCTGCCCGGAACTGAGCTCATCTGCAGTGCTCCGCCACGCCGAGCGGCAGGCACACACACAACTGGGGCGCGCGCACACCCAACCTACCTTCAGTCTCTGGCCAACAGCCCAACGTCTGACCCTGATACGAGCAGCACTTCGGACCTGCCCCCACCTGAGCCTCGACGAGTGAACCAAGTTTCCACCGCGATGAGTCAGGCCTGCGCGGCGGGTCAACGCATCACTTCGGGCAATCCAGGACCCGATCCCAGTTCAGCGCCTCCAACCGATTTTCCGTCGATAAGCTCGCCGCATGCCTGGATCGGAGGCGGCCTTCGGGAGAGTGTGAATGTGGATCGGAATCGCGCTTGCCAACTTCAACCCGGACGCTCGCCACCACACGCCTAAGTAGGGACGCAGCCGATCGGGTTCGCTGTTCAGCTTCCCTAACCTACCCGCAGCGCCATTGCAGCGCAAACGCGGCCGATGTCTGCCCACCACGAAACG
>Ga0163217_1071240_pt1 | contig 10850 bp, 12 predicted proteins | sample SynspAceP_FD_185933 | JGI IMG/M metagenome (GOLD analysis project Ga0163217, IMG submission 185933) | Saline lake microbial communities from Ace Lake in Antarctica - Synechococcus sp. Ace-P (PacBio error correction) | ecosystem: Environmental > Aquatic > Non-marine Saline and Alkaline > Saline ...
CCCCGACGGTACGGACCTTCGCACTACCGCATCGATCTCCACCTGTAATGTCCAAAATATCGCCCTGCAGGCAATAGCCTTTGACTGTTTCCACTAGCAACAGGAAGCACCGCCAAGTAAGAAACTGCGTTCTATGAGTGGTTTTGTTTGGCAGTATAAGTCCATCAAATAGTGACCTTAACTAAATTGACCCACAAGAGACCGCCGCCGAAGGCCCCTTCCCCACGCGAACCTTGGAAAGTGTAAGCCCGTATCCTAACTGGCGCGCGAACCTGGAGCACATACCTAACGCCCCCCATGTCATATCCCTCGTACTGTGACGGCTCCACTCCGTAGCAAGTCCCAAAACCTTAAAGCGTCCATAGCCCCCGCAGGACCAACATATTTGAGATTTGTTATCCGCCGCGCCTTGATGTTGCTTGAACTGACCTTGGCGGAAAACGTTGAAACACAGTCCGGGAACCCGTTTGGTCGTTAATCCAGTGTTCCTGTGGTTGGCACCAAAAGAAGTTATTTCCTCGAATTTTATAGTAAAGTTTGACAGGCGTATTCGTTTCCCAGTCAGGCGCCCAACGAGAATGCAGAATCGAATGGCGTGGAAAGACCACTTGAAGGTTCTCCCGCTACCTGATTTGGTTATCACCTTGAATTCCACTTCTCAGTGAATCCAATTCATGGACAGTGTTTCGTCACCGCAATCTCTCGTACCTCGGTGATATTTCCCGTACCTGCGTCGAAGGCGTAGGCCCCAACGGGCGCCCCTCACGATCACCGCATCGTTAAAACTGTGGTGCGCCTGCTTCCACGCCCAATTCCACTGGCCGAGGCTATCAGAAATTTTATATCGTGGTCGAAGAAAGTCCGACATCAATCTGCCAAAACAAACGGCAAAGGTTTGAATGCCTCGCAGTTCTGATACGAAAATGTTGGTAGTGCACCTGACGCGCTTGACAGCTTCCCGTCCGTGAGATAGGCGTTCGCCTCCAATGTCTACAGCGCAGCGAAATTGAGCGCGCGATGCGCGCGCGAGATGGTAACGCATTCGGACCGTCACGTTTGTCACCCGGCGCATATGAGGAACTAGCTGCACATAGCTGTCTACGCGAGGTGAAACCAAGTGCAGTCTTTCGCAAAATCAACATCTTTTGGGATGCTCAACGTGATCGCCGCCGACACCTGAACTGCACCCCCCACGTAGATGCAGTCGTTTTCGCCATAACCGCCGACCCTAGCGATCCGTTACTAAATGACCGTTCCAAACCCTCGATTCGTTTTTGCACGGGTTGAGCAATGACTTGCGCTAATAAGAATTGGGTGGATATTGTAAATCGGGTTGCCGCTTTAATAGTCGCGCGCGCCGAAGTATTCAACTCGTGAAATCAACACCTGAACTTGAATACTCGCGACTCCTGAAATGCCCCTCAACGGTGAAGCCGGGGCCAGCATGAGGAATTATTGGTCACAGGAATAAGGCGATCTGTCTTGGTAGCTGTCCGACGAAGTATCCCAAAGACCATGTTCCGCACCCGCACGAGATCCACATGCTGTTATTTTATCGGTTGGCTCGCCCCAGAAGGCGGACCCAACAGTGCCTCCGCCCGTGTGGCTACGCACCGTCGCAGCCCTTCAAAAGGCCGCAGCTTGACCTCTCGCCGTTTTCAATGAACCCTTTCACCGCTGTCTTGACGTAGTGATAGCCACACAGCTCAACAATAGCAATCCATCGCCGCCATATGCTGACGTGTCACGTACAGCACAAGGCCACAGCTGTCCGAAATTTCCGGGCCCATCACAGCCATCCGATTTGCACCCAGGCCCCTCGTTTGCACTTTCCCGCAAACTTGACGTGTTACATGCGTTCGTTGCACTAGTTTCAATGCAGTCTGATCGTGTGCCTGAATGGATCAGTCATAGCCGTGTTCAAAGTATAGAGTGGGGCGCTCCCCTGCCGGAGAAGCAGCACAAGCCAATGTTCCTAGAGAAACACGCTGTGGTGTGCGTACCCCGCCGCTGCGCTTGAAGAATATAACCTCTATGCTTGGAACCGTCAATGCGTTGGCCGCTTTGGTCGGGCACGCTACAGCGGTGATTAGCGCCGCTCTTGAACTAGCTTCCGTAAGAATCATCGCGACCCCAAGCAATTCGCAAGAAGAAAACAGCAATGCCGTACCTGCTTTCTCTTTTACGTAAATGCCACAGAAGCCGGGTCAATCTCCACCGGGAGTATGCGTTGCTGACCGGTCATTGCTAGAGCGGCAAGATATCCAGTACCTCACCACTTACCCTGGCTTGAAAACTCACGCCATGGGCCGTGTTTTAAATTGAATCCGCAATGGCCATTGCGAGTGTCTCCTTGTTCTGCAGAAAATTTTGAACAAATTGGCGATTTGTGATTTCGAGATCCGTGATTCTGACCGGTCTTCAGAGCTGATGCAGAACGAACGGGTTGACGTACACGGGCCCAATACGAATACAGATCGTGCCGCATTCGGGCTTCTATCGTGGTGAAGCCTGGAGCGCGAGCACCGGCACAGACTCCCGCGACATCATCGACGAAGCTGGCCCCCGCATAGCTTGTCGACCGGTGTTGGCGGAAATCCGGCCACCGAGTGTAATTCGTTGGACGAGCATTGACCCAAGACAGGCTGGCCGACGATCCAAGTTGCGCTGCCGTCGAATTTCTGTAAGATCGTGGGCCAGGCAACGTGCTTGGGCTTTATCTGGCATCTCACTGTGATTGTCCTGTTCCGGATAATCTTCCTCAGACCGCGCCCCTGTCCGTAATACCTAATAAGAACGCGAACATCAACTCACCCTCACGACACACACTATAAGCCCGACTCATCAGAGACTATCGGAGGGTCCCTTCGCGCACACGATCATTGTGCGCGCGTCCACTGTGAGAAAAACGCCAGTAATTCGTGGAGCCTGATAGGATACCTTTGAACTCGCGATTAAGCTGCTAAATCATTGCCGGTTTGGATCAACTAACCTGGGCAACGATCTGGACACCAGATGTTCTCCCGAGATCGCAACAAATCCTCCCTTCGACAATGCTCAGTCCCGGGGTAAACCCGGGGGGGTGTTTTAAAATAACCCCGGTTGACTTGCAGGTTCTGGCTTAAACGACGACAATGGCGGCGATATGCTGGTTTAAGTCCGACAATCGACAAGCGTCATATGTTGACTCGCAGCCGAAATGCGGCACTTCCCCGCTGGCCGCCGAATAGCCATGGCTCAATACCTCATAGCAACGCTCATCCGGATGCGCGGATCTCGATTCATATGTTGGCGAATTGTGTGGAGTCCCCGTCAGCGCCAAGTCTTTGCTGAATAGCGATGTTGTATGATGCCTCACTCAGGATTTGGTCACAATCTTCATACCGCTGATATCGGGGCCGCTCGCGGGAGTTCCATTCAATAGGTTTCTGCCTATCAGCTTTTTATTGCAAATCTGAATTCGCCGATCTGGGCTAAACCTCAAGGATGTCTATGCGTTTCGGTACGTTCCGTCCTGCGTGTCGCGAAAGGTTTCGTTTCGAGCGCCTCGGTGCCTATCCTCCGGTTTGCATAAGTTTGGACTTCGCTAGTGTAGTAGATGCCCTTAGGAGTACATTGAAAGTCCGTCTGCGATCTGACGCCGCTTTCCGAGTCACTTCAGTAATATCATTCCTCGATTGAACCGCACGTTCAGCTCGGAATATTTCGTGGCCTCGTCACCCCATATCAAATCCGATCTTGCGACAGTATTGCGTGCAGATATCGGTCTGTCCGTCCAAGTTTTTCCAATGATGGGCGATCGTAGCATAACTTTTCTGCGGCTCAATCGTTAATGCCGTAATTGCCGGCTGCTGCACGTAGGACCTCTGTGGACAATATGCGCGAGCAGTGTTTCGCAAAATCTCCCCTCAATCGGTGTGGCGCATCGTCGAAAAATGTTGAGTCTCTGGTACTAGTACGCATAATGCCAGTCGCCGAATAGTGGCTCCACAGGGAAGAGTCAACAGGAGTAGGCGCGCACCAAGGACAAAGTTATTACTGACGAACCCACTAGTCTCCTCGTGCCGAGCAACTCCAAAAATACCTCCGACCCGTGCACAATCATCTTGGATCACTGTATTCGCGCCCTTTAGGAATAGCACTGATCCGGCTGGGGGATAGGCCCTCGTCTAACAGCGAGCGCAGATGTGGTCGACACTATTCCTCGAATCCCTGTTGCGCGCCCCGTCCACATTGCCGGGAAGCCTAATTGCGGTCCAACAGGTTCGGCACATAAGTTGGATTACTGCGCAGTACCGTTGCGCGTCGCGATCTGGCAAGCACCCATTCACAGCTGAACGCCCCACCCGTCGTCGTGTCAGCACGCCTTCGTGCTTTACGCGTCAACTGTATTTCGATCCCGTCAGAGTGACATAGAGTTCGAGCGACGCTGAGACATTATTTACCTAGCTACCACCCCTGCGTGATTGGAGAAGCAATCATAACGGAACGTGTAGGAACACCATAATCTTTGCGCCTCGAAGAACACTGCCCGAAGGACCGCCAATGTAGCAAACCTTACCCATAGCAAACGCCGTTCGCGCTGACCCGGTCTGGCTAATCATTTGAGGCCTTGCAACCTGCCTGCTGTGCGGGATCCGGGTCCGGTTGCCTTACGGCTTGGCTAGGGCAACTGTAATCGCAAAATCTGGACGCCCCACTTACATGCAGCGTCAGCTATCCGTGGCCAGACCAATTCCGAACGTGATGAACAAAGCTACAAAGCCAGCACTGCGGCATCTCGCGCTTAGAGAAAAATTGCCATTTACTAGCAATCCACGTGCCGTTTCTAGTGGCTTCGTTTATAACCTTATGTTGATGGAACACGGGTCGACTGGCGAGCGCCGTGACCGAAGCTGGTACCACGCGGACCGCAGTCTCTCCGCCGCTAGAGAGGACCGACAAGCATTGTCAAGGCGCACTGGTGATTGACAGCCCACACCTCAATACACTCTTCGCACAGCAATCTGTGCACGGCGCAGTTCTCTGGTAGCTTGAGCGAAACCTCATATCTCCTCGATATCTTCGATGCCGCAAAAGGCTCATCAGTCTGATCGAGATTGTCCGTGAGGAAGTACGTCAGCCGGCGATGAAACACCGTCCCGAACACAAGAAACATCGATATCCTGCGGGAGGGTGATTCCTCTTTCCATCAGGATCATGGACTAGAGTCTAGCGATATCCTGAGCGCCGGTTCGTTCCACGGCACTTAACCGTTGGCCACCCAATGCCGCCTCGCGCAGCTCGGCGCACGACTCCATGTGCGACCATACACGGATGTCCCTGCGCGCGACGGGCGACACTCCTTACACCATTGCCGGGTCTCATATGTCCGTGTATTTCGTGACTACTCCAAATTCCTCAGTCACCCGACACCAGCGCCGAACTCTTCTGATCTTAATCTGTTCAACAGGCCACGCCGGTGGTGTGAACGCCGATAGAACGAGTCCCGACCAACAAGCAAGGCTGAATCGATCCCTTTTCACCAATGCCTCCGGACACAAAGCAAGTCTGACTCCTATTTCCATCGTAGACTGACGAAGAACTGCAGCCGCCTGTTGGTATAAACACACACTGAGAGGGGGTGCCCTCCACACTTTTTTTTGCCCCCCCTATTCCTCAAACCCCCCCCTCTCTTTCAAGAAGTAGGTCGAGGTTAGTTCCTACGTCTTTGTATGCATCCAGGATTCGCCTGGGTTTATCAAGAACAGCTGGCCCCGAGATGAAATGCTACGCGGTATCGAGTACGGCCCCGTTGTACTGTACTTTCTGCCGCTTTGCTTGTCGGTCGATCATCTTTTCGAGAGTCGCGAACCATATGGATAATCCGGAGGCTTGTGTCGCTCGCAGTGAACCCGGCACAGCGGTGGTTTACTACGATATCTGTGAAAGTGCTGATCAGAACTCAGACAACGCCCGAACCAAGTATTTTCGCCGCAACGTTCCAGATCGCCATCCCGGTCCGACCAGCGGGCGCGGGTTATCCTTGAATACATAATAGATCCCAGTCTGTTTTTGCTCGGACATCGTCCCAACTGCCCCGTCCGAAGCAGATCATCAGGGATCGCCACAGATCGTCGCTGCAACAACCCATCAGAAACGCCTCGCGGAAGTTTGATACCGTAGGCCGGTCGAATCTCACGAGCGAGAAATCTACCTTCGTCCCTCGCCTCCGGATCAAATCGCAATTCTTGCAGACCGGATTGTCTTTTCGACAATCGATCCCAGCGGCACCAGCCCGCCAAGGGCGGTTTGATCCTGATCTTCTGCACCATCATCCCACGACCGCTGCACCCCTGTGGAACCGCTCACCAGATGGACAGACTGTGACCAGGGCGCAAGCCCCAGACTGTCCCGTAAAGTGTCAATTCAATGTCCGTCGCGCGCAGCGGTTGCGCCGTCTTGACCATGATCGATGCGGCGTCGTTGACAAACGACCAATGCCTCGAACGTGCTGAATTCTGGCACTTCAGTGACGAGGCACGCCCCACCGCGCGCATTTTTCGAGGCGAATAAAGCAAGCGTGACTGGCACCAAGTGTCGTTCCATATCCGCCTCCCATTTGAGCGAGGAAAGCTTGCCACTGCAACGTCGCGCCTCTTCATTATGGATACAGAAGGAATATCGATACCGGGTCCAATGGCCGAAAAGCTCGAAATGATACTTTTTCGGCTCCGGATATGGCAGTCTCACGCCCGCGCATTTGCCCCGACCATACGAAATCCCGACGTTGTCATTTGGCCTGCCTGCGGAATGCGATATTCCCATCCAGTGCAACCGCAGCTTCTTGTTGAGAGGTAAGCTGGCGCATAGCCGCCAACGTGCCTTTGCCTTGAATACCCGGGGCTGTCTCAGCGATTAACTTACCTGCACATCCCGGACAAAGGCCCCAAAGGACCCCGTACGAGCGGTCCACACATATATTTGTAATCGTTTAGCCTGCGAGCAGCACCCATCGACATCGTGGCACGATTTGTGCCCGCTACTCACGGGCTGAAACCACTCGGGGCCTCTTTCCCCGACGAAATAGCCTTGCCGGCCGAGACGGACCCACCCTCCTGCGCGAAACCGCCAAAGAATCCTTTTCGCCATCCGCCGATACCCGCCAAGATTCCGCCATCCACTGCTTGCCCACCCCAAAGGGGTGTCAAATGCGCTACCACAGCTTGTCAGTGATTTGTTGAGAATACCCTGACAACTTCGCCCGGAGTTCTGCGCCTCGGTGATAATACCCTTCGAACGCATCCTTGAATGTGTCCCGCAATGTCGTTCGCCAGTATCTTTAAAGGGCCTGTTGACCCTTGCTTTAGCCCATCCAACCGCTGAATCCCGCCCGCAGCACTGCCAGGGACATTGCGAGCGCGTCGAAAATCGAATCCGCCGCCTCTGCGTCGACCATCCAAATTTCTCCCGGAGCCGTGAAGAATTGGCTTACTGAGCTCGCTCAGAGCCAATGCAACTTTTCGCTTGCACCAGCTTCTTTGATTCTTTGACCACCCTCGCCTGATGCTTGAACGCTGCCTGATCAAAAACGACCACTTGCTTCGAACAATAGCACCTGAGACGTCCGACTTTCGCGAAAAGTGACATATCTCATCTTTCGCCCAAGTCCACTGCCTGCCAATGCATTCCACGCTGACGCGAATAACCATTTTATCAGATGCGTCCGAAGTCTGGCTATCTCATCAAATGCCCGGACAAACGAACCAACAATCGCGGATGCGATGCCTGCCATAATTTTCCGACTAGAACCCCATGCCGTCCCTTCCAACGCCGATCAACGTTGCCTTCCGCCTTTCGAAATTCGCTTTTAGACGCGTCGGTGAACGCCGCGCACCGCCACCGATCCACTCCTCCCAAACTGTAGAACTAGCTCGCCAGCAACCGACGATTAACGCAAAACGCAATGCCTGTTCGGATCAAAGCGCTGCGCAGAAAACGCCTAGAGAGCCGGCGAAACTCCAACGTTGCAATGACGGGCTAATCAGCAGCCGCGACCATATCGAACGCCTAGGCGGTGACCATTACCGATACATAGGTGCCGGACCCGCTGTAAGTTTGTTTGCCAACCATCAATCATCGTCCGCAATAAGCCCGCCTCCGTTCGAAGGCCTTTGTTCGTCATCGCCTGCGCAGTGGCACCGAGTGTCGGCAACGATAGAATCGCGCAGCTGCTGCGCCGCATACCTGACTCAATCAGCCCAGCCTTCCAATCCGGTCATTGGCCTGCCTCGATTCGCATCGAATCGGGTCTTGCTTACAGCTAGCCATATTGCTCCATCGTCGGTCCGCGCTCTCCGAAAAAACAATCGCCACCCGAACCAGGACCTGCAAGCACCACCTCACGGTTTCGCACACCCAGATCCTGCAGCAATGCAGATGCCTACCCGATTCAGCCCCAATCCCTTAATTCCCGTCGGCAATCAGCGCCCCTTCTGATCAAGCCTCAAGGCCCTCCCAGATCCTCGCCGATAAAATCAACGTCCAGCGCAGTACGGCTCTCTTGCTGCCACGCGCGATTTCCCGGTCCATGTCTGAACATCATTGGCAAGCCCCGGACAGCCTCAACACCCGCCTCGCCAGCGGCCAATTCAAGCGCACGTAGCCCCCACCGAAGTCCCCAGCACGACGGGCGCCTTGACAGCCACATCGATGTCATTTACTGCGCCTTCAGAGCCATGGCAGTGATCGCACCACCCGCCGCAAGCTGCACTGCAGCAACCGCGACGATTTGCTTGGCGCATCGCCGCAAGTGGGTTTGAAAACCCCTGGCCACCGCTTCAAAATTTTGCGCTGTCGAGGCCAAGATTGACTCCGCAAGCGCCGATAACACTTGATGCCATTATCTCCTCTCGAATAGCGCGCGGGTCGATCTTGTCCCAGGCCGCTCAGGCACTGGGACCAAATCGCTGCGTCCCTGTCATTTCCGGCCGGATATGAAATTCTTTAAGGCGGGCGGACTTCTTGAGCGCGGCAACATCGCGTGAACCAGAACTTCGGCCATCCTATTTTCAAACGCCGGCTGAAACCGCCCCCTCCAAATCTCGACGAGTAAAGGCGCGGCGTGATGTCCCAAAACTGCGCCGGTCGAAACCGGCCGCGATGTAGTTTTTCAAGAAGAACAGTTTAGATCTAGGCCGCTGTCCTCCTCGGCCCCCTTGACGTTTCCCGACCGATTTACCCTTGGCGCATCGGCAAGCTCGCACCCGTCACTTCCTGCAGGGCGTCACCGTTTCATGCGATGATGTCTATCGACTCAGCCAGCCGGTCGCAATGCCCTGCATGGTGCCGCTGCAAAGACATCTTGAAGAGGTCAAACGATCTCAGATCAGGCCATCCAGTTTTACGGATGCTCCCTCCGGGCGGTCCACGCTTATCAAGCACTCCCTGACCATACTTATCCTGCAATCAGCCAGACGGACAAATGCACGAGGAAACAAGTGTTACTCATTGCGCCTGCTTGTGACCTCCCCGCAGTGCCTTGGTGATTTAGTCCATTATTCAATCACCCGCTGCAGGCGTCAACGCCTGTCTTGAGCTTCGCGGCCGACAGCCGACATCCAGCTTTTTCCCCCGACTGTTGCCCCCGTAGGTGTGAACACATCGACATATACCCCGATAGGCACGTTCCGGAATCGAAGTGCCTATCAGGCTTGAAGTTTGAACTCGAAGATGACATCCTTTTCGTGCCGGCCTTGTCAGCTCGACTAGATTCATCGAGCCACGTGTCGCCTGGGTCCTCCTGGCAAAGCTTCTTTTCTGCGACCCCACGATTGCCACAGACATAACCCTGGACGGTCTCTTTGTCCGACTTGGGCGAGTTTCAATATGCGTGGCGTCTTCGTCAGAGGGTGTCTGTCAGGGAAGGGGCAGCGTTTTCAAAAGCCGTAGATCTGCGTCCAATGTCGTCCGTCCAAACTTCTGTCTGCGTAACAGCGCCGTGCGAACCGATCAAGAGCTTTTCCCAATCATAGGCGAATCTTTCGCCTGCAATTCCTTCTTGTGCCATTATTGCGGCCTCCATATGAGTTGTTAAAGTCCACTGCCTGTCCCGGTATGGAGCGGTTCGGCGTCGTTCGATCCGCCCTGCGCGGTGTCCTTCGCGTCGAAAGCAGCGTGGATGAATCATAAGCCACCCCCGCGGTAGAAATTCAGGCAATCGACCAACGGCGGCGCCGCCGGCCCCCGCTTGGCGTCCGAATAGGTCAAACATAGCAAATCGACCTGTACCGGCTCCTTCACACGGCCCTGTGCCGTTCATATGATGCCCTCGAAAGCCCGAGACGACATTCATCAGGACACGGGCATCTGCTGGCCTTGTGGCCCGTTCCCCGTAATCGATGCGCTGGCCGACAATTGCGCTCAGCGCCCGCTTGGCTCGCCTTCAGCAACCCGCGAAAACTCTTCTTCCATCATCAGCCCTTTGCCTGCCCGCGCCACACCATGCTCTTTTCCAGCTCGATCCAAGATCTTTGGATAGACGATCCAGCAAGCGCCAATCTTTGTCTTGTTCCGCCAGCGGCGCGCGGAACGATTGGGGCCCGTGATTAACGTTCGCCGAATTCCTGGTTGACCGCTGCGGGATCCGGCTCGGCACCACGAACATTTCGACCGCTGGCTTTGTCGTCGCGAAACATCGCTTGTGCAGGCCCTTCTGCCGTTGCTCAGCTCGTGCCTGACGGCGATCGAATCCGCAGAATCATCCGTCGCGGTGTCGCCGCGCCGGATGCCAGATACCCTCATCAGATCTGCCAATAGGCCTCGCCGACTTTTTTTCAAGGAACGGCGCACACGCTTTTGCCAGCGAAAGG
>Ga0163217_1095208_pt1 | contig 10850 bp, 13 predicted proteins | sample SynspAceP_FD_185933 | JGI IMG/M metagenome (GOLD analysis project Ga0163217, IMG submission 185933) | Saline lake microbial communities from Ace Lake in Antarctica - Synechococcus sp. Ace-P (PacBio error correction) | ecosystem: Environmental > Aquatic > Non-marine Saline and Alkaline > Saline ...
CTGAAAGGGGAAAAAAGAAAGATGGGTTTTGGAGGAAATGAAGGCCCTCCCAGAGGTTGGATTTTTTAAAAATTGTTTTTTTTTCCGATACTACATGCCTTTGGAAATGGAACAGGGTTAGAATTGGCTGAAAAAAATTAAAGACAGGTTTTTCCAATTGATTTAATGTTTAAGCATGATTTTCGGCCCCTATGGAGACACCGAAAATTATCAAAAGGCAATGAGCCCTCAAGGGGCGAAAGAATTTTTCACTAAACGATTGATTTTTGGGATTCCGCTTTAAAAGAGAAAATTATAGGGCTCATCAAGAGAAAAATAAATTTAAGATATTAAAGAATATTGGGTAGATAAGATGGAACGAAGCGGATTTTTAGAAATTCTGATCAAGCCAGAAATTCGAAAAGCGAATCCGAAGAAGGCGAGCTTGAGTTTTTGTTTGGCACTGATGGCGCCGAATTGCGCTCGAGCTATTGGCGCCAACAGGAAATAGATTTTGATCTTTGAAGCGAATCAATATGCCGGAAATGGAACGGATTGACATTGCTATCAAAGTGAAAGAAAAGCAAATTCCTTGCTAAAAACGGTCATCATCTCAGCTATGGAGACATGGAAAACTCCGTACAGCTATGAATCTTGGGGCTTTGACTTCATCAACCAACCGTAAAGATTTTCAATGACTTAGAAAAACTATTGAAAAAACACCAATACATTAATCAGGTCAAATCGATTTGAAAGCACTCAAGAATAACATCTGAAGATGTATGTCGATGAGACGGTAATTAAACTTATGGGGAATCGTGAAATCGAATTCGGAATATGGGGAAATGAACCATGGAAAGCAGCAGTTGCCTTCTAAGACCTTTGCGGCTTTACTTGCAATCTCTGAAAAATGGGAGCCAATATTGTGGTAGGTTTGCTAATGAAATATTTTGAATCTGATGGTTTCGTGAGAGATTATGAATGAGGAGGAATCAATAGATAAGGTTTTTATCGGATGCGATCATGGCTGTTTTCAAAGAAGATGACTATCATGCCAGAGCACATTCGAGCCTGTATTGCGAATAAATAAGATGAATGCACTTCGGTTTTTTTTTTCAGAAAAAATCAGGTTTTTAGACCTCGAGTCTTTATCGGAATCAATAGTGGAGAAATGGTTTCCGGAAATATTGGGTCATAATCCTTGAAGAAACTAGATTTTACGTGATCGGTGATACTGTCAACGTAAAGCCTCCCGCTTCAATCAAGGCAAGTCCTGGACAGATTCTTTATTTTGGAAATTTTGCTCATGCTGCACAGACTTTCAAATGCAATACGTAATTGAAAATGGGAGCTGAAAAATAAAGCTTTCCGTAGTGTCTGTGAAGTAGAATAGCCTGAATTTGAATCCTTCTTTATTTTTATAACAGAATTACAACTTATCTCGCTCTTATTACCACCCATCAAACTTCATTATGAAAAAAATTATCAGCCTGCCTTGCTAGTAGCTTGCGGGAGTTTCTTGAAGCTTTGGCGCTTTAGTGGCCTAAAATGATTCCGGCCTTGGACGATGCTTAAAAGATTACACCTCGCAAGCTCGTAGCACGAAAAGGATTCCCTCGACTATCCAAAATTTTAAAAAGGACTACTTAAGCCTGAGCGGGAAGTAAATTCAACACCAAGAGGTACTTGGATGAGTGTAGATGTCGTCTGAGCGAAATAATCGCTTTTGACCTTTTGGGGGATATTTATACGAATTCGATTTCTGGGGGAAAGCTACCCCAATTAACACTGGAATTGCTACGAAACTCATCCGTTTTCTCTCAGATGGGGAAAAAATACTTTACGTCTGACCGAGCGGGTTCTGAACAGCTTGGTACATCGGATTGGTGAAAAAAGACACATACAAGTCACAAAGTAAAAATGGGAGTTCCGGGAGTGCTGGACGGCGCGAATGGCGAATACATTGTTTCAGCGAAAGGTGAAGGAAATCAACAAGCTTTGGATGTACAAAGATGGTGGCGGAGGGATTATTGGAATGAGAATCCAGCTTCTAATGAAACATTGAACAGTTGTGTCCCGATGGCAAGAAGGTTTATTTCCTACGTACGAGCTTGGAATTACAACGGCTTTAACAGAATATCAATTTGGACTTAGATCTGAGGAGGAAATACTAATATTTTCTCCAGATATGGTTCAGCATTTAAGCCACATTGAGCAAAGATGGAAGTAATGGCTATGGCATCGTATGAGGATAAAACGGTTTAGTCTTGAGAAATCTGGAATCTTGGAGAATGAGCGCTGGTTAGCTTATAGTTTCAGCGGACGATTAAGGTCCTGGCCACAGGGGGTTTTGGCCTCAATGGTTTCCACAGATTCAAAAATGTAATTGTTTATGGTGGGAAAATATGGAGTATTTCTTGTTTAAAGCTGGGTCGCTCATGAATCCTTTGAGTGAATGTTGAAATTGGAATGGGGCAAGACTTTAATTTTGAGTTGAGATAAGAGATATACCGCTAAGCTCGCACCAATTACGTGAGGAGTATTCCGATGGTAAAAAGTTAGCTTTTACCGTCTCAAAAGATTGGTATGTGTGGACTATCAGGTGAACCGAACGATACAACCTAATTCACTGAGCAATGCCATCTTGGAATTAATGGATTTATTGGTGTTTCCACTTGGTAAGAAAGATGGGGTCATCTTCAAAGCGTTCTGGCAGGCAAAGGAAAATCAAAAGTTTGACTAAGAATCAGCTCTTTATGTTAGGCAGTATGGTCTCTGACATCGAATGTTGTTTTTCAAAAGGACCAAGAGAGAATATGCAGGATGGCAGGGTCGGGTTCTCTAGTTCTGAGGCTGAGTTGGTTATGGATTCCGCGGCTGGTGGGGAGTACGAAATTATGGATGCTATTACGGAATGGCATTTACCAAGATCCGAGTAGAATTACTTGAATGGATCAGGGGGGATACTCTCTGTAATGGGAAGGCAGATGAGAAGGGTCTACGCAAGATCACTGGAATCACTCCTTTTGGTAGCAGCCGGAGCCATGATTACAGATCACGCTTAATTTGGAAGAGATTCCACGTGAAATCTTTATGGGATGCTGATCCAATGCCGATGCCGGTAAAATTATTGCCTGCTACGGAAGGGTAAATGCCCAAGAACAGCTATGCAGAGCTAGTGCTATAGGATTTGTTGATGGACTGAGGGAATTTTGGCCTTGGCCAAGTATATATGTGTATGTTATACGATCCAAAGGGGGCAAATCTACCTATGTCGCTGGATCCTTCTCGGCAATTTTCCCCTAGCTCACTGACAGAGATGGTGGAGAATGAGCTTGGGAGGCAGATGCAAAGTGCATTGGTCCTTGGAAATGCTTTGGGTTTATGCATTACGGGCAGAGTTTAAAGAAGATCGGTCAATGCTAAAAAAGAAAATGAGGACTGAATGGAGAAGTGTTTTACTTTAAAAGAATTAGGTCCTGAGGCTGTAAAACCGCTGAACTCATTGCAAAAGAAAAGGCAGCGATTACTGAGTTGTTGAAAAACGATAAGGAAAGGCAAAAGCATGCAGTATCTATAAGGAATAAAAGAGAAGAACTTATAAGCGGAAGGCTAGGTGAAGTCTATTTGGCAAGGGACACTCCAAAGGAAGTTTTACTTAAGAATGCTTCGAATCGTGCATGAAAGGGATGAGGTTATGAACTGGAGATATCTGATTGAAAATAAGGATCAAGGCGTTTTGGAAAGACGGGAACATTGATGTGGGTGATTGCAAGTCGTGATGCTAGGGAAACGTTTAACCTGGTTTTACGTACTCATGCCCCAATGTGGCTATTGGGGATTGCATAAGAAATTCAGTTTTTTTGGATTACGCCGCATCTTGTTATGGGTGACAGATAGAGATCCGCAGACTGCAACTCCGATTGCTGACTACGCGACATGGTAGACAGCTGGGATGGTTTCTGGTACGGTTTATTCTACGGTCGGGCGTTGTATTGGATGTATAATCTAAGTTCGCTGGAGCAAACAAGTGTGGCCTGAAGCATACGCAGTATTAAAATAGCAATACTTAGATTGTATTTGGTAGGAAATCGTCAAACCCGTAGTGGTAATAATGGATGCGAGAGAGAAATTTGGATGCAACAAAGAAGGTGGTTGGATTTCAAATTGAATATGACACAGCTATTTGATGCCTTCTGGTCATGAGGCTGCGATTCGATCTATCATTATACTCCGATGTGACTAGGACTATTGCAGAAGCAAATGGCGGTTCCCACCTTCGCTTGTAGCTTATGGAGGTCCTGGGCCGGAAAACATAATTATTAACAGGAGCTTATGAAATACAAATAGAATCGTTTTACTCTCAGTAATGAGAGCTTAATTCTAAGCTAGAAGAAGAGCTGGTGGCTTGGTGGTGGTTTTGCAAGGGAAGATATGTCTTTGAGGATCATGCAAAAGGAATCAAAGCATTGTTAGACAGGAGGTTGGGCGTGTAGGTTAATGGTCAGTTGCAGGTTGGGTTTACCATTGGAACTATGGTCGTAGCAGTGGAGGAATGAGTGGATGGATGGCTGAAGAAGCTAAATTCTTGGGCAGAAGCACTAGGATTGGATAAGGATTGGGAAGTATCGAGCTGTGGTAAACTAGAGCTTGTGATCATGGATTGCCAATCTCTGGAGAATATCGAAATACGATACCATCACACATGTAGTGAAAAGGGTAGATTTTACGATGGAAAGCTGGATGAAATCTTGCCGAACAAGAAACTGGATGATAAGTTCTTGGACTAAGCCGTACAGATGATACTGGGTTGAAAGAGTAGAAATATTTTTATAATTTATAAGCGGCTATTAAAATGGGCGGCTTTTTCTATTTGGCAATGAATTCATACACCTATTTTAAAGTTGCTTTCGCCGTGCTGCTTTCCTTATTTGCAGTTGTGAATAACAATGGTTTCAGCGGGCATTTTTTTCGATTCTTGATTTTTCGGAAAGTCTGGATATGCGCTTTGTGGGCTTTAATTCAGATTTCAAGCACTAGTAGGTAGGCGATTTTGGGATCTACTTACGCTTTCTATAGAGCGACGAACAGTTTGTGAACCTTACGCTGTCAGAAATGGTCATAGGCTTGGGCGATTTTTTCCAGACTATGGAATGCTGGAGATCAGCTTTTCCGAAAAGTGATCGATAAGTTAAAAGGCCATTTGAGGACTGGCCTTCACCTTTTTTACAGGGCGAGCTTTTTGAATCCACGATTTCTGGAAATGGTAAGCTATGCGGATCAACAGGGCTTTTCACTTCGACTTTATAATGCCACTAGTGGGGAGAAAGAAGTGGGAAGGTATGGAAGTGGACTTAAGCAGCTAATTGTTTCATGGCCGGCATTACAGGAAGTCTATGGGATTTCGAATCGAGGTTCAATAGCTTTAAGTAAAATGGGTTGAACTTATTTTGAAATGAGCGAAAAATGCCGAAGAAGATTTTTCGCAAGAGTGTTTCAGTTTTTGGTCAACGGGAAAATGAGCATCAGGATTCTGATTGTAGATGGGCAAGAATGGGTGTAGATGAGCTCCAACTCAAAACCACCCAGATTTATGATTTTGAGAACGGTTTGACTTGATTCCTCGATTGGGCTTTCACGATCACGTTTCGGTAGGAATGGCCAAATGGAGATAAGAAGAATTGAAAATAATGCTGGCGGATAGATGGCATGGCGCAGTGAGGTTATCCTGGTGATGCGGATAAGTGGTCCACCGTGATTTGCTTTGAAAAGGCTGAGATTATGTAGCTGAGGGCCGAATTGAAGCATTAATTCTATGGAGACCATCTGGGCGATTTGTTCGAACTATGGTTAGTATTTTCTAGAAGATGCTCTGAACGTCTTGAAGATCGGACACGATGGAGAATTGTAACTGTACGGAGTGAAGCGCTGAAAGACTTGAAAGCCTTTTATGGGAACTATATTTTGGGTAGCAATAAGAAATTACGATTTTTGAAGCTTAAATTATTCTAGATTCATCTGGATGCCATTAACTGATTCAAACAAACGATTCTGGTATGTTTTTCAGCGTACTCCTAGCGCTAGTATTTGTCTTTCTTGTTTTTGCGCAGCAACTACGACTACTCAACTTAAAGTTGATGAATTGTCGATGAGCAATCCACCTGGTCAGTCGTGCTGTGAAGAGGACTTCACCGGAAGAGTTTCTTCAATGGCGCAACTTCGAGGGTGCCCTTCGGTGGAGGTGCAGCTTAAAATCGAATAGAAGAATTAAATCGATCTGGGAATCCTGATCTTCATGCTTCCAAAATGGAGCCGCGTCAGCAAGTGGAATTTACACCATTACGCAGGGGAATTTAGCAGAGAACAGGGATAAGGATGCGAACAAAGGGACTCAAATTCGGGGAATCATTTTTTTTCAATTAGTACAAGAAGATTAAGCTTTCGAACGAGTCTAAATCAGGCACCCCAAGACTACTTCTTTCGGTCCGGGAGATTGATCTATGTGGATATCTTATGGTCATCGGAGTCAGTACTATGAGCTACGGTCAACCAGATGGATTTGTTTTGCTAGATAACTCGGGGCGGTTTCGGCCTGGAAATTATTGGGAGCACAGGGGATTATCAAATCGTGTTGCCCGATATTATCGGAATTTTCGGGTTCAACACAATTATTTTCTCAGTGACGCTAGGCAATGTCGTACATCAAAGTCATATTCCTTGCGAGGTTCGACTGCCGGGCACTTTACCTTGAGTTGGGTTTTCCACAGTTTTTTTCATGGGCCTTTTGCTTGCGGTGGGCAATGAAAATGGCTTTTTCGTAAGATTAGACTGGATCCGGAATAATAAATTAATTGCTGAGATAGATGTTAGAAATGCTGACGCAAGGAATGGCGATTTGGGATCTGCAGCTCAAGGACGAGGATGTGATCTGTTTCTGCTTTCTCGCTCGGCTAAGTAAACGGTGAGTGAAGCGTCCCAATTTACATTTGAATAGCATTCCGGAGGATACTTTTTAAAGACTTTTAAATTATTCCTGGAGGATTTATGATGTTGGGTCAAGATCGGTAGCGATCTCCAGAATCACGGAATAGCGTTCTGTCTTGATGTCACAGAATCAGTTTGGCATGTTTTCCTAAGGTGGAGATGAAATAACGTAAAGCGGATTTTTGATAGGTATTACAATCGGTTCAGATCAAAGGAGCGGTCTATCGTGGGTACTTTTGCCTTTGACAGAGGGAATGAAACTTTTTCGAATTGGTCAAGAATGCGGAGGACTTGTGGCGTGCCTACACGAGCAGGCAAGATATCCTGAAAACAAATTCCGATCTAAGTACAGATGATTTCAGGTAAATCTAAAAGCAGTTTTGGATGGGTCCTAATCCTGATAGTCAGATTGCAGCGGAAGATGATGGGTTCGATTGCCAGTATCTATTGATATCCAAAATGAAAATATGATACAGTTCTGGCGAAGTGAAGCGCCCCGGGTCTTCATTTTCCAAGTCCATGAAGGTGGAGGAATTGATAAATACTAGAGGAGGACTTCAGGATAGCCAATTCGCAAGATATGAGATCGCAAGAGATTAGAAGATAAGTGCTGGGAACTTATCTGCATTATCACGGCAGTGGAACTATTATGATTAGCCTCTGCATCTCCTGAGCCTCATGCTTTGATAAGGTAATGTCAAGAATCGATCAAGTTACGATGGAAATTGGTGGCTGTGGAGGCCAGGTGATTCTCGGGAATTTTTGCCATACAGCCAGCGGGTGAGCGTTTGGATTCTTGTAACGAGCCGGGGTTGAATCAATTTGCCTACTCGAAGGGGGCATCTTTATCGAGAATGAATTTTGTTTATCGGAATCCTGGGGAAATTCGAAGAAAAGATTTGGAAGCTTAGAGTGAAACTGAAGCGGACCCTTCCAACTCAGAGGCTCAGGAAGAATTGTTGCACGCTTAATTTAAGACTGCGACACTACTGATCCGGTTGATCTCAACTGGCGCACAAAAAGAATAGCTGGATTCAATTGCAGCTGAACTCCGGGGTTTTTGAAGTGAAATCTAGCAGACTGAAGCGGTAGCAATCAACCTTGGAAACTATCATCAAATCAGGTCCGAAGATGATTTATTATTGGAGAAGGAGATATTTTATCTGTTTTCCAAAATTGCTTCAAACGGTAAAAGCATGGCGAGGAGATTTGGTCTATCAACACGCTTGCAGAATTCAGAGAAGCCTAAAACACTACATCAACGGGGGCAGGAGGTTTTGATCGAAGGGCAAATGGACCCAGACTTATGTCGTCTATGCAATGGGGCGGTGAAGGACAAAGGATTTACTTGGTATTCGGGATATCTCAGGTAGAGCGAGAGCGGAGGTCATCGTACGACCAAGGCAAGGGTCTTTACTTTGGGAGAAGTGTTGGAATTACCATGGACTGGCCTTTAGGATTAGTCTTTCACAAATCACTGGTAATGAGGATGCAACATTTGTTCTGACAATAATTTACGCTGAGAGCTTTTACAATTTGGGGCATGGTTAGCTTATTTTATTTTTCAATGGAAGATTTTTAGTAGTGGGGCAATCATAGGATTGGGGTTGGGGCGCTAGTCTCAATTTATCAAAACCAGTTTTCCATGCGGAAGACTCTTTGTATTGGATGAAGGAGATGCTTGGAGGATGGGTCAATGTCCTGGCTAGATCATTGTCGGTGAAATTTGGGGTCTTTAGGAGGGGGTACAAGTGGACTCTTCAGGGGATATTCATGGAGCTTTAGCTCTGACCGATGATTGGAGAGACGCTATTGGTCTTTGATGGCGAATCAATTGGTGTTCGATGCGATTTTTGCTTTTGAAGGAGTTGGATGAGAAGTGGGTTCTAGGTTGAATTTTGCATCGTATGGATTTTTCATTCCCGAGATAGTTTTCCTGTTGCTCAGGATTTGTTGGTTAAAGAGTTCGCTATTTGATTCGTGAAAGTAGTTGGCTGTAGCTAAGCAGAATCGTAAACTCAGCATTATAAGTGACTTTTTTCTTTCTAAGGATCAGCTTTTTGCAGGTTTTCATGAGACATGGTTGCAAACGTGATCAATTCTACTTGGAGCAAAAAAAAACGGGAGAGAATCTTTCGGATTCTAAAATTCAGGCAGACATGTGGGGCGATTTAGATGACGTATTGGCGCGTATGCAGCAGCGTAGATCGGGTCAAATGCAAACTCTTTTAGCTCACTGGTGTAGAAAGCAAGAAAAGGCAAAATTGATGTGCAGGCAACGGTGCAGTATACCAAGAGATCGTAAAACTTAGGAAATAGCAAAGTGACTCATGGATAATTCCCTTGATTCAGATCATCGATCGCCAGACTTCGCTAATCGTACGATAAGATTGTCAAAGGAAATGGTATTTGGCGCTTTTATCGTTGGATATAATACCCTATTTGGCACTTTACTTCGCGATTGTTCAGAAGATATGCCAGGAAGCTACTGATGCCCATGTTTGAAAACTTTCGCTTCTTCGCTTGGACTATATTAGAAATAAAATCTTTTAAGAATTTTTCTTATGTCGGTGTCAGTTTCAACATCTTGATCTCTGATGACTATGCATATTGCCGAGTATGGGTTAGACAGTTTGGATTAGTTTAATCTTTCCTTTCAGTTATTGTACTTCTGAATGTCTTGGTAGTTTTGGCTAAATCTTAGGCTCCAAAAGATGTAGCGTGATCAAGGAGATAAAGAGGCCTTTCCCATTTAGTTTCTAATTATTCTCAGCAAAATTGTTTGCTGGTTATTTTCGCTGCTTTTTTGATTCTCTTAGGGTTTTTTTCGGGTTTATTTTATTCAAGAGTACAGGTTTTTCATCCTAATGTTTTCCCATTTACTTTTTTTTTCTTTGAGGCTAGCTTCACTTTGGTTTTTTTTCAGGGATGGGAAAAATGAAGCTGATCAGCCTTACCCAATATTTTCAGTAGCTTTTTTCTTTTGGGATTGTACTGTTTTCTCGCAGACAGAGTCGTGGGTAAACTTCTGATGGGTTTTTTTCGGCTAGGGATTTTTTTAATTGCTTTTTTAACATTCATATTTTTTTTAGAAATAAAATTTACCGACGCTAGTTTTCTGCTATTTGAAAGTATAAAGAAACTTCATTCTTTTTCTAAGCGGCTTGCAAGGTTTTTATTAGATTAATGGCGGATTAATTATCTGAGTTTTTTTCTCTGTAGCAGCGACGCTTGTATGTAATAGTCTAGCGAACGGGTGGTGATGGTGCTGCCTTTTCCGAAATGATTATTCAGGCATCTTAATCCTAATGCTGCAAAATTTATCTGAAGAGACAGGCTTTCTATTCGATTTTTGAAGAATTTATGTTAGAGTTTTTGATTGTAGGCTTGCTAATTTACAGCTATGACTTCTTGACTGATCATGGATTATCCAATCCTAGCTAGAAAGCCTGACTGAATCACAGAATACTAAGATTTAGCTTTGTTCATTTTTAGCTGTCTTATGTTGGAAATGTACATGATATTGGTTGATGATTTGAAAAGCTCTTTTCAGCATCTGGATGATGTGTTTTGTACATGGTATCATGTTCGTGTTGAACTTTAAGTATGGAGGAATTGGGCTTGTTTGCAAATTCTTTCGACAGAGATGTTGTATTCTTGATTTGCTTGGTTTTACTCTTAGAAATAATCGAACCTATCGTGGATTCTATAGTAAAGATTCTGTTGCTATTTTAGTCAATTGGAATGGGCTTCATTTCAATTGACTGTTTCATTATCTTGAATTGGATTTTTCTGATTTTGGGGATCTTTCTGGTGGACAATGCATTGATAATAAGGAGGTGAAGAATTAAGGCGGATTCCCGGAAATACATTAATAGAAGCTGCGT
>Ga0163217_1113829_pt1 | contig 10850 bp, 5 predicted proteins | sample SynspAceP_FD_185933 | JGI IMG/M metagenome (GOLD analysis project Ga0163217, IMG submission 185933) | Saline lake microbial communities from Ace Lake in Antarctica - Synechococcus sp. Ace-P (PacBio error correction) | ecosystem: Environmental > Aquatic > Non-marine Saline and Alkaline > Saline ...
ACGAGGAAGGAAAAAAATTTGGGGTTTTAATCCCTAAACCCTACATTGGGGGCCAATTTTAATTGCCGTATGGTTTTTTGTCTTGTTAGCCGTTCCTTGCCCCAAATTTTAAAACATTCCTCTAAAAAGCCCCTAACCTTTCCAACGCTATTGGAGTTACTTTTTCCCCAATTTTTTAAAGGTGTTAAGCCAAATTAAATTAATCATTGAAACTAATTTTTTTCACAAAAAGAAAGAGGGTCAAATGGTATTACGAACACATTAAGAATTCATTTTAATAATGACCACTAAAAATTTTTTAACATAAAGAGCATTAAATCAAATTACATCAATTTGTTAAGTGATAGAAAAAAACCTGTTACATCCTTTAAAATCTTTCCGTGGTTTCCCATACAAAAAGAAATATGGATTTTAAGCTTTGCCAATGGGAATAACGTATAAACGTCCATTTTGTATTTTATTTCGCTGAAAGAAAATTATTCAAAGGTGCTTTTAAATATGGGCAGAACAAACCTAACGAATTTTCAAGAAGGAATCTGTATTTATGCACCTAACAAAATGTTTCAGCTCAAACAGATATTGAACCAGAAATTTTTATGTGGTTGGAGCATCTTTTTTCATCCCGATTGATTCGTGGCTTTATGCATCTTGCAGATACTATTGAGCAAATTACCTTTTTTTTGATTAATGACAGTAATGAGGCTTTGCATATTTCAAGAAAAGAGAAAAAAGGATGCACTTGCCTGAAATTTATTGAAAAGATAGAAACCGAATGCAACAAAAATAATTGACCAGCACACCAGAAAACTCAATCGTCCTAACATTTGAATCCTTATTAAAAATATAGCAAACGGTAATTTTGAACCGACGTTTATAACTAGAAAAAACCACCAAAAGATTATGTTAATGCTATTTAAAGTAATTTGAATACATATTTTAATAGTGATTTTACCTTTGTAAAAAGGAAATATCCCACAGTAGATAAACTGGCGGAAGAGCACTTAAAAATGTCAGGGAAATTACTTAAGTGAAATTTACTAAAAAAAGAAACTGGCAAAAGCATAACCGACATATTCATGTTACATATTGTAGATAAAGCGGAAAAACAAACTGCTTAAATTCCTTTGAAAGCCCTATTATTCAGATGCATTTAGTTTAGGATTTGATATCCTCAACATTTTAGTAAGGTTTTTTTTCGAAAAAACCATGCCAGGATAAGCCCGAAACAATTTTCGAAAAATCCTGAAAAACTGAAAAATTAACTTTGCCCTAACAATGTATAAAAAAATAGGCGAATTAGTTGCTAATATTCGAACTTTAAATGGTTTTGTTCAAAACTTTGAGCTTAAACCGAACGTTTTGTGCTTCCGAAAGCAACTACTATTTCATATACTAACCGTTACCAGCCATTAAAAAAACCTCCACGAAATTGGAAGCATACTAAGTTTTCTAATATTATTTATATTTCTTCCATAACATTATGGACAGAAAAATAGACAAACACTTTCTTTTTTACTCAAAAGCAATTCAAAGAAGAAGAACTGTTTACATCCACAAACCAAAAATTTTTACAAATACAAAATTCGGATTCTGGTAAAAACTTTCATGTAATCTATTTCTTGAATGGGCATACACGAATTGGTTTGTTAACCCACCTACTTTCAGATAGTAGCAATATTTAAACAATATACGCACGAATTCCCAAATGCAATTGTTGTGTTATCCTCATAAAAAATCGAAACAAGAATGTGGAATTGTAGACCTGAAACCGAAATTACCACTTGATGTTTTCATAACCTAATGATTAGACAAAGAACTATCTAAATATAATCCAAGTGATTCAAAAGGTAATTATTGGCACTCATTTTCAGCATTCATTTTTCACTCTATTCATATTACAATCATCCAGACATTACAATTCTGTAATTGCAAATAACACCAACTTGATGTAATGGAGGTTTGTTTAGTTAAAAGAAGTTTTCCAAGAAAATAATAAAATAGAAAAAGGGTAAAATTTCAAATAAGTATAGGTGGAATTGCTGATAGTTAATAGATTACCTGACCATAGAAAAATACAATCAACTAAAGAAAAAATATTCTGACTTTTTTAATTCGAATAAACGTATTGAAGCCGATTATTCTTGCGCATAACGCTGTGCCATCCGTTATCGACACAACTCTCATAACAAAAGTATTGAAAGTTTTAGAGATAGATACACGGACAATTGCAAAGTTTAATGATGAATATAAATTATTAAATACCCGAAAACCAGAAAAAAGAAGTAAAAAAAAGTAAATATTAGCGTCTTAAACTTGGGGCTTCCTTTTTATCGCACCTGAACTTGCTGAAATAAACGGAATTGCCTCAAAAGGTTTCATATAGTGAATATAATGATCATGCTATTGAAAATTATAAATTGGGAATTGAAATATTAATCTCAACTATAACGAATTTTAACCTCTCAACTCTAATGAATTAAACACCACTAATAGAAGTAAAATCAAGAGAATACTTGGAAAAGGGCTGATTACTTTTAAAAAAGTTGAGAAACAATTGAAGGGGAAAAGTGAAAATTATTGACCGAAATAAAAAACTGAAAAAATAAAAAACAGCTTGGTAAACACAGTGTAAATAACATTTATTGCGGGTAATCGCTTACTAAACGAAATCCTCGCGGACTTTCTTGGTCAGGGTAATTATTTACTAAATAGGTGCTCAAACACGCAACAAACCATACACAACAACGTTGTACAGTTGCTTTTGAGAAAAATGAGAAAAATACATTGATAAAATAGAACATTTAATACACGCTTTAGGATAATCTCTTGGTGATTAAACTCAAATTTTACGTTTTGATCGAATTTACAAAATTCTGGAAGCTATAAAAATGGAACTTATGAAAAAATTCAAGACTTCAAGCACACGATATTGAACTAATATTGAATTTAAAGTAAAAGAGCCCTTTTGATAACGGAGAAACGATTGCGGACCTCAAAATGTTGGATTTTGAGAATCGAGAACAGTCAAAAGAAATTTAATGATAAACCTTTGACTAACGTTTCGATAACGGATTTTTCTCAAAAAAAAACTCTGAATTTGAAACCTTTGGGCTTCTGGAGAAAAATTTATGATGCTTTTGAAAAATTACAAATGAACCGAATGAATATAACACATTCGGAATCAGAAGATGGAGAAATATTAAACTATAGAGCCTGAAAAAATAATGACTGTTCCAAATTCGACTTTTGAATACGAAAAACCATTGGCAAGAAATTAACCCGAATAAACAAGTCCCTCAATAAACAAATGTCCCTGAATTGAAAATTGGGAGAAAAATTCATTTGCAGTATTAAAGCAAGTTTTGAACAAAACAAATACCGAAACTATTAACACTTGGGTCGCCTGTCGACGAACATAAATCGGAATTGGAAAAAATGTATTGGAATAAAATAAAAAAACGCACTACCAACACCGTATATAATTAATGGCTAGTTTTAGCTACTTAACGAAAATCCCTTGCAGATTTTTCTATCTGGTGTTTTGTTTGCTAAATTAGGTGCTTAAACACGGCCCACTAATGCCATTATAACATAAACGTTGTTGTTTGCATGCAAATAAAATCCTACTATACTAGTATAAATGAAAAAAAATACTTTACAATTACATTAATGTTTTTGCTTTTTCGTGCCTTCAAGCGGTGCACTAGCAAACAAAGAAAAAACAATTGACAATGAATCTGGTTTTATATTTCCCACTCCAAAAAAGGAGGTTTTTTGGATAAACAGTTATATTGATAAAGGTAAATCGGAAAAGTTTGAGGAAAGGTGATTATGGTGCACTAACAGCTATAATCGTTATAATCAGACAATAAACTAATTACTGACGATATTTTAATGGCTGGAAAAAAGATTCTGTTTCACTCTATTCAATCATTTCTAAAAGTATAACCTCCCTACAATTGAAAAGGCTATTGAAATCCTCGGAGAAATCAAGTTCTGTAGATGAAAGAATAGTTGATATTCTCCTGAAACTAAGAACTGAAAAAAATGGTCGAGGAAAAAGATTCATTATCTTAGAACACTATCTGGACAATGGTCCTGCTTGGAGTTCGAATGGTCTGAAAAATACCCGCCAATGGATAACAGAAGTAGCTTTGTACCCAATTTATCATCAAAAACAAGATTATATTCAGTATTTTTTTAATCAACCATTAATTTCACCAAAGCCGGAAAAATGTTTTGAAATACAAATAGTGGGCTTATCCTATGACATGGGAAGCTATTTTGCAAAGAAAAACTCTAATGGAACTTGAAGAACTTTGCAGAAAGATATTTATCAAGCCTTTGGAATATAAAATTATGTCTGGGCATAACTCAGAAAATCTGGAAAACATGACAAAAACGGGTTGGCTCATTTGTGGTGGTGGTTTTATATTTACAGACCCCATAGATATGGCAAAGTTAGGTTCATTAGTATATAATGGTGCAATGGAATGGGTAAACAAAATTAATCTCAAAGAAAATGGATTGAAGAAATCAACGTTCTCCAATAATTGAAAACGCAAGCACTTTCCAAAAACATATAAGGAATTACGGATACCAGAATTGGTGGCTTTACGACAGCCTTTATTTTGACTTAGATTAACATTTTTATACGCAAGATGTGAACTTTGCAAGGGCCAAAATATTTTCATAATTAAAGAAATTCATACTATAATTTTACAACTGGAGACCTTGCTAAGAATGCTACTGCTTCAAAATCGCTTTTAATGTATGAATTACTTGCACCAATAAAAAATGCAAGAACAAATCATTGCAGTTTTACGATAAAGTAACTTCCTAAAAATTAATACGATTAAACCCAGTTTAAAAAGCGAAGAACTAGTTTCTTCCTAATTGCTCAGAAATTTAGTTTTCTATTAAAATGGAGAATGAAAAGCATTGAGTTTCATTGAATAAATATTCCGAATTCATCTTGAATAATGTTGGTAATTATGAATTTTTATTTAGGAAAGCTTACTTTCAGAATAAAAGAATTTGACACATGCTTTAATACATTTAATAATCTCTTGAAAGTAATTCAGGAAATGTATGGTATTAGAAGCCCATATTAATCACAACACAAAAGAGATGAAATAGCAATAATTAATAAGATAAATAGTAAGCACGAAAACACAACAATGTATAAACAATAATAGCCGAGACAGTAGTAAATACAAAGGGTTGTAGCCCGCTTCAAATTTTCTTGTATCTGACAATAAAAGTTTTCCACGCATCGGCTACTATTCTTATTACTTAACGTTGTGCTTCATTAACACCAAAAACCAACTAAACCAATGAATAAATTCTTCCCGAAAATTTCGCCAAAAACAACTTATGGAAACAAAACGGAAAAGTAATTTTAAAAATACGCAATTGGCCGAAAATTGTTCTTGTTGTTAAAATTGGAATTTGATTGCCTTGCAAAATAAATAACTTGGAATGATCAAAGACTTCGCAAAAACAAGCGCAAATTTGAAATTCTTTCTTGCAAGAATAAAAGAGGAAATTTGAAATCTGACGGATTAGAAATTCGATAGTAGTATAATATTTAACAAGGAGCAAGCAGGAACAAAAAAAAAGGAAAAAAAAAATGAACATTTCTGAAAAATTATCCAATTTTTGATGATTTAAATATAGATAGTCTTTTAATGGTTATAAGCCAAGGTTTTCCATTACGAAATTAATGCTACACTTTTGATAAGTTAAGAGTTCTGAGTTACGCCAATTTTCTAACAATAAAGAACTTTCAGAAATATTTTAACTTTTATTACACCATAGAGTTATTGCATTGAAAAGGAATTTATGGATTGGGATATTCAAGGGTCCAATCTAACCCAAAATTATTTAAATTATAGTAGCAATTTTAATTTGAGCTTATATAAGAGGGTTATATTTAGATTGAAACAGATGGAATTGTAAATGTTCATGGGATGAATCAGTAGAAACGAGAATTCTGATCAAATGTATCTGAACCCACAGGTAGAAATCACCTTAAATTGAATATAACTCGGAAAACAAAGGCTTGCAGATTTTTTGGCAGTTTTTTTGAAAAGAAAATACAACAAGATTTAATTAAAGATATTGAGAAAGAAATTGAAAAAATAAAAAAATATCGAAAGTACAAACACTAAAATGTATAATTATTGCTTGGGAAGTGCTTATTTTGGAATATTCTTTCCGGAATATTCTCTAGTCATATTTGTTTAACTAATTTAGTTGCTTAAGCCACGCAATAAACCATATACTAAACCGTTAATTCAACCAATGAAAAATGAAAAATAGTTTATTAATATTGTCCTTTAAGGCATTTACATTTCCACTAAAGGCCTCATAAGAATTCATCGATTCTACCCAAATTCTATCTTAAAGGAATGCCTATATATTGGACTTTCAAACGCGATGCCATTTAGAATTGGTAATTTCTGATTGAAAATGAGAATGATTTTCAAAATTAATTAATGGCAAATCTTACAATTTGAAATAAAGAAGGATGTTAAATTACAATTTAGAAAAACAGGTACCCTCAATAACTGGTTTAATTGATGGACATGTACATTTTAGTGTAAGCCGAACCCTTCAGGTGAAGATAATTGGAGGTAACAAAAAGATAGGCTCAACTATTTGGCTGCTCAATGGTGTGACTACAGTAAAGAGACATGGCAGGTGATGCCCGCTATTTAAGTTACTTGTCTAGATTTGGCGTTGCTCGATGAAATTCCCCCTGCTCCAGATATTTATTTTTTCCAAGCTTTATTTGCTGGCGAATCCTTTTTTTTAAAGACCAAAGGATAGCAACAGCCTCAAAGGGGAATAGAAACAGGGCAATAGCTCCCTTTATGCGAGCCCATTAATTCTTCCTCTGATTTAAATCTGGTGATTGCGAGGCCAGGAACCGGTGTCTACTGGAATTAAAATTAAGCTGATTTAGATGCTTCTGAAAGTACGAAAAAATAGTTGCTGGCTGCACATAAACAAAAAACATGAAAGTTTGGGCACATGCTACTCTTTCCAGCGAAACCTTCTGAGGTTTGCGCGCTGGGGTAGATGTAGTGTCCGCATGCTACATGCTTGCAATGGGAGGGAGAAAATAATGTGCCCACAGACGCCACGCCTGAGATATAGTAAACAAGTAGACTATGATACTTGATTAATCCAGTCTTGCGGAACCTTACATGGGAAAACTCTAAGAAGGAATTAATACCATTTTAGAATGCTACAGTAAACGGTTTTACGAATAATTCTAAAGACACAACTGATTTCAAAGGAATTGCTTTAAACGAAAACTAGCTTATAAAAAGAAAGTCGAATTGGGTGGGGACAGATATGTAACCTAATTGACTTAACAGCTGTTGCTCCAATTTTTCAAGAAAAAATGAAACACTAAAAGAGAAGTAGGGAATGAAACCGATAGATATAAATCCCGAGCCGCAACTATGGTCAAGCTGCTGAAGAGATAGGCAAAGAAAATCAAGATTTGGATCTATTGAAAGAAGGAAAGAAGCAAAATATTGTTGTGTAAGGTTAAAATCCATTAACAGATATAACAAACTGCCGAACATCGAATATGTAATTAAAAAACGGAAAAGTGTATAAAAGAGAATAGAGGTGTAAAAGGTGTGCGGTAACAATCATATATAAGCTATGGCTTGGTCTGTTGCCTATTTGGACAAATCCTTGGCGGATTCCCCAAAGGCCAGTTTATATTAGGAGAGGTTCGTGCCGGCGACACGCGGCAACGGCTCATACACATCAACGTTGCCATTCCATTGGGAGGAACGCAACCGAAAACAACTTTAACTAAAAATAAAACTATGGGAGAATTTTTCAATAAAAAGCCACTAAAGGAATAACTTTAGCATCATACTTTTTCGCTCCTAAATTGATTTCAAAGTTTGCATTTAAGTAAAATTATTGAAGATTAAAAATGCAATAAATTACATCGAAATCGCTACTAAATTTAAACTAAGGAATTGAATTTTCATAACATAAATATTTTAAAAGGTCTGTTCGGTTCAATCCTACAATAAAGTGTAATTATAAGAATGAAGTAACTGGCTAACTTTATAGCTGGTTAGTAAAAGGGTTCCCGAAGAAATAAGTGTGGGTCACCGTAGTAAAATTTGCTACGTTTTTAAATATAACATATTTTAACAAATTACTTAAACTATTTTCTACTAACAAAAATCATTTTTTTCAGGAACTTGCTGGTATCACCAGTATTCATTGGTGGGCTTCTAGCGAAGTAAATTTTAACCACCACATTAAGGAAACAACCAGTTAAAAATAATGAAATAATAACACACGTTAATGTCATTTGGGAGCAGGTAACATTTTGTTCCTGCTGTTGCTTTTAGTATTAATTCCTAAAGGGATGGAAGAATTGAATGTCCTTTCTATTGGCATTATCTTTTGGAGGAGTGTGATTATCTTTTATTAATTGATCGCTATTTAGCTAAGAAAGTAGGAAAAATGCCAACCTTGTTAGCCATGTTGATGGATTTTATTCCAGAGTCTATTGCCGTTAAGGGCAACATTTGCAATAGAGCCAAACTTGGCAATTTTACTAGCAGTTTTTTAATTAGGTCCTTTCAAAATTTACGCGAAGGCTTTTTAATGCTTATACGAGATTTAATACTAAGTGGTTTTTAACAGAAAAAAAAGACCTATAAAATATTTTTCTTTTTAAGTTTTTTTCGGAATTGGGGGTGCTTTAATGGACCATTATTTTTTTTGACTGAATTTTCCAGTAATTACTGCTAACCTTTGAACGTTTTCTAGTGGAGGTATATATATTTATTGATAATGATATATAATACCCGAGAGGTAAAATTGGGAAAAGATAATTATCATCCACATCATTGGCGCAACTCTTGGTTTTTTAGTAGGAATCGTAGCGAAAAAGATCTTTAAAGAAATAATAAACGAAATGACTTCTTTATTACACATAGAGTCTGTTTTCGACCCCCTATAAAACAAGAGTGTTCTTTTATAATTTTAGTTTTATTTATGCGGTTAGTTTTTCTTAAAATGCCTATTTGTCTTGGTTCCATTTCTGCATGGAGTAATTCCCGCGCCAAAAGTCCGTGAAAGCCTCGTTGTATGTAGATACTACGTATCTTTTTAGGATCTGTTCAATCTGGCCAAAGGTTCTGTAGTCTACTCTGTCAAACACTTCTTTTTTTAAATATCCCAAATGATAAGGCCCCCATATGGGCATTCTCTCGGGTGTTGGCCACTGGGTAAAATTCCTTGATCAACGCCTATTAGCCCTAACGTATTCTCGCCAACCTTGCCAAATAAACTGGCTTTCCGTTATCACTCTAATCACCACCTTGCCTTTGGAGTCATATTCCAAGAATAATGCCCCGATAATAGCGCTATGAGAACGGTCTTGTTTCAATGCTGTAAGGCAAAGTTAATCTTTGATATTCTACGCGTGTGGTAACGTCAATTACCCGACAGTAAATACGCATTTTTACCCCGTGCCTGGGTATCCAAACCTAGCTTGATGTCCATCTCCAAACATTCCATAGGTCTGCGGGTTACTACTTTTTCTGAAAATTCACGAATTTTTCCGCCCAGACCACTGCGTTTTACCTCAGTTCTGCAGCTTAGTAGCCCCTGTGCTCTTTATCGATGCGTACACCTTTTTATGGTTAACTCTTTAGCCGTCTACTTGCAAAGTAGCGCTCATTAAGCGGCAGCCAAATGCGATAAATTCAATGCGACATAAGCCTGCCTTAAATAGCAGCCATTTACCACTTCTCAATTACCACCCTTTGTTTGTTGTGATAGGTCGGGTGCTGGCTTTTAGGGCCCTTTTTACCAAAGCTTGCCTGCGGTAATCAACTACTAGCCACCAGGCCTACCATACGGATAGCCGGTGTTTTACTGATGTCGTGTTTTTAACCATAACTATCTACTAAAATCTTTTCCTTGATCGGATGTCCCAAACTTTTTTTTTTTAATAGCTCCGTTGCACCTGCAGCTCATATTCTTTTTATCAATGAGCAGACTTGCGCAATATCCTATTCTCTTTGCCTCCGCTCTTTTTAAGTCCTTACTACGGTTATCATAGCTCAGCTTTTAAGCCAGCCCTTGTCCCAGCTTGCTCGTGTTCTTCTTCAGCTTGTATAACGTATGTCCGTGCTTACACTGTACTTCCTACAGGTCTCAAACACCCCTATTTGGTTTCAACGGAAGATAACCAAGATTGTTAGCTTCTCTTGCAGCTTCCATTTTTTGTAAATTTCATAGCTTCAATCGTTATTATGGAAATCTAAAATAACACTCCGATCTTTTAAGGGGCTAAACTATATATATTGGTAAATCTATCATCCCCTTAATCATCTAATTATGAAAAATCATTTTAAATGGAATAATCTATATGCGAGTTCAAATAAAACACAGCTGGCATTCACGGCCAGATCTATGTTTTAGGCTTGGAATAGTTCAAAATATTTTAGTGTTCCCCAAAAATACAATGGCTCCTACCCCTACTATTAAACTTCATAATGGGTTAGCTTTGGGCCAAAACATTATTCCATGCCTAATTCAATAATTTCTAGATGGACACTTTAAATATATTCCCTATTTTAAGCATAGTTTTTTGGGAACTCATGGATTAATATTATTTTTTAATTTAATAATTTATGGTTTAGGGAAGAATATAATATACGATATGGTTCTGCTCTTCTCTACTATTTATTGTTATGGTACTTACTTCATTAGACTTTAAACTTAACTAATTAACTAAGACAACTAAATAAGTCCACATATCTGAGGGTATCTTATATTCTTACATATCA
>Ga0163217_1049172_pt1 | contig 10849 bp, 15 predicted proteins | sample SynspAceP_FD_185933 | JGI IMG/M metagenome (GOLD analysis project Ga0163217, IMG submission 185933) | Saline lake microbial communities from Ace Lake in Antarctica - Synechococcus sp. Ace-P (PacBio error correction) | ecosystem: Environmental > Aquatic > Non-marine Saline and Alkaline > Saline ...
AGGTTCGAACTTGTGAACCCTACGATGTCAACGTAAGTGCTCTACCACTGAGGCTAACCGCCCGATCCATTCGGGAAGCGCGGTAATGAGCCAATCCAGCCCGCCTCGATCAAGAATGGTTTTAGGCCCGCTCACAAATTGTCGACTTCATCGACGATCTTCGCGCGCGAGGTGGACACCGGCTTGGACAGGAGCGTCTGTCACCCCGGGCGGGCGTCGGCGCGCGGACGGAGAAAGTGCCTGACGCGGCGGCTAAAACCTGTAATAGAGAGACAACTTCATCGACCGCGTCGAGTTTCGGCGCCTGGAGAGAGACGGGCCAGTTTCGATACCTCGATCGAGTCCCGAGGCATGACAATATCGGTCCAAGGAGCAAGGTTCGAACACTTCGCGCTCAACGCGTGGTGCGAGGCCGTTTCGCCGTCCGCATATCCCCCCTGTGAGATCTCATGGCCGCCCGCCCGACGCATGGGCTGCAGCCAGGAAAAGGGTCGCATTGAAGTCGTCGTCTTCCTGCGAGAAGGATCTGGTCATGCTCCGCCCCTTTAGGATGCTCAGTGCTTGATTTTAGACATAAACTACGGATCGGGTAAATCATGCGTGAATGCGACGAGATTCCCTGTCTCTTTTTTGCTTCCAGCTGACATAAAGCTGGACCTCAGGGACGAACTGGCACCCTATGGGCCCCGCCATGGCCGGCATTACTTCCCCTGGCACGATCTCCCGAAGCGAAGCCTGCAGCGCCGGTCCGGCCCAGCTGACACGACACCTACAGCGTAGGACGGCACGACCGGGCCCGCAGCGGCCGGTTCTGTTTTGCCTCGCCGCACTCCGTGCACACGAAATGACCACGCAAAGCATGCATCAGCGCTTGTGCGTGGCCGAGCTGATCGACACTGCGCCGCACCGCAAAGATTGTCGTGTATCGTCGAAGTAACTGTTTTTTGCCGATGCCCACCCGGCCCTGGTGCTACGCTGATGGCTCGCCCGCGATTGGGCCGGTCGTGGCGGACCTCAACCGTGGACCCGCGCGACCTCGTATGCCACCATGTTCAGCGATGGCCCTGCCCGCGTGAAGCGGCCTGCCCTACGGCCCGCGTCCGAATGCCGGCCTGGCGCGCCTGCTCCCGCGTGCCGCCCGCGGCGAGGCAATCTATGCCCGGCGGCTGACCGCGCGCCGAGGCCGAAGAACGCCTCCGCCTGGTGCATGAAACGCCTAATCAATGACCGCTTGGCCTCGAACGGGGCCCCTGCGCGACACGCGAATGAGGCGGCATTGCTGATTGAGCTGCATTCGATGCGCGTCGCACGATGTCATCCGGTCGTCCGAGCCGTGGGACGGCTGCACCCTCGCGGTGGCCAGACATCCGTAGCTCGCGCCGACTCGGTTTCGGTCTCGAGCTGCGATCCCACACGGCTTGACCGGGCGGGTCGAACGGGCCTTCCGCGCCCAAGGGCCTCACCGTTGGGCGCGCCAGCATGCCAAGCATCCGGGCTAATGCCGGGGGCTATATCACCCGCCGCTTACGGGCGCCGCAAACGCAATGTCCCACTGCCCTGCAGATACGAGATCAATCGCGGGTCCTGTACATGGATGAGCACGCGATCAACTACAGCTCGATCGGTTTTGGGCTGACAATCAGAAGCTGTGATTACATGATTTGAAACCCAGCGCAAATCCTCGATATCGACGCGGTCGTCAGCTGAATCCTGACCCATTTCCAAAAAGAGCGAGGCGTAGCATCCGTATGGTGCGGGACCAAAGTCAAAGGGAGTGCAAAACGCAAGGAGGGCGCTCTGCAACCGGAAGTGCAAGACAGCATATATGCTGCGGGGGCTGCACAAACTATGGGAAGCGCAGGAATGTCGCACGTCTGCAAATTAACGCTAACTGCCGCGCATTTAGGCACTGGAGAAACCCCCCTCCGGCATGCCAATTGGCCGAGAGCGCGAGATTCCTGTTGTGGGACTGGATGACGAGAGCGGAGTCCAGACTTCGTAGTTTTGGAGTAAGAAAATGGCTGAGCGAGGAAACAGATCTTACGTCGGCGGAGAGCGCCTTCCGCCGAGACCGCCAGCACGAGCGAGAGGCTGCACTCGCCGAATGAACCCCACCACGAGGGACGCTCGCGGCCGAGGAATCGGGCGTCGTTCGCATAAAGAGCATAAAAGTCCAAAGTAGAGTATTATGGTGTAAAATGTGGCGCGGCAATAGCATCACGTCAGTCGAGCCGTAACGAACAGTGTCGCACTTGACGTTCTCTATGAGTCCTCTTAACGAGAGACGGCATACCGGTTGCGCGCTGATTCCACGGGATACCGAAGCTGCCACGAGATGACGCCCGGAAACATATGGAGGTGGATATCCTTTTGATGACACTAGCACAAAGAGACGCTATCTGAGCTTGTTTCGGCTGTGCCTAGTACCCTACTACACTGTTTTGAGGGGCTAGCGGAGTATAGACATCGGTGATGCCACTCGGCGACGTCCAGGGAGGAGCACAAGAGCGATGCCAAACATGAATGGCCTGCTGATCTGGCCAAGGCCCTCGATAGGCGACTCAAGTCCGGAGCCAATCGGCGCCGCTTGACCCTCGGCTTCAAGGCAGGCTAGCCTCCTCTGTCTCGGATGCCAGACAAAGGAATATCCCTCGGAAGAGTGAGCCTTGCCCTCGCCGGGCGGCTCGCAAAGATGCGGTCCTGGTAGTCTTATCTCTGTTCTCTTGGCAATTTACCGAGTGGCCCTGGAGATAAGACTATGAGTACACGTATATATCGGTGTTAAAGTCGGTACAACGCCCGACGGGCAGCCAAGGTCCAGCGCCGACCCGTCCAGCCGTCCGACACCCACCTCAAACCCGTCGATCCCCGCAAGGGCCCGAATTCGACCTCGGTCACCCGCAGGGGGACCGCTTCCGCTGAACGGGCGATCCGCCTCCATCCCCTGGCTGCCCGAACGCCCGCACCCATGGCGTGACCGGGAGGATATCCTGAACCCCCTGCCAGCAGCGGCTATCGATAAGAGCTGTCGATCCGATCGACGGCGACCAGCGGACTTAGGTCGCCGGGGGCTTGTTAGATTTCGCTTGTCTAATCCCGAGGACGTAGGTGCCACTGATGTCGGCAGTATCGACCAGCAGGTGCTTCAGCTATGTCGTGGCCGGGCGCCATGTGCGCGAGGGGCCGCGCCGATCGCGTCTCCGACGCCCACCGACCATGCGCCGGGCGACAAATTGGCCACAACCGATCCCGTAAATACTTGCACAGACAGGTGCCTCTGGCGAACACTTGCGCGCACAACGGTGGCTATGGCTTGATGCCTATGCCTATTGCCGGGCGCCTGGCCAATCCCTGGCACGATCGAATATTTGATTGATGAATACCGTTCCTGAGAAAGCGGGGACGTCGCCGCCGTGTCGAGCGTGCCGGCGGCCTTGCCACCGACTGGCGGCGCATGAGTAGCGGCGCCAGATCCGTCGCGAGCTCAAGCAGAGGGCGACTGAGAGTGGGTCGCAATGTAGAGCGGATTCAGGCCATGCACGGTGATGTTCGGAGGGTCAGGCGCTGCCGCCGAGCGCGTGACTGAGCTGACGGCTGCCGATGCGGGTCGGTGACGCACCGCCCGTCGTCCACGAGTAGCACTGTTCTACCGATCCTCGCCTGATGCTTCTGTCTATTGGGGAAGGCTGAGGGAGCCGACTCGGGCCCATTGGGACGAGGCGTAGCGGTGCACCTGAGATCCCGGGCAAAGCGCCCGGGATTGCGAGCGCGCGCGCGCGGGTTGCAAAGGCGGCCAAAGCACAGCCATGTGGACCCAGGCGGAGAGTAGTGGACTGGCTGGAACCGCTATTGTGGGACGGCTCGCGCAGAGAATGTCACCGGGCGGAACAGGAAGATTTGCCGTCGCGCCGTCCCGGATCCTCGATCGGTGCACCCACCGGTTCTTCGCGCCGCCGCGCCCACAATCAACGGATACAACCAGTATAGTGCCAGCCAAGAACAGCGTACTGATCCACGTCCTTGGGCGCACTCATAGACTGCAGGGGCCGCACGATCCCGTCATCGAAAATATTAGAGAGAGAGTCAACTCGATGATGACCATGCCCCGCACAGGACAAGCGACACGGCACGGTCAGGGCCAGGTGCCAAAGAAGGACCGGGGGCAGGTTGCCGGAATTTCGGCGGCAGCCGCTGGAACCGGCAGTCCGATAAACGGCGCCAGTGCCAGCGCAGAGGCAGAATAGCCTCGAGCCCTCCAGGATCAGTGGTCGACGAAGGATACCGGATCTCCCGTCAAGCGTGCCTCCAAGTAGTGATCGAGCGTGATGTTCACCAGCCCGTTGATCAGGCCGAGGAATGCGATGGTAACCCAGGGACCGGTCAAAAAACCGCGCGCCACCGCTCGTCACGACATGTCCACCGCTCCGTCACCTACGCCCGTCTCCATTCGTCCCGGCCTGATGCCGCTCGTGTCGCCACGGATAGCTGCGCCGTGAAGGAATCGCGAAAAGGAAGGGCTGATCCCGCGGCAGACGCCCAACCGACCCAACGGCCGCTACGTGATTCTCGAGACTGTCCGCGATTCGGCGCCTGTGCCATAGGTCTCAATCTCTCTGTACATGTCGGCATGTATACCGTGATCTATATCTGGCAAATGTAAATCGCGCCATGCCAGCACGCTGATCGAGCCCTTTGATGCAATTTGGTCGAGCCCTTGTGGCGGTCTGATCAATTGCAGCTCCTGCATCTCAGGCGCGGCCGTCTCCGACGGCGGTTCGATACGGCCCGACAAGCATAGAGCACAATGGCAGGCGTCACCAAGGCGTCGTAGGGCCGCCTCTTGGCCAACCTGTCTTACTTGGCCGTGTTCGTGATCGCGGTGCCGCCGCAAAGCTAATTATTGAATTCTCGAAGCGGCGAAGCCCGAACGCAATTCTCGGGCAAGAAGCACCCCGACAACTGCTCGATAATTTCTTACATCCAAAATATGGTCACCCGCCTCTGGCACTGGTGCGACAAGCGAGATCGGACTGGCCTCAAGACGCCGGACCTACAATCACCTGTGTTTCGTAGGTCCTGATTATCTATCGGAGTCGCGCTCCTGCCCCTGACCCGCTCATCGCCCCGGGCAGCAAGAAAGCAGTGTCCGTTCCCTATAGATCTCGGGGAGCCACGGCACTGTTCCTGACGCCGTGCGCTGCTTCCCTTTATTCGTCCTCCGGTGACACTCTATTTTCCACGTCCGTATCGTTGGAGCCGAATAGACCATCGATTTCCCGCAAAGACGGTGTTATTCCTCACACACATCATCTATTTTCGGGAAACAATTCTTGTTCGTTTCATAATCGCTCCAACACCAGCCTTCTCGATGCCTTCGTAACGCTGGCGCTGGGGTGGCGCTCGGCGCGATGGCTCCATTTTCCGACTGGTGCGCAGAACCTCTGATGGCTTATTACACGACGCCGTGGTTCGGAAGCCGGCACGGCTGCCGCGAGCATGGTTGCTGCAAATCGTTCCCGCGCGTAAGCTGGCACAGTTGAAGGCATAGGACAGGCTCAATCTGGGTTGCTGATCCGGATTCGCCCCCGCGAGACCTGCGCCTTCAGCGACGGCACCCTGTGCGGCGCAATGCTGAACCGAGGCCCATCTTCCCGCGTCTACCTGATCCACCAGAACGATTATTCGTGGTGGGCCCGCCCCATTATCTCGGTCAGGCGGCCTGCCAGTCGCGCTTGAGGTCACGCTGCTCATCGTCATACGGTTTTCAGGTCTTGGCCTATGTTTTTACGATACACTCTGGGCGCCGGATTCGATTCCCTGCGCAGCTGGATTCGGCCTAACCATTCATCGCGGTCAAAAGGTGCCGGCCCCCGGCCTAAGGTCCCGTCACCATCAAAGCCCTCAGCCCGAATGGCGATCGCTATGTACACTGTCGAGATACGCCGGCAAGGGATGGCCTAGCACCGACCAGCACACGCACGCGCCAGCATCGCCTAGGAGCCGAGCGTGTGCTGCCCTAGGTTTTGCGTTGCGCATCTTTTCAGAGCGCGTCAAGTAGACCGAATCGGAGCCTCATGGTCGCACGCGTTTGGCGAGCAGGACAGCAGCCCGTTCGACGTCGGCCATGCGGGCCCCATAATCGTGCGACCGGCGCGTCCAGCAGTTGGCCGCTCCCTCGGTCGATGGGATCTATCACGGCCGAGCTGATGGTCAGGAAGTCGAAACGCCGTACCATCCAATCGCGGCAGGGTCCCCGCGGACGACCGAGCTGGTCGGTCCACGGTTTTTCGAGATAGACTACAATGACTTTATCGCGGCCATCGAGCCTTTCCACGACGATGATAGTTCCGCTGTCTCAGAACGCCGCGGAATTGGGGTCGAACCCGTCCATTTCGTCAATCTGCATGACGGACCGTTCACGGCTGCAGAAGCCAGGGTGCCAGATGTTTCTGGACACGGCGCCAAGCGCGACAGGCCGACATAGTCGGCGCCGCCTGAAGCTCGATTTGTCTCGGTCAATCGCTGCGAAAGCAGGGTTGGTCAGATGGTCCGGCCATCCGATTGGGAAAGAGGTCCTCTGCGAGCGAGAGAGCGCGAGTTCGGACCTGCTTCGGGTACGACACATCTCGGCCTCGGAATACGAGCGATGATCTGGCGGCATTCCGAATAGGCCGATCGATCTCGAGTCGCATGCGACCAGTCCGAGTTACCGGGCGCAACAGGTGGAGGACCGTGCCCTGATGTAAAGCTTGGGTATCCGCGTCGCTGCAGCACACCCAGACGGCCGGTTCGCGGGTGCAGACCCCGCGTGGACTTGCCGTTGGCCGCCGCAAGTGCCGCCGCTGCTGGCCGCGTCGTTCCCGGCCCCCTGGCAGCTTCCGGGCCTGCGCGCAATCGCGGCCGGATCGGGCGCTTCTCTTGCAAGGCCACCGGGGACCGGCCAGCGCGACGCCCGCGCCGCGCACTTGGCAGGCCGGCGTGTGCACATCGGAATATTCCTTTTCGTCGTGATGATCCGAGGCTTAACGTCTCAAATTACCTACGACAGCGTCTATATATATCAGAGGGCCGACTTGATCCGCCGTTGCGTTCCCCTGACGCGCTGTGGCACCTAAAGACGCTGCTCTTTCGCACCATTAGCTCCATGCTGATGGGAGTCAGACTGAGCCCTCCCCGAAGGCAGAGGTCAAGCAGGTTCAAATCCTGTTAGGTGCTAGACAGATTGTTTTCAACTCAAGGTACTTAGGCGTCGATACATGGACGGAGTGCTCCAATTTCTGGTGCGCAGTAACCACATAGTAACCAACGTGCAAAACAAGGTTTCTCGCCAAGTCCAAAGCCGTTTTCGCGTAAAGAAGCCAATCAAGCCCTCTTGCTTGGTCGAGTTGGCGCGGACACCAGGAGCCCAACGTCAGTCCGTAACAAAAACAGGCCCGAACGGATGCTTCCGCCAACAGTCCCGGCGTCTATTATAGTATCGAGGGCGAGATAGCTTTGCAGGTAACGCCCGGAATAACTACGGTAGCCCAGAACGCCATATGTTCTCAACGAAGTAGGCCGTCGGAAACATACTCTGCATGTCGAATTGGCCCTCGAAGTAATTGAGAGTACTCTCGAGACTCCGAGCGCGAACGCATGCAGAGACCGAAGACGAATGATGAGTCGACCTCATACTCGTCTCAGATTGATCACGGACTCCTCGCAGCACTGGTGGGGAAATTTGACGGCAACCTCGGAGCAACTGGAGCGACCATCCTCCTACTGTCACGTGCAAACAGACTCGCGGGCCTAAATGCTTTCAAGCCTCTCCGCCGCAGTAGCCCCGCAAGTGAGGTCGATGACTTTTGCTTCAACCCCGAAGTCAAAAGTGGCTGCCCGAGCACCCAGTATCAACAGCACTCCATGAAATTGAAGCAATCAAAGAATAAACCCCAGCAGCATAACGCCTGCCCTCACAAGCGAACGTCTGAGTAATCATTATCGTCAAATCCAGTGCTTGGCAAGTTTCGCATTTTACATCCGGTCGAGGTGCCAATGTGAGAGCACGAGTCAAACTGATCCACCGGGAACACACCAGGCTATGATAGTCTCGTTGATAGTGAAACACTGAACATGCGGCAGGAAACGTGGATGGCGGGTTCGGTCTATATAGCCCTCTTTCTTACCCGGATCAGCGTTCAGGAGCTACCATCTATCTCTCTTAGAATTGCAAGGCAAGTGATTTCAAATGCTGAAGAGTGCGGAACGATAATTCTGAACCGGAACTTACGGATAACGTGAAGGGCAAGAGCAAACAGATTGTGAACTCACATTTTCAACGGCAAGGCCGCAGACGAATTGATTGGCAATCTCGGTAACAGTCACACATTGTTGCGCTAGCGCGCGACTTGTTGAACGACTCCCGGTGGGAGCAATAAACTCACATCAAATTTGACCAGCGGCGCGAACCAAAGTACGAGTATCCAGCTCCGTGCAATTCCAGACACATCTCCGTCATTTGGGAGCGAGCGCGTCTCACGATCCTACGCTCGTACGATTGCGAGAGGGACGCTGAAGATGCAGGGGTTTGCATATCTCACAGATTCCCAATCGACCCTGAGCGCCCGCTTATTGAAGTGCGAGGCGCCTTCGACCTGTATCATATGAAGCGCAAACCGTGTTCCATCAGAGGGTGAGCTTGCGAGAGGTAGCGGACATTGAGGTGGGCTTCTCTAATTTGCATGAGGTAAACCCTTAACTATGGCCTCGCTGCGCAAAAGTTTGGACTCCCGAACGAATGCGAAGATGGTTGCGTTGATTCTGAAGCATCTTTCGTCACCCACCAACCGGCGGTATGCTGCGACTGACTAACAATCAGGGTTATGCGTTTTTGGGTTATGACGACGGGTTAAAGAAATCGACTAACCGATGGGTTCACTCAGACTGCTACGTTGCCGATATTGGGGACGGACACGCTGAAGCATGGGCCCGATTGGAAGGTAAACAGTACCGGATGCAAGAGCCAAAATAGGGGCAGAAGAAATGATAGCAATTTTGCTCGAGCAATGCCAACAACATCGCTTCTTTCTCGTTGCGCCGCAAATCAGCCTTGCAGACAAACTCCAGATGGAATGCGCCGTCCCGGGGCAAATCCTTTAATGCACAGAGGGCCTTAGGTGACAGTGGTTCGGGGGCGGGACGAAGATTCTATCTCGACGGGCTTGAGCAATATTTCGAACTGGACTTGGCTGCAGCGGCGCTGTGAGTTTATCGCTGCGAGACGTACGCGAAATATTGATTAGTACGCTAAAGACGAGGGAGCAGAGGTTAAGACTGCTTCCGTCGATGACCTATCAGATTATTCGTGGCAGAAGTGCTCTCGATTTTTGGCGATGTTTACAGAGGTGCTGCTCATTCGCTCAATGTTCTAAGTGCCCCCCCAAATCGCTGTGTGTACCGTCCAAGATACCAACTTCTCCACTCAGCCCGGGTGCCGTGCGGACTGCCAAAAGCGGACTTGGTGCCAGTTTAGCGACTGAAGTGTTCTCGGCAACAACTTCTCTAGTCCGCGACGACTTTGGGTCCTGCGCCAATACTTCCATGCTTCCAGGGCTCCGAATTTCCCTTCGGAGCTCCAGGGCTCGTTCCACCATGCATGCGCAGCGACCATTGGGCATAGACCCCCAGCCTGGCATGGGGAATAGCCCCACGTGTCTCGCTCCGCAAGTCTTGTTATCGACACCGCGGAACTCCTGTGATTTCTCCATCCACGGACTAACTGTGCTCCTCGATATACTTCCCTCAACCGCGCAGCATGCTCGGCATTCGAGGCGCTTTCGTCCGCGCTTGTTTCGCCAATAATCTGCGAGCGGCTGCACACTTCGACATGCGCTCCCTTTGCCTGCCGCACAATTGGCACCGGGCATTCCTTGGCAAACGCTCAGAAACCGTCGCATCTTTTGTAAGGGCATGGCAGGTCCACCACCGTCGCCCTCCGACAACTCGCGGTGACACATGCCACGATGAGCCCCGAGCGCGGCCACATCTTTCATAGCAGGGACGTTAGAAGAGTAAGTCTGGTTTGGCGCATGACGCCGATATGCATTCTCGCTTATTGATATTTGCCGACGAAGGGCCAGCGACCGCTACGGAACCCGTCCCTGGGCGAAACGACCGCGCCGCCAATTAGCGGACGTTACACTCGAGCTTGAAGGAGCACCGCCACTCTAGGCAGACAACCTTGAGTATTAGGGCTGGCTTGAGTTCTGCGAAGAACTATTGACGTTCTGTACCCCAAGTCGTTCAATACCAGACACCGCCACACCAAGCACCAAGTGACCGCTGTATCGTTGAAACACCGCGGACCACCATAAGATTACCGCGTATCTAAGAGGAGGACAGTGCTGCACAACGCCGCGCTGACTGAAAACGATTGGGGTCCCCGCGCCGACTGAGCGGAGCAGTGCGATTGGGCTCATTCTGTGAGATTATGATGCACATATCGTAAATACTTGGGGGTCTGAACGACAGGATTGTAGTATAGGTGGAAACTGCTAGGCAGCAATAAATTTTCGATCCCCGCAGTCCGGGCAAGTGTCCGCAATTACCGAGCACCGCGAAACATGTACTAAATCAGCCCATGTTGCGGCTTTCTGCACGAGCCTTCAAGCCACAGCAAATACGATGTCTGGCATCACCGACCAGGAAGGCGAACGCGTCGTTTCGGGCACCATTTATCGAACACATGGATTGGCATGTTATTTTCTCTGGCTTCATGGCTACGAAAACTTTGAAATGTGAGATCAAGATGCAATAGGGAGTGCTGGAATAAGGGTTTACAGGGCCGCCGATCAGCTTGAACGGCCGCATC
>Ga0163217_1086980_pt1 | contig 10849 bp, 8 predicted proteins | sample SynspAceP_FD_185933 | JGI IMG/M metagenome (GOLD analysis project Ga0163217, IMG submission 185933) | Saline lake microbial communities from Ace Lake in Antarctica - Synechococcus sp. Ace-P (PacBio error correction) | ecosystem: Environmental > Aquatic > Non-marine Saline and Alkaline > Saline ...
TCGCCAGCACGCCAAAGGAAAAGGAGAAGATGCCCTCGCCAAATCAACCAATGCAAGGTTGTAAAAAGCCCCTCTTTGGGGTTAAAAAAAAAAAAGAAACGCCTTAAACCCCATTTTTTTTGTAAAGGTTTCCCGTTCAAACATATAGCTGCCCTGACTCGGAATGCCCAGGGAAAGACCCAACGGCGGCTGCGGTTTTTGGGTAGACATTTCCTGATCACAATGGAGCTAAAGCATAATTGTTTTGGTCGAAAAGGAAGGTTGAAACTAACTAAGTACGTCCTTTTCATATCTCGGGACCGATAGTTAAAACCAATAGGTTAGCCAAGAGTAAAAAAAAGGTGAAAAGAAGTTTGGTGTTTTTCATTGTGACGTAATTGGCTGTTTTTCAAAGAGAAATTCGAATGATAAAAGTTATATAACATGTTAACGGAAATATCAACTTTAATAAATAGAAGCGTTTTGCTTAGGTATTTTTTAAAACATAAATATCTTTAATAACAGAAACTATTAAGTATTTTAATATGTAAATACTGTTTATTACTCAAAATTTTCCCAGTATCCTTCAAGTTAACCTAAAATAAATGAATTAGAATCAAAATCCCCAGCCACGAAAAGTATGAAGAAAAATCGGGGAAGCCCCTATTTTGGTGCAAGATACATACCAAAAAATTATCACCTTTACCCTGACCAAGGTATCTTAAAAGTGAAGGGAACTTTTACGCCAGCATCAATATTTCCTGGCCGTTAGATTTTTATAAGGTTTTTTACGTAGTAATTCGAGGCAGATGTAAATGAAAACCATAAACAAAGTCCCACTAATCGAACACAATTTAGAAAAAAACGTCGAGACCCTAATGAGAAAATGTGAAACATTGCTCCAATATAGATTTCATGCTCTCCCCCCCCCCCCCCCGTTTTTCACAAGAAATAAACCAAGAACCTTGTGCACAAGGACGTGCTTTAGTAGGCAAATAGTCGAAAAGATATGTGGTTGCGCGTAAACCATGAAATGGTAGCACATAATGAATACAATTTTTCAATTTTATACCTAAACTAGCTCTTTACTTAAAGCTATTCCCCGTTCACAATCATATATATAATCATTACCAGGGGTAAAATATCCTAAATCATACACAAAAATAATACTTTCTTTGTGTACTAAATACTGTAAATATCGAAACAAAGCCTTAATCGAAAGCATTCGGTGTGGGTTATTTCCAGCTTCAAGGAAAACTCTAAATTCCTATTTTTCGGGAGCCTATTATTGGAATTTTCTGATGAATTTTTGGGCTTGTAATTACTTGAGCCAAATTTCTACATATAGCCGAGCAAAATTTTTATCCCTCTGCAATTATCTTTCAACCACACAGACACTTTTTCGCAAGGATTATGTAAAGTAATTGATCTGACTTGAACCGGGTCAGTAATGGGGACCAGTAACCACATGCGCATCATTCGGGGGTAGACTAACTTTTTCAAGAAACCAATCAAACCCAACAATTGTCATTTTTCTTTTTAATAAGCAAGCCTCTGGATTCTCTTTCTCCCAACCCTTAACGGCTCCGAAAGTTAAATCAAATAGATCTCTTCTGGAACAGTACCAATTCAAAAACACTTTACCACAACCAACAGTCTAAACTAAAAGAGCATAGCACGGCATAAGCCGATTCAAATTTCTTCGGGGGTTCCCCGGAATCTCACCTTCCAAGCCTTTCTAAAAAACGACATCGCTAGTGTAATGCTTCGGTGAGATGTAATTCTTGCCTATGAGTCTGTGAAAGAGCAAGTAGTAAAAAAGTAAGGCAAGGAAAAGGTTCAATTCAAGACTGCCTAAAACAAACCAAATACAATTATTACCCAAGTTTAACTAACATCATATGATAACTGCTTACAGAGCTCTATAGTTAGGGCCCTCTGAATAATTTGCTTTTCAATCATCTCTTCTGATTATGAAAAGGAAGCCGTGTTCTGAAATCAGCCTCGAATTGTAGTACTAAAAAGGTATGCGCAAACGCATTTTGGAAAAATACTCCCGTCCAATTTACTATGGTAAAATTACTTGGTGCATTTACAAAAGCGTTTTTTAGTTTAAACGATCTAGGAAGCATAGACAATACGCAATTAACGAAAACTAAAAGACAGTAAAAATTCCATACGCTAAAATAATGCCAAGAAGTTTGCCCAATTTTTGAAAAACAACTCCGTTAAACCTCGCCTTTAAGTGGCAATGCTCAAGATCACAATCATAAATCACACTTTGTAACATACGAAAATTAAGGTTGATCTCTGCTTCGAGAAAAATACAACGGTATCAAAAATGCCATGTCGTATTCGCCTTGGGACAACCTATTCAATTATCTATAGGTGTGTCAAACGATAAAGCCATTGTTCATCGAAATTCGTAGGAGGTAAATTAACAAGAATATACCTACATTTTTTTAATTTCCCACAAGGCCACTTACTTATCCCAGCCGCTAAAACTCAACATCGAGTATACCATTTGAATTTAATTTCGGTTAGCCAATTGCAAGCCAACATGAAATAGTAAAAGCCGCGGCATTCAAACTGAATCCACTTCAAAGCGTTTCTCCCGGAAGTATTCATGCCCAGGCTGGTGGAATTTATTTTCTAACTTCCTTCAATCTTTTTTCACATAGTCGACAACGGGGGGGTACCAAAATCTTCATGAACTCCGCCGCATATAAAGCGTAAATGCCGATTTTTGGCAAAATAAAAGATCTGGATCTAAAGAATATCCTTTTCTGCGGTCAGATCAGAATAATATAACGCCTTGTTTTCGCGCTGGTTTAGCGTAATCGTCCATTTTCTATGTCCCAAAACCTGTTATGGTTAAATCTTTCATGGGACCGAGACTTGCAAGCGCATCCATATGTGATATTAGCCCGACCGATTTAGAACGTAAAATCGGGTTTCTGCATAAAAAGCGGAGCCAAGCAACCTTGTTCCTCTGCCGTTACGCAATAAAAACGAAAGAACGTTGTAGCAGGCATTTTTTATAGGCCTCTCGTCAAATGGCTAATTAGCAGGCGGCCAGAGGCGTTACTAACAGCTCCATTTAAATAGATAATTCGTTATTAACGGCTGCCAACCCTAGAATGATCCAAATGTGCTGAATAAATAATGTTACTCATCTTTTGATTCGTACAAGAAATGAGCGCTTAACCACATTTTCGAGACATCCTTTTAATGTATGGTAATTTGTTACAGATGCTTCCAATCCCAAGGCGATAGGTTTTTTAAGTTTGTTTGCTGGTCAACGAAATGAAGTTTTATCTCAAGAGATAATTCCTCAATAAACTGTTTGTGCACTTTCCAAAACTGATCCAGCCTGTACATCGTTTGTGGGCATGCTTTCCCCTAAGTTCAATTTGCGCCACTCCATGGACTGCTTGACCACATTCCAACCGATGAAGCAGTTTCAGTTTCATGAATAATTAGTATCCAGCCAACACTCTGACGAGCACTCTTTCACTTATAGGTCCACGACCATAATACGTCACGCATCGCCCTTTAAAAAAGCCATTATCTCCTGACTAAATCCAGATAATTAATAGCAACCACTTGCTGTTTACCTTCAATCGGACCCTTCATAATCTTCAGCCATAATCTGGTGCACAATACTATCCTGCCAAAGACTAATCTGAAATCAGTTAATACAACATAGGGAAATTTTTGAGTAAGTGCAAACAAAGTCATCCAGGTATAAAAGACATTGCGTTTTTGCCACCGAAATCGTCCAATTTTTTCGGAGGGTGTCCCGTAATTTCTACCAGCGGAACATCTTGAAATAACATATCCGTTGCCCGTTGTACCCTATTAAAACTCTTCTTTTAAGTAGTTAGCGGTTTTCGTTTTCACACCTCCGTAAAGGGCAAATTCTTCCTAAAAAAAGTCCGTCAGAGGGCAATGCTGTCGATAGACTCCGATCGTAGTTTCCTGAACTTGAAGTCAATGCTTTTCTTTTGGTTCAGACTTACAACTTATACAGCTATGGTAAGATCAAAAATAAAAGTTGTTTTTCATAAGCTTATGAGTTTAAGGATTTAGAAATCAGTTATATAACTACTAACATTTAATCTTTTCATCACTAACGGCCTGTTAAAAGTGAATTCTCTCTGTTGCTCTTGTTTCCTGGAAGAACTTGCGAGTACTAATCTTTAACTTTGTCAATAAAAGGGTACACTTAAAGGTTTTTTAGGGGTTTAACATAGTAATTTGAACGCTACTTCGGAAGATGAAGGCTTGAAAAGGCAGTACTTGCTTTAAATGATTGTTTGTAAAATTAGTTTGAAGTTGTTTTACTAGGCGTTCAGCCATTTTTTCTGTGCTGCGGTAGACGGCGTGTATACACAGCAACCTATATTTTTTCGCATGCTGTGGTTAGACGTGCTTAGGTATGTAACATGAACTTCAATTAAGTTTTAAAGATCTATTTGCTTGCCAGCAAAGTCACCAAAAACCTCTTTCGGAAAATGCCTCGTTTTTTTCCGGTGAGCAATCCAACCCCTGTTGCACATGCCAACACCTTTTAACTTGAAAAACAGCCTCAATACACCAATGGCAACCCACCTCCAAATCCTATTTCTTAACTTTCATCATAATATATTTTAATTATGAATTTACGAACTATTCAATTTTCATTGGACATCAAGTAGAACACAGATAAGAATCAAAAAATCTATTCCTGAATTCTTGTAGCCAAGCATCTTATTCTGAAGTTTCGAGGGCTTTACTTTAAGTAAGCACATGCCTATAGAAAGGTACGCTAAATCTTCAAAATGGCAGGTATAGCCATTTTGGTTTTTAACTAAATAGTCTTGTGGGTTTTTCTGGCTCTGCAGCCAAAAACTTAGTCCAAGGTTTTCTAAAGTGGGACTATTTCCTCCATCGGTGTATCCTCAACAATCTTCAATAACTCTGCTACTGATTTTTCTCTTCAATTTGAAAAATATCGCTGGATCCTATAGCTAGATCCTAATCATACCCTGTTGTCAACTGTGTGGATTATGAATGCGGTAGAAGAATCTAAAATTTCCTAAAAATTGTTCTTCTGGGTGTAGTAAGTTCTTATACCTTCCGCAGACCTGGATTGATTTTTGTGGATAGGTCTGATGTCATTTGACCACCTATTAACCCACCTCGTATCATAATTCCGTGCGCATCCTTCCTAATAAATCTTCCTTCCCCAGAAACGATCCCGCCTCTATGTATCTTTTTTAAATTTTCCATTTTAAATACTTGTATTAAGTTTTAAATATAATTTTTTTAGAACGCGCATTTAATTGGTCGTATATATTCTTGTATGTGTTTAATTTAGGTCAATGATCGATGTACAATAAGCGTGTTTTTTGTTTCTGCATAATAATTTGAATGAAATCTTCCGCTGGAAAAAATCTTTCAAAATCTTGCGTATTACCGGTAATAAATTGGGTTGCTGAAACAGGTGAGAGTTTCATCATAATAGCATTAAGCGCTAATTTTTGAGATTCATCCCTCATAATAATACGGGAGGTGTACTGACTCAATATCAACAACCTGCACTTGAGAATACTGGGGTCGTGACTACTAAAGAAAACGAATACAAAAAATCAAAACTGATTATTTTCCAGACAATATTCAAGCGCTATGATTCCATGTGACCTGTTTCCAGAGCTCACTGCTTGTATGTCGTAGCGGGAACACTACCTCCTGAATACCAGAAACACCTTTCTACTCTTTTAATCTAAAATAGCCTCAAGACACAAAAACAAACCACCAACACCAAATATGCTTTTTCTATGTCGTTCCATCTTTTTTTAACGCTACAACGTGGTTTTAAAAGCTATGAACTAGAATATTCTTGAAACTGCTAAAACGTTTAAGTTATCGTTCGTGTGCAAGATCTATTGAATCAAATTTAATACAATAGGCGTAAGCCACTAGTTCGGGCCCATCGGAAAATAATGTCTAGATTGCCATCACAAGATATTGCACCAGCACTTCCAACCCTACACCATCCCGAATGAGCTGTCTATATATTGTTACGCAGTTTCTTAATGGTTGGTAAAACTGGCAACTGTCCTGATCGAAATTTATACCAGAACAAATAGCGATTACAACAGCAAACACAATTGTATTCCCACATCATGAGTACTAACAAAGGCCTCCCAATGTGTGCTTCTGTAACTTTTTTTCCAGTAATTTAACCCTGCCAAGGAGTTAAACTATTTTTTCTCCACCCTGTTTCTGTTTTTTTCTACCCCCCTCTTTTTTCAGGTTTAGGGCTACCAATTGACTGAAAACTAATTACATCTTTCCAATGATTCATATTTCTTTTTTTTAATAAACTTTCTTTTTTTAGGTAAATACCTTGACATGAAAAATAGTCTTAAAACCAAAAAAAGGTCGAACTGCGCCAAAACCTTTTTTTAGAATAAAAATATTTAGGTTTACATCGCAGCATCTATAGCACGGTATAGTCACCTTCTTGGAGAAACACCGAACTTCGGCTACAATTTCTCCATTTTTTAAATACCAATACCGTAGGGATAGTGGCGAACCGAACCATATTTCGGCAGCAAAATTCTTGATTGCATCAACATCTATCTTTACCTCACCAACGGCTTTTACCTGATATTTCCTCCCCCGCTTTTCCAAACTGCTCATCATAATGCCCTACCATTCGCAAGGTCCGCGGACCATTGCCTGCCAAAAATCAAAACTACGTTTAGTCACTTTTAATACACACTTCGTCAAACTGCATCTGGTAATTTCTAATGCCATTCTTGTTCCTTATGATTATGCCAATAGTCAATTAATTTAACTTTTCCCTTACTATGATACATTCGTTTGACATTTAGTATCAACTAAACTTATGATTCTATGTAAGGTGTTAAGTAGTATGCTAAAATTATGAACGTTTAGGGATTATGAACTCATGGAGTTTTAATTAAAAAACACTCGGTCTTCAATTAAAAACAAACACGACTTAAAATTATAAAAATCAGCTTTTCCCGTTCCATATATAAAGCCGCAACGCAATAATTTTATTGACCAGCATCCTCCATGGCTTCAGAGGTGATTTAAGCCCTAAGTCGCACTTCCCTTAATAAACGTTTCGTAATAACCTTATTTACATAAGGCCTGTTTTTTGAACTAACGCAACCCATTTCTGCTACCACACCGACAGGTAATTTCATCTAAAAAGTTTTTTGTAATGATGCATATCTCCCATAGCCCCGCATCCGCATCAACCTGCATTATAAACTCACCGGCAAAGATGACCCATAACTATAAATCACTTATATCCAGCTACCGCTGTTGCAAATTCAAAATGAACCTACGATATGCTCGTTCAATATTTCCGGCTACGCGAGCTACAAAAATATCCCCAATGCCTAAATCAAAAACGTTCTTCAACAGCCACCTACTGTCTAACCGCCCAAAGCACTAATGCTTTAGGTATTGACCAACTGTGGCAAGTCACGTGTTCCTGATGAATCTCTTGTGTAAATTGTTACTACAAAAGTTTCATACTTTCTTTAATCTTCCTAACAATTTCTCGGGAACATACTTGCTTGCTCTCAGCCCGTCATGATACTTTTTATATGTTTGGTTCTATACCATCCTGCAGCTCAAGTGCTACTTCTTACATGAGATAATTTACTAGCTGACGAGTAGGCCTAAAAATGAGTTTGTTTTTTTCATCCGGTAAATAATTTTTTTAATGTTAAAAGTTGAACCTATTAATAAATGTTTCACTTCTCCTTCAAAAGAAAACAAGGCGATGAATTTAAGTTAAAACGAAAGTTTTAACGCTATTAGAAAACCACAGCAATAGATGTGACACTTGACTATGATAGTAATGCTATCAATATATAGAATAGGGATGAATAAGTTTTTGGGAGTTTCAATCGAAAAGAAATTGTTTTCGAGGGCTACGCCTTAGATTAAGAAGATTTAGGTTATTTTTAACCAAGCTACTCTGACATTGTTACCTAAAAAAGCGTTTCGTTTATGCCCAACGACAAAAACAGACACTTATAAAATAATATATAGGTATTGTATTACCTATCCTTGCTTTATTTTTGGAATGCCACAGGTAACTACCGTGGATAAATCTGATATTCAGGTCAGCACGAATTCACCTTAAACAAAACGGCTCAATTTTAATTAAATAGAGCCAGCTCTGTTCTTCCAACAGCTTTGTAATAGCCATTGAGATTTGAACCTTGTGCGAACCAATCAGTCAACCTTTAATTTCTCTTGCATTCATACACCACAAAAAATTAAAATGACTCTCCCTATGCGCTAATGTTACTTTAATTATGGATTGAAGGGCTTCACTAACTGTCGATATTAATTTAATGTTAATTTTTGCATAAGGTTCCATCACTATCTGGCAACAGCAATAAAACTATTGAATTGCATTCTGGATCCCCTTTTTACCTGTTTCACCGATCACTCCAACCTTCGGCGCACCAAATCATTTAACATAAGCAAAAGAGTGATTCATTAAAAAGTACGAAATTTAAATATTCTTCTCCAAAATTCGAAAATCAAAAAGCTGTATAATCCTTCATCGTAAAAGAACCCATTCCTTTCCGTTTTTTAGAAATTCGAGTTTAACATCGGTAATTAATGCCGGCAAATGAAACTTCTCGAATTAATAATCTTTCAAATGTTTAAAGTGAGATAAGCCTGGCATGCAAAAAAGGCCTTTAATTCTGAATAAAAATCATCTAAAGGGAATGTCCTGAGATATACATCACCCACCACTCTTTTCCCGACGTAATTTTCCATATTTCCCATCTTCACAAGGGGAACTATTGTTCGAATTTGTACGTCACTAGCATCAACCTAAAAAGACTCAACTTGGCTCCGAATTTTCATTTTCTGAAAATTTGCACCGTAATTTTATAGCTTTTTCTAAATAAGAATGTTTATCCCTCTCCGGAAAAAATTGAGCTCTATGGTATTCCTATAGAACAAAACCACCGCAACTGCTAAATTCTCAATGCTTGTTTTGTTAGCCAGTCGAAATCAATACGTTTGACAGCAAATACAGATTGTAAGGGTCCGTCTTTTTTGCGGTTTTTCAACAATATTTCCACAGCCCATGAACTACGCCCTTTTAAACAGCGCCCATGCAAAAACGAACAGCTCCACGATCATTACGAGAAAACGTGTAATTACGATTCATTTACATCAGTCCCAACACTTTCCCAAGTTCCCATACGCTTGCAATCTTCCATAAAAAAGAAAAAAGGTCACCTGTTTATATCATGTCATGTTGTTGCTCATCACGCAGCCTATATTCGTGCAGATAGTGGCTTACAATAAGCATTTGGTAGGCAATCAAGCATAGCAATAGAAATGCGATTGTAAAAGCATAGGCTGCAAAGGCTTCCATCTTTCCACAAATCTTCTCTATTATCTTCTGCATGCCTTTGCCCGAGTGCGCGATAAAGCTTGAGTTTCAATTTTATCTAACGACATTACTTTGTTTACCATGGCCCTTTACCAAAACATCAATCTTCACCCTTCTGTGAATATCTGCTAATTGCGACCCAGACACATCACTCTGCCTGTAACAGCCGTAATCCCGTAGGTTCGGAATAAATACTCCTCCATGACATCCAAGTCGTACTGAATTTCTTCATCCCCACGTTTTTTACGCGCAATGAAAGCTTGGTATTATCCATGGGGCCTGGTCGCTAAGATGGCGTTCATTTGCGATAAGATCACAAAAAACAGTCGGCTTTAAGCCCTCATGTGTTCTGCATACTGGAGATTCATATTGAAATATACCTACTTTTCGCCACGTTGAAACAATTCGTAGTTCATCATCCAAAGGAAAACAGGGTCCAAGTACTTCCGTGTTTGCCTTGACAAATTTTACGGTGTCTTTAATTAGGGTTAAAGTTTTAAGCCTAAAAAAAATTCCATTTTTATAAATCCAGCCTCCTCCACTACCGATTATCAAACCGGTAAATACATTCCGAATCTGTCGCCAAGGCAATCAGGTACAACTTGTGATGTCATCTGATGATAATTAACGCACAGATGCAATGAATACCTTATTACGAACCGATCCTTCTAAAATATAAGCTGATAAGGGTTCCTGCTTCAAAACCACAACCTACTTTCAGAATTTATAACTATAGATATTCATATCATCAGCCCTAAACCTTTTAATAGTTCCACATCTAATCAAAATCTATCACTTAGACACGTGGGGATTAACTTTCAATACGATTGCATCACCTAAAGGAAATCAGGGCACCGCAGTAATCGCGAAATAGACGATTTGCTGCCATGGTTCCGTACCGTATAATCTGGCACTGGTTTTGCACCGTATTTTTGATCACATAACCATGACCCGACCACGGACCCGCATCAAAACGATATCAAATCGGCACGATACACGGTCAGGAAATTAAGAAACGCCTCAAAATAAGTCGTACTTAATAGGCTAAATGGTAATGCCATAAACAATAGGCTACGCAGAACCTGCGGCAGAGCCACGACCACGCCCTACGGATGACATCCATAGCCCGTGCCGCTCTCGATAAGTCTTTCTACAATTAAAAAGTACCAGGGTAGCCTGTTTTCAATACGTTAAGTTCAAATCTATCTTCATCAATCTCAGGCTAAGCTCACCAAACCAATTTTTGCTCCTTATACGTAATAATGACGCAGAAATTTATTTCACCGCGTTGCCTCCATCTAATTTTATCTTTTCCTGGACTGAAATTCTCTTGAATATCAAAAGCAGGCAACAATGACATCGCGACAAGGAAATGTCTTCTACCTTATCGATAATATATCTTGAATATTGGTAATA